>Ga0209039_10002397_pt1 | contig 15969 bp, 12 predicted proteins | sample BogFormECP12_OM1_FD_188238 | JGI IMG/M metagenome (GOLD analysis project Ga0209039, IMG submission 188238) | Bog forest soil microbial communities from Calvert Island, British Columbia, Canada - ECP12_OM1 (SPAdes) (version 2) | ecosystem: Environmental > Aquatic > Freshwater > Wetlands > Bog ... | reverse complement strand
ATCCGGATAGGTTGCCTGTGGCGATTGGATGAACTGCTAGAAGCAATGGATGGTTTATCCGCTGCTCTACGCTCAAAGTCATTCGAGTTTGATGATGTTGTAAAATCTGGCCGCACACATCTTCAAGATGCCGTACCCGTACGTCTAGGACAGGAATTCGGCGCATATGCCAGGGCGGTTGAACGCGACCGAGAGAGGATCGAACGAGCGGGCGAAGGATTACGCCGTCTGGGAATTGGAGGAACAGCCACCGGAACCGGCCTCAATGCTCACGCTGAATATCCAGCGCGTATGGTCAGATGTTTGTCGAAGATTACAGATCTTAAGTTATATCTCTCGGATAATCTATTTGAGACGATGCAATCGATGGCTGATATGCTGGATTTTTCTGCAGCCATCCGTACAACTGCCGTTACGCTGATCCGCGTTGCCAACGATCTACGCTTGCTGGCATCTGGACCATCCACCGGGCTGGATGAGATTCGCCTACCACCCGTCCAACCCGGTTCAAGCATCATGCCCGGTAAAGTGAATCCAGTGTTAGCAGAAATGCTCGATATGGCCATGTTTCATATCATTGGTAGTGATACGACTGTTTCCCTCGCAGCTCAAGCTGGCCAGTTAGAACTGAACGTGATGATGCCGATCCTGGGACACAATTTATTCGAAATTATGCAAGTAGCAATCGGCTCTATTAATGCGTTTACTGAACGGTGCGTTATCGGAATAAAAGCCAATCGGGAAAAAGCAGAAGGATGGCTCGCAAAAAATGCCATCATCGTAACCGCTCTCAACCCGCTTATTGGATATTCAGCCGGAGCAGATCTAGTGAAAGAAAGCCAACAAAGAAACATGACTTTGCGTGAGTTGGCTATTGAAAAAGCTAAAAATGGCGAGCTTCATCACCGTGATAATCCGGGGCTGGTGACGGTCGGTGAGATTGAGTCCGCCCTAGGTGACCTTCGTAAACTAACCGAGGGAGGTATTTTCGGTGCCGGCTCAGGTGGTTGAGCTTTTTTTGTAAGCGTAAAGTGCAGCGCCAATGATGCCAGCCTGATTGAGCAATTGGGCCGGCACTATTTTAGTTCTCAACTTGATGTATTGCAAAAACTTTTCCGATTCTTTGCTGATTCCGCCCCCAATGACAATCAAATCAGGCCAAAACAGTCTTTCCATTTCGTTTAAGTATTCTTGTAAACGTTCCGCATATTCTTGCCAGGACAAATTCTTGCGCTGGCGAACTGAATCCGCGGCTCTTTTTTCCGCATCTTTGTCACGAATTTTCAGATGGCCAAATTCCAAATTTGGTAGCAGTTGTCCATCCGTGAAAATGGCAGTCCCGATACCGGTACCGAGGGTAAGCAATAATACAACGCCTTTTTGATAATCCTTGCCTGCTCCAAATTTCATCTCAGCCATGCCGGCAGCATCGGCGTCATTTAAAACATAGGTAGGGCAATTTGTAACTTGAGCAAATAAATCATCTGCATTAAGACCGATCCAATCTTGGTCGATGTTGGCAGCCGTCATTACAACCCCATTCATTACAACTGATGGAAAACCGCAGCCAATCGGGCCGCTATAATCTAATGGAGCGGCCAGTTTGGCGACTAATACTGCCACATCATTTGGTTTGGCACTCTCAGGAGTTGGATACCGTACGCGCGGAGCGACTAATTCTCCGGTATCAATATCAACCAGGGCGCCTTTAATCCCTGAACCACCAATGTCAATCCCAAGTATTGGCATGACACTACTCCTTATTGTTTCTCAATGGAATAATTTAATTATCCCACTTTCAGATAAAATTTACAAAATATTCAATTCTGAAATATGGATATGCATTATACAGATACGGCTTATGGGCATGCGTTTTGCAATTGTTCTGAAAAAGTTTGAGAGAAATTATGCTTGCCGGAGCCGTCACAGGTAGCCCGGAAATAATAATAAGGTGTTTTTGCTGGATATGCCACGGCCTGCAGCGCAGAAAGACTCGGATTACAAATTGGTCCGGGTGGCAGGCCGGAAATTACATATGTATTATAGGGGGATTTGATACCTAGTTGTGCGGATGATAGCGGGTTGGTCCACCAAGTATTTTTCTCAGCATTGTAACCTATTGCATATTGAACAGTTGGATCGCTTTCTAATTTCATGCCTGCCGCCAGGCGATTTAAAAAGACCGAGGCAATAAAAGGTTGCTCACTTTCCACCATTGCCTCACGTTGAACAATCGACGCCAGAGTGACAGCCTGTAATACACTCAACTTCTCCCGCTGGTAAGCCTGCCGGAGCTCCGGTGTAAGCTGATTATTAAAATGCCCAACCATGCTGGATAAGAAATCCTGAAGGGAAATATCTCGTTTGAATTGATAACTATCGGGATAAAGAAAACCTTCTAGTGATTTCGCAGAATGCACTGGTAATTGAATACCAAAATTGCCGGGATCCCGGGCCGCAGACAAAAAATCATCCGGTTGAATTTGTAAGCCTGATGTGGGCAAAGCGGCTGAGATCTCTTCCAATCGCCAACCTGCTAAAATATTAAATGGCACTACGCTCAAAGCAGAATTTTGCAAATTATGAGCGATTTCGACCGCATTTAATGCCGGGCTAAGCTCGTAATTACCTGCCTTGATACCGGTATCGAGACCCGCATAAATCAAATACAAACGAAAAGCAGCTGCGTCGGGGATTAGACCTGCGTTTTCAAGATTTAGTGCAATTACATTGACCGGTTCCCCAGAACCAACTTTGAAAGGCTGCGGTTGCCCCTGTGGGTTAACCGGCTCAAGCAAAGCGGTCTTATTCAAATAAAGGCGAGCAGCATAATAATACTGATTAAAAAGAGATAATGAGGCAGATGCTGGTCCAAAATCCTTGTCCGCATGATTCTTAAGTAATGAGAGTCCCCATGCACTTCCACTGATTAAAATACAACCCATCAGCAAGAATAAGATAATTACATTTCTGGAGATTCTGGATTTACTGCCAGCCATGCTTAATTCTCATCCAGGTAAGACTGTAAAATTACCGTCGCTGCCAGGTCGTCAAGATGGCCTTTACGTTTGCTGCGCGAGACCCCCATTGCTACTTGAGCTGTCTGAGCTGAACGCGTGCTGCCGCTCTCATCCCAGAACTTTATGGGTAAATCGGTTTGTGTGCGCAGTGCTTCTGCCAGACGAGCTGAACGGCGCGCAGCCGGGCCAGGGTACCCTTCACTATCCAGAGCTTGCCCAACTACAATTAAAGCGGCTTCGTACTCTTTGGCCAATTGGGCTATCGCCGCCGCATCGATCAGGCGAGCCACATGTTTGATCACCGTCAGAGGGTTTGCGATCGTGCCACTTTCGTCGCTAATTGCAATCCCTAATCTCTTTTCGCCTGGATCGACTGCCATTATTCGCTGGTTCATTCTGCCGCCATCTTTATTTGGAATGTCAAATAGGGCATTCGCGACCACCATCCAGGCGATAGAAAGATCACAGGAGGTGATTTCAATTTCAATGCACTTTGAATGATCTGATACGCTTCCGTTTTTGTTTTTCCTGCCACAGCTTGGGCGAGATAATCAGCGGACCAATCCTGGCGAATTTTGCGAGAGGCTCTAATTTGCCATCGGGTGTTTTCACCATCCTGTGTCACCGTGCTCAGAGAAGAAATTGTTATTGATCCAGAAACCGGGCTATAACCTTTTTGTAGATCGGCATCCAAAGACTGATTTGCGATGGTCTGCATATCTTCTTGACGGTAATACATGCCATTGAATTCAACCCTTAATTTTAAATTCAACCGGTCACCCGGTTGACCAATAGCCGGTTGGCAAATTTCTTGCTGAACTTTATTGAGAATAATAGTAGCGTTAATCAATGTTTCATCCGATTTTAGCCCATTTTGGAACTCTTGAATTGCTGTCTGACTGAGCGTATGGAGCAATTTATTTCTCAAAGCAGTGTAATCATCATTCGTTGGGACTGAATTAAGCTGGTCGCTTCCACCTGAAGTGGCATTTGGATTGGTTATACTCACGCTCAATCCAACCGCGCCTTCAACCGCTTGAATTTCGCCGCTGGCCATATTGCCGCTTATACCTGGCTGAACAGCTTGAATTGATGCAGTTGCGGTCTTACCTACCCCAGCCGGGATTAGTACATCTTGAGTTGTTTGAAATTTGATACTTGGATTGGAATTTGTTAAGACGACGGTTCCCAATGGAACATCAACCGGCTGTTCTGTCAGATTCGTCATACTTATAGTGCCGTTGGCTGTTTTATCGGGTAAAGAAGATTGTCCGGTGCTGGCAATTTCATCCTGGCCTTCGACAACCACGGTTTTTAGATATGTGGGTAGATCACCAGAAAGGTCCGGAGCCGTGATACTTGGATTAGCCCGAATGCCAAGGAATAAACTTTGTTCTTGCTCGGCCAATTTCACATTTACCTGAGCGCTTGGCAAAAAGAAAAGGATCAAAATAACTGTTGCCAAAATTCCAACCGTAAATGCGGTAATTCGCACCCCCTGGTTTTCACTTATATCCAGGTTTTTCTTTGGAACTCTGGAACGAATTTCTTCAAGATCTACTTTTTTTCGTTCTCGCCGTAAATAATTAACCCGCCGCCGGTTTCTGGGCCTCCGCCAGGGGCGCTTTTGGGCTTCTTCTACATTTCTAAAAACCGGAATGCCCACATCCTTGGCATTGAATAGGACTTCCGAATCAATAGTAACCAGCGCAAGCTGGCCACCTAAATTTTGTGCAAAACGCTGCAGTAAGACAAGATCCAGTTTGCGACTTAATATATTTCCGCGCTCCGGCCAAACCAATAAAATGCGCGCAGATTTACTTCCGGCAATTTTGTCCCGGGTTGAGATTACATCATCGTGATGTTCTAATTGGATAACGCTGGTTTTCATGCTGGTCTGGAATGAATTATACAATTTTTCTGCGCAATACGGTTGCCAAATTTGCTCAAAACCTATAAAATCCATAGAAGCGTTTCTTAATTGATAAATTCCTTGGAGGGTAAATTGAAGATCTTCGTTCCAGGTAGAGTTTGTTTGTTGGGGGAACACTCAGATTGGGCAGGTGGTTACCGCCGAATGAACGCTGAAATTGAAAGCGGTTATGCCATTATTTGCGGTACAAACCAGGGCATCTATGCGGATGTAGAACCTAATCCAACCGCTCTGATCCTTTCATCCACAGATCCGGATGGTAAAAAATTCGGACCTTTTGAGATCCCAATGGAACCCCAGGCACTGAAAAAAGAAGCCCAACTGGGTGGTTTTTGGAGCTATATCGCCGGAGTTGCCTACCAAGCTTTGACCAATTACCATGTGCGCGGTTTAATAATCAATAATTACAAAACTGATCTTCCTATTCGGAAAGGATTATCATCCAGCGCAGCGATTTGTGTTCTGGCGGCCAGAGCGTTCAATCGCATCTATGATCTAAAATTAACCGTACGCGGTGAGATGGAGATGGCCTATCAAGGTGAAATTACCACCCCTTCACGCTGTGGTCGTATGGACCAGGGCTGTGCGTTTGGCAACCGTCCTGTGCTCATGACTTTTGATGGAGACCGTCTGGATACTAACGAACTGCGGGTTAATAGGGAATTTTATTTTGTTTTAATCGATCTGCAGGCTCAGAAAAATACGCTTGAGATTCTCAATCGACTGAACCGTTGTTACCCGGTAGCCGAAAATGAAATGGAAAAGAATGTCCAACAACTCCTGGGGCCGATCAATAAGCTGAATATCCAACAGGCCACCGAGGCTCTCCAACAAGGAGATGCTGAACGGCTTGGCAAACTCATGGTTGAAGCTCAAAGCAATTTTGACTGCTATGCCACGCCCATCTGCCCGGAAGAGCTGACTGCGCCTGTCCTTCACAATATACTTAATTACCCGGCCATTCAATCCCATATCTGGGGCGGTAAAGGAGTCGGCTCACAAGGCGATGGCACCGCTCAGTTCCTGGCAAAAAGTCCTACCGACCAGGATGCTATTATCCAGATCCTTGAAAATGAATTAAAGCTGCCATGCCTGAAATTGACACTCTCGGCCGGTCCAAAAGTGCGAAAAGCGGTTATTCCTGCGGCCGGTTTTGGTACTCGCCTTTTTCCAGCCACAAAAGCTACCAAAAAAGAATTATTCCCTATTATTGACCGGGATGGTATTGCTAAACCTGCTATATTGTTAATAGTTGAAGAAGCTCTTCAAGCTGGCATCGAAGAAGTAATCATTATTGTCCAGGAGAACGAGCTTAACGATTTCAGCAGTTTCTTTAATACCCAAATATCCATTGAGAATTTTAATAAGCTGCAGCCCCAGTTTCAAGAATATTCTCGCCGGATTTTGGAATATGGCCAGCACGTCAAATTTGTCACCCAGCCAACCCAGCAAGGCTTCGGCCACGCGGTTTATTGCGCCCGCCAGGCCATTGGAAATGAACCCTTTTTACTAATGTTGGGTGACCACATTTACCGTTCTGATTCAAATTATTCGTGCGCTCAACAACTATTAGATGCCTACCAAAGGCACGGTACCAGTATTGTTGGCCTGCGTTTGACACCGCAAGAGCTGATAGCCAATTTTGGCACTGTGACAGGCGTCTGGTTGGAGGAAAACCGTCTGATTAATATCACCGATTTTGCCGAGAAACCAAATCTGGAATATGCCCAGACATCTCTACGTATTCCGGGATTAAGAGATGATCAATATTTAACTGTATTTGGACAGTATATCCTCAAACCAGAAATTTTCGATATTTTAGAGACGAATATCACGAACAATTTGCGTGAAGGGGGCGAATTTCAACTTACTGGCGCACTTGACCGTCTACGCCAAACTGACGGTTTTATGGGATTGATTATTGAAGGTCAACGCTTTGATATCGGTATACCAGATTATTATTTGGAAACTCTGATTAATTTTAGAAAGAAATGAAATCAGCGGACTTTTCTGAGCTGTCGGATCTCATTATCGGATAATAACCGCCATTGGCCAGGTTGCAATCCTTCCAAATTAATCGGTCCAATGGCTACCCTGACAATGCGGAGGGTTGGGAAACCAACTGCGGCAGTCATGTGGCGGATTTGGCGTTTTTTTCCCTCCCGTAAAACTATTCTCAGCCAGCTGACCGGCGCATGAGGGGTAACCGGTTTAGTGCGTGGCGGCAAAGCCGGCTCCGGGATAGGCAGAACCTGGCAACGCCGGGTGCGCTCGCCTTGCAAGATTACACCTTTTTCCAATGTTGAAGCAGCTTCAACTGTTATAAGCCCTTCCACCTCCACCCAATAAGTTTTTGGCAAGTGAAAGCGCGGGTCGGTCATTTGATGAATTAGAGAACCATCGTCGGTCAGCAGCAGCAAGCCCTCACTATCGTAATCCAATCTCCCGGCCGTATACACCCCCGCCACATTCACATAATCTTTGAGAGTCGGCCTGTTTTCAGGATCAGTAAAACTCGATAGCACACCGTAAGGTTTATACAGTGCCAGATATCGATAAGTTTCCATAGCCATGATTTTATCCGCTAAATAATCCATTTGCCAGGGAAGAAGCCGATGGGAAAAATAGAATTAAGCTATAATAACGCCAAAGAAATTCCATAATGGAGGGGATTCCCATGCGAAGATCCCTTGTTATAACACTGGGTTTATTATTAATAACAGCATCTTGCAATTTTCCTCAAGCCCGGCTTACTCCTACGCCAGACCTTCTTGCAACTGCGGTTGCAGAAACAGTCACAGCCAGACCTTCCTCAACACCCAAGCCAACCGTGATAGCAATCCCTATCCAACCCACTGCAACTACCACCTCCCAACCCAGCCCAACCAGCACTATCACAACCACGCCTACCCTCCCATCTAGCGACCCACGCAATACCCTGGGAACTCCTGCTTATAAAAGCACGAATTTTTCAAAAGGTTGGTATCTGGAAAACGATGAACATACTCATATCACTGTCAGCGATAAAGGAGCTCTGGTCTTAAGCAGTCTACAGCCGGTCGGATGGCACAGTTGGAGCATGTATTATCACAATCTCCAAAATTTCTATCTCGAAGCCACCCTGCATACTGACACCTGTTCCGGCTCTGATCGCTACGGACTGGTATTCCGAGCACCGGACGATAATCACGGATATTTCTTTGGGCTCTCCTGTGATGGTAAATACAATCTCAGCAGTTATGATGGTACAAATTTTACAACCTTGATTGACTATACGAAATCTAGTGCAATTCTATCCGGCTCCAACCAGACCAACCGCCTGGGCGTGATGGCCAGAGGCAGCGAAATCGATCTGTATGCAAATGGGGTTCCAATCCAACAAATTAATGATTCCACTTACGCTAGTCCGGGTGTTTTCGGTGTTTTTATCGCCTCGCTAGAAACTGCCAATTTCACCTACGAGATGGATGAGATCGATTATTGGATTCTTCCATAAACTCTATTTTTTAGATTATGAGAGAGTGAATTACGAGTATGTTTATAGCAGAGCCCAATTCCAGCACACGCCAACATGCAATCCAGACAGCCCGGCAGGCCATTTTGCAAAAACCAGTCTATCTGGATACCGAAACAACCGGCCTGGACCGAAATGACGAGATTGTCGAAATTTCCATTATTGATGAGGACGGTAAGGTATTGTTAGAGTCTTTCGTCAAACCAACTCAACCTATTCCGGCGGATGTCATCCAGGTTCATGGGATCACTAATGAAATGGTTCAGAAAGCACCCAGTTGGCCGGTCTTATGGATGCGCGTTCGTAGTGTTTTATTTGGGCGTCTACTGGCAATTTATAACGCGGATTTTGATCTTCGCATGATGCAGCAAACCCATGCTCGCCACCGCATTCCCTGGAAAGACACTTTCAAATCGATCGATATCATGAAGTTATATTCCGATTATCGCGGTGAATGGGACAGCGTTCGCCGGTCGATGCGTTACCATTCACTTGACAGTGCAGGACGGTATTTCAAGATATCCATTCCAAACTCTCATCGCGCCACAGATGATACTTTACTTGCACGGGCTGTGCTACATTCCATAGCCGATACCAAAACAATCGGTGAACCCACATAATCCTCGAATCTAATAGTTCTCTAATCTAGAGTATTAATCTATTAATTATCATTTTTGTGTATACTATTATGGATTGTTGCACTTAAACGATAATAAAATGCTATGTGTATTCCAATTGATAAAGATCTGGAGGTTTTATGAACGTAAACGGTATCACTTGTCCCCAGTGTGGTGCATTAAACCCCGTTGGAAGCCGGGTCTGTGGCAATTGTGGAACGAGTTTGCTCTCTGCTTCGCAACCGCCACAACAGGCTTATACGCCCCCCCCGCCTCAGCAATCGCCCATGCCCCCTCAGCAGCCGCAGTATTATTCCCCGCAATCGTCTTATATTCCACCAGGGGCTCCGGTTCCACCTAATATGCCACCTGCCGGATATAATATGCCGCAATCTCAACCACCCAAGAAATCCAATAACACCTGGATCGCTTGCTGCGCCGGATTGTTGATTGTGGGATTATGCATTGTAGTTGTTGCTCTGGTCGGTGGTGGTGCGTACGTCCGTCAAAGGGCCCTTTCAGCGTACAACAGGCTTGCTAATTCTACGAACAGCCAAAGTTTTCTGGATACTGTGATGCCGCCTTCCACCTTAGCGACGATTGAGGCCATGAGTACTCAAGTTATTTCGACTTCAATCCCGGGCTTAATGTCACAAAGCACACCAGAGCCTAACTCCAGCGCTCCTCAAGATACCAGTGTACCCCAAGTCAACGGAGCTTGTTCGTATACTCCGCCAGCGATCACTGCCTCAGGAATTATCAGCAAGGTAACAATGGCCGAGAATACTCAGGGAGCTAACAAAGATCCGGTTAATCCAACCAAAGTATTTCAGACCAGCGCAACGATCCACGCAGTGGTTGCCATCACAAATGCTCCGGCCAACACCAGGGTCAAAGCAATCTGGTTTGCAACCAGCGCCGAATCAGTGGATTGCAATACGCAAGTAGGCCAACCGTATGAGTTAACCACGGATGGTAGCCGCAACATCGATTTTTCACTTGCCCCCACCACTACCTGGCCAACCGGCTCTTACCGAGTTGAGATTTACGTGGATGATAATTTGGATCAGGTAGTCGACTATACGGTCCAATAAATAATAGATATCTGGCTCTGGGCTTGAATGAGTTCCTGGGATAAAATGTACATTATCCCAGGAGTTTACCATTGGGCATTATGACATTGAGTTTACAACAACAAGAACTGATCGATCGCCCAGAGCCAGGTCGAATTTTTCTCGAAGGTCCGCCAGGGGGAGGCAAAACCACTACCGGAACGGCCTTTTTGCAACACCTATTACAGAACGGCATTCCAGCGGAAGATATTCTGGTGCTTGTACCCCAGCGGACCCTGGCCTTGCCTTATTACCAACTCATTCAGCGACAGGATCTACCACCCGGCGGTACGGTATCCATAGCAACTCTGGGCGGATTGGCTCAACGTAGCATCAGTCTTTTCTGGCCTTTGATCGCAACTGCTGCCGGGTTTGCCAGACCGAATCAAGCTCCCACCTTTTTAACTCTGGAAACTGCACAATACTATCTGGCTCGTGTAGTAAAACCATACCTCGAAAAGGGCTACTTTGAAACTGTCGCAATTGATCGAAATCGCTTATTAAGTCAGATTCTAGATAACCTCAACAAAGCTGCCGGCGTCGGTTTTCCTTTTACCACCATCGCTGAAAGACTCAAAGCTGCCTGGATTGGCAAACCTGAACAGTTGCACGTATACGATGAAGCCCAGGAATGCGCCAATCAGTTCCGCCGATATTGCCTGGATAACAATCTGCTCGATTTTTCACTTCAACTTGAAGTTTTTACAAATTTTCTTTGGCCATCTCTTTTATGCCGCCAATACCTTACCCATACTTACCGGCATCTGATTTACGACAATATTGAAGAAGATGTACCCATAGCCCATGATATCCTGCGCCAATGGCTGCCTGAATTTGAAACCGCCTTATTAATTTACGACAGCGATGGAGGCTACCGTTCATTCTTAGGAGCCGATCCGGCCAGCGCTTATTCGCTTCGAGAAAGCTGTGATGAATCATTCTTTTTTGAGGATTCATGGATCACCAATCCAAATCTGGTAAACTTTCAAATTTCTTTGAGCGACCGGATATTACGACGAAATCATTCTCAGACGCCTTTCGATCCCCGTTCATCGATCGAATTTTCGCACGAACGATTTTATCCCCAGATGGTGGAGGCGGTTTGCCAGCATATTGATGAGCTGATTCATAACCAACAGGTTCAGCCGGGTGAAATTGTTGTCTTGGCACCATTCCTATCCGATTCACTGAGATTTTCATTGATTAACCGCCTGGAACAGGCCAGCATACCCGTCTGGTCACACCGGCCTTCTCGCAGCCTGAGGGAAGAACCTGCCACACAATGTCTGTTAACTCTGGCTCGCCTTGCTCACCCCGCCTGGAAGTTTTCATGCACACTCAGTGAAGTCCGATATGCTTTCATGCAAATTATTGCTGGGGTTGACCTGGTACGGGCAGATTTATTGGCCAGAATCGTCTACAACCCAAAATACCCGGACAAAGGTCTGACCTCTTATGACCAGATTCGCCCTGAGATGCAAGAACGCATCACCTATACAATTGGAGAACGTTACGAAGCACTCAGGCATTGGTTAAACAATTACCAATCCGTCGATCCGCTCGAATTAGATATTTTTCTAAGCCGTCTTTTTGGCGAAGTTCTATCTCAGCCACATTATGGTTTTTATCAGGATTTTGATAAGGCTGCAGTAACAGCTCGTTTAATTGAATCGATCCAAAAATTCCGTTGGGTCACAGGTAATCGGCTGGAACAAGAAAAAAACATATTGGGAAAAGAGTATATCCAGATGGTAAGCGAGGGTGTTATCGCCGCACAATATTTGCTGGATTGGAACGAGCAGCCTGAGAATGCAGTTCTGTTGGCCCCCGCTTACACCTATTTAATGACAAATCGGCCGGTTAGCCACCAATTCTGGCTGGACGCCGGCAGCCAGGGCTGGTCTGAGCGACTTCTGCAACCATTAACCCATCCATACGTCTTAAGCCGCTCATGGCTTCCGCAGGCAACCTGGACTGACGTGCAAGAAACTTATTTCAACCGGGTTAACCTGGCTCGCCTGACGACTGGTCTGATTCGCCGCTGCCGGGATCACATTTATATCTACACTTCCGGAATTAACGAACAAGGAGACGAACAGCGCGGTCCACTGCTACAAGCATTGCAAAGTTTGCTGCGAAAAACAGCAATCATTACGGGGTTAAGTGATGTTTGAACCACGCCCCTTGCAGGAAAAAGTCTTGCAATATACCCATGGGAAAATGGGGGTTGCGGCTGTGCCAGGCAGCGGTAAGACTCAAACATTGTCAAAACTGGCGGCCGATCTGATAACTGGCGGATATATCCAGGATGATCAGGAAATATTAATTGTGACTCTGGTTAATTCTGCTGTTGATAACTTCTCCAGGCGCGTATCAGGGTTTATCCAACAGACTGGCCTGTTGCCGGATATTGGCTACCGGGTGCGGACCCTACATGGCCTAGCGCATGACATCGTAAGAGAACGCCCCGATCTGGTGGGGTTGTCAGACCATTTTCAGATTATCGATGATCAAGAAGCAAACGAAATCTTGCAGAGTGCTGTTCAAGCCTGGCTACGCTCCCATCCAGAGATGATCGAACAATACACCAGCCCGGATATTGACATAACTCGCAATCATAATGCACTCAAGAAATGGCCTGAGCTTGTAACTGATATTGCCAGTGCATTTATCCGACAGGCAAAGGACTTGCAGGTTACTCCATCTGAGATAAAAAAGCGTATCGACAGTATCGGCCTTTCAGATCCACTTTTGGATTTGGGTTACGATATATACATGGATTACCAGCGTGCCTTGAATTATCGCAGTGCGGTTGATTTTGATGACCTGATCCGCCTGGCGCTTCAGGCGCTTCAACTTGACCCAGATTATTTAGAAAGGCTGCGATTCCGTTGGCCTTATATCCTAGAAGATGAAGCTCAGGACAGCAGCCGCTTGCAAGAGGAAATTATCCGAACATTGGCCGGGCCAAATGGCAATTGGGTGCGAGTTGGGGATACCAATCAAGCCATCTTTGAAACTTTTACCACCGCCAGCCCACGCTTCCTGAGGAATTTCCTGCAAGAACCCGATGTGGTGGCCTGTGATTTGCCCGATTCAGGTCGCTCTACTTACACTATTATAAACCTGGCAAATCGATTGATAGAATGGGTGCAATACGAGCATCCAAACGAATCATTGAGAGATGCCTTGGCCCCCCCTTTGATCCGTCCAAGCGGATCTGACGATCCACAACCCAATCCCCCGGATAATCCCGCTGGTGTATACATTTCGGACATAAATTATTCTCCCGAAATGGAAATCCAGACTGTTGTTAAATCATTAATACGCTGGCTACCAGAGCATTCCCAGGAAACTGTTGCAGTCCTGGCGCCACGCAATGAACGCGGCGCACTATTGGTTGATGAGCTAAAGAAAAACGGCATCCCTTATGTCGAACTGCTGCGCAGCAGTCTATCGACCCGCCAAACTGCCAAAATACTTGCCTATATCTTACGCTATCTGTCCGATCCATCCTCAGCGCATAAATTGACCCTGGCTTATCAAGAGATTCGCGAATTCGAAGTTTCCGAAACAGAGAAGAAAAGCATTCAGAATACTGCGGCTGTTCTCCGGAAATGCGCCCATTTGGAAGGTTACTTATGGCCTCGACCAGACCGGGATTGGCTGGCCTCCCTGGTCGCAGATCAGGTTACACCTGAAATTCGTCAGGACCTGGAAGATTTTCGTAGCCTCATCCAGCGCTGGCAAAGCGCTACATTGCTGCCGGTCGACCAGCTACTTCTTACAATTTCTCAGGAGCTTTTCGCCAATCCAGCCGACCTGGCCCTGGCTCACAAACTGGCATTGGTTTTAGAACGAGATGCAAAAACTCACCCGGAATGGCAGCTTCCAGAATTCTCGGAAGACCTGGATAGCATAGCTCGAAATGAAAGGAAATTCCTTGGTTTTAGTGACGAAGACAGCGGCTTCGATCCTAACCAACATAAAGGTAAAGTTGTGGTTGCCACCTTCCACAAAGCAAAAGGATTGGAATGGGACCGCGTTTATCTTCTCTCTGTCAATAATTATGATTTTCCATCTGCCGATTCTGCAGATTCGTATATTTCTGAGAGATGGTTTATACGCGACCATCTTAACCTGCAAGCTGAAGCTCTGGCTCGCTTAAACTCCTTGCTTGCCAACGATATTGCCGGTCTGTATATGGAAGAAGGGATCGCTACACAACAATCCCGCCTGGATTATGCCGAAGAACGCCTGCGCTTGTTGTACGTTGGTATCACACGTGCCAAAAAAGAGCTAACCATCACCTGGAACACCGGCCAACGTGGAAACAGCCTGCCTGCCATAGCTCTGCAAGCTCTCCAAAAATACTTAAAAGATAAAAACCAATGACACTTCCCGCAAATTTCCAATTCAGCCAAAATAACTTACAGGATTACGTTGATTGTCCAAGGTTGTTCGAGCTACGCTACCTGATGCACTGTCGCTGGCCGGCTTTGCAAAGCGAGCCTGTTCTGGAATTGGAACATCACCTTGAACAAGGCAGCCGCTTTCACCAGCTGGTCCACCAGCATACTCTAGGTATCCCGGTAGAGCAGCTTACCAATCAGGCTGAGGATGCAGACTTGCAACGTTGGTGGGAAAATTACTTGCAGAACGCTCCTTTTAATGCATTACCAGAACAGCGTTTTCCAGAATATACACTTTCAACACCTTTCGAAAATTACCGCCTAATCGCCAAATATGATCTTATTGCTATCGAGCCAGGCCAACGCGCAATCATTGTCGATTGGAAAACCTCCGGCCATAAAACCAGCCGTTTTCGTTTAAAAGCACGTTTGCAAACACGGCTTTATCCTCTTATACTCATCGAAGCCGGCGAATATCTTAATGGCAGTAATCCTATCCTGCCGGAGCAGGTCGAAATGATCTATTGGTTTACCGATTTTCCAGATGAGCCTGAGACTTTTATTTACAGCCAGGCAGAGAATCAATCCGACCGCACCTACCTGCACCGACTCATCGAGGAAATCCAGAACCATAAAGAAGGCCAATTTTTGTACACGACAATGGAAAAACGATGTCTTTTCTGCAATTATCGTTCGCTCTGCAATCGAGGATCCAGGGCTGGTGATTGGCAGGAAAAGGATGAAGATACAGAACCCGATGTCGAAAATTCACTTGATATTGATTTCGATCAAATTGGAGAAATTGAGCTTTGAAAGGAGCTAAACCCCAATGGATTGAGCCGATTCCGGTAACTGTACCGGAGGATGTGCTTCAGGCATCTTGCGGAAATGTCCTGCTGGCCGAGATCCTGGTCCGGCGCGGTTATGATACCCGCCACAAAATTAAACACTTCCTGGATTTGGAGAATTATATTCCAGCAAATCCTGCCGATATGCCGGACCTGAATCTTGCAGCTTCAAGGATTGAATCAGCCATCCGGCAAAAAGAACACATCGGTGTGTGGGGTGATTTTGATGTAGACGGGCAATCTTCAACCACTCTGCTGGTGAGCGGACTGCAGGCACTAGGTGCTGAGGTAATTTACCACATTCCAGTGCGCGCCAGGGAATCCCATGGGATAACCTTACCAGTTCTTGGGGAATTTTTAGACAGCGGCGTGCAATTGCTGCTGACCTGTGACACGGGCATTACCGCTCATGAAGCTGTCGATTTTGCAAATCAACATGGTGTGGATGTGATCATTACGGACCATCACACCTTACCTTCAGAATTGCCGAAGGCATTGGCGTCGGTTAATCCC
>Ga0209039_10002396_pt1 | contig 15971 bp, 15 predicted proteins | sample BogFormECP12_OM1_FD_188238 | JGI IMG/M metagenome (GOLD analysis project Ga0209039, IMG submission 188238) | Bog forest soil microbial communities from Calvert Island, British Columbia, Canada - ECP12_OM1 (SPAdes) (version 2) | ecosystem: Environmental > Aquatic > Freshwater > Wetlands > Bog ... | reverse complement strand
CCCGACGTTCCAGAAGATCTCCCTCCCGATTTCCATAGATCCCCTCCTTGACGGTTCGCTCGTAAGTTATATGTGAAAAGATACACAAAATCAATAAAAAAGAATCTCGTGGCTCACGCGCCAAACTTTCGTTTCAGACAGTAGCCCGGAAGGCATGTTTGAGTGGTTAGTGAGGGAAAGAAGTGTCTTCCATGATGTCCAAAGGCTGAAGTCTGGCATCCGCTTTGCATTTTCCGTTGACATAAACGAGCACATCTACTAAGCTGTTCGCTATGAAAAGCTTTCTCCGCGAGATGTTCTGGGACTTCTACGAAAATTTTCTAGAGGTTTTCTGGGGCATCATCGTCATGGTGCTGGTGATGATTGCCGGCCTCATCATAAGCTGGTTCGTGAAAAAGCTTATCGAAAGACTCCTCATGCTTTTTCGTTTTGATAAGTGGGCTTCCGATGTTGGAGTCTCCCATTTTCTGGCACGCGGAGGTGTAAAATCTGCACCTTCAAAGGTCGTGGGAAGAATCGTGTTTTGGCTGCTCATTATCATGTTCTTCTCTTTTGGCCTCACATTCGTCGGGGTGCCGCAGTTTGGCGAATATGTGTCGAGAATTTCGAGCGCGCTTCCGCACGTGTTCGTCTCCTTGATTATTGTAGTGGTGGGCATAATCTTCAGCACGTTCCTGAGCAGGGTGATCTACGTAGGATGTGAAAACGCCAATATAGGCTATGGCGACATCATAGCCAAGGCTGTGCGCATCCTCCTTATCATCATTACCTTCGGGATTGTCTTCGAATATATGGGGCTGGGCAGCACCATTTTGAGTATATCTTTTCTCATCATTTTCGGCGGGATCGTCATGACCCTTTCTCTTGCGCTGGGCATAGGATTAAGCCATGTCATAGCCGATATCATCAAGAGTAAGTTTGTGAACCACCACAAGGATACAGGGAAGGGATGAGACGGGTTGTCCTTTTCCGTTCTATCCGAGGTAGCGCTTAAACCACCCCAAGCTCAGCTCAGCAGCCCTGTCGCGATGGGTCAGGCTGGTAAAGGTGTGATCGGCTCCCTTCACGACGATCAGCTTCTTGGGCCGTTTCAGGTTCTCGTAAATCGCCTTCCCCTCAAAGCAGGGCACAACTTCATCCAGTTCTCCATGGACGACAATGGCATGAGAGACTTTTTGTGCTTCTGAAAGCAGATTGTATTTTGAAAAGTCGACAAAGATTGAGGATTGAAAAGGTATGTCAGAGATAGTCTTATCCTTCTTCTCTTCCAGCATGTAGGGGGTAGCCCACAACGCCGCGCATCGTATCTTCTTGTTTTTTGCCGCCTCTACCAACGCCGCAGAGCCACCAAAGCTGCTTCCCAGGATTCCTATCCTGCCTTCATCTATGGAGTGGTGGCCCAGAACGTGATCGAGGACCGATTCGAGATCTCGAACGCGTATGGTAAGCGTTGTTTCAGTGATGTTACCTCCGCTTTCGCCGCAGCCGTGGTAATCGAAGCGACAGGCGGCTATGCTTACAGCAGAGAGACGTTCAGACAAGTATATATACTTGGAGCTTTCTTTCGAGCTGACAAGGCCGTGGGAGAGTATCACGCAGGGAGACCGCCCGGACCCTTCCGGAATTGAAAGAAGCCCGGCTACGAGGTGATCTCCTGAGGTGACCCGGAACTGTTCAGTTATCAAACGCCCTCCTTCAGCCGCGCGGCCGTCTGCTGTCAGCGGTCCGCGGTCCGTCCAAATCACGTCCTAAGCGTCACTACGCCGACAGTGCCGAGAGAGAAGAAGAAGAGATTGGCAAACCATGCCGCGAAGAGTGGCGGAAATATCTCTGAATAGCCCAGGGAAAGTGAGATTGAATGGAAAAACCAGTAAAGCATGCCAACGGAAATCCCCCAGAATACCCCCTTTGAGATCTGCTTTGTCTTGGTGTAGCGCAAGCCCACCGAAAATGCGGTAAATACCATGATTACGTTGATGAAAGGAAAAGCGACCTTGTTGTACAGGTCGACGAGATACCTCGTGATGTCGTGCCCGTTCTTCTGGAGACGGCTTATATACCGGCTCAGCTCAGAATAGCTCATCTCCTCCGGGTTGCGTTCCACGATCTTAAAGACCGACGGAGGCTCGTCGATCAGCCCTGTAAGCGTGGCATAAGACTTTTTCCCGGTAACGCCGGCAGGCCCAAAGGTTCTTTCGACTACGTCGCTAAAGACCCATGCTCCATCCTTCCATACTCCATTCTTCATGTCGTATCTTTTCCTGATCGCATATTGATCGGAGAGCTCGATCACGGTTACATCCTTCATGAGATCTTTCTTTGTGTCAAAGAAGCCTATGTTGCATATCGCATTTTCCCGCTTGAACCATATTTTGTCGTTCTTGAAATAGACCAGGGATTGTTCCTGCTTGATCTTTGCCCTGTATATGTACTCGGATGCAGAAGATGAAACCGGTATTATCCACTCGGAGAGCACAAATGAGCAGACGACCAGCGCAAGGGACAAGAAAAGTAAGGGTTTCATCATGGCGAGTGTACTGATACCCGACGTCCGGATAAGGATAATCTCGTTGGCTCTGATCATGACGATGATGAGGATCAGTATGGATATGAGGAAGCAAAGGGGGAGTATAAGATTGAAATAGTAAGGGAGACGAAGCGCGAGGTAGGCCAGGCCGTAGACAAGGCTGCCAAAGGTCTGAGCGAAGAGATCCACGTGATCGAAGAATTCAATGATGACAAAAATAGCTACCCCGGCAAATTCCGAGAGCAGCAAGAACTTGAGCACGTTTCTGATTAGGTAGCTACTTAATTTTCGCAATCAGCGACTCCAGCATAATCTTCCATTGGCCCGACGACCGCGTCTGCTCCTCGGTGTTCAAATCCTTGAGGAGATAGAAGCCGGCTCCTGCAACGAGCATGTTGGGTGTAATTGATATGAGGAGCGGAGGGATGTTATATTGTCCGCCAATATTCTCCGTCAGCGCAACCAGGATGTAGTAAGAGAGGAATATGATCAGGCTGTAAGCGACGCCCGAGAACTTCCCCTCAGCTCGGCGCCCTAGCCCTAAGGGCACGCCCACCAGAACGAAGGCTGCCGCTGCCATCGGGATGGTGAATTTCTTGTACAGTTCGAGGAGGTACTCATACTTATCAGACCCCGTTGCTGCGCGGTATTTAGCGGCCAATTCCTGGAATCCCATCTCATGCGGTTTTCGCCTCAGACCAGGGTTGTACGGGAGCACCTTCATGAGGTTCATGGCAAAAACGTAGTCCTTGAACGCCACGGTCCGGTAGGTGTCGCTCGCTTTTTCCCATCGGTGGACGCTCCCGTTACTAAGGGAAAAGGAAAGGTCCAGCGTGTTGGCATCAAGGGTTACGACACCTTTCTCAGCCGAAATTGTCTGCCTTACACCCTCATCCCTATCATCCGATATGAAGACTCCTGAAAGATCGCGGTTCTTTTTATCGACCTTCTCTATGAAAATGACGACGTCCGGAATAGAATCGTTAAAGGTTCCTTCCTTATCCTCAACGGAAATACTTTTTTTGGCGATAGTTACCAGGGTATCCCTGAACGCATCCCCGGCGTGAGAGACCAACACCGTTGTATTGAGCACGCCGATTATAAAAATCGCGAGCCCCAGGAATGCAAACGGCACGAGCAAGCTTCGAAGATTTATGCCATTTGCCTTGAGCGCGAGTATTTCGTTTTCGCTGGAGAGCCTTCCCAGCACGACAATCATGGAAAGGAGAAAGGCCATGGGGAAGGTGAAGGTAAGATAAGCGGGAAACGAGTAGAACACAAGAAGCAAAATGTCGGTGAGATTTACTCCCTTGTTGATCACGAGGTCGGCCAGACGGCCAAGCCTGCTCACAACAAGAATAAACGTGAAAATGAACAATGAAAGGAAGAAAAGCGATGCCAGCTCCTTCAGAAGATAGAGATAGAGCTTTTTATGAAGCCAGCGCCACAGGGTCACGAGTAATGGTATCATTGAGAAGAATTTATGTCAATTTGGTGACTCTACATTTGATTTATTGACAGTAATTCTCATGTTCTCTAAAGTATGTATGGCATGACAAGAATAGGCGTACTTTCCGATACTCACCTTACGACCGTTACGCAGGAATTCAAATCGATCGTAAGCTCCCTGTTCCGGGACGTGGAGATTATTATTCACGCCGGCGATATTGTCACCAGGGAAGTTTATGACTATTTGTGTGCCTGGGATGTAAGGGCGGTCCGTGGGAACATGGATGGTTTTGACTTGGCGGCTTTACTGCCGCATAAGAGGGTGGAGGTAATAGAGGGCAGACGAATAGGAATCACACATGGAAAGGGCCCTCCATACGGCATAGAACAGCTCGTGCTGTCGGAATTTACCGACGTTGATATAATCGTGTTCGGACACTCCCATACGCCCACCTGTTCCGAACGCGGGGGTATTTTCCTGTTTAATCCGGGCGCCATGAGAAACCCAGCCTCGGGTCCGCCATCGGTGGGCATACTTGAGATAGGAAAGGAAATAAAGTTCAAACACCTGGCAGTCAAATAAAGGTAAAAGCAGAACCAGGCAGAGGTAAGGACAAGAGCATAGGTAGAGAGCGAACACGAGCCTTCAGGTTCTTTTCTTTGCCTTTGCTTTAGTCTTTACCTCTGCCTGCTTTACTCTGTTCTTACAGTCGGAAGAGCTTGTAGATAGGTGTCAAATACGACTTGAAGAGGACGGCGAGTAAGAAGAGGGCGATGCAGGCAGCAATGGCATAGACAGCTCTACGTCGGTGCTTGGTATCTTTTCGCATCAGGGTCTGGCTCTCTTCCTTGAGAACAGACCGCACCACGGCTCCGTCAACAATACGTTTCGATTGAGAGTAGAGGTAGAGCAGGCAGCGGTCGCAGATCACGTTTATGATACGAGGGCACCCTTGTGATGTCCGATAAATCTCCTTGACCGCATCGTCTGTGAACTGCACGAAGCCTTTGGAACCAGCCCGCAGAAGCCTGTGGTGGATATACAAGAATATCTCCTCCTCGCTGAGCGCCTTGAGCCTGTAAATGACCGTTATTCTCTGCGCAAGGTAGCGCATGGCAGGCTCACTGAGTCTTGCGACGATTTCCGGTTGGGCGAAAAGGATGATATGCAATATTTTCTGTTTGTCAGTCTCGAAATTGGAGAGGACCCGGATGAATTCGAAGAGTTGAGACGAGAGCAATTGCGCCTCGTCGATAACAAGCACAATTTCCTTGCCCACCCGATACTCATCCAGCAGGAAGTCCCTCAAGTCTTCGAGAAGTTCTTCTCTGTTGGTAGTGTATATAGGTACTGCAAGCTCTTTGAGAACCTGTCTCAGGAACTCGGCCTCATCCATGATCGGGTTGAGGATCAGGCCGGCGTGGTAGAGGTTTTTGTCGAGGCTTTCGAGGAAGATACGGGAGATCGTTGTCTTACCCAAGCCCACGTCGCCATAAATGAGCGCGAAGCCTTCCTTCTGATCTAAAAAGAATTTGAGGTGGTCCGTCGCTTCCCTGAAACTTCCGGATTCGAAGTAGAAGGAAGGGTCGGGTGTCAGCCCAAAAGGCTTCTCTGTGAGGCCACAATACTCTACATAGGGTATGTCCATACTGTTATTATTATACGGTTTCGGGTTTTTATGCAATAATTTAGTGTCAGATCTCCCGTTCCGGAAAGGCACGGATTCATCAGAAAAATATGTTTCTGAGACCTCGGTATGGCCCATTATTTGAATTGAATGCAAGGAGAATGCCGAAAAAACTCTGCCTGCTCTTTGGCCTCTTCCTCGTCGCGACCGCTTTTTATCACCTGGCGAACTGGCCGATAACCGCGTCGGATACGGATTTGTGGTACCACCTGAATGGCGGGAGATACTTTTATGAGACCGGTTCCGTCGCGAGAACCAGTTTTTTTTCCTTTATTGAGCCGCAAAGGGTATGGGTGAACTACTACTGGCTTTTCCAGGCCCTCGTTTACCCTCTGTTCTCGTGGTCGGGATACGTGGGATTGATCTACTTCCGGACCCTGCTCTCCTGTGCCACCCTCATGATGATTCTCGCTTATCTTTGCAGAGATCAAGAAGATAACGATACCACGCTCTACCACACACTACTCTTTGTCTTCTACGTGCTTCTTTTCCTGCCCAGAAGCTTACCTGTGAGGCCGCATCTCTTCTCCTACCTGATGATCACGATTTTTCTCTATCTGCTTGAATTCAAACCCCTCAAGGCCCGCTGGCTGCTGCCGCCTCTGGCCTTGCTCTGGTCCAATCTCCACGGCGTTGAATACCCTGTCATCCTCCTGGTTCTTGCTGCCTATTTCGCAGAGTTCGTGTGCCAGAGAATAAGGCAGAATGATACACCGCCCGGCAACACGTATCTCTGGCCCGGTATTCTCGTGCTGTCCGCGGCAGCGGTTCTATGCACCCCTCATGGCATCAGACTTCTTTCGGTGCCATTCAAGAGCATGGCGCAGGTATCGACATTTGTCTACGAGCTGAGGCCATTGTCCATCTACGATTTCATCTCGTTCTTCGGCATTCTCTTTTTTCTCGCGGGGTTCGTGTTTATCGTTGCACTAAAAAAAAGGAAGATGAGAATCAGTCACCTGATCCTTTTTCTCGGTGCGCTCGCGCTTCTTCCGGAGGCGAAACGGTTTGTCAACGAATATGCGCTTCTCGTGCTTCCAATGCTCAGAGCCTATATACCGATCATCCCGGCAGTGCCACGAGCGCCACGTACAAAGACGCTAAAGCTCGTCGCCGCAGTCCTTGGCGCGGCGTTCGTGGCCATGCCTTTTTTCTTCATGCACTCTTTTTTTGCGGATCAGCCCAGATACCCGCTATCTGCCCGGGAGCTTCCCGAAGGCGTGGTTCTCTTTCTAAAACGGGTCAACGGAACAGGCAACATCTTGAACTACCCTAATACGGGAGGGTACCTGGAGTATGAGCTTTATCCGAGGTGTAAGATCTACATGGATATGGAGGTTCCTTTCTTATTCACGGAAAACGATTTCAGGAGCGCGCGCGGCGCATATACAGACCAAGATGTGCTGCGGAAGGTCATCACACGATACCGGCCCGTTTTCATAACGGTCCCCATAGAAACGGAGGGGTTTAAGGCGCGGATCGCTGGTCATCCGCAATACCGTCTCATTTTCTTTGACGACGCGGAGGTCCTCTATGTGGACAAGGCACGAGAGCCGGCCCTGGCTTCTCAGTATGAGATCAGATCCGTCGATCCTTTTTCCCTTTACGTCGCTACGGGTGACAGTAACCTTCAAGCTCAGCAGGCTTCCGAAGAGCTGCTGAGACTATCGAAGATATATCCTGATGTCGGCATTGTTAATGCGGCCATCATCACGATTTACCAGCGCCAGGGTCGGTACCGGGAAGCGATACCTTACGCAGATTCGATAATCAGTACCTATCCGGAATCGCATCTCGGTTACAAGCTTAAGGCTGATCTCCTTGCCCGTCTTCACGCGTGCGGGGAGGCCATACCGTTTTACAAAAAGGCTATTGACCGTTCGGATGGCCAGATGCGAAAACTGATCGAGACGGAAGAGGCTGCATGCAAAGAGAGATAAAGCCAGCCCTCTGAGTTGGCGTGATTGTTAGGAATTTATTGACGGACAGGATACATTCTAGTATAACTGTTTTAATGCTTCTGTCTATAGTGATACCGGCTTACAACGAAGAGCGTTTTCTCCCTGAGGTGCTGCAAAGAGTGAAGGAGGCGCCGTACGACAAAGAGATCATCGTTGTGGATGACGCTTCGGTCGACGGTACGAGGAAGTATCTGCAATCGCTCAACGATGGAAACATCAGGGTCGTGCTGCACGAGAAGAATGCAGGCAAGGGCGCAGCTGTCAGGAGTGGTATAAAAATTGCTGCAGGAGACATCATCATCATTCAGGACGCTGACCTGGAATATGACCCGAAAGACTATCCGGTGCTGCTCGAGCCGATCCTCGCGGGCAACGCTGATGTTGTCTACGGTTCACGGTTTCTGGGAGGGCCACACAGAGTGTTTTATTTCAGACACTACATAGGGAATAAGATTGTGACGTTGCTCTCGAACACGTTTAGCGACCTGAACCTTTCTGACATGGAAACGGGCTACAAGGCCTTTGCGCGGCGCGTATTTGAAGATATCACCATAGAATCGAACCGGTTCGGATTCGAGCCGGAAATCACGGCAAAGGTGGCCAAAAAGGGATACAGGGTTTACGAAGTCCCTGTCTCCTATCACGGCCGGAGTTACAAAGAAGGGAAGAAGATCACCTGGAAGGACGGGATAAAGGCCCTCTTTACGATTATAAAATATAACGTGTTCCATTAAAGGGAAAAGTACAGGTAAAGAGAGAGAAAGGTAATGGTAAGAACTAAAGCAGAGGTGGAGGGAGAAGTCTTTACCTCGGTCTTATTGGTGCTAAAGTATTGAGGATTATGGCCGATAACACGCAGGAGAAGTTCAGGAAGCATCGAAGAGTGCAAACATTGTAGCATGTGGGAGGACATGCGGCAGGATGTTTCAGAGGGCATCTAGCAGGATGTGCTTCAACGCACGTAACCGCATTGGTCGTCTGCGGCGCGAGCTCCGCCGCCTCCGCTCATGCGCCGGGTTCACCTTGACCGAGCTGATCGTGATAATCGTCATGGCCGGCATCCTTGTAGCAACTGTAGGCGTGAAGTACACGCCAATTGCCGCGAGCGTGAATCTCAGGATAGCGATCGATCAGGTAGCTGGTGATCTAAGGTTCCTCCAGACCCGCACCATGGCCACTATGGCGTACACCACCGGAACGTATACGAACACAGCCTCGTTCCCAATGGGGGCAAACACCTACTATCTCGGTGGGCTGGTAAAGAACCTTCCTTCCGGAGTGACGGTGCAGAGCGGCCTGACCGTTACCTTCAATTCGTTGGGGGAATACAGTGCCATTACCAACGGGACTCTTACGCTCAATTCCGGGGGCTCCCTGGGCAGCATCCAGATTTACGCCACTTCCGGTGCGGTGGTGGAGGCATATTGATGAGGAGCAAAGGCTTTTCTCTCATGGAAACGGTCATATTTATCGTGCTCGCTGCAATCGTTATCCCCATATTCTATCTCACCACGCAGCCGGTAATAAAGGATATGATGATGCCCACATCGTGGATCAAGGCCCGGTTCGTTGCAGAGAGGAAGATGGAAGAGCTGATGGCCTACCGGTTCACCGATACGACCATAAATGTAGGTTCGTACGGCCCTTCGACCGTCGCCGGCGATACGTTTTATCCTGCTGACTACGCCGGTTACCAGTGGCAGTGGGCGATTACGTACCTTGACTGTAATAACGCCGGTAATGGCTGCGCGGGCTATACGGGGACTTCGCTGATAACGACGTCGAATGTCACGAATTACAAGCAGATTGACCTGACGGTCACAGGACCCATGGGTGTGTCGTACCGAACCTCGAGCGCTGTAACAGCGAGATACTAGCGGGACAATGCTATGAATAAAGGGTTCACCCTTATAGAGCTGGTGATGACAGTCATCGTAATCTCCATCCTGGGCGCATTCACCTTCTCGGTAATCTGGGAGTACTCGAGCATTTACGCTTCTACGAGGCAGGGCTTCATTTACGGCGAGGCCGCGGCCGTCATGGAGAGAATCACCAGGGAGTTGAGGGATGCCCAGAACGTTGACAATTGCGGGGTCTATGGGGGTGGCGATCCCCACAGTGTCCTCACGTTCCAGCCTACCCACGGGACGCCCGCCATGGGCACGCCGGCTAACCCTCCTCACTGGGTGCAGTACTGCCTCGCTCAGCTTGCGACGCCGGGGGTCGGGACCGGGCAGACCAGGGCACTGCTCTACAGGGTTGAGTTAAACAGCGGGACACCGCCGTTCGCCGACCAATGCACGAGCGCGGTTCCTGTCGTAGGGGGAGCAGGGGGAACCATCGTTGCTGTGGCTCTGATGAGCAGCCACATCATGAGCTTGCACGGGAACGGGAGCGTCACGGTGCAGGGTTTCCAGGTTTATGATTACATGGGCAGCCCAGGCGGGGTTGGGACCACTCACGAGATCAAGCTTTCGCTGACAGCGGACCCGACTCAACGAAACATTCAAGATGGTGCGCAGTACACGAGCAATCCGTCCATCACGCTCGTCAGTCAGGTGTCTCCACGAAATTACGCTCCGTACAATCCAGGTAATAACCCCCCCTCGACCGCAACGGGGGACGGGTCAGACAGGTCTTTTTCCGGAAACTACTACGATGAGATTAAGTAGCCAGCGGGGTGTCTCCCTCATGCTCCTTATCCTTGTGATCACGGTTTTTGCGGGTGTTGCCATAGGCATCGTGACCCTCCTTCGCTCGAGATACGAGAGCTACCCCTATCAGGTACAGTCGTATCAGGCTTATGCGCTGGCCAACGCGGGGGTGGAGTTTGCGATACGGTACGCCAAGGATAACCCAAGTGGTTTCTTTCAAACTCCGTATAGCTATATACCCCAATACCCTAGCTACAAGGATTTCACCTTCGGCAACGGTAAGTTCTCTCTGAGCTACCAGGCCGGCTGCCCGGACATGCTCTATTCAAAGGGTACCGCCGGAAACGGGACTGCCACCAGAGAGGTGCAACTTTCAAACTTCAGCCTTTATACCGGAGAACAGAGCAATACCCTGTACATGACCGGCTTGACAGCAACGAGAACGTGCATCGGCTACGACTGCGGCCCCTCCCACACATGCTATAATGGCACCAGCAGCGTCCCCTGCTCTTCCGACCCTTACCCCCCTGGCCCCCCTCCTGGCGGCACCTACCCCGCGTCCTATAACGGCTATAACGGTGACCGGATCCGGATAACCTATTGTAACCCCTACGCCGGCAATAATTCAAACTACACCTTGTATTTTGTGGCTAGCACAGGCACACCCACGGCCACGCTGGCCGCGACGCAGCCAGTGACCCTCTCGAGGGTGGGATTCTCGGACGACTCGCCACCGAGCGTGCCGTCCGGCGCCCTTAATGTTTGGTGGGTATTCGACGCGACGTGTGGCATTTCCGTGCCTTTGACAGCGTCGGGGGTAAACGTAATTCCTTACTGTCCCCAAGCGTTCCCGTGGTGGGGTGGCTGCCCCACCACCCCCACCTACGATCATGTCTATGGCGGTCGCGGTCTCGTTGATTGTGTCGTGTCCGGTACATCAGGCCATTTCAACTTCCCGCCGCTGGGCGCCGTGTGGGACGGGACAAGTAATCCCCCGCCCGCCGCGGTTGGGTATCCGTTTTTTTGGAACACAGATTCGACGAATGACAATAGCACATATTATGACGCCAGCTGCCGGCCTGTAGTACCGTGCGACCTCAATGATCCAGCCTGCCAGAGCGCAAGCGACTGTACCGCGGGGGGTATAGGTCAGTGCTATGAGCAGACTAGCTTCTCGTACAACGGGACTTACATAATGTACGGTGGCTCGTACTCTTGCTTTGACTCTCAAACGGGTTGCACCTTTGGTAGAGCCTGGAACGCTGAAAGAAGCCGCGGGGTCTGCCACTATCCGATGGGGGGGGGTCCACATGGCCCGCCACTGATTATTCAGGACAGTAGCTTCTCACAGGCGGTAGGTCTCAACAACCTGACGATCGACACCCTCGGCCATCTTGACAGCCAGATAAATGCGAACGGGCCCATAAAGATGTACCTCTCGTTTTATACGTACCTTAAGAACAAGAGCACAAACCAAAATCAGACCCCGGTCCAGAACGTATTCATCTTTACCGTAAGGTAATGCGGCGCAACGAGGCGATCACTGGATGCAGCGTGGCACGGGAATTGCTGAAGCCTGGTGGGGCTTAAGACTTTTGTATTAAAGAACTCAGCGTTTTGTGCGATAATAAAGGAAACGGCAGTTCGGGTTTTGAAGAGGTGAGAGGCTGATATGGACATACTCGGCATAGATATAGGGACTGTCAGCGTAAAGTATGTACGGTACAGGAAGAAGGGGAAGGGTGTCGTCGTCTCGCGTGGCGAGTACCCGTACAAGGAAGGCTGGGAGGACCTGGAAGGCATTCTCTCTTCCATCAAGACTAGGGAAGGGGCGAACGTCGAAGTCGCCATCGGCATCACCTCCCAGGAGATCCTGAAGAAGACCTTTACCATCCCGGTAATTCCAAAAGAAGAATTGCGGGAGGTGCTCGACTGGTCCGCGTCCAAGATCATCTCCATACCGCTCGACGACATGCGCCATGAATACGTGATGCTCGGGGAGATCGACGAGCGCGGCGTGAGAAAGGACGAGGTGCTCTTTGTCGGGGCGCACAAGGAGTATGTGAACAGGATCATCGCCCTGTTCGAGGATGTCGGCTTCAAGAGCATATCGCTGCTGACCGACATCGGCTTTGTCTACCTGCCGGTGGTTGAAGAGGCGATCGACGGCTCTGTTGCCATTGTCGACATTGGCGGCAGGCAGACAGGTATCTACATTTTCGACGGCAAGAAGCTCCACCTGGTGCGGGAAATAATGACCGCGTCGGAAAGTTTTACCGATGTGCTGATCAGCGGATTCGGCCTGACCTACGAGGAAGCCGAGAATTATGCGAGGGAAAAGGGCTTTGACGAAACGTCGAGCGACATTCTCGCCGTGCCCATGGAGCGGCTCGGTGGCGAGGTACAGCGTACCTTCAATGTGTATGCCCAGAAGTATCCCTCGCGTCCGGTCACCAGGGTCTACCTGGCGGGCAGAGGGGCCCAGATTCCCAATCTCCTCGAGAAACTCAAGGCGTTTCTTGTCGAGGATCTTCTTCATCTGGATGTTTCTATCGAGATCGAGGAGCAGTTCCTGCCAGCCTACACTCTTGCCGTGCAGAGAGATATCCTCGTCAACCTGTTACCGGAACAGGTCAAGGCCAGAGAGCGGGAAATACAATACACCAGGTACGCGATCTATGGCGCAGTTGCGATCCTGATTGCCATAGTAATCCTGTCACTCAACATGCTGACCGGTTACTACAGGCTGAAATCGGCTGTTGATTCAGAAAGAGCAGCGGTCCAGCAGAAGAGAGAACAGCTTGACCGACTCGCACCGATCAGGTCTTCGCTGGTCTACAATGAACTCGGGCCCATTGTCGCGGAAATAGAACGGAGAGACTCTTCGTTCATCATCCTGCTCAAATATCTGGCCTCCCGCATCCCGAAGGATGTCTATGTGAAGGAAGTCCAATTCGAAAGACAGGATGCGGCACCTGTAGTACCTGCGGCACCTGCAGCGCCCGCTGCACCTGCAAAAGACGGGAAGGACGTAAAGAACCCGGAGACCCCGAACAACGTCCAGTTGAGAGGACTCATATTCGGCGATCCGGAGACCATGGAGGCAACACTCCTGAGGCTTATGATCGATCTCGAAAAATCGAAGGTCGTGAATAACGTGACCGTGGTCAGCAAGGATGTCAAGGATATGAAGGGGAGACCCGCCATGGAATTCCTGATTACTGCGAAGAGTGTGCCCTATGAGATTTAAAGGCCTCTATCTTTGGATCGCAGTGCCCATCATAGTCGCGGTTCTATGGTTCTTTGTCTGGTATATGCCTATGAAGGCCGAGATCAGCAAAAGGCAGAACGAGCTTAACGAAGTCAGACAGCAGAGCCAGAAAGCAGAAACCGATATCCGGTCACTCACAGAGATGAAGAAAAAAGAGGAGAGCATCAAGGCCTCGCTGAGAGAGTACCGGGGGCAAATTCCGCTCTTCGATAACTTCCCCGATTTCATATACCAGGTGGCGGGGGGCGCGCGGAAAAACAGGCTTGTAGTGGATAAATTCAGTGGAATGTTCAAGACCCTTGACATGCAACCCAAGACGATCCTCACGTACCCCGCATTTGAGCTAGGTTTCAAGGGTAGATTTATGGACATAGGGCAATTCCTTGAGCAGGTGACCGCATCGAGGGCATACCGCAAGATCATGAAAGCAAACATTGCCTATAATGAGAAAGAGTATCCTCTTCTGGCTGGCAAGTTCGAGATAGAATTCAAAGCTTGGAAAGAGAGGGCTGCCCTTGAGAGTGAATAAGTATGTGCTTATAGGCCTGGTCGTTATTGTCGTTCTTGCTCTTTATGTAACCTTTTTCGCGGGGGGAAAGAAGAAGATGGAGTTGGCGGCAGCGTCTCTCGAACCCCCGAAGATTGCAGCGCCACCACCGGAGGTGAGGGCCAAGGAAGCCCGCGTCCAGGCGATTCAGGAGAATATGGAGTGGGAGAGGGATCCATTCACGCTTCCCGCGTTTCTGATGGTAGAGAAGAAGGCTGAAAAGCAGCGAGTACCGCTAAAGCTTCTCGCTATCATGGAAGGGGCGAGGGGAAGAGTGGCCATCATAGACAATGAGGTGGTGGGGAAGGGTGACATTGTTGCGGGAGAACGTGTGGCTGAGATCGGGAAAGAGACGGTTACGCTCATCCAGGACGGATCTAAACGAGTGATAACGATACAGGAACCTCGATAGGGAATAGAATGGGGAGTAGAAAGATGTCTGTTTACGGAGGAGACACAATGGCCAGGATTGGTATTGTCGTTGCGACATGTTTGCTCTGCTTTGCGTGCGCTCACGTTGAGCCGCCCAAGGAGCCGCCAAAGCTCGTCAAACCGGTTGACATTCCCAGCCCCCTGATTCCTCAGGTGGAGAAGGAAAGGAACGCAAAGCTGGAAGGACCCAAAGACCTTTTTTCCTTTTCTCTGCGCGAAGCCGACCTGAAAGATGTGTTGCGGGGTATCGCGAAGCAGTCGAGCTACAACGTTGTCATGGAGCCTGATGTGAAAGGCACATCCACGGTCGATCTCAAGAATGTCACCTTGAGTAGGGCCCTTGATTATATTCTCGAGCCGCTCAACTACGTGTACAAGATCGATGACAATACGATCTACGTGTCGAAGCCGAAGCTGGAAACGAAGGTTTTCAGCATCAATTACGCGGCATTTTCGAAACTGACCGATAGTATAGTCACCGGTTCGTCGGGAACGCAGCGAGCGGGAAATTTAGTTGTCGGCGTAAACATGAGAACCAGGTCAGACATGGATCCCTGGGTAGGGTTCCAGGATACGCTAAAGAACCTCCTCTCAGCAGATGGTAAGTTGACCCTCAACAGGCAGGCAGGCCTCGTTTCAGTGACCGATTACCCCAGGAACCTGAAACAGATTGGCGCCTTCATCAAGTCAATGGACGAGTCTATCCAGAGGCAGATCATGATAGAGGCCAGGGTCGTTGAGGTGGACCTGACCGGCGAGAATCGGGAGGGTGTAAACTGGTACCTTCTCAATTCGCAACTGAATGGTGTCGGGTTCAGTTACCGGCAGCAATTCCTTGATCCTACGATCAGCCAGAACACCTCGACGCAGTTCAGCCGGCTCCTCGTGGCGGCCAAACATCTCGTCGGGGTCAACCCGACGACAGGCATGGACTCGACCTTCGTTGACCTCTTGAAACAGCAGGGCAAGGTGAACACCTTGTCCCAGCCGAAGATATCGACGATGAACAACCAGCGGGCGGTAATAAAAGTCGCCCAGGACCGGGCCGTCTTCGAAACCACGAGCACCATCAGCGTGGGAGGTGTTCCGACCTACTCGACACAGATACGATATATTACTATCGGACTTATACTCGACGTGGTGCCTTACGTAGATGACCAGGGCAATATTGTGATGAATATACACCCCATGCTGACGCAGGATACTGGCCAGGTCACCGTCGACAAGACAACCGGCAACACCGTGCCTATCCTCAACGTGCGGGAGGTTGATACCTCCGTAAGAGTGAAAGAGGGCGAAATGGTCGTTCTCGGAGGGCTCATCTCGGACTCAAAGAACGAGACTACCAACGCAATCCCCGGCATCAGCAGCGTGCAGGCACTGGCGGCGCGTCACCGGATTGCACTCAATCGGATCGGCGAATCCATTCATATTACGACCGG
>Ga0209039_10002395_pt1 | contig 15971 bp, 11 predicted proteins | sample BogFormECP12_OM1_FD_188238 | JGI IMG/M metagenome (GOLD analysis project Ga0209039, IMG submission 188238) | Bog forest soil microbial communities from Calvert Island, British Columbia, Canada - ECP12_OM1 (SPAdes) (version 2) | ecosystem: Environmental > Aquatic > Freshwater > Wetlands > Bog ... | reverse complement strand
CTCACGGTGACGCCCTTGCCTTCCGCTAGCAGTTGGCGCAATCTCCTCTGCAAGAGTCTTTCACTCTCTAGTCAACGCCCATGCTGGGCGCACACAAAAAAGCCACGGTGCGGGAGTGCACCGTGGCTTAAACGGTCAACCTGGAAGACCTAGGGGTCAACAGGCGCACTCCGATAAGGGATAACCAGACCGTCGACGGGATTAGTCCGGATACGCATAGCGAGAACCATTCGTGCGATCATCGGGTGCACCTCCTTTCTTCAGATTAGGGTCAATTTCCAAGGGAAGTTTATCATCGGTTAGCAATTTATGTCAAGCGATTAAAAACGGAAGGTCTGAAGCAGCAACTCTTCAGACCTTCCCAGGGTTCCGTTCCGATGTCCTAGCAGTCAAAGCAGACGGTATTGGTGGGGGTTGGCGTCGGTGAAGGGGTAGACGTATACGTCAGGGTCGGCGGTAGGGGTGTCGGCGTATAGGTCTTGGTCGGCGTCTGGGTTGGCGTGGGCGAGAAGAACGTATTGGTCGGTGTAAACGTATTGGTCGGTGTAAACGTATTGGTCGGTGTAAACGTATTGGTCGGCGGTAAAGGTGTATTCGTCTTGGTCGGGGTTGGCGGGATCGGCGTGTTCGTGGGTGTATTGCTTGGGGTAGGAGTCGGCTGTGTGTTCGTAGCGGTCGGGGTGTCGGACGGGGTCGGGGTGGGTAGAGCCATGCCCGCGTTAGCATTGCAGGTGTGGTCAAAGGTCAGGGCTACCGACATATTCCCATACAGGGCCCCACTGACATTCGTGAAATATCCTAATAAGACGACGGTGGAGTTGGCCGGCTGGGCGACAGGGCTGCCCAGGTTCACCGTCAGCGGCGAGTTGACGGCGGGGCCGGTGTAGAAACCCACACCGTTGAACCACTCGTCCAGGAGCTGCTGGCCTGGGTGGCCGAACGACCAGGTGACCACGGATTTGGTCAGGTGGATCGGCACCGGGTTATTGTTCGTAACCAGGACATCGAACCATCCATTACCGAGATCAAAGATCCCAGAAACACTGATCTGGGCGCAGTCGCCCGTCGCCGTCGCCGTCGGTGTGGATGAAGGGGTCGAGGTCGAGGTTGCGGTGTTCGTGATCGTTGGTGTGTTCGTGATCGTCGCCGTGTTCGTGATGGTCGGCGTGTTCGTCGGCGTGAAGGTATTGGTCGGCGTGGGGGTATTGGTGGCGGTCGGGGTGGGTCCGGCGGTGACGGTGAGCGTGCAGCCGTTGGCGAGATCCACGGTCAGGCCGAAGGACTGGCTGTAGGCATCCGCCGGCCAAAGAGGATCGAACTGTTGGAAATCGAAGTCGATATAGGCGCTGTACCCGGCCGTCAGGGTCACGTCGGTCGGAGGTCCGACAAGGACCCAGGTGTATGGGGTGCCGGCGAACTTTGTAGTGTCAATGATTTTATTGTCAAACTGAGTGTCATTCCCATTCTCGCCTGGAACCGCAGCATGGTAAGCCGTCCAATCGAAGGACATCAACTGCAGATAAGTGCTCTGAAGACTGCCGTTGGTGATCTGGATGCGGGCGCGCGGCTGTCCAGCTCCCCAGTTCACCAAGAAGAAGCTGGTGGAGAAGTAAAACTGGGAACAATCCGGTGTGGCCGTGATCGACGGAGTAACGGTCGGGGTGCTGGTCAAGGTCGGCGTGGGTGTTTTCGTTGCAGTCCCAGTATTGGTCACCGTCAAGGTCGAACTGGCCGTCCACGAGGCGGTGGGATAACCGGTCGCAGTTTGCTCGGGCGGATTTGAGAGCGAGTGCGAGATGCGGAACTGCTCGTTCCGACCCTGATCCCTTGCCGCCAGATGCACCATCGGCCAGATCTCGTTGAGAAACGGGGTAATGAAGGGGTTGTTGTAATCCACCAAAACCACAACATCACCCTCCGGAGCTCCGGCGCTTTCGCTCGGCGAGCAATTTCCGTAGGTGGTGGTTCCGGTCAACCCGTAGGTGATGATCCAGGGGGCGTCTGTACAGACCGTGACCTGAAGGTATCCCGGTTGGAGGATCGTTGCGGAGTTGTTGATCAAGAGACCGGCCCGGTAGTCGTTGGCCTGGTCGTGGATGGTCAGCAGGCGGGCATTGTCCTTGTCCGCGTTGGTAATACACCCGGATGTGCAATGAGAGGGGTCGTACTGTCCCGTCACTGCAAAACGCACCGCCTGATGCGCCATATTCTGGATGAGCAGCCACGCGGAAAAGAGCAGGGCAAAATCAATAATGGCGAAGAGCATCGCCAGTAGGAGAGGCAGGGACAGCACAAATTCGACCAGGCCCTGTGACCGGCTGGCGCCGCTCAAGAACTGTTTCATGGGTTTCTTAAAAGTGCCCTGCACCATACCGGCTAGCCTCCGTCTTTATCCCTACCGGGTATTCAAACCTCTTGGCCATTAAACGCTATAAATGCCTTTTGCCGTTCCTGATCAAAAGGGTCGTTCAGCTTGCATTTTTGTTATTTTTCTAATGATAGCCATTGATCAGGCAAGAGTCAACTGGCTAGGCCGATTCCAGAATGTACCCCGGACGCAATTATCACAAAAAAAGGACAATTGTTCCTTCGGCCGGGCGAATTTGCCGTTTTTAGATCCTGGATGAAGGCATTCAGTCAGCACTCACCATCCGGGCGAGGTTATGGATCCAGCGATGCGAGAAATAACGCGGCAGGCCGAGGATCCATTTCGTGATCTCCTCGCTCATCGCCAGCAAGTAGACCCAGTAGACCGGGAAATGAAAGAGAAAGGCACCCATCACCGCCGAGGGGACCCCGATGATCCAGATGATCATCCCGTCTAGAAAAAGGCAAAAGCGCGTGTCCCCGCCGGCGCGCAGGACCCCCACCACCATGATCGAATTCATGGAACGCACCCACAGGAAGATCCCAAAAAAGATCAGGATCGTTCGCGCGTCCTGAAGCACGATGGCCGAAACTTTAAACAGGTCCAGTATGTGCCCTGCTGCCAGCAAGGACGCTCCGCCCAACGTCAATCCGGCTGCGGCGCCCACACCGAGCCCACGACCCGCATACTGGAAGGCGAGTTTTTCCTCTCCGGAGCCAATGCGGTTCCCGACCAGGATGGACGTGGCCGCGGAAACCCCGTTGATGATCGCGAAAGCGAGGTTATCGATCGTGCTGATCATTCCGATGGCTGCGATCGATCCGGTGCCCATGCGGGCATAGACCACACTGTAGGCAGAAGTTCCCAACGACCAGAGGAACTCGTTCAATGCCACCGGCGCCACGGGACCGATCACTGCCGATACGAAACGAAAATCGAAGGTGAGGAGCTCTTTCAACGAGGCGGCAATCGGTGAGCGTTTTATATAGGCCAACGCCAGCAGCGCACTGCTTTCGCAGGCACGGGAGATCAATACGGCCAGGGCGGATCCATGCACGCCCATGGCGGGTAAACCCGCGGCACCGAAGATCAACCCATACGAAAGAAAGGTGTTCAGGACCAGCGCGGCAACACTGACGAACATGGGCAGCCTGACCTCGCCGGTCGTGCGCAGCACAATGGAGTAGATGTAGGTGATCGTGAAGAACAGGAACGACCAGGCGAACGTCCGCAGGTAATCGCCGCCCAAAGCGATGACCCGCTCATCCAGGGTATAGATCCTGAGGATCTGGGCGGGGAAGATCTCCGAGAGTGCGAAGAAGAGCAGGCTGACCATCAGGCTGATCTCCAGGCACAACCCGAGCACCTTGCGCAGTTGACGGATATCCCCGCGTCCCCACAGCTGGGCGGTGAAGATGGCAGATCCGCTGCCAAGGCCGAACAACAGCAGATTGAGCAGGAAAAAGACCTGGCCAGCCAACCCGACCGCGGCGATGGCGGTGTCTCCTTTTTGCCCGACCATCACCATCCCGACCATGTTCAATAGGGCGACGATCACCTGCTGCGCGGCGATCGGTCCAGCGAGTTTGACCAGCTGCTGGTAGTATTGCCCGTCCTGGAAAAAATGGACGAGGGAGTACAGGCGCTGGGAAAATGGTTGATTGGATGCCATACAAATGTTCAGGAGTCCTGGCAATATTCCCCGCTGGGTCCAGGCCGGCAAAGGATTCAATGAGCGGCTGTTCCGGGGGGATCAGCCGCTCCAATCATCTTCCGGAATCATCGGGGTCATTCAACGACAAACAGCCGGTCCCCGCCTTCTTTTTTGGCTCGAAAGAGAGCGTCGCCGACCGCTCTCAGGATCGTGACCCGGGTGGTGCCATGATCCGGGTAGAAAACAACGCCCAGGGAGAGGGTGATCCCTCCCAGAGTCTTCCCATCGTGTTGAGCGTGGATGCGCCTGGCGTTTTCCAACAGCAGCGCGGCGCGTTCACGGGTCACCTCGCGCGGGGCTTCGGGCAGGACCACCATGAACTCCTCGCCACCCAGGCGGCAGGCAAAATCGGCGGAGCGGATATGGGCGCGCAGGAGCAGGCCGATCTGCAGCAGCACGGCATCACCCGCAGAACGACCGTGAGCGTCATTAAATTCCTGGAAGTGGTCGATATCCAGCATGATGACCCCCAGCGGGGAGTGATCGCGTTCCGACCGCCGCAGCTCGCGCTCCAGGGTTTCCTCCAGGTAGCGGCGGGTGAACAAGCCGGTGAGAGGATCGCGTACGGACTGCTCCCGCAACAGGGCATCGCTTTCGACCAGCTGCCGGGCCTGACGTTCGATCTGCTCCCGATCTTTCTGGATCAACAGGCTGGCCAGGACAGCCAGGGCCGAGGCGAAGAACATGAAAACCAGGATCCAGGGCCAGTGAATGGATACCAGAGCATGATCGAAGTAGGCGATCAGCTCCAGGGCAAGAATCTCGGCTGCGGAAAGGAGAATGGTGACGGTTGCAGAAAGTAGAAGTCCGCAGATGAGGATCGAAATCACCGGAAAGATCAAAGGGAGATTGTTGCCGATCAAAAGATTTGGATCGAGCAGGGCCGATCCCCAGGCGCCCAGGGCGGTACCGGCGATCGTCAACCCGGCAGCGGCAGGGTATTGGCCGCGTTGATTCAACCAGAAGGCTCCGGCAAAAATAAGCACAGCCGCCGCGGCCAGGATCGAATATCCCCAATGAACTGTGAGTGCCATGCGACTGAAAATCAGTACCAGGATGAAGGCTACGCCAGAAAGAAGGATCAGAGACAGGATCAGCCAGGCCAACAAGCGCTGGCGCCGCTGTTCAGGTAAGGGTAATGAGACGTCCGGCCCGGTAAGCCAATGCGGCAACCGCGAGGGAACGCGTTGCGATCGGCCTGGGGTCTTAGGAGGATCAGGAGTAGTTACCAAGCGTGTCATTTTCGCCGGATCGTTGAAATCGCCTTGATTATATATTATTTTCCATAGGGGAGGAGGGAGATTCGGACAGGGGCGTCGACCGGTCTGCTCAGAGGCGAGCTCCCGGCCACCCCCAGAGGGGCTGTCTGTTCCTGGCCGGTCGATCCGCGCCCGCTTGATTCGGATGATCCATCCCCTCCCATTCAGAAAACCATTCACCTTTCGAGCCTTGAATGGAGCCGATTAGCCTTGACAAGTCATTAAAAAAAGGGGATAAATAGTGGTCACCCAAACCTGATATTGATTCAATGATCGTTTTCCTGACCGGAATAAAGACTGAAAAAGAATATCGATATGACGGAAGTCTCACCTTCGGCTCGTCTCACCATCCTGCACGGACCTGAAAAAGGGAAGATCATCCTTCTCTCTGAGGCAGGCCTGGTCATCGGGCGCAGCGAGCCGGCTGGACTGAAGATCATTTTTCGGGAGGTCTCCCGGCAACATGCCAGGGTGTCGTTCAAGGACGGAAGCTATGTTCTGGAAGACCTGGGCAGCAAAAATGGAACCTTCATTAATGGGGAGCGCCTCTGGGGTCCGAAGACCCTGAAAGACCGGGACGAGATCCGCCTGGGTTCAACCATTCACCTGACCTTCAATCAGGAAGAAGCTGAGGCCCAGGCGATCCTGGATGCCCTGGCTGGACAGTCTGCTCCCGTCCAGGCTTCCGAAGAGACCGTCCTGGACCGCGATTTCCTGCAAATGGAGGAACCTTCAGCTTCTGCGGCAGCGGTTCCTCCTGTTCTGGCGGTGACCATTGCGGGGGAGTCCCCCAGGAAATTCGCCCTGACCAACAATAAAGTGACCCTTGGCCGTGCGGAGGATAATGACATTATTATCCCATCGCTGATCGTTTCGCGTCACCATGCCATCCTGGAAAAGACCAGCGAGGGATATAAGATCAGCATCCTGCCCGGCGTCAAGAATATCCTCAGTTGCCAGGGACACCCGATCACCTCCGCGCAGCTGCTTTCTCACGGGGATGTGCTGAGGATCGACAGCGAGCTCGAGGGCATGATGGTCAGTATGACCTACCTGGCTCCCTCGCAAGCGATCCCCAAGCTCCCCTATACCGTTCAGTTCGGCGAAAAAGACCGGCTGACCTTCGGGCGCGATCCATCCAATGACATCTGCCTGGATACGCCCAATGTCTCACGCTTCCATGCCCAGATTTCCCGGGTCGGCCGGCGCTACTATGTGACCGATCTGCGCAGCGCCAACGGCACCTTCGTCAATGATCAACGCGTGGAAGGCAACGTCTGGTTGAATCCTCAGGACGCCATCCGCATCGGCCCGTATAAGATGGTGATGGGCGATGACCAGTTCACCCGCTATGACGAAACCGAGGGGCTGCGGGTGGAAGCCTACCAGCTGAACAAATGGGTGCGCCAGGATCTCAACCTCCTGCAGGATATTTCGCTCCTTTGCCGTCCGCGCGAATTCATTGTGGTCGTTGGGCAGAGCGGCGGCGGCAAGACCACCCTGGTGGATGCCATTGCCGGTTACCGGCCGGCAACCCATGGAAGGGTGTTCGTCAACGGCATCGATGTCTATCAAAATTTTGATGCGGTCCGCAATGAGATCGGCTTTGTCCCGCAAAGGGACATCATCCATATGGAGCTGACGGTACACCAGGCCCTGGATTATGCGGCCCAACTGCGCATGCCGCGGGATACGACCCCGGACGAACGTGAAAAGCGGATCAACGAAGTGCTGGACGACCTGGACCTGACCCACCGCAAGGACGTTCAGATCAGCGGGCTGAGCGGCGGACAGCAGAAGCGGGTCTCCATTGGCGTGGAACTGCTCACCCGGCCAGGACTCTTCTTCCTGGACGAGCCCACCTCCGGCCTGGATCCCGGTACCGAGACGGCCTTCATGCACCTGATGCGCCGGCTGGCCGACCAGGGCCGGACGATCATCATGGTCACCCACGCCACGAAGAATGTGATGCTGGCCGACAAGGTCGTCTTCCTGGCCCGCGGGGGATACCTGGCCTGGTTTGGTCCACCGGACGAGGCCCTGGCCTATTTCGATCAGTACCGCAGCGATCACGATCGCCGGGTACGCACCATGGAATTCGACCAGATCTATACCATCCTGGATGATCCCAGCCAGGGAAAGCCCTCAGATTGGGCGGGACGGTTCATGGCCATCCCGGCGTATCAAACCTACATCGTGAACCCTCTGCAGGAAGGACAGCAGAAACTGCCATTCGGGCAGGCTGAACCGGTCAGGAGGGCCGCCCGCAAAGGTTCCCGCATCTCTTCAGTGCGTCAGTTTCTGGTGCTTTCTGCCCGCAACATCAAGATCCTGACCCGCGACCGCTCCAGCCTGATCCTGATGCTCGTCGCTCCACCCGCCGTCGGGGCGCTGGACTTCATCATGGCGCTCGTCATGGGAAGGGCTCCGTTCAGCTATACGAGCGGGGACGCCGGCAACGGTGCCATCACCCTGTTCCTGTTGACAATTTACGCTTTGCTCGTGGGGGGCATGTCGCAGATGCGCGAGTTCGTCAAAGAGGCGGACATCTATCGGCGCGAACGCCTGGTCAATCTTAAAATTCTGCCGTATGTGACCTCCAAAGTCTGGGTAGCGATGCTGCTGGCTTTTTGGCATGCTCTGGCCTACACCGTCCTGCACTACATCGCCTTCCAGATGCCAGGCGGTGTGCTGGAATTTGGCGAAGTATATGTAACCATGCTTCTGGCGGTGCTGACCGGGATGATGCTGGGATTGGTGGCCTCGGCCCTGGCGCCGAATGCGGCCTCTGCCCCGATGACGATGATCATCATGATCGTCCCCCTCATCGTACTCAGCGGGGTACTGGCCCCGGTTCCTCCCCAGATCAGCCAGATTGCATCCACGCGCTGGGCTTTCCAGAGTTTACTGGGTATTACCGGGTCAGGCTCGGACGTGGCCGCCGACCCATGCTGGCACCTGGACAAAAACCTGCGGGATGCCATGACCCTGGATGACAAGGCCTATCAACAGTGTAAGTGCATGGGCGTGCAAATGTTCGCCAACCATTCCTGCAATTTCCCCGGGGTGGGGAATTCGTATACGCCCGAGATCAATGAGGCCCCTCCCATCGAACCAACGCCGCTTCCCTCCCAACCCCCGCAGCCTGTGATTCCGCCGGCGCCCAATCCCCCGCAGAATCAATACGACCAAGTCCAGATGGTAGAGTACCTCAATGCCCTGAGCTCCTACCAGGATACCGTCAAGGATATCCAGGATAATTATCAAAACCAGATGGACCTGTACCAGACCATGGCCGACCTCTATAAAAGCCAGATGACCAAGTACGAGGAAGACCTGGCCTCCTACGACATTGCGCGTGTCTCCGCGGTGAAAGGCGGAGAAGGAGTGATCCAGGGCAATGAGGATCAATACGGCTGGGCCTGGGTGAACAAGAACGATCCATTCATTTATTTCCCCTGGTTATTCCAAACCTGGTTCGCCCAGGTCGTCATCGTGGCGGTGTACTTTGTAATCATCCTTTACCTGATCAAAAGGAAAGACTTAAAATAACATGCTGACCTACCGTCCGTCTCCCGGGAATGGGAGGGGATTGCATTCCTGGGAAAGCGAAGCAGGGAATGGGTTTGAGGAAATTCACCATGGATAAAAAGGGGATGCTCATTCTGACAGCCTGCGTGATTTTCATAGTCGCCTGTAACCTCGTCACAAAGCCGTTTGACCCGGTGTTCCAGACACTCACCCCCATGACCGGCTCGGTCCGGGGAACGGCCACCGCGCGGGCGGCGAACGTGGGTGGATCCGGTGACCAGCTTGCGACCGCGATTGTCGTCGCCACCCAAAAAAGCTCCAGCATCTTTGCGACCGAGACCGCCCGGGCCTCGTTATCGGATGCATCCAAGCTGGCCACTGCGACCGTGATCGCCCCCGTGGTGGCCGAACTGCCTCGTTATGGCATTGATCCCGCCACGGGGCATGTTGCCTGGATGCAGGGACCCTTGACGATCGATCTGAACGGGTATCAGCAGAACGGTTATGCCAACAATTACGGACAGATTACGGCTAAGAATTTTGTGATGGCCGCGGATATCACCTGGAACACTCAATATGGGTCGTCAGGCTGCGGGTTCATGTTCCGCGCCAATGGGGATAAAAACAAACCCGACCAGTACAATACCTTCATCACCCGGTTTGCCGAGGGAATGCTGGCCTTCGCGGCGACCGTCCAGGGCAATTTCGCCAACGTGCAGTACTTCTACCCGGGCGGAACCGACAGCTCCTTTCAATGGTTGAATAACACCACCAATCGTCTTGCGGTAGTGGCCCGCGGCAATCTGATCGATCTGTATACCAATGGAGTCATGATCGGGGAAGTGGATACCACCAAACCCCCGCCCACCTCGATGACCGTGCCGCCCCAACAACCCACCCCTCCGCCCGGTGCCAATTCCGCCCAGATCCAGCAGTTTCAGGATCAGCTGGCGCAGTACGGCCAGATCACGAACCAGATGCAGGCTCAGCTGAGCCAGGCCCAGATCAATTTCCCGACCGAGCCGGCGGTCTTCACGGACGGCATCCTGGGCTTTCTGGGGATCAGCGAATCAGGGCTAACCACCTGTACATTTTCCAATGCCTGGCTTTTTATCATCGACCGTTAAGACCCTGGGACAGTATTAAGAACGGAATCGTATCCCCCCAATGGAACGATCGTGTTCTTCGCCGGATCGCAATTTGATTTTGGCGGGGGTTCCTCTGCCGGCCGATTCCAGTTTCCCGTCCCGTTGCTCCAATCGATGATCCTATTTGACCATCGGGCTGATCAACAGGCCCAGCAGGTAGGTGATCACTGCCTCGCCCAACCCGACCAGGGTCATTTCCGTCCCGCTGCGCCACGGACTCAGGCCGGTCACGACCGTCTTCGCCGCGCCGATCGAGAAATGCGCCAGGGTGCTGATCGCAAACGAGGCGATGATGGCCGGATAACCCCGAGCAAAGAAGAAGGGGATGATCGGGATGAATGCACCGACCGCCGTTGACAAGGATGCAGACAGGGCTTCGGTCCACGGGTTGGCCAGGATCTGTTCGGTAAATCCGAGCTCCTCACTGGTCAGGGCTTTCAACGCCTGCTCAGGTTGGGAGATCAGGCGGGCGGCCAGGACCCTGGCCTCCTCCTCCGGCACCCCTTTGAGCTGATAGAATAAATTCAACTCCTCCTGTTCTTCCTCCGGGTGCATTTTGAGCTCTTTGCTTTCGCGGTTGATCTCGGCCTGGTTGACCTCCCGCTCTGCTTTGCTGGCCAGATACGCACCGGATCCCATGGAAAGTGCCGAGGCCACCATTCCGGCCAGGCCGGCGATCAACACCGCCGGTCCTCCGGCAGTCGCTCCCGCAACACCCGAAACGATCCCAAAAACCGACCCCAGGCCATCGTTGGCCCCGTAGATCGCCTGGCCGATCCAGCCCCCGCCGCGCTTGTGCCATGTTTCGCGATGCAGGATCATATCCAGGCGGCTTTGAACCGTGCTTATGGAGCCGGTTGACTCGCCAACCTTGTGCATGACCCCGCCGTGAATTTCTTCATCGTGCTGCACGCTAGCGATCGCAGTGCGGTCTGCTTCGCCCGGAGCCAGTTCGAGTAGATCCCCGTAGGCCTCTTGGTCGCTGTCCTCGGCGTTTTCGATCTGCTTCAAGGCATTATCCGTTCCACTCTGCACCAGGATCCAGCTCCACAGACGATCGCCCAGAGAAGGGTGAAATTTGGGCAGCTCAATCCCCAGTTCGGACAGCCTCTTCTCCCAGCGCAGCGCATGACCTTGCTCTTGCTCGGACAGCTTCAACAGGACCTTACGGCGGGTCGGGTTCTTTTCATGCTCCGCCAAAAGTCGGTAGAGGCGCAGACCGACCTGTTCGTTCCGCCAGACGCGTTTCAGTCCCTGAACAAAGGCTTCTTTTTCTTTAGGTGATTGGGGATTTACCATTTTTCCTCCCGGTTGATCCACAGCTGCAATCCAGAGTATAAGCTTTGGTGATCAGGATGGCCAGTGAAAATACGCCCTTCATAAGGCGATGTTCAGGAGAAGGCGGTGTTACAATGGTCCGATTATGATCACGGCGCACTTCCGTATCAGGTTTCGCTCGTTCGCCTTTCATCCCGTGCCTGATCATCACTCCTCGGTCGATTGAATTCTATCCCAGAAATATGAAACAGAATCGGCGCAACCGGAGGATCTATTGGTTAGTAGGAGCGGTTCTCCTTGCCATCGTCTTTTTCGGGATTCTCTCCTACCATCCGGCCCTCACCGGGAATGATGAGCTGAATGGCATCAGCGGGGTTTGTCTCGGCCTCTTCATCAGCTCATTACCCGCCGCCAATTTCCTGGATATGCTCCTTATCGAGCATGCGGTCGAACATTGGCGAACCCTGAAGCAGCCCGAGATCACCTGGGTGTTTGTTAATGGGGCCGTGCTTCTCCTTGGAACGATCGTGGTCATGATTGGCACAAAACTGTTTTTTAAGAACTGGTGATCCCACGAATCATCCTGCCGTCCCCGCCGTCCTTTTGGTGAACCCGGGTTCTGGACCTAAGGGGTCGTTCCAACTTTCAAGCCGCGCAGGAAATCAATCAGGAGGGGATTGACGACTTCCGGGCGCTCATACTGGGGGATGTGACCTGCATTTTCAATGATCTGGTAATCAATTCCCGGGATCGCTTGCACCAGTAACTGCATGTCGGCTGAGCTGATCGTTTTATCTTCTCGTCCCCAGATCAACAGCGTGGGGAGGTTCTTCTTGCCGACGGCGCGAAATTCTGCCAGCGAATCCATGCCTGGTTCGGCGCGAATCGTCGAGAGGATGGCCTGCCTGAACCCTTTATATTGTTCCTGAACCCGAAACAGCGCCTCCCACAGCGGGAACCTCCCGGGCTGGTAAAAGTCATCGGGCTGCATCTTGGGGAGCTCGACCGGTGCCAGGTAGACCGTCATGAGGTATTCGCCAACGAGTGGCAGGTTCAGCGGAAAAATCTCCCGGACAGGGACCGGCGCAACCTCCGGATCGATCAGGATCAGGCTGCGGACCTGGTCCGGATGCATGTTCGCATACCGTGCCACGATCGGACCTCCCATGGAAAGACCCACCAGGTCGACAGGCCCTTGGATATGAAGCGCGGGGAGCAGCTCTTCCAGCTGGCGATCAAAGAGATCAAGATTGTAATTTTCCACGGGTCGGTCCGAAAATCCGCGTCCGTACAGATCATAGCGCAGCACTCGAACCCCGGCCTGGGTAAGCGCCGCATAGGTCGGATCCCAGATATAGTAAGGGACCGAAAAGCCGTGCACCAGGACGACGGTCGGGGCATCCTCCGGACCCCCGAGCTCATAATGAACGACCCCCAGCGGCAGTTTTACGAATTGGCCGGGCAAGGTGGCGCGAACCGAATCATCGAGCGTGATTTTTTCTTGATCGCTCAGGCGGTAGGCGATCAGCAAGCCCAGAAGGATCAACACGATCCCCAAACTGAAAAGGATCCATGATCTTCGAGGTTTCATGAAATTCCCTCCTGGAAAAAGCGTCCGGGCTGAAGGTCAGGAAATAAACAACCTCGCTGGATTACCAATAAAACACTCCTGACGTCCCATTCGATGGGCGCCAGGAGTCGATCGATGGAGGTACCGGGGCACGCCCCCGTTCTTATTTTGGTACTGCTGCTGAATGGGCGTCCCGCCCTACATTTTTTTAGGAGCGTCGGCTTTGCGAAAGGCCAGGAACAGCCCCGCTACAAAGGCAATGACGCCGACCACGACGACTGCAATGAATTTCTTGGACGTGGGACCGAACCCGGAAATGGCCATATGGAGGGTGGGCATGAGGAACATAAATGCGACGATCACCACGCCGACAACAATCAGAACGATCCCTAACGATTTATTAGACATTCTTCTCTCCTGTGATCATGATATCGATTGGTTTATCGCCCCTATTGTACCAAAAACTAAGAAGGAATATGTAGATTGATCGGCGGAACCCCATGGGGAAGTTCCTATTTCTCGATCCGCCTTTGGCGATATCTCCAAAACCAAGCCAGGGCGACGGATTAAGTCGCCCTGGCTTTGGACGAGAGCAGACGAAATGGCTAGGCCGGTTTTCAGGGGATCAATGCCGTCCAGGTTGCCCCGCCATTGGCGGTCTTATAAAACGAGTGGTGACTGCTGGCATCCTCGGTCAGGGCCCAGCCGGTTAAGGCGTCCACAAACTGAAAGGAAGCCAGCTGGCTTTGAACATTGATATTGGGGGTCACCACTGACCAGGTGGCACCGGAATCGTGGCTGACGTTAAGGCTCGTGCCTCCATCCCAGACGAAAAAGTCAGCCGCTGACGCAACTGAGCTGAAACCGCCTCCGGCAACCGACCGCGAGGCCGTCCAGGTCTGGCCGTCGTCATGGCTGTTGTAGAATACAACCCCGTTGCTGCTGGCGATCATCACCACCGGCAGGACACCGGTGTTGGGTCCAAAGAACGACGGCAGGGAGGCGCTGGTCATTCCTCCGGTATAAGCGCTCGGGATGGCCACATTCTGATGCGCCCAGGTGTGACCCCCATCCTGGGACCTGTAGATATAAACGAAATCGCTTGACGGCTGCGCACCGGTCACCCAGGCGTGGTTTGTGTCCAATGCGCTGACGCCGTTCTTATCCCCGACCAGGGGTAATGAATTGGAGGAACCGCTCACGGTCGGATCGTCGGTGAAAACCTGCGACCAGGTGTTCCCGCCGTCCACCGTGGTGAACACCGCTACGGCCTGGTGGCTCATCCCCGCGCTCAACCCCACCAGGTCCCAGCCGTTCGACTTGTCCACAAATTTGATCGAACCGCCGCCGAATGGCACCGCAACGGAGCTCCAGGTGGTTCCGCCGTCTGTCGTCACGTAGAGCGTCCCGCTGGTGGGATCCGCTCCCGGGAGGGCCACCCAGGCGGTGCTGGGATCCAGGTAATAGGAAGCCGCATTGAAGCCGATGCTGGTCGTTCCGGGAGGGGTAACATTGTACCAGGTCGAACCTCCATCGGTGGTGCGCAGGACATTGGTGTCGCTGATCGCCCAGCCGTTGTTCGGATCCAGCATACGAAAGCTCACGATCTGAGGGGAAGCCACCGCCGGCAAAGAGGGGGTGGAAGTGGGGATCGGCAAGGTCGGAGTAACGGGCGCCGGCGTAGGAGTAGGCGTGACGCTGCCGGGCAGACTGCAAGCCATGATCCCAAAAACGATGGCAGCGACTCCCACCCCTAATCTAATCTTGAGGGAACTCATCGAATTATTCCTCCAGTTTCTGTAATTAGGATGAAGAAAGTCGAATTTTACGACCTACTGGTTATTTTCGGAAGGGAGAACGGTCGCCATTGGACCAAAACGCTGGCCGCACCTTCAAGTGGTAGTACAGAACGATGAATTTAACGGTGAAGATGAATGATCCTGAACAGGTAAAAAACGAGCCCCACGACGAAATTTCCCGATCGTGATGATCATTTATGAAGAAGATCAATGAATGGAAACCTGGAGTGAATAATTCAACACCTGGCCATTATTCGGAACGACCTCGATCACAACCTCCTGTGTTTCCTGCAGGACCCCTGTCCAGGTGCTGGCTTTGGCTGCAGCGCCCAGGATGGTCCCGCTGGCAAGCCCGAAGATGTCGATATAGGCAGTATTGGAGGAAACATTGAGGCTCGCGGTCATGGTCTGTCCGGCAAGGCAGTAGAGCCCGTAAGAAAAAACGTATCCATTGATCGTCGAACCCGTCAAGGTAATGGCGGTGGTGCCGGCGGCAAAATTGACCACCTGGGCCACTTTGGCGGTGAGGGTGTAATTTTCGGTCATCGCCCCCCCAATCACCTGGATAGTGTACATTTCAGTCCTGGGCAGCAGGTACTCCCAGCGCGTCCACTGGTTGGCCGGATCGAGCAGCTTCGCGCCGTTCGGCTCAAAGACCCCCAGGGTGACGTCGTTATTCGGAGAATACAGGAGCAGAATTAAAGGCTGGGATTGTTGCGCAGACAGGATGTAGGTCATGACCTGTCCAGGCTGGATGGTGCCTTGTTCGACCGCTGCGGTCGTCCCGAGCGCCAGGACGATATTCATCGGTGTGGGCACCGTGGTTGCAACGATCTGAAACGTGGGGCTGGGGGGAATGAGGGTCGGTGCGGAGCTCGGAAGAGGGAGAATCGGCGTGACAGAGGGCATAACGGACGTGGGGCCGGGAGGGGTGTGCTCCAGACCAACCTGGAAAGTACCGCTGCAGGCCGTGATGAACAGAAGAATGAGAACTGCCGACCAAATGCGGGATTTCATGGGACCTCCTGGATGGGACAGGATTTACCTCGTTATTATAGGATAGCCCTGTCACATGCGGATGTCGGTCAGGTCACTCATTCGAAACACGTTGTGACTGATTCGTGACCGGCTGGGTCAGCATCCTGTTGAGCAGGGTGCCGGGAAAGCCAGCTTCAGGCTTATTGCGTTTGGAATAGGTGCCACGCCCAGGGCAATCGCATCTAAATCGGGAAATGGGGTAAAACTGGTTATCTCGGAGGAGGTAGCCATGCCCCAGAAGCCCCTGGCAACGATCGAAGAGCACT
>Ga0209039_10002394_pt1 | contig 15974 bp, 18 predicted proteins | sample BogFormECP12_OM1_FD_188238 | JGI IMG/M metagenome (GOLD analysis project Ga0209039, IMG submission 188238) | Bog forest soil microbial communities from Calvert Island, British Columbia, Canada - ECP12_OM1 (SPAdes) (version 2) | ecosystem: Environmental > Aquatic > Freshwater > Wetlands > Bog ... | reverse complement strand
CGGCTCCGGGTGGTTTGTCGGGGCGTAGCGAAGCCTGGTTATCGCGCCTGGTTCGGGACCAGGAGGTCGGTGGTTCAAATCCACTCGCCCCGACCACTTCCAAGATCCTGCCTTTCATTAGTTTACGCCACCTTTTCCGTTTCGCGTGCGGCGGCTTTTTGTGGACCATTGTGGACCAACTCAAAACCTAGCCCGATGCGTTCGGCCCATTCCTGCCGGAACGCAACATCCTCTTTGAGCTTTGAGTAAAGATCCCCCACCTCTTCGGATGCATGGCCCATCCAAACGCGCTCCAGATCTTTTGGGGCGGCGTTCTTTCTGAGCCACGTGAGCCGAAAGCGCCGAAAAGCGTGGAAGCCCACGCGCTTGACGCTGTGGAGGACGCGCAGGACGTTTCGCTGCAGCAAGGGCTCGCCTTGTGCAGTTGCAAAGAGATAGCCGTTGACGCCGGAAACGTAACCTCGAAGTTCGCTTGCAAGGACCTCAGGAATGTCCACGACGCGGACAGCGTTCGACGTTTTTGGCTCCTGCTCCTGCTTACGCCACAGGCTACGACGCACGTGGAGCAGGCGGCAATCCGGACCGAAATCGGTTGAGCGCAAGGCAAGCGCCTCGCCGATTCGCAATCCGGTACCCGGCAACAGTGCGAACAGCATGGCATACTTGCGCTTCTTGACGTTCGATAGGATTTCCATTAGATCGACCTCGGTAACTGTAGGCCTGCGCTGTTTGTCCTTTCTCACGACCGGGAGTTGAATGAAGTCGTGATTCCAATGGCGCGGGTAGGTTTGTTCGCCCTCTTCGTCCACAGCTGAGGCGACGACCAGTTTAACCACCTGGACGTAGTTGACGATGGTTTTTGCCGAAAGCCCCGCCCCTGACATCTTCTCGACAAGCTCGCGTACCGCGTTGTTAGAAACGTCGGCCAGCAACTTGTCCCCGAGGTGCGGCAGAAGCCAAGCGTTAAGTGCGTCCTGCCAACCGGAAATCGTGGCGGGTTTGACCGGACGGCGCTTGCGAGCACGAAGCGAGGCGATCCACCACTCAGCCTGCTGGCGAAACGTAATCGCAGGAGCCGTGTTCTGGCGGAACGACTGCTCTGAATTGATGCCCTCTCGCTCGAAGTACTCCCGAAGGCGCTGGCGCGCCAAGGATTTTGTCCGGCAGACGCCCAGAGATACTGTGCGCCGTCTTCTTTCAGGACTGCCCGGCATATCCGCCCAAAACTTTCCATAGCAGGGTGCCGTTGGGTCCCAAATTTTCGAATGCTGAAACACTGTTCCTGATTGTCCTGTTCGGCGGCTCAAGGATGGTCCTCGTTTCCGCCTTGCAGGTGTCGCGACAGCACTGTACGATGGCGCGCCGCTGCAACTCAAGTCCTGATTTTCTGCTCCCATTGGCGTGGAATCTTAGGCCAGCCGGACATGCTGTCAATTCGCGGCAGGGAGAGGAATACGGTCGCCCGGTGAGACGCGGTATCAGGCTTAGGACGTGGGACGAGTGCAATCTATTGGTAGGCGGAGGCTTAGACTGCGGAGCCGCTGGGGGGTGGCGTAAATGAATGGCCCCTTGTCTGGTTGAGAAATATTGAGCCAATTCCAAATCTCATGGCTAACTTTCGCTTTTGACCCGTCAGAACACGGTTCGGCCGAACGGAACGGCAAAAACACAGCAGCCGGTGGCCCTCGATTGACCATCTTTCACGCGGCTCCGTGTGTCGGCCGGGGCTCATGTCGGACTCGCCGACCAAGCCCGCGTTCAATGGAAACCTTCTTCCCAGGGGCAGCGAGATTCGTTGAGCATCCGTACTGGGACTGAAATGGAGCGGCGTGGAAGACGTAGAGAGTGAGCCTGCCCCGATCGGAGCTTCATTGTGGAGAGCATCATCCAGAATGGAGCCAAGAGGACTGGAAAGCCTTACGAAGGCACGCTCCCAGTGAGAACGGCAGTTTTTCAGCTTGCGTGTTATCCGGCTCCTAACGCCGCAATCAAATTTGTACGTTCATTCCCAACATCAAAATAAAAGGAGGACATGTGTTTGTAGAACTCATGCCAGTTCTCTCCGATCGAACGGTAATGATCACGGTTGCTCGTTTGAATGACGACGCGATCCGTGTGAACGTCATTCCGCAGAGGACCGGCGAGAACGAGAACGCAGCACTCGCGACCCCATTCAGCATTACCGGAACCCCGGCGGAGCTCGATGCCGAGTTGAGTGTCCATCTACTGGGCTACGTTGACTCACACCGACAACTCCGGACAACCCTCGCAGAAGCAAAGTCCCAGATGGACGCCGCTGCCAAGGCCGCCCAGGAGGAAGCAAGGCGGAAGACAGCGGAACGGAAGAAGAAACTGGAAGAGAAGGGCACTGAAGAGGAGAAACCAGCTGGGCCCGCCATCGAAACATCTCCGGATTCCAAGACTGACGCGGCGCCGAGTCTCTTCGCAAAATAAGAGGCATTCCCAGGCGCGTAAAACAACTCAAAACGACAGGAGTCTCAATACCATGATCGAAGTTACGACGCTTTCTCGCGAATTCACCTACAACGGAGTCAAACTTCCTGATCCGAACCCGAACATGACGCCGGAAGAGGTTCGAGCGGTTTACACGAACCAATACCCGGATCTGGCCACGGCCTCCATCACCGGACCAGAAGCAGATGGCGGGAAACTCCGCTACAGCTTCGTTCGGGCGATCGGCACGAAGGGATAAAACTCCTTGAAGAAGAGAAATCGCAACCAGCACAGGAAAGAATTGAAACGGGCGGTCCTCGAAGAGCTGAGAAGGCTTCGAAAGGACCGCTCACGAAAAGGGACATTGATCGGGAGGTTCGAGCGATGCCGTACTCTGCAGGAAGCTTCCCAGCTAATCGCCGTCTCCGTCCAAGCCGACGGCCGCGAGTACGGCCGGTTGCCCTTAACACCGCCGCCGGCCTGGTTGCCACCCAGCTAATGGGCAACAACAACGGGCTCACCCTCCCGCGATTGAACGGCATACCAGCCGAGCATCATTTGGTGGTAGATGCCCAGAGGGCAATTCCTCTTGCAACAAATCTTGTGAGACCCCACATCGCAGCTGCCGAGCTCTGGAAAGAGGCCAGACGCGACCCGATTGCCTACATCCAACTGGCGCTTGCTCGTTTCATCGAGGCGCACGGCGGCGAAGCAATCCGACGGCGTTTCACGTGTTGCGCGACGCTGACCTCTTGCCTTGATGAGTTCGCTCAGGAAGACAAGCAGAACGGCAACAGGCTGTACCTGACCCTCGACACGGAGAGTACCGGGTATGTCGTGCTTGGACCCACGATCGAGCTACTTGAGGCAGTCGACCGGCGGCTTCCACGCACTTTCTTCAACCTCTTTGTAGGAGGGCTCTCCAAGTGGGTTCGAGTCTATGACTATCGCGATGCGGAAGAGCGGGCCGAAATGTATCGAGAGATGTCCGAAGGCGAGCAAAACTCAGAGGAGTACGAATTCCCGGATGTGGCCGGATGCCTTCCCGCTTCAATGAAGGAAGAACCTTTGGGAGAAGGGGATCTCAGCCGCCTCTGTGCAGCAATCGCAGCTACTCCGGCCGGCCGACTCCTCGATCACGCTGTAGAAATTGAGCGGATTTCGGACCAGGCTGAAAGGCCCACTTTGAGTGAAGATCTGCGCGCTGAACTGTCCGACGCGAATCCTCCCGTACCGGGCTTGCTTGCGGTTTTTTCTACTTCCGATGCGGTCGAGGCGTGCTTTGAAGAGGAAGCTGAGTACGCTCTAGAAGCTCCTCCCGAACCAAACCTGATCATCCCCATCAAGCCCGATGACGCGAGGAGCGTCCGGGCGGCATTTCACATCTTCGGTACTGTCTGCGAGGTACTTGCCGCGGCTGTTCGTTTGCTGGACATGATGCCGGGGAATAGCGAGTGGATGGCGGATGCATAGGAGGTTCCATGGAAGCGCGCGTACGGATCGGCGGCAATCGCAAATTCGTGCTGAAGTGCGCGGTGATGATATACACGGACACCTCAACAGCATTCGCCACACTCCATGAAGTAAGAGTCGACGGCGAAGGATCACCCTACCTCGCACCAGGCCGTTCGCTGACCACAGCCTTTCTTCGGCGATTGTCGCAGGGCCTGGGAACCGCGACTCCAACCGAAGTTCTACCTGAGTGCATTCTGGCAAGGACTCCGGACCTGATTGTCTGGTGGGCGAGGGCACAGTCCCGAGTGATGTTCTTTGGCGGGCAAGAGAAAGGTGCGAGATATCTTAACGGCCACCTTTATCCACACCCTCCGTTGGTTTACAAGGTCCGCGGGCACGAGTTATTTGTCAGGGCGCTCGCGGAAAACACGCGCCCAAGAGCGGAGACGCAACTCAAAACCGCACCCTACTGGAACACTAATTCAAGAGGAAGCGTATGTGCGGGGACGATGAGAATTCCTGACCAGTTGGCGGCGAATTCGATTTCGGCATGGGAGGACGCCTACTTCGGCTCAGAATTTACTCATCCCGCTGGGGCCGTTCGTCTCACCAAGCATCGGCGCGGATTCGTTGGGCTCTGGACGAGTTTGAAGGATAAAGACCGCACATTCCCGACCGGCATGCTGACGGATGCAAAGGAAACACTTTTCGAATTCATAGAATCCGATAAGGAGTTCTGAAACGATGGGAGTGCATACTATCCACGCCGCGTTGCTAGAACGGCGGGTGCGAGTGGTCGTCGTTGGTTGTGGCGGGGCTGGTAGCGCTCTCGCCTCCGGCCTGCCTTATCTCCACCAGGCACTCATCGTGCGCGGCCATCCCGGAGGCCTGCACGTAACGGTTGTGGATGGAGAAAAGATTTCAGCAACAAACTGCGTGCGGCAGCCCTTCAGCAAATCGGAGATAGGGTTATGCAAATCCGTGGTGTTGGTGAACCGGCTGAACGTGTTCTGGGAATTGGATTGGGAAGCTGTTCCAGAGCACCTGACCGAGAATCGGCCGCTCACGCGCGTGGATATCGTAATCGGTTGCGTTGATACACGGGCCGCCCGGTCAGTGATTCAAAGTTGCGCCACCGGTTCGAGCACGGTTGGTTACTGGCTGGACATTGGGAATAATGCCGACAGTGGGCAGTTCATACTCGGTGAGCCGATGAACTACGAGAACCGGCGAACGGGAGATCGGCTACGAACTGTCGCGGACCTCTATCCGGAAGTGGTGGACACTGAGCTTGAGGAGCACAGCCTACCTAGCTGCAGCGCTGCAGAGGCTCTGGAGAGGCAAGAACCCTTTGTGAACACCACGCTGGCCAATCACTCCCTCAGCTTGCTGGCGCACTTGTTCCGCTACGGTACGATCGAACATCATGGGGGCTTCGTGAACTTGGCGACAGGTCACACCACACCGTTGAGGATCGACCCCGCGACGTGGCGCCGCATTCGGAGCCGAGGGAAGGGCGACGGCCGAGCCACCAACAGACATCCGGCTAGCAATGAAACCGTATCGGCGGCGAGGAGCCGCTAAGGAAGACTCTTGCTTTGCTCGACCTGGGTATTGTGCTTTACGACTGGGGTCACAACTGGGCAAAATCTGGCGTCTCACCGACGAGTGCCTTGATCTTCTTGAGCCAGCCGCGCGGATTGGCACCGTGCACGACCCTCCCTAGGTAGCCCAGATGTTCGGCCACATTGCTTCGGTTAGTGAGAATGTCTTCCTTGGTGATCCTCGCATAATCGGCGAGGAACGCAGCCATGCTTTCCGGTTTGGCAAAGACATAGGTCGCGTGGCCGAGTTCCGGTGTCTCAATCACCACCCCGCGTTCAAGGTCAAAGATGTACTCCGACCGAAACAGGCAGAGACTACGAGAACGCTTGCAGAGCTGCTTGTAGTAGAAGGCGTCGTAGTCCGGTTTCCAGGTAATCAGCGCGACATCGAAGTCGCCAGGCATGCCCAACCCAGCGCAGAGCCTTTGTAGATCGGCTTTCTCGACAGGCGCAGAGTCGATGCGCGCGCGAATCAGACCAAGCGCCTCGGCAAACTGACCGAAGCGGTGGTGGATCTTGCGAGCATCGGCGATCTGTTCAGCAATGTTTGAGGGGAGCGCGACTTCGATGCGGCTCGGAAGAGCGGTCTCCCACTGCGCCAGATGCCATGCGCCGCTACGGTGTTGATAATTCCCGCTCTGAACAAAGGTCGCCTTGACAGCGATCTTGGCCCCCAGCAGGTGCTTCCATTGGTTCCAACTTGAATCCCACAACAACGGTAACAATGCTTGGTCGAAAAGTATTTCCAGTTTGCGGCGTGAATCTCGATAGATTGCGTGATCGTTGTAAAACGTGATCTTTTGCAATGGCGCTCGGAGGTGTCTGATCTTCTGCTCGGGAAGAAACGATAGGATGCGCGAGGCGCAAAAAGTCGATCCGTCGCGTGAGATATCGCCGGCAACGAGCAGCGAACCAAAACCGCCGTACGGAAAAAGGGTGGGGGACGCGGGATCATCCAGGAGAGCGTCGTAGCACGCTCGCAGTTCTGAACGTGCGAGGATATTGAAAGCACGCTCCAATGGCGTGAGGTTGCTGCGGGGTGCCTGGGCCGTGCGGAGTTCAAGAGTGCGGAGTTTGAAAGCGAGGCGGAGTTCTGCCGGGGATGCGTTGCGGTTGACCCGCAAGAGTTCGTACAAATAGGGTTGCCGGTCCCAAGCGCGGTGGCGATTGCCAACGTAGAAATAGTCCCTCAGTGCCTCGGTGGGCAGGTAGATGGCTGAGATCCCAAGCCGTGGGTTCAGAACTTCGGCGGAAACGAAGAGATTATTCCGCTTGTTCTTTCGTGGCTGGGACGCGTAGCCAATCCGAGTTTGAAAGAGATCGCGCCTTTTGACTCCCGGATATGTTTTGCGGATGTAAATCTCCGTGTTCAAGTCAGCCGCCTCAATCTCGAGACTAAAGAGTAGGTCGTCTCCCGGGCGAATGAAGGACGCCAAGAAATTCGTGACCAGGATGGAAGTGCCATCAGCAAAAACGCACTCCGTCTTGGCGCCTTTTGGATTGGTTCTGAGGACTTTGTGCTGACACACGTTCCGTAGCGGGTTAGTTCTGGCCTGGAGTGCGACGCCCATTGCGACGCGGACTCTAGCACCGGCCGATTCTTTTGCCAAATAAGTGGGCATCGCCTCATAGGTTCATGAAGTGGCGTAGTTTGGCTCCGCCCCCACGTTCCATTGGATGACTTGCTTGGGTGTTTTTGGGGGCCAATTCCCACACATCCTTGGCTCACGAGCACCCCGATCCTAGTAACAGGAGGCTTTCGATGCGCCTTGCCGGACGTGAGCGTTTGGGGTTCTACCCTCTTCCGATCCCAGAGGCGGAGCGGATCCGCAGATTCTTGGCATTTCCGGACGAACAGTGTTGTGCCCTCGATCCTTGCATCGGAGACGGCGCGCCGTTCGTTGTAATCACCTCCGACAAACAGTCTTTGCGGTACGGCGTTGAACTGGAAGTTGGGCGGGTCGAACAAGCTCGTTCCAAAGGAAGCGACGTGATCCATGGGAACTGTTTCGACGTGCAGTGCCCCGTGGAATCTTTCTCATTAATCTATTTGAACCCGCCGTATGACTTCGAGATCAGCGAGGAAAAATCGCAGCGCATGGAGAAGCTCTTCGTGGAGCATGTATATAGGTGGCTAAAACCATGCGGCATCCTTGTGCTCGTTGTGCCTGCGAGGCGAGTTGCCGATTGCACCGTCCTGCTTTCGAATCATTTCCGAGACATGCGCGTCTATCGCCTCACGGAACCTGAGAGCGTCCGCTACGAGCAAGTCGTCCTGCTGGGAGTGCGGCGGACTCGGCAGGAAAGGGACCGTGTGCGGGACAGCGAGATCATCCGGGTACAGCTGTGGCTAGCTTCGTTCGAGAGAGAATTGCAGAAACTTCCGCCTCTGCCACCAGAGCCTGACCACATGTACGTTGTGCCGCCGGGCGCACCGGTGCGATTGGTCCACCGCGGACTGCCGCTCGATCAAATAGAAGAGCTGTTGCCGAAATCATCAGCCTATCGCCAAGCCTCAGCGGTGCTTTTCGCGCAGCAGGCCGACGTGACTGGCCGCCCGCTAACGCCTCTGCATGGAGGCCACGTTGGTCTGCTCTGCACGGCCGGAATGCTCAACGGCGTCTTCGGAGAAGGTGAAATGCGGCACATTGCACACTGGCAGTCGATCAAACTGGTGGACAAGTCGGAAGAGGAGGAGGACGGCGCGACAGTCATTCGAGAGAAGGAGCGGTTCTCGAATGAACTGACGCTGGTCTTCTGCACGGGAGAGATTACCACCCTGAAGTAACTCGTACTCCAGGGGAAGGAGGAAAGACCATGGGTGACCGGTGTTACTCGACGCTCATTTGTGCCAAGCGCGACACGGATGTCTTCGAGAAAATGGGCTACCGGCTCGAAGAGTCGCAAGCACTGTCAGCGGAGGGGAATGAAATCCCAGGTGCCGTCGTGATGGTGGATGAGGAAGCCAACAACGGAAACTACGATCAATTGACCGCACTGACTGGCATTCCTTTCATGGTTTGCAATGGATCGTGTCCGGGTGTTTTCGGTGACCATCTGATTGTTTCGGACGGTAAGGAATGGCACTACTCCGAGGCTCTACATGAGAGCAACTATCCCGCTGTAAGAGTGGAATTCGGCGGGGTGGTCCAGGGCTCAGAGGTGGACGACGCAAGGAAATACTGGACGGTGTATTCAGCCGCTGTGGCCGCGATCAAGAGAGCTGCGTGAAGAGGCAGCCCAGAGTTAAATCTACGTGATCCGGCCATTTCCCCGAACGGGACTTCTGGCTTGCAATAACTTCCGGTTTGTCCGTGATTCGGAAGTAGTCCGCACCTCCAACCTGTTCGATTCGGCCCTGTTAGTTTCTGCCATAAACATTTGCCGACCAGAGCCCTTGCCTCGGGAATGCGCTGGCGATCAGGCATACCCAGTACGCCTCCGAACGGATTCCTTCCGATTTGCGACAAGCTACGCTTGACCTCATTTGCAATTTGACTGTTGCTGGCGACCGCTTAAATTTCCGCGCTCAATGCGGTACGGCCATCGGGCGTACCCGCGTAACAAGCTCCTGCAGAAACTGATCGGAATGCATGAACACGGCAAAGTGGCCACCACCAACGATCGGCACAAACGCCTTGTGCGGAGCCTTGATGGACTCCTCGTACTCTTGAGCGAGCGACGTCGGCGTCGTAAAGTCCTCCACTCCCTGGAAGATAAACATCGGGATCGAAAATTCAAGACCCAGATCCTTCGGCCCCATAGACGTACTCTGGCGGACAAGACACTGGCCGCTCAACTCCTGGCCAGCAACGGAATCGTTGATGTCTTGGACGGTATTGCCGGGAGATACGAGCACGAGGCCAAGTGTCCCAAGTAAAAACTGGTCCGCGCCCTCAAAGGAATTCGCCCATCTCCGTTGCACGCCATACCCTTCGCCGGACTTGTACGGCGGTGGTCCGACGCGGGTCAGGTCATCGATTGCCTGCTGATTGCCAACAGCTTGCGCCTTCTTCAGTAAGGCATCATAGGCCACAACATAGTTGCGAGTTTCGTCGGCGACCTGACCCGTGCCCACATATGCGTAAAAGAGGTCCGGCCTTTCTCGGGCCATGCGTACGCCGATGATGGACCCAAACGAATGACAAACGATGACGATCTTGTCCTTTCCCAAATATTTGCGCAGGTATTCAGAGAGCTCGATGCCATCCTGCGCCATCCGGTCCACTGTAACGGTCGGTGCGATTGCGGGGCCAGTTTTTCGCAAAGTCCTGCCCGCGCCTCGCTGATCCCATTGCACTACGGTGAACTGTTTCTCCCAGGGAGCGAACATTACAAATGTCCAGGGATTGGTCACATCTCCCGGCCCTCCATGCACGAAAAGCAGGACGGGATTCTTACGATCGTACCCGCGAATCGTGACCCACTGTTCTATGCCCCCGATAGTGACGAACTTTGCCTCATCGATACCTTTTGGGGACGGGATCGCGAACTGCTTCGCATTGCGGGCCCGCAGGAACGAAACCAGATCGTCGAACTTGCGATACTCCGAGTCGATTGCTTTTGGCAGCTGGGTATCCTGAGCAACTTGTCCGAACGCTCCCGAGATCAGGCAGAAGAACAGGAGAGAGCAGGCGATTGCTGAATGGGCAATGCGTCTTACCGCAAGCAGCGCGCGGACATTGTTTTGATCGTTATTTGCGAATGCCACGGATGTACCTCCTGAAGGATCGTCGGTAGAATGCACGAAAGTGGACAACAGACACTCCCATGCGTCCGCCTAGGTAGAGCATGATGAGGCCGTGGGACAACGCGCCCATGGCGAAAACGATCTCCCAAGCATCGTCATTGCGGAAATAACCGCTGTCGATGCCTCTCTGCACCAGTTCCACCATCAAGTTGGCGGTGGGGGAACGACCAGCCTTAAAGTCCCGTGGGTAGCGGCGGGCGCCTTCGCGCGGTTTCAGAAACATGAGTTCGAAGAGTCGTGGCTTCTGGAGGGCGTGCTCCAGGTAGATCTCCACCATCTTCGTGAGCTGCCCTTCAATGCTGCCAGAGAACTTCTTGCCGGCCAGGAAAGCAGTCAACTCCTCAAAACCCTCGTCCGCCAAGGCGTTAAGGAGGCTCGCCCGGTCCGGGTAGTGGCGATAGATCGCCATAGGTGTGACACCTACTGCCTTGGCTACTCGGCGCATGGTCACCGCCTCCGTCCCCTCCTTATCCAGCAGGCTGCGGGCGGCGGTGGCGATTCTTGAAGCGGTAGGGCTAGCAGTCATGTATACAGTATATGTCCTTTAGTCTACGGTGTATACGTGGAGATGAAACTGAGATTTCAGAGGCGAGTGTCACGTTATTCTTATCAGGTCAGCATCTCAGTAGGTTCGCGCCGCAAACAGAAAATATTTCCATGAGTAGCCGTTACTTGGCCAGTGGTCGGCAACCCTTACCTAATCGCTTTACGTCAGAGTTGCCCGTTAACTGGGAGTTGGTCTTGATCCACTCAACTTAACATCTGACCTGCACCCACCTTAATTCGACAAGATCGGCTCGCCCAGCTATTTCTGTCTGCTGACGGTGAGTTCCATGTACTTCTTCGGAGATTCGGAACCGATTGTGATTTCGGTAAGCTCTGTCCAGTCGCCTTTCTCCGTGATCTGCATCACGGAGCTAGTCCTAATTTGCCCAAGTGCGAAGCCCCAGGTAATGCCCTTGCCAGTGTCCAGCAGCCTCAGCTCGGTCTCCAGAAAACGACCGTCGTTAAACGCGCGCATTCGATAGGTTCCGCTCTCATCGTCGTAGGAGATGATCCCGAGGGCCTGCAGAGCTGGCTTGCCATCGGCCTTGGTGCGCCCGACTCCCTCGATCAAAAGGATCAGCCCGTCGAGCTTGTATTGCGCTTCCTCAGTCTGCTTCAATGAAACCGGATCGCCTGGTCGGGGTAGGAGGCGCGACTCCCCAGTCCACTTTCCAACCATGAACTCCAGTTTCTTCATCGCTGCGCGTTGTGCCTCGATGTTCGGTATGCGGGGTTGCTGAGCCATGCAGGGAACCAACGACACGAAACAGAAGAGGGAGACCACAGCCCTCACAAACATGTTGAACAGTCTATCGTACTCCTGCGGACTATATCCGCATCTTGTGCTCATTCTCTTTACCTCGCAGCGATTGAATCAAGTGTGCATGGCGCGCTAGGATCGGCATTCTCCCGCGGCGCTGGCCTGCTCCTTCCATCGTTGGTGGTTCACACCCATCACGATGAGCCACAGCTCCAGCGGGATTTCCCCGAGGGCGGAGGCGACAGCGATGTAGGGAATGAACAGATGGTATGCCAGCGGCGGGTACAGATACATCACCCAACCCAAACCATCGATCGCCAACAGCACCCCCAGAATTCGAGGCAGGAAGGTGGACCTGAAAATGAGGTAGCCGGTCAGGACGCACCATAATCCGAAGAAGACTAGGTTGATGTTGAAGGCGTATTGATTCAATTTGAGAAACATGAGCGCCAGTGATTGCGACTGTTCCGGCGTAAATGCGCTCAAGGAGCTACCGCCTTGCAGGATGAGCAGAGGGGCGAGGTAAAAGAGGTTGGTGATAGCCTGAATAGCGCAACACACGAGAATGACGAACGCTGCGAGTAAAGAAACGCTCCGGTTTACAGGTTTAAGCAACTCATACATGAGAAGCGCCCAAACGATATGGCACGCAGCCCCGATGAGCAAGGATACAAAGCCCAACCAATATAATCGCTCGTGTCCCAGGATATTGGCCGCTGTAGCCGCGGCGTTGCCATCGACAACAAGCCTGCCGAGAATGAACACCCCAGGAGACCCTGCCGTAATGGCTTCGAGCAGTTGAAAGACACCGGCCATCCTGGCCTTGAAACGCGGCGACGCTTCCCCCAACCGGCCGGTCAATGCAGTTGTGCTCATACTCCTTCTCCTTATTCGAGCGATTGAATCAAGCGTGCATGGTGCGCTTGAGTGCCGTGGCGCCCGATAGTTATCCAGGATGCCGGCAGAAATATGAACAGGTAGTAGTAGCGAAAATGACATTCTTCCCTCCCCTTAATTACCTTGGCGTCTTCACCTGGCGCGCTGCGATTTCCTTCTTATCACCGCTTTGCCGGGGACCAGAGTTGTATTGCCCCAGATGCGAGCGAAGCGGTGAGGGTCAGAAGAAGCAATGGCAACAGGAACCACCTTCGGTGATCCATCGCGTCCTGCATTTGCCCCCAATTGCCGGCGACCAATAAGAGGAGTATCACAGCACCGGTGAGGCCGGCGAGCCCGCGCATCACCACCAAAGGGCGCTCAATACGTTCCTTCTGCCAAGCTTTTCGCACGATCTGTGCACGGAACCAGATCAGGCCGGGGCTGGGAAGCTGCGGCCGATGTTCCGTGGCCATTTGTTTGAGGGTGGCGTCGAGGTCAGAGTCATTCATGGTGAGGAACCCCCAATCCTGCTTTTTTGAATAACTCGCGGGCTTTGGCGCGCGCGCGGAAGAGAATCACTTTAATGCTCCTCTCTTTCATCCCGAGAATGGCAGCCATTTCCCGATGGCTGAGCTGCTCGACATGAGCGAGCCAGAGAGTTGCACGGTCCACCGCGCTTAGCTTTTCGAAGACGGAAGACACGTCGAGAGGCATGTCCAAGTTTTGATAAACGGCTTCTGAGAAATTTTCCGTTTGCCAATATTTTCGTTCACGTTTTTGTTTGCGCCAGCGATCGCGTAGAAGGTTAGTTGCGGTGCGATAGAGGTAGGCCTTGCGCACCTGGTCTTCCATGCCCGGTGCGTTGATCAAGCGAACGTAGGCTTCTTGCAGCACTTCGTCGGCGGTGGCAGGATCGCGGCTTAAGCGGCAAAGGTAGCCGTGAAGAAGGCGCGAGGTGCGCAGATAGAAAGCCTCGAACTCGGGCTGGCTACTCCGCTCGCCGGTACGCGATTCAGCCATCGTCAGGTAGCTCAGCACCACGTCTGCGACCAAAGGTGCTACTCCTTTACCTCTCGCTGGAATTTTCTGGCCAGCCAAAATGAAATTGCCGCGGAGATCAGGAAGCCTATTCCCAGACAGCCGAGTACAATGCCGATCCGCAGAGGCAAGAGCGATGCGTTGCCGAAATTCGCGAACGCAAACCCCATGCCCGTAAACAGCAGCACCACACCGGTGCGCACGGAATTCAGAATGGCGCTTTTCGAGCTGGTGGCCGTGTCTGCGAAACTCATCACGTATTTTTGCCCGGCAGGCGATTGCACAAAATCGGCAAAATCCTTCGCGGAAGCAAATTTGTCTAGCACGTGTTGCTGCATGGCGTTCCGCTGTTTGCGGCGAAGTGTGACCGTAATCAGGTACAGGGCATATCCAAAAAATGCCCACATTGTCAGCATCATGAGCCATTCTCTTGCTTGGCTTTGAAGCATCGGATCCATGTGATCTCCTTCGGTTCTAATACGATGGAGGGCGGATAAAGGTTAACAGGCAAGAAGCTTGGCACAGAGAGTCTTTGGTGTGTGCGCCAAGCCGATTGCCCACACCAGCCGCCTTTGCTCGTGTGGGAGACTCTGCCCTGGCATGCATAAGCTGGCCTTAAATCGCCATCAAAACTCACAATTCTGGGATGCAGGTCACTTATTGGATTGTCGGCAAACCTTCTCTTAGCGGATTATGGAAGGTTAGCCCGTCACTCGGTAGGAACCGGCCCAAAGACATTGCGCTTTCTCACTTCGACGCCATTTCCAACTCGCTCAGGTCCGTGCAAAAGGAGTAAGCTCAACAACCAGCTCTGGAACGATACGCGGTCTGACGCGAATACTCAGGGGTCGAGATAACACCTTGCATCTTCGATCATTCAAGCTACTGGGGCCGCCATGCGTGTTGCTCTGTTTGTTGTGCACGCAGATACCACGGCGCGCCGTGTCGCCACAGGAGACGGCGACCGCTGGGTCAGATAGCCTGGATGCAGCGGTGAAAGAGTTTCGGCTGTCTGAATTGGAGGCAAATGTTCAAACCATGCAGGCCGGACCGGAACGCGACTATTTCGCGGGCCTGCTGGCGAACCGGAGTGGGCACATCGATGATTCGATTCTTCTGTTGAATCGTGCCCTACCGAGCATTCGCCAATCGCAACCGAAACGAGCAGCGATTGCGCTGGAAGCGCTGGCTGACGACTATACCAAAAGGTTCCGCTACAGCGACGCAGCGCGGACGTACGACGATGTGTTGGCCCACTTCGGCGGTCAGCTGGACAGCGGCGGAACAAAAGACGACTCCGATCTGGCGCACCTATTGCAAGGTGTTCCAGCGCAAACGATCACCTGGCAGGGACCGGTCCGGCTGAAGACGGAGCGCAATCCGATCGGCTCGCTGGTTACAGAGCTGACGGTCAACGGCATTCGGGAGCGGTGGCTGCTAGACACAGGCGCGAACCAATCCGTGGTGAGTCGGAGCTTTGCCCGCCAGCTTGGGCTGAAGCCTCTGCCGGGCTTTGCTCAAACAGGCTCGGGGATCACCGGGATTGCGAACACGCTACAGGTTACCGTGCTGCCAACGCTGCAGCTGGGAGGTGCCACGCTCAAAAATGTAGTGGTGCTAATTCTTGAGGACGCGAACCTGAAGGTTGGTAGTGGCAATGATGCTTACCAGATCAATGCCATCCTCGGGCATCCAGTGTTTGAGGCGCTGGGAACGATTACTTTTCTGCGTCGGGGGGAGTTCGAAGCTGGTGATGCCGCTCAGAGGCAGACGACCGGTACCCGTATGTATATGAGACGGCTGACACCGGTAATCGAGTGCGGCGTGGAGGGCAATAAACTGCCGTTCACCTTCGACACCGGAGCCTCGGGCACTGACCTTTCGGTCCGGTACTATGAGCAGTTTCGAGAGAAGGCTTTATCGTGGAAAAAACGCGAGAGTCAAAGTTCCGGCGCAGGCGGGACGGTGAAGCGAAGAATATACATGCAACCGAAACTCGTCTTGACCATAGGTGATAAGACGGCGACTTTGAAGAATGTATCGATCTTCCCCGCCAGGATGAACTCCGGTATCGACGAGCTGTACGGCAACCTTGGTCAAGATTTGGTTGCCGGCTTCGAGAGCTTCACCCTGGATTTCACCAAAATGACGTTCAGCTTGGGTACTGCCCTAACTGCGCAGGATTAGACTGTAGCTCATTGACCAAAGGCCATCTGGGCGCTGGCGAACGGGTGGTCGGCTACTCTTCCCTGATCCGATTGTGGGAGAGTAGCTCGTAACTCTGGCGCAACGCACAGCCGAATCGACAACTCGTAAACCCAGGCCGGGCGCTCGTTCTTACCTTCGTGGTCGCTGTTTCTCGGAGATCGAACGAATGATCAGCTTGCCGCTACCTGCTTTGACGAACGGCGGATCAGCTTGCGCCTCGGCGGCGTCAAGCAATTCCTGAACTTCCGGCCTGCTTAGAGTGGCCACGCCATCGAGCCTC
>Ga0209039_10002391_pt1 | contig 15991 bp, 16 predicted proteins | sample BogFormECP12_OM1_FD_188238 | JGI IMG/M metagenome (GOLD analysis project Ga0209039, IMG submission 188238) | Bog forest soil microbial communities from Calvert Island, British Columbia, Canada - ECP12_OM1 (SPAdes) (version 2) | ecosystem: Environmental > Aquatic > Freshwater > Wetlands > Bog ... | reverse complement strand
CCATTGTCACGTCTCGCGTGCAGGAAATCCGGGAGTGTGCAGAGCGTGCGCCCGTCTTGGATCAGGCAGCGGAGCATATAGTCGCGGACAAGGCTGTTCAGTGATCGGCCAGACGATCTCGCACTACCGCATTGTCGAGAAGCTCGGCGGCGGCGGGATGGGCGTGGTCTACAAGGCCGAGGACGTAAGGCTGCACCGATTTGTCGCGTTGAAGTTCCTGCCCGACGAGATTGCCAAGGATGCGCAAGCTCTAGCCCGCTTTCAGCGTGAAGCCCAAGCTGCCTCCGCCCTGAACCATCCCAACATCTGCACGATCTACGAAATTGACGACCAGCACGGCGAAGCGTTCATCGCCATGGAGTTTCTGGATGGCGCAACGCTCAAGCAGCGCATTGCGGGGCGTCCGCTGGAAACGGAAGTTCTTCTCCCCATCGCCATCGACATCGCCGACGCGCTCGACGCGGCCCACTCCAAGGGGATCGTTCATCGCGACATCAAGCCTGCCAATATTTTTGTCACCGAGCGCGGGCACGCCAAGATTCTGGATTTCGGGCTGGCGAAGGTCGCGGCCATGGGCAGTTCGTCGAACCAGATTGCCTCGGCGAATACGATGACAGCCACGGTCGACGAACAGCATCTCACCAGCCCCGGTTCTACGCTTGGCACCGTCGCCTACATGTCGCCGGAGCAGGCGCGTGCGAAGGAACTGGATGCCCGCACCGATCTGTTCTCGTTTGGAGCTGTCCTCTACGAGGCGGCCACCGGGCAGTTGCCCTTCCGTGGGGATAGTGCGGCAACCATCTTCGATGCGATCCTGAACCGGGCTCCGGTAGCTCCGGTGCGGCTGAATCCTGACGTGCCCGCGGAACTGGAACGGATCATCAACAAGGCTCTGGAAAAAGATCGCAACCTGCGCTACCAGCACGCAGCCGACATGCGAACGGATTTGCAACGCCTGAAGCGGGACTCCGAGAGCGGACGCGGTTCTGCGAAAAGCTCGGGCACGGTGGCCGTGCCAGAAGCTCGTGCGGCTCGGGTTGCGAAGCTCTGGAAAATTGCAATTCCAGTCCTAATGGTCGCCCTGTTGATCGCGGGCGGACTTTACTATCGTTCGCATCAAAGCAAGCGCCTGACCGAGAAAGACACCATCGTTCTCACCGATTTTGCCAACAGCACGGGCGATACGATATTCGACGACACGCTGAAGACGGCGCTCAACGTTTCCCTGAGGCAATCGCCTTTCCTCAATGTGCTCTCCGACAGCCAAGTTGCGAAGACGTTGCAACAGATGACCCGTCCGGCCGGCACGAAACTCACGCCCGAGGTAGCCCGCGAACTTTGCCTGCGTGCGGGCAACAAAGCCTATATTGCCGGGTCGATTGGCAGTCTGGGCAGCGAATACGTGCTCGGACTGAAGGCGGTGAATTGCCAGAGCGGAGATACGCTGGCCGAGGAGCAGATGACGGCGGCGTCCAAGGAGAAGGTGCTGGACGCGCTGGGCGGGGCGGCATCGAAGCTGCGTGGGGAACTGGGCGAATCGCTGGCTACAGTGCAGAAGTTTGACGTTCCGCTCGCCGAGGCCACCACGTCTTCGCTCGACGCCCTGAAAGCGTACAGCCTTGGTATCAAGGCCTCTAACGAGAAAGGCTCCGCCGCGGCCGTGCCTTACGATCAACGTGCCATCGAGCTTGATCCGAATTTTGCCATAGGCTACTGGGCAGTCGGTAGTGACTACTTCAGCCTCGGCGAGCTACGGCGGGCCAGCGAGTACTTCACCAGGGCGTTCCAGTTGCGGGAACATGCCAGCGAGCGGGAAAGGCTGACGATCGCAGCCAACTACTATCGGGATGTAACCGGGGAACTGGATAAAGCGGTCCAGACGTATCAGGAGGAGATTGAGAGCTACCCGCGTGTAGCCGGAGAGTACGGCAATTTGGGGGTAGCGTTCGCCCTACAGGGGCAGTATGACAAAGCTGCGGAGATTACGAGGCAAGCCGTGCGCCTTAAACCGGATAGTGGAGACGCGGCCGGGAATCTCGCCGACTACACCCTCGCGCTGCAGCGTTTTGACGAAACGCGGCAGATCATCCACGAGGCGCAGGCGCGAAAACTGGATGATTTGGTCATGCGCGATGCGCTCTATGCTCTTGCCTTCCTCGGGGCGGACTCGGCGGGGATGGCGGAACAGCAACAGTGGTTTGCGGGCAAGCCCGATTACGAGAACTTTGGCCTGGCGCTCGCCTCCGACACCGAGGCGTATGGCGGTCATCTGGGCAAAGCGCGGGAACTGACCAAGCGGGCTGTGGACTCCGCCATACGAGCGGACAGCAAGGAAACTGGGGCAATATGGCAGGCGAATGCTGCTCTGCAACAAGCCGCTTACGGCAATGCCACAGAGGCCCGGCAGTCAGCGGCAGAAGCCTTGGAGCTTGCTCCCGCGAGTCAGGGCGTCGAGAGTGAAGCCGCGCTTGCGTTTGCCATGGCGGGCGATACGGCGCGGGCCGAGTCCCTGGCACAAGACTTGGGAAAACGCTTCCCGCTGGACACGCAGATGCAGTCACTTTGGCTGCCTGCGATTCAGTCGCAATTGGCGCTGGACAGGAAGAGTCCGGCTTCCGCCCTGAATGCCCTGCGAGCTGCTTCCCCCATCGAGTTAGGGCTAATTCCGTTCGGCAACAATGTTTCCTGCCTCTATCACGTGTATGTACGCGGGGAGGCATACTTGGCAGCCGGACAAGGGAGTGCTGCCGGCGCCGAGTTTCAGAAGATTCTCGACCACAGCGGCATCGTCTGTAACTGCTGGACGGGAGCCTTGGCGCATCTGGGAGTGGCCCGTGCCAACGCCTTGCAGTCGAGAACCTCGCAGGGCGCGGATGCCGACGCTGCCCGCGTCCGGGCGCTCGCCGCCTACCAAGATTTCCTCACGCTTTGGAAAGACGCCGACCCCGACATCCCCATCCTGAAGCAAGCCAAAGCCGAGTACGTGAAGCTGCAGTAGCTGGCAGTGGCAGGAAACAGTCGTTCCACATCGCTCACTGTTCAGCGATAGTTGGTGTTAACAGGCGTGCCTGTTGAAAAACTCTTTTCAGGGAATTTCACCGGCGAAATTCGTTCGCAAGTTATTGAATGTTCGTTCGCTGTAGGCGCTGAAATTCACTGAAATTACTTATTTGGTTCCTTTTTCAACAGCCACAGGCGATTTCGTTAACTAACGTGTCCGCTCATCGGCCCTGCTGCGGCCTGTGCCTGAGGCGATACAATAAAGACGTGCGTATTCGATTCCCGATTATTTTCCTGGCGCTGCTGACGGCGATTTCGCTGGCCCAGGATTCGTCAGACAAGACCGGCTCGGACAAGGCTGCCGCCCGCAGTCGCGAGGCGGAGGAAAGCTCCAGCCACGATACGCGAATCGATATCAGCCCGCCCAAGGACGACGCCAAGAGCCATCCCGCCAGCAAGGCGGCCGTCGCGGATCTCGACGTCACCGAAAACCCAGACAGCCCCGACACTTCCGGCGTGCAGGAGTTCCATCCCTGGAACCCGATGAAAGCGCTGAAAGACATTGAGGTCGGCGACTATTATTTCAAGCGCAAGAACTACAAAGCCGCGCTCGAGCGCTACAAGGAAGCTCTCTATTACAAGGATGGCGACGCCCTTGCCAGCTTCCGTCTCGCCGTGTGCCAGGAAAAACTCGGAGATAAAGTCGAAGCGAAGAAATTCTACGAGCAATACCTGAAGATTCTGCCCGAAGGTCCGTTTGCCAAGGAATCGCACGCTTCGCTGGACCGGCTCGCGAAAGCGCGGTAAGTTTCTGGTACCGTGACCGCGTGATGAGTCATACGGTGGAGCGACGGGCGTCTCGCCCGTCCAGCAGTTCGGCGGCCGGGCGGGGACGCCCGGCTCTCCACCAGCAAGATCGTTCCTACATCTCCACCCGCGAAAACTCTCCGGTGGATGCGTTCACGGCAACTCGCAGTTTGGCGGCGTCGCGGTCCGTCCCGTAGATTACGTGCCACAGTAGTTGGTTCGTCTGCCGGTTCCAGTCCAGCACATAAAGAACAGGCGTGTCGGGTTCCTTCTCCAGCAGCTGGTCACCACCGTGCTGCTGGGCCACTGCGAAGGCCTTATCGGTATCCGCTTTCAGAAACTGAACATTGAAAATCTGAGTGCTGGCATTCGCCGGGCTGTAAGTGTCGTCGACGCCGTGAGAAATATCGCCGTTTGCCCAGGTATAGAATTTGGTCGCGCGCAGCGACGGCGAAGCGAATCCGGCGCGCCACTCTCCCGCCTTGCCGTCCCGGCCCTTGGAGCTGGCCGACTCCACGCGATACGGTTGAGCATCGGGCGCCCAGCCGCGGGCGGAGATGTAGCACTTGTAGAACGCGCTGCTTCCTGTGATTGCCTCCGGAGCCTTCGGCTTGGGCGCCTCCGACGTTGCCGGCTTGGCCGACTCCGAAGAGCACCCCGCCATCAATCCTGCTGCTAGAATTGCGACGAATAGTTTTTTCATCAATGATTTCCCGATCAGGTTTTCTGTAGTAGTTTGGCTGTCGATTCGCAACCGTCGTCTCGTGAATCATTGTACTGAACCGGCGCCATGGATTCCTATCTCGAACGTTTGCGGCAGGAACTCGAAGATGCACTAGGGGGTGCCAGCCCGAGCGCCTTGGCGCAGGCTCCTGCCGGAAAGTGGAACGCCGCCCAGATTCTGGAGCACCTTTTCCTTACCTACAAGAACACCAACCGCGGAATGGCAAGATGCCTGGAACAGGGTAGTCCGTTGGCTACGCGCGCTACGCTGAAGCAGCGCTTGGCTACTCTGCTGGTCGTGAATCTCGGGTATCTGCCAGCAGGCCGCAAAGCCCCGGAACGTGCGGCCCCGAGAGGAATGTTGCCGGAGGAGGTTCAGCAAGCCATCGCGCCTGAGCTTCAGAGGATGGGCTCGGGCCTGGACGATTGCAAGCGCAGGTTCGGTCGCCGGACGAAAATCATGGACCACCCGTTCCTTGGACCTTTGACGGCCGACGAGTGGCGCAAGTTCCACTGGGTCCACGGACGGCATCACGCGCGCCAAATTCGGGAGCGAATTGGGAAATCCTGACGCCCAGGACAGCGAACAAGATCCACTCGTGATCTCTACTATTTGTCCTTGTCTTTGTCCTTGCTGTCGCCGTTGTCCTTGCTGCTGTCTTTGTCGTCGGCCTGTTCCTTCTCTGGAATCCCGGCCTGGTGCGCCTGCTCCTGCATCTCGTCGAGTTCCTGGCGGGCGGTAGCAAGCGCTTTCTGCTTTGCGTCGAGGTCGCTCTTGTACTGCGCCCGCTCCTTATCCCACTGGACATTGCGCGCGCTGATGGTCGGATCGGTATACATGGCGGCCGCGCGCAGACGAAGTTCGCGCTGATCGAGGTCGAGATCGTGATTCAAGGAAGCGATTTTCTCTTTCTGCTGGTCGAGCTTTTCCTTCCATTCGTTCGCCGTCCTCTGGCGTTCGGCAGCGGCCGCAGCGGGATCGAGGGCAGCGGTTGCGGCTTGCGTGGATGGTTGCCCGGCGTTGGCATCGCCGGCCGGCGGCGGTCCGACCACGCTCAAAGCGTTGCCGGCAGGAAGATTGTCATTATCGAAGTGGCGACTGGTCGAACTCGGCTCGGGTTTGTTCTTGCGAACCGCCCGCGCGTAATCCCCGAGTGACTGAGCGGCGGCGCCGCTGACCCCCAAGAGGAGCAGAGTAGCAATTGCCACGCGTTTCATGTGCTTCATGTGATCATCCTTTCGCAAGTCAGTTGCCAGTACCCAGTTGCCAGTAGCCAGTGCCCGTGCCCAAAGATGCCAAGGCTGGCAACAGGCATTCGGCAACTCACGTTCAAGAACTTGTGGTGGCCGTCCGGGCGCCTCCCAGGAAACTGCCAATGGTCCGGTCCAACTGCGCCGCTTCGCGGGCGATGCCGTCGGCTAACTGGCGCGCGAGTTCCGGATCCCGGCTGCACGCCAGTTGCTGCGCATATCCCGCGATCGTTGTCAGGGAATGGCGCAGCCCGAGTGCAAGTTCTGAAGAAACTTCCCGATGCACCTTTTGATCGTGGCGGATGCGCTCAATATCGGTCTTGTCCGTGAGCACAAGAGTCGTGCCCATGAGACTCGCGTCTTCGGCCAGAACCGGAGAGGCCGTCACTTCGAGTACATGGCTTCCTCCATCCCGCGCGAAGTAATTCACCGCCAGCCCTCGAACCGCGGACTTCCCCGCCAGAGCGGGAGCAAGGGCTTGCTCGACGCTCGATTGTGCAACCGAACCTGAACTCGAACTAGGGTTTTCCGGGCGCAGGGTTGCGGCGCGGAAGAGATCGGTGACATGCAGGCCCACCGGCGAGGCGAATCCCAAAAGCTTGCGCGCCGCCGAATTGGCTTGCCGCACCAGACCGCTGGTATTGAAAAACAGCACGCCGCAGGAAAGGTTCGAGAGGATGGTCGAACTCAGCGTGTCGGAGGCCTTTGCCTTTCTGCGCTCCGAGAGTTGCTGGGCGGTCAGTTCGTATTTCTGCTGCTTCAGTTGCTGAATGACGGCGTGATAGGCATGCACGGGCAATCCTTCCGCCGCCAACGGAGAGTAATTCAGCGATTCGGGCTCCGGCACGAGATTCTTTCGCAGGCGCCGGATCACGAATAAGCCCAACCCGAAAGCCGCGAGGGCAGCGAACAGAAGCATGCCCATGCGCAGCGCCATCGGATCCATCAGCAGCTTCACAGCGCCCTCCAATACCAATGCAGGAGGCGGTTTCCAAACAGGAGCGACAAAAGCGCCATGCTGCCGAGAAATACGCCAAACGGCATTTCGTAATAGCGGAGCGCCAGGCGTGCGGATTGCCAAGCGCGCCGTCGGGCTTCGATCCGGGCCTCGTCCCAGGAAATGTTCGGCGTGCTGGTCGAAGAAATGCGCGATAAGTTGGCGGGCGCTTCATTGCGACGCCTGCGTTTCATCCAGACCGCGAGAACCGTACTCAGTCCAAAAAGCGAACCCGCCAGCGATGCGGCAAAAATGGTTAAGACGGTGAGCTTGGTTCCGAGGAACGCACCGATGAACGCCATCAGCTTGACGTCGCCGAATCCCATTCCTTCGACACCGCGGGCTCGCAGGTAGATGGCTGCCGCGCCGTAAAGAAACGAGGCGCCAACCGCCGCTCCCAGCAGCGAGTCAGACAGGGACCACATGCGCCACGAAATCTCACTTCTGAGCGCAGGCGATACCAGACCAGGCATGATTCGCGAAGCCAAGTCATTCACCGGAACCACCAGGCTGAACAGAATTCCGAGAGCCAGCCCGGGCAGAGTCATCGCGTCCGGAAGAAGTTTGGTTTCCGCGTCGGTGAAGATCAGCCCCAGCAGCAGGTAGCCGAGCACGGCGCACTTCAGCGCCGCCAGCGTCAAGCCAAAATGGGCGTAACAGCCGAGAAAGAGCAGGCCCGTGAGCACTTCGATCACAAGGTAGCGGGGCGATATGGGCTGCTTGCACGCGCGGCACTTTCCCCGGAGAATCAGCCAGCTCAGTACGGGAACGTTGTGATAGAGCGGGATCATGTCTCCGCAGTGCGGACAGGCGGAGCGCGGCGCTACCACCGACTTGCCCCGCGGCAACCTGTAAATACACACGTTCAGGAAGCTGCCCCAGCACAGCCCAAAAGCGAAGATCGCAACTGCAAGAAAAGGTTCCACGTCGGCTAAGTGCCCAGTCTGCTTGGACTTGGATGATTATAAGCCGCTCGGGCGGGGGCTTCTAAGCACGAAGGTCACTGTACTTCTGCCGCCTGCAAGTCATTGTGAGTAATGAGGAAAGTGGTGTCACGCCACCCGGCTGATTTCGTGCCGCTGGGGCAAGAAGATCAAAAACACCGTTCCGGTCGCGTGCCCATCTGTCCGGCTGCGCACTCGAATCGATCCCCCGTGTTTCTGCACAATGCCGCGCGAGACCCACAATCCTAGCCCAGTCCCGGTGTCTTTTTTTGTTGTGTAAAAAGGCTCGAAGATTTTGCGCAGATGGTCGCGGGGAATCCCACTGCCGTTGTCGGCCACGCTGATGCGAACGCCCTCCCTTCCGTTGGACCAGTCGCGGCCCAACGCCACGCGGACTTGCAGAGAACCTCCGTCCGCCATGGCATCCACCGCATTGACCAGAAGATTGGCGAGTAACTGCCGCAGTTCGCCGGAATAGCCACTGATCGCGCAAATGCTGCGGTAGCGTCGCGTCACGCGAATGTGCCGCCCTTCCAGTTTGCGGGAATACAACTGCAGAATCTCGTCCATGATGGCGGCAGGATCCATCGCACCGGGAGAACTGGCATCGCGGACAAACCCCAAAGTCTGTTGGGCCAACTGTGCCACGCGGCCCACCTCTTGCTCGGCCAGGGTCAGATACTCTCCGGCGTGGCTGGAGTCATGGCGCGCCAGGTAAAGCAGGTTGACGACGGCCTCGAGCGGATTGTTGATCTCGTGCGCGATCGAAGCGGCGAGCCTTCCCGTGGTGGCGAGCTTTTCGCTGCGGCGGACGGCTTCCTGGGACTGCTTCTCGACAGAAATATCACGCGCGATGGCCGACGCTCCCACGATTTCGCCGCGCGCATTTCGAAGCGAAGACACCGTCAGCAGTACCGGCCAGCGGGAGCCGTCCTTGCGCATGCGCTCGGTCCGATAGGAAGCTACGTGCCCACCGCCATTGAGTATCTCGCGGTTTTGTTCCACCTCGTCGCGGCGTTCCGGCGGCGCCAGTCGCGCTACCGGCAACCCGACCGCCTCCTCGGCTGTGTAGCCATAGAGTTGTTCGGCGGCGCGATTCCAACTGGTGATGGTGCCGTCCGGACGGGTGCTGTAAATCCCGTCACAGGAGCATTCCACGATGGCAGCCATCTCGCGGGTGGTGCGATCCGCGCGCGATTCCGCCAGTGTCTTCTGCCGGGCCATACTCCCGGCGAACATGGAAATGGCCAGGAAAACCATCAGCTCCTCCAGATCGGCGACCGAACCGAGGCGGAAGCTGAAGTAGGGCGGAAGTACAAAAAAATCAAGGCAAGCGGTCGAAACCAGCGAGCAGAAAACCGCGGGGCCAAAGCCGAGGAAACGAGCGGTGAAAAGCACCGCCGCCAGGAAAACTGCAAAGGGATGGCGGTGCAGCACGGTGGAAAGAGTCGAGAGACTTAGGGCGACCCACACCGCGAGCGCCGATCCCAGGTATTGCACCCACGCCGAATACCGATTCCGCGCGACCCAACTCTTCAGATTGGCCCCAATTCCAGACATTTCTTAAAACGCTCCCGGCTCCAGCTAGCGGATCCAGCGGTGTTAGACCAGGGCGGGCAAGACTGCCTTCGACGTCCTAAAAAACTTTAGCAGCAGGGGCGGCGCCCGGCAACCACCGCGCGCATGATCGTCAAGCGCGCAGGGACGGGGCTTGCTCCGCCTGGGAGACGCGGCAAGCCGCGTCTCTACGGGAAGGGCCGTTTCGTTACTGGGGAGCATCCAGCTTCTGACGACCTGAGTCAGGGCCCCTGTCAGCCAACGTCACAGTCAACGGCGATCGGAGCGTAAAGCTCAGCACCGTTTCTGAGGGCAGTTGAATCTGCTGTCCCTTGGTGGCAGCCTGCACGCCGCCGCCGAGGCCGCCACCGGCTGCCGCTCCGATACCCGCGCCCTTGCCGCCGCCAGCGATGCCACCGATGATGGCTCCAATCACCGCACCCGCTCCCACCTTCTCGGCTGTATTCGTCGTGCGATTACTACCCTGGCGCCGGTATGGGTCCACCTCGATGCCGTAGGACCTGCCACTGACCAAGATCGAGTCCAGTTGCAGAACCAGTAATGATTGCCCGGCAAATCTTCCCGCGCTCTTTACGTCCACGATGTGGCCCTTCACGTCGTATCCCGAGGGTACTGCGTCTCCGTCCGAGGGCAGAGGCGAGTCCAGTGTCGCCCGGAACGTCTGTCCAGGCTGCGCTTCTTCGGAATCAATGGGATCGAGCAGCCGAATCGCCACAGACGTTCCCGATGGCACCGTCACTTTTCGCGGAGGCGGAGGCGGAGGTGGGGGCGGCGCTGCCGGAGCCGGCGGCGGCGGCGCGGGCTGTGCCACCGGGGCAGGAGCGGGATTCTGGTCCGCCACCTTGTCTGCCGCTGCGGGCGGCGGATCGTTCATCGCCATCTCTTCGGAATCCCGTTCTGTCCGATGACGCGGCGTGCTCGGGCGAGGCTTGGCTGAAGGGGGTCTAGCCGAGGTCTTCTTGGGTGCTGGCGGCGCTGCCGGCGCCATCTGGCCCGCAGCGAGTGTTGCTGGCGCCGACGCAGTCTGCAGATTGTTCACCACTTCTTTGATTCCCGGGATCGCGGACGCATAGCGGGCCGCCGCCGTGCGCTGCGTTTCATTCTCAACCGTTCCGGAGAGCGTCACGACCCCACCCGAGGTCTGCACCGTGATCGGCTTGCCGTGCAGGCCGGAATCCTGGTTGAGCTTGGACTGAATCTGGCTGGTCAACTGGCCGTCATCCGGCGCTTTGGTGCATGCCAAGCCGACAGCCAGGATGCTGGCCAACAGAATCGCTGAAGAACATCTACCTGCCCTGAGCTTCATAAGCGCTCCCGATCGATCAAAGATAACTATGTCCAGTTTAGATGCACGCAGGCGACCGTTGTGGAAAAAATCGGAATGATAAGATAATGCGGACCCGGAGCGCACCTTGTTCAGGAGAAGCAGCACGCGGCATGTGTCGGCTGGGCTCTGGGGCGGGGCTCACGGGCCCAGTCCCCTCGCGTTCAGGCGCGTTTCGCGGGTCAGTCCTTGTGGAGAAACTTGTAGTCGAGGATGGAGGCCGCCAGCCCGAAAGCGTCCTCAATATTGTCAACCGCGTCCTTGATACGAATCAGCCTCCCCTGGCAAAGTACGTTGCTGTTCTTTTGGCCGGAGATTTCTTCGGGCATTTCGAAGATCAGTTCCACCAGCGCATTCGCCGGCAGTTGCTGCGGGCCGTGAAAGAGCACGCCCGACTGGCTGATGTTTTGGATCAGGCCCTCGTACCAGGTGGTGAGATTCTTCCCGCGATATCGAACCGGAAGCTTCGACCGCAGCCGCCGTGCCCGGGGCATCCAGGTCGGTTGCTTTTTACCGGAGCGGCGCCGGACGGTCGTGGTATCCGCCATCGGCTCGTCGACCCGATTTCCGCGACGCATGGTCTTCCAATCGTACTGGTACGCGGATGCGCACACTAGGCAGACTTGGTAGTACTCTCCATTCGCCGCGCGGCGCGGCCAGGAAAACTCGTGCGAACAGCGTCCCAGCATAAGAACATCCATGAGTTTTTGCGGCATGATGACGAGTAGTGCCCCCGTACCAATCGGACACATCCATCTTCCGACGGCTTCGCCGTTCTGGGTAGGTTACTTTCGTGTATCGCGGTTCAGGCCTTATGCTTTTCCATATGGGACGGACCGAACGGTCGCGTATGGGCTTCCTCCTCGCCGGCGGCAAGAGTTCCCGCATGGGCATGAATACAGATAAAGCCTTTCTGGAGTTTGGCGGCCAAACCCTTCTCGATCGCGCGCTCGCGGTGATGGGCGCGGTCTGCGACCGCGTGACGATCGTCGGCGATCCGGCGAAGTTTACGAAGTACGTGTCTTCAAAATGTGGATCTACGAAATATGAATCAGTTGTGGCCGACATTTTCCCGGGATGCGGTCCCCTCGCCGGTATTCACGCCGCGCTCGTGCATTCAGCTGCCGAGTTGAACCTAATGCTCGCCGTGGACATGCCGTTCGTCTCCAGCGAACTTCTCGCGTTTCTCTTTGCGACGGCCGAAGACGAAGATAACCACGCCATCGTCACCGTGCCTCGCACCAGCAAGGGATTGCAGCCGCTCTGCGCGGTGTATCGACGCGACTTTTCCACTACCGCCGAGCAGGCGCTGCGGGCAGGGAGGTATAAGATCGATGCGGCGTTTTCCAGCGTGGCCGTCCGGGTGATCGAGGAGGGCGAACTGGCGGCCGCCGGTTTTTCCGAGCGGAATTTCTTCAACGTCAATACTCCGCAGGACCGTTTGGCAGCTGAGGGCCGGAGCTTCTAGCAGGCGCCGAAAACTCTGGTTTTGACCCGGCTTTGAATGGCACCGCCTCAGCAGCCGCGCCGAAACCGGTCAATAAGAATGCGGGATTTAGCTCTTGGGGACCGCGGCTTGCCGCAACGCTTTGGTAGAATGCCGGGATGCCGACGGTGTTGCGATCCGGCCCGTATCGCTTCTACTTCTATAGCCACGAGCCCAAGGAACCGCCGCACATTCACGTTGACCGCGACGATCTGTCGGCCAAATTCTGGCTCAGCCCCGTCCAACTGGCAGGCAACTTTGGATTTCGCGCCCACGAACTGCGCGAGATACAATCGATGGTGGCGGATTCGCGTCACCGGTTTCTGGAGGCATGGAATGAGTTTTTCGGCATCGTCGGCAGATGAGCGTGTGCTCGACGTCCTATTCACCGACGACACGATCAGCGTGAACCTGCGCGACGGCCGCGTCATAACCGTGCCGCTCGTCTGGTACCCCCGCCTGCTCGACGCCACAGCCCCGCAGCGCAACAACTGGAAAATTGCCGGCGGCGGCTATGGAATTCATTGGCCTGACATCGACGAGGATCTGAGTACCGAAGGATTGCTGCGAGGCGCGCCCGCGCCCAAAACGTCAGTTCCGGCGAAATAGGTTTGCCCAAATAGCCGCTACCTAAGCTTAGGGCTTGAGCCGCACTGGCATCTCATGCCATGCTGGTAGCCATGAGTGCTGCGGACACACTATCTCCCTACATCGAGTTTAAGAACGTCTGCAAGGCATTTGGAGATCGGGTCATTCTCAAGGACGTCAGCTTCGACGTGTTGCCGGGTGAAATGATCTGCATTCTCGGCCGTAGCGGCGTCGGAAAATCGGTGGCGCTCCACAACATCATGGGCTTCCTGAAGCCGGATTCAGGCCGGATCATGGTCGCCGGTCAGGACATCACCGACTACAACGAGGTACAACTCGAAGAAATCCGCAAGAAAGTCACCATGGTGTTTCAGAACGGCGCCCTCTTTGATTCCTTAACGGTTGGTGAAAACGTCGCTTTCCCCTTGCGCGAAAAGAGAGAGCTTTCAGAAGAACAGATTTACCAGGTCGTCGATGGCCTCCTCGAAATGGTCGGAGTCAAGGAGATGCGCGAGCTGTTGCCTTCCGACCTTTCCACCGGCATGAAACGTTCCGTCGCCATCGCGCGAGCATTGTCGGCTCAACCCGAGTGCGTGCTCTACGACGAGCCCACCACCATGGTGGATCCGATGATGGGGAATCTGCTCGGCGATCTCATCGCCAGACTCAAACTGCAATTGCACCTGACATCGGTCGTCGTTACGCACGACATGCGCCTGGCCAAGAAGCTGGCCGACCGCGTCGTCTTCCTCTACGAAGCCCGTGCGATCTTCTTCGGCCCCTACAAGGACATGGAGAAATCCACCGAGCCCATTATTCATGAGTTCCTGGAACTGGATGAATTGAAAGTGGAAGCGTAGGAGAAATCCAGACTCGCCGGTGGAGCGCCGGGCGTCCCCGCCCGGCTGGACGGGCGAGACGCCCGTCGCTCCACTAGAAGCCTTGCTTCACCAATTCCTCGACGGTGATCGAACTCTGCGCCGGCTCGCCTTTCATCAGCTTTTCCACATACTTCGCAATCAGGTCGGCTTCCAGGTTCACAGGGTCTCCCGGCTTGAGCGAGCCGAGATTGGTCATCTCGACCGTATGGGGAATGATCGCGATCTTACACGTGAACGCCGAGCGGTTCCGTTCGAGCTTGGCGACGGTAAGGCTGATGCCCTCGATCGAGATCGATCCCTTGAACACCGTGTACTTCTCGACCTCGGGTGGAATTTCGATGTACAGCCACCAGTTCTCGGAATCCGCGATGCGCTCGAACTCGATCAGTTTGCCGACGCCATCGACGTGCCCCTGAACGATGTGGCCATCGAAGCGCCCGTTGGCCTTCATGGGCAACTCCAGGTTCACCAGCGCGCCCTCGTGCATGCGGGAGAACGAAGTCCGCACCCACGTTTCCGGAGCCAAGTCGGCGCAGAACGATTTTGGTTTGATGTCAAGCGCGGTCAGGCAAACGCCGCTGACCGCGACGCTGCGGCCGGTTCTCAATTCCTTCGGCGCATTAACAGCCGCGATAGTGATGCGGCGGTTCTCACCGCGCTGCTCGATCTTTACGACCTTGCCCACTTCCTCGACAATTCCAGTAAACATAAGAGTTCTACCTCTCCATGTAGTGTCCCGCAAAGTAACATAAATTCACACTGTCATCCTGAGCGAAGCGAAGGACCTATGCATTTGCTCGCAGCGCAGGAATACGGAGGTCCTTCGCTTCGCTCAGGATGACAGTGTGGCTAATTCACGCGACACGGCACTAGCTGCCAGCTATCGGCTTCCCGGCTGCTGTTGCGTCATGCAGTGCAGGGCGCCGAATCCCCAGATCAGATCGCCGCAATAGATCGGCACGATTTCGCGGGTTGGGAACAATTCCGCGAGCGAGTTGAGCGCAATGCGATCGTTCGGGTCGTTGAAGACCGGCGCCAGCACCGCGCCATTCGCGATATAAAAATTGGCGTAGCTGGCGGGCAACTGGCGGCCTTCGAACACGACTGGATGCGGCATGGGAATTTCGACGATTTCGAGTTTCTGTCCGTCGGGAGTGCGAGCGGCTTTCAGGCGGCCCAGGTTCGCATGCAGGGCCGCGTAATTTTCGTTCCGCTCATTCTGCTCGATCATCGTGATCACGGTATTGGGAGCGACGAAGCGGGTGATGTCATCGATGTGGCCGTGAGTGTCGTCGCCGGCGATGCCGCTGTCGAGCCAGATGACGGACTGCGCGCCAAAATAGTCGGCGAATAGCTGCTCATAGGCTGCGCGGTCCATGGGCGGGTTGCGTTGTTGAGTTGTCGAGAGCAGGCATTCTTCAGTCGTAATGAGAGTGCCGCAGCCGTTGACGTCGATCGATCCACCTTCGAGCACGACGCGGCGCTTTTCCTTCAGCGGATCCGCAACAACAACGGTCGGTTGCACCACGCGCGCGCCGACGGTCTTCGCCATGCGCTCTCCAACTTTTTCGTCGTGCTTATAATTCGGATACTTGGCCCAGGCGTTGAACTGAAAGTGCAGAGCGAGCAGTCCCGAATCGGCGCGCTCGGCGGGCGGCGTCAGGAAGATGCAGCCGGAGTCGCGCGTCCATACGCGATCGGTGCGCCAGCGGTGAAAGCAAACATTGTCTGAAAGCGCACCCGCTTTTTCTAGCAGCGTGCGGGCGCGCTCTTCCCAACTCGTGTCATTGACGATCAGGTCTACACGCTCATGCCTCGCCAGGTTGCGGACGATCTCGGCATAGACCCATGGAATCGGCTCGAACTTACCCGGCCAGTCGCCGCGGAAATGCGGCCAGGCGAGCCATGTGGACTCGTGCGGCTCCCACTCCGCGGGCATGCGGTAGCCCTGCGCGGCGGGGGGAAGTTTGGCGTGCTTGGCGGCCATTGTTCGTCTGGGCATTCTTCGTCCGGTTACTTTCCGTCAATCATGCGGCTGGTGATGGGAGCGTAACTATCAATACGGCGGTCGCGTAGGAAGGGCCAGTTGCGGCGAATGTCCTCCAATTGATGCAGGTCCACTTCGCCGAGCAGAATTTCTTCCTTATCGTGCGAAGCTTCCGCGAGCACGCGGCCGAAGGGGTCGCAGAAAAACGACCCTCCCCAGAATTCGAGGCCTTTGCCCTGCACAGAATTGCCGCGGATGTTGCCGGTCTCAAAGCCGACGCGATTCACCACTCCGACATAAACCCCGTTCGCGATCGCGTGCGCCCGCTGGATAGTTCGCCAGGCATCGTGTTGCGCCTCGCCGAACTCAGCCTTCTCCGCGGGATGCCATCCGATGGCCGTGGGATAAAACAGAATGCTGGCTCC
>Ga0209039_10002390_pt1 | contig 16006 bp, 14 predicted proteins | sample BogFormECP12_OM1_FD_188238 | JGI IMG/M metagenome (GOLD analysis project Ga0209039, IMG submission 188238) | Bog forest soil microbial communities from Calvert Island, British Columbia, Canada - ECP12_OM1 (SPAdes) (version 2) | ecosystem: Environmental > Aquatic > Freshwater > Wetlands > Bog ... | reverse complement strand
CTTCGGTCCTCAACCAACCTCTGGGAGCCAAGCGGTGGAAAACACGGCAGGGGAGTTTTGTGGCTTGACAACGCCTTCGCTCTTATCGAGGGGCACCCGAAACTCCAAGCAAGAGAAACCCAAGAACCGGTCTCCCTCCTGCGGCGGGCTGTCGGAAGACCGGCCACTACATCAGGTAGCAAAGAGTGGTTTTACACATTCTCCCACTTTTCTACCAACCCTTTTCTTCTCAACACTTACGCACTGCGCTCTTCCAAGTCCTCCATCAGCAACACTTGTGCATCTGTATCATTCCAGACTACTTATAAACCAAGCATTTGCCACACATACGGACCTCGTTTCCCTTAACTGCTTCCTTTGCAACACATGCACAGAAAACACACGCTGTCGGCGCGCCGACATTTTTGCTTGGGGCACGACGTGTCGTGCGCCTACGGGAGAAAACCCGGCGATCCATGCGAAACGGAATGGAAACGTGGCGAACCCCAAGAGGCAAGAGAGATCCCTCTCCCGCATGAGTCGCGGGATTGGGATGACGGCGATGGACAAAGCCGGGAGTGGAAAGAGTTCGGGAGGAATAGTTTTTTTATGGCGGAGTTCGGCTTAGGCGAAAGCCAGGCGCCATGCGGGAGAATGGCGATCCCAGGTGAATGTCCAATCCCCTAACAGCTCGCTGAAAAACCCCGAGTTCGTCATTCCGAACGGAGTCTGCGAAGTGAGGAATCTCTCTTTTCTTAGTGTTTTGATCGAAGAGGGATTCTTCGCTTCGCTCGGAATGACGGCGATGCGCATTTTCCAGCAACCTGCTAAAGAGGCGGAGGGATCCCTCTCCCGCACAGGCCGCGGGATCGGGATGACGGATTTTGGGGAGATATATTTTTGGGGGCGATTTGCGGCACGACTGAAGTCATGCCCTGACGGAAGAGGAAGAGGAAACCCCCAGGACCCACCCTTGCGTAAGGCAAGTGCGCAAGGATGGGCCACCCGACAAGAGAACAGCAGGTCCCTCGCGGTGCTCGGGATGACAAGAAAGTTTTGGAACGGAAGACAACCCAAGACCCACCCTTGCGTAAAGCAAGTGCGCAAGGATGGGCCACCCGACCCCAAGACCCACACCCAAGACCCACACTCACAAACCGAGGATGGGGCAACCGGCTACGGCTTGCGGGTAGCGACGACGTGAACGAAGGGTGTTTCCTTTGCGCCGGGTGCGGGAGTTCCAAAAAAGGCGTCGCTGGTCAGCACGCCTTTCGCATCCACGCGCGTTTCGTTGCGAATGGAAATCGATTTTTCGCCCATGTTAATGTTCGCGCGAAAAACAAGAGTGTCTCCCTCGAATTGTCCCGTCTCCACCAAAGCTCCGGGAAAATCGCCGCTGAAAACGTAGGCCTTGTAGGCTTTTTCCCTGGCATCCCAGGTCATCACCAGCAAACCTTCGAACTCGCCGGCGGGCCCTTTGGAGTGAAAGCGATTCACGATGGACATGCCGCCGGGACCGAGTTCGCTCGAGTAGATGCCCGTGTTCTCGGCGCCATTCGGGAAAGAGGGCGATTTGGAGTAAGTTTCCGTGTACTCCCAGGTGCCGCGATAGAGTTTGATCAATCTTTCCATCTCCGGCGCGTCCGATGGTTGAGGGCGCGAGGCCGCGGACTTTGCCTGCATGCGCTGAATGGTGAGACCTGCAAAACCAAACGCAAGAAGAACCGTCGCACAAATAACGTATTTTATCCGAGTGTTTTTCACGGAACTTCTCCTTTGCTTTTCAAGAAAGAATGGCCTGCAATCGCGCTGAAGGTTATCCGCAATGTTTCACAGAGTCAACCTGTTCTGCGGGAATTTGCCAGGGCGGGTAAGGATTCGCGCCGAATCCCAAAATCACATAGGTATCCATCGCCCAGAAAGCGTGCGATGGGCCACGCGACGGGAAAGAGTAATCAGTTATCAGTTATCGGTGATCAGGAGGCAAAAGAGAAGCAGATCCCTCTTCCGCGGAAGTCGCGGGAGCGGGATGACAGGTTTTGAGATCGTTTCCATTGAGGATGCGCGTACACTCGGCAATTCCAATACCCTCTATTGAACCGATTTAATGATTGACTGGGCGGGCGCGGCGGAATATATTCTTAGGCGAAGAACGCCACGCGAAGCTTATGCTTGCGCGTTATCGAGGAGGATGCCATGACTGCGTCCGCGACACCTGCAACGATGAAGGTCCCGTTTTACGGCCACGGCCGGCAATACCACAACATCAAGAAAGAGATCGACGACGCCTTCCACGCCGTCATGGAAAGCGAGGCCTATGTGATGGGCCCCACCCTCGCTCGTTTCGAGAAGGAGCTCGCCCAATACTTCGCCATGAAACATGCCGTGGGGTTGAACTCCGGCACCGACGCTTTGTGGCTGGCGTTTATGGCGCTGGGCATACAGCCGGGCGACGAAGTCATCACCACCGCTAACACCTTTTTTGCCACCGCCGAAGCCATCTGGATCGCCGGGGGCAAGGCCGTGTTCGTGGATTCCGACCCAGTGACCAACAACATTGACCCCGCCAAGATCGAGGCCGCCATCACGCCGCGGACCGTCGGAATCGTCCCCGTGCACCTCTACGGGCATTGCGCCGATATGAAAGCCATCAGCGCGATCGCCAAGAAGCACAAACTGTGGGTGGTGGAAGACAACGCGCAATCCATCGATGCCCACGGCGATGGCTTCAAACAGGGCGAGCTGAGCGACGCCGTGTGCACCAGCTTCATCATCCAGAAGAACCTGGGCACCTACGGCGATGGCGGCGCCCTGGTTACCAATCGCCCGGACATCGAGCAGACGGCGCGACGCCTGCGCAATCACGGCTCGCTGAAGCGCTCGGTGCACTCGTTCGGCTTCAACAGCCGGCTGGATGATCTCCACGCCGCGTTCCTGAGCGTGAAGCTGAAGCGCATCACCGGGTGGACGGATCAGCGGCGCGCGTGGGCGAAGCGCTACACCGATGGCTTGAAGGGCACCAGTTTCAAGCTGCCCAAGGAATTGCCGGGCTACCGTCATGTGTACCATCTCTACGTGATCGAACACGCCAAGCGCGACCATTTGTCGCAGTTCCTACTGGACCACGGCATTGACGCCAAGCAGCACTACCCCATCGCCATCCACCAGCAAGAAGGTTATCCGTGGGGCAAACTTGCCGACCTTCATCCCAGCGTGCCCAATGCGGAGCGCAACGCCGCGCAATGCGTTTCCTTGCCGATGTTCCCTGAACTGACGGCGAAGGAAGTGGATTACACCATCGAGGTACTCAAGGAGTGGGACAGCAAGTTTGGCCGGTAACGCACACCAAGGAGCGATCGCCGTGAGCGCGAAGAAAATCTACAAAGTGATGGTTGTTGGAGTGGGGAAGCGCGGCAAGCACCACGCCCTCGCCTTCAAGAATAACCCGCGCTTTGAGCTGGCCGGGCTTGCGGATTCCAGCCCGGAGCAGTTGGCCAAGGCCGCGGCGGAACTCGGCGCGCAAAAAACCTCGCTGCAACCGCTCGCTTTGGCGAAGGAACTCCAGCCGGATGTTTTCTGTTTCTGCACACCCCCAGGCATCCGGCTGGAGCTTATCAAGGTGGGCATCGCTTCGGGCGCAAAGCTGATCGCTTACGAAAAACCCGTGGCGCTTTCGATGAACGAGGCCATCGAGATTCGCAAGGCGGTGAACGCGGCGGGAGTGAAGACGGTGGTGTCTCACCAGCATCGCTACGGGCAGCACTATCAAAAGGTGAAGGAAATTGTGGAGAGCGGCGCGCTGGGCCGCATCCACACAATTCATGCACACTCGAGCGGCTGGTTCTTCCATCTGGTCACCCATCTAGTGGATTACATGCGCTGGTATAACGGGAACGCGCGCGCCGAATGGGTGATGGCCCAGGCCGCAGGGCGCGGCAAACTCTCCGACAATCATCCTTCTCCCGACTACATTGGTGGATTCATTCAATTCGCCAACGGTGTGCGCGGCATCGTGGAATGCGGCGCCGGCGCCCCGGACGTTCCCGAAGTGGACTATTGGTGGCGCAAGAACAAGATCGGCGTGTACGGCACGGAAGGTTTCGCCGAAGTGCTGACCGGCGGGGGCTGGAGAGCCGTCACTGGCGCTCAGCAAGGCGTGATTTCCGGCCCTGGCTGCATGAACTACGAACTGGAAATGCCGCCGTACATCGAAGACATGGCGCGCTGGCTGGACGACGACAAACAGGTGCATCCGTGCAATGGCGAAAGCGCCTACGAAGGATTTGAAATTACCATGGGCATGCTGCGATCCGTGGTGCAGCGCGGCCAGATTAAGTTACCGCTGGGAACAGGCGAGCCGGAGGTCGAGGCGCTTAAGAAAGTTTTGCCGGAGATGCCCGTGCTGGTTTCCAGCGATGTCAATCGCAAGGAATACAAGGTCTAACGGGTCAACTTGAGGACCCAGGCAGGCTGCGCAAGAAGCGCTTCCGGCAATTCCGGCAGGTCGACGATCACGGAATTGCCCTTTTTGCGGAAACGGAGCGGCGCGGGAGATCCGAGGAGTGCCACGGACTTGACACCGGCGCCTTCCACATCCTTTACCGTGAAATGCGTTCCAGGCCAACGCGGCAGGATGGCGTAGATGTCGTTGCCGTTGGAAGTGAAAAAGGCCTCGATCGCGGCTTTCCCTGCTTCGGGTTTTCCGGTGAGCTTTGTCACTTCATAGCTGCTATTGAATTCCTGGTTGTAGTCGAATTTCGGCTGCTCGCCTGCGCTCCACTGCCGCGAATTTTTGTAGGGTCTTGTTGCGAAGATGGCGTCACCGTTAACTTGCAGCCAGGATCCCACTTCGAGAAGGCGTTGCTCCATAATCAAGGGAATCGTGCCGTCGGCGGCGGGACCAATGTCGAGCAGCAGGTTGCCTCCTCGACTGACGATATCGGTGAGAACAATCACGAATTCCCGGCTGGTGCGGTAATGCTCCAGGCGTTCGGCGCGGTTATAACCATAGGAAAAGCCCATGCCACGGGATTCTTCCCAGGGGTGATCGCCGCTGCTCATGCCAGAGGTGTATTCGGTGGTCCAATAGCCGCCATGTTTGTGCCGTGTTTCCTTGCCCCAGCGGTCGTTGATCACCACGTCATCCTTGATGGGCGAGTCGTTGAAGAGCCAAGCGAGGAGTTCCGGGGTGCGCCAGTCGGAGGACGGCATATCCCACTCACCATCGGAGAAGATAATGGACGGTTTGTACCGGGTCACAAGGTCCTTGAACTGCGGGAACATGTGCTCGGAAACGTAACGCGGCTTATCTGAAACATAGAGCGGGTTGTACCACTCGTAGAGAGAATAGTAGAGCCCCATCTTGAGGCCCTTGGCGCGCACCGCGTTAGTGAGGTCGCCAACCAGATCACGCTTCGGACCAATCTCCATCGCGTTCCAGGAACGCGCCCAAGTGCGCGAGGCTTCGCGACTTGGCCAGAGCGCGAAGCCGTCGTGATGCTTCGAGGTCAGAATGACGTAGCGAGCGCCCGAGCGCTGGAGCACGTCCGCCCAATGGTCGGGGTCGAATAACTCCGCGCGAAATTCGGGTGCGAAGTTCTGGTAGGGAAAGTCAGCGCCGAATACTTTGCGGTGGTATTCCCAACTGCCGATCTCGACAGGGTCCTTTGAATTTTTCCCTTCCGTGATGTTGTGCCAATACCATTCAGCGTAGGCCAGATTGCCTGGGAGAACCGGAGCATAGGATGGTACGGAATAGAGACCCCAATGGATGATGATGCCGAACTTGGCATCCGGGAACCACTTGGGTGTAGGGCGCCGGTCGAGCGATTCCCAGGTGGGCTGGTAATTCTGCGCTGCCGCGAAAGTGGCGCATGTGAGCGTGACGAGGACGCAGAGGGAGACAGCCACAGATGCTAGGAAACCAATTCTTGATGATCGAGAATGCATGTTGAGCCGCCAATTCCGTCAAGTTTTCAAAGCCAGCGAAGAACAGAGACAAGGAAAAACCGGGAGAGCGTTGCCGGTGACGATGTCAATGACTTGATGTTAGTTGGTATCGCCGATGAACTCCAGTGGTCAAGAAAGGTGCCGTTTGCAGAGGCCGCTGCGACGCCGCCAGTCGCCATGGACTTCTGTTATTCTATTGTGCGGTCCACTCCTCGGGCGTCCTGCCATGGAAGCACCGCAAATCTGTTAACGAAAGGCTGTGCCTACCGTGAGCACCATTGCAACCACACGCGCTGCGAAGCGCGCCTTTAATTTCAATGCCGGGCCGGCGGCGCTGCCGCTGCCTGTGCTGGAGCGCATCCGCGAAGAATTGCTGGATTACCGCGGCACCGGCATGTCTGTGATGGAGCTATCGCACCGCTCCGCGGAATTTGAGGCCATCAACAACGCCGCGGAGCAGAATCTGCGGAAGTTGCTGGCCATTCCGGAAGAGTACGCGGTGATTTTCGTGCAAGGCGGGGGCAGCATGCAGTTCACGATGGCGCCGATGAACCTGTGCCTGCCGGGCAAACCCGTGGATGTGCTGCACACGGGGACGTGGACGGCGAAAGCCATAGGAGAATTGAAGAAGGGCGTGCTGCACAATATCGCCGCTTCCACGGAAGCCGAAAAGTTTACGCGAGTGCCGCGGCGCGAGGAGATTCATCTTTCGCCCGAGGCTTCCTACACCTACCTATGCACGAACAACACGATTGAGGGCACGCAGTACACGGAGTTGCCCGCTTCGGCAGCGCCGCTGGTGGCGGACATGTCCAGCGACATCGCTTCGCGACCATTGGACGTGGGCAAATTCGGGTTGATTTTTGCCGGGGCGCAGAAGAATCTTGGGCCGAGCGGCGTGACCGTGGTGATTGTGCGCAAGGACCTGGCCGAGCGCGCGGACAAGAACTTGCCTTCGCTGCTGCAATACCGCACGCACATCAAGGAAAAGTCGCTGTACCACACGCCGCCAACGTTTGCGGTGTACGTCCTAGGACTGGTGACGGAGTGGATCGCCACGGAAGGCGGGCTGGCCGGGATGCAGAAACGCAACGAAACCAAGGCCAAACTTCTGTATGACACGATTGACGGGAGCAACGGCTTTTACCGCTGCCCCGTGGAGAAGACTTCGCGCTCGCAGATGAACGTGGTGTTTCGCGTGGCGGGCGGCGATGAGGCCATCGAAAAGCAGTTTGCGAAAGACGCAACCGCCGCCAACTTGATCGGCACGCCGGGACATCGCTCCGTGGGCGGCATGCGCATCTCGCTGTACAATGCCGTGGGGCTCGACGCCGTGGAAGCCCTGAAGGGTTTCATGCGGGAATTCCAGCGCACCCGCGCGTGATCCCGGCGCACAGTTTGTTGCGCTGTGCGCGATTGAATGCCGCTGGCTTATGGGAGGAACGATGACCCTCTACTCCAATGTTCTGTTTGTGCACATCGCCAGCGCGCTGGCCCTGTTCCTTGGCTACGGCCTGGAATGGACCGTGAGCGCGCTGCTGCGCCACGCGAGCACCACGGATCAGGCGCGTGCGTGGCTGCGGGTGTACCGCGTGTCGCCTCCGGTGACCGGGGTGGCGCTGGCGGTGCTGATCCTGTCGGGCGGGTGGCTGTCGGCGATGACGGGCGGGATGAACCAGGGCTGGCTGATTGCTTCGGTGCTGGGGATTGTGGTGGCGTTGTTGATCGGGTTCGCGCTGATCCTGCCGCGGTTGCGGGCGCTTCGGCGGGCGCTGCCTGAAGGGAACGCGGCGCTCACGCCCGAGGCGTTGCTGCAATTGCAGAGCCCTGTTCTGCTTAGGCTGATTCGCGTGCGGGTGATGCTGGCGGTGGGGATTGTGTACCTGATGACCGCGAAGCCTCCGCTGACCGCTTCTTTAATTGTGGTGGCGGCCCCGGTAGTGGTCGGCGTTCTTTTTTCCCTCGCCGCGTGGCCGCGTGGGGTTGCGAAGAATTCTGCTGCGTAGCCGGAAGTTCAAAGCCGCAACGTCATTTCCTCAGGGGCTAAAGCCCAATAGAAACCAAGTCTCGGATGCCGGACCTGAAGGTCCGACCCCCTGAGAAAAACACAAACCCAAGAGCGGCCCGCCTCAGAAGGACGGGCCCTACATAGGCAAATGCATTACGCCAGGTCGAAGAGGAGCACTTCGGCGTCTTGCACACCGGTTAGGTTGATGGACTGCTCAGCGGAAATGGCTGCGCCGTCTCCCGTATCCAGCGGTTGGCCATTCAGCGTTACGCTGCCGCGCGCGACTTGCACATACGCATGGCGCTCCGGATTTAACGCGTGCTGGACCGTTTCGCCCGGCGCGAGCAGAGTCGCGTAGAGTTCGTTGTCCTGGCGAATCTTCACGGAGCCTTCACGGCCATCCGGGGAAACCACCAGGCGCAGCTTGCCGCGCTTGTCGGCTTCCGCAAAGTGCCTCTGGCCGTACGTGGGCTGATAGCCCTTCTGATCCGGGAACATCCAGATCTGGTAGAGATGCACAGCCTCCTTGTCGGAGGCGTTGAACTCGCTGTGTGTCACGCCGGTTCCCGCGCTCATGTATTGCACATCGCCGGGGCGAATGACCGAGCCGTTGCCCATGCTGTCGCGGTGCTCCAGCGCGCCTTCCAGGACATACGTGACGATTTCCATGTCGCGGTGCGGGTGCGTGGGAAAGCCGGCGCCAGCGGCAATGTGGTCGTCGTTCATGACGCGCAGGGTGCGGAAGTGGATGTGCTGCGGGTCGTAGTAATCGGCAAAAGAAAAAGTAAAGTGGGAATCAAGCCAGCCGTGGTTGGCATGGCCGCGGGAATCGCTTTTGCGAATGAGGATCATGGTGGGCTCCTTGATTGTGACAGCGGTATACTACATGTTATAACGACTATTGTCAAGAGGACAGTAGGCGCAACTCATTAAATGCCCTTATTCCCTTGTGCTTCAGCCCGTTAGAGGCTCTGCCGCGCTCCATTTCCTCCCGCGGGCCCTTTGGTGTAGAGTGATATTCCTGCACGGCTGTCGGCCGCCAGAGCTGAGGTGTACGTTCATGGATTCTGCACTACCGGCAACGCACGCAAAGGCTGAGGACGCCTCCTCCTCAACGCGCCGCGACACAATCACTATCACCGATAATCGCACCGGTAAGTCCTATGAGGTGCCGATCACGCACGGGACGATCCGCGCCATGGACCTGCGGCAGATCAAAGTGGATCCCGCCGATTTTGGGATGATCAGCTACGATCCCGCTTACAACAACACGGCGTCGTGCAGCAGCCGGATCACGTACATTGACGGGGACGCGGGGATCCTGCGCTATCGCGGGTATCCCATCGAAGAGCTGGCGGAAAAATCCACGTACCTGGAAACGGCGTACCTGCTGCTGTACGGGGAACTGCCGACCAGCGCGCAACTGCAGGATTGGCACTACCACGTCACGCATCACACGTTCATTCACGAGAGCATCAAGAAGTTCCTGGACGGGTTTCACTACGACGCGCACCCGATGGGCATGCTGGTTTCGACGATAGCGGCGCTTTCGACGTTTTATCACGACGCGAAGGATGTGTTTAACCCGGAATCGCGGAAGAAGCAGACGTACCGGCTGGTGGGCAAGATGCCGACAATCGCGGCGTTTTCCTACCGGCACACGCTGGGCATGCCGTTCGTTTACCCGGACAACGAGCTAAGCTATCCGGGGAATTTCCTGAACATGTTGTTTCGCACGAGCGAGACGCGTTACCGGCCGAATCCGACGCTGGAACACGCGCTGGATATTCTGTTCATTCTGCATGCCGACCACGAGCAGAACTGCTCGACGAACACCATACGGGGCGTGGGCAGTTCGCATGTGGATCCCTATTGCGCGGCCGCGGCGGCGATTGCGGCGCTCTACGGGCCGCTGCATGGCGGGGCCAATGAAGAAGTGCTGCGCATGCTGAATGAAATTGGCTCGATCCAGAAGGTCCCGGAGTTCATCAAGCGGGTGAAGTCCGGTGAAACGCGGCTGATGGGCTTCGGTCATCGCGTGTATAAGAACTACGATCCACGCGCGCGGATCATCAAGAAGATTGCCTATGAAGTATTCGACCTGATGGGCAAGAATCCGCTGCTGGAAATTGCGCTGGAATGCGAGCGGATTGCGCTGGAGGACGATTATTTCGTCAAGCGCAAGCTGTATCCCAACGTGGACTTCTACACCGGGCTGATTTACCAGGCCATGGGCTTCCCCATGACCATGTTTCCCGTGCTGTTCGCGATCCCGCGGATGTCCGGTTGGCTGGCGCAGTGGGAAGAGATGCTGCTGGACCCCGAACAGAAGATCGCGCGGCCCCGGCAAATCTATCTGGGGCGAACCCCGCGGCCGTACGTGGCCATCGATCAGCGGTCGTAAGACGGCGGGGCAACCTCGACAATATCTCCGAGTAAGTCCGCGCGGAGTGGCGGCAATGCAGGCTGTGTGCCGATGTGCCGCAAGGATCGCGCAGAACCCGCGATTATCACTTGGATAGATACGAATATGGGTTATGCGGCGTGTTCTTTTGGCATACGCTGCTTGCCTTGCCGCTCGACTTTCCTTTCCCGCGCTGTATATTGAAAGATGCGAGGTTTTATGGGCCAATCCCCGAACGTTCAAAGTCACTCAGGGCCACGCCGCCGGAGCCAACGGGTTTTGATGCAAGTGTCTGTGCGCATCCGCGGCAAGGACGCGCAGGGCTCCGCGTTCGAGGAAGAAACCGCCACACTGGCCATTAATGCGCATGGAGCATTGATCCTGCTGCAGGCGCGCATTACCAGCGGCAGCGTGGTGCTGATGCAGCACAATGGCACGAAGCAGGAGCAGGAATGTCATGTGGTGTTCCTGGGCCCGGTGCGTTCCGGCAAAGCGGAAATTGGACTGGAATTTTCTTCCGCCTGCCCGACGTTTTGGCGTGTTGCGTTTCCTCCCGAGGACTGGTCTCCCAAGCACCCCGAAGCGCGTTCGGTCATTTCCACGGGCTCCCCCAAGAAGTAAGTGCTCCCGCCGGTTGCCTGAAGGGCTCATCCGCCGCAACTGAGAATTCCCACAAGAAAGTATTGACACCAGCAAAGCACTTTGCGACTATTCGTGCCCCGCCCGGGGTTGGTTTAGGATGGCAGACAACTCGCCACAAGGACCCGTCTTCCGTTTGGGTTCTTCGCCGTCTCGAAGACTCTCGAGCCGAGTGGAAGCAGGCGTGGATGTGTGGGTGTACTGGGAGTGCAACCACCGCAAAGACGTATCGCGCGTGCGCAATGTAGGGATGGGTGGATTGTTCCTGGAAACGCGGCAGCCGCTCCCCAAAGGGCTGAAGACAAAACTCCACTTTCTCGTGAATGAAGGACAGATACGCGCGGAAGCGGCAGTGCAGCATGCGACAGCGGGCAAGGGACTCGGGATGCGGTTCACCGCGATACACCAGCAGGACCGGGCGCAACTCGCCGCGCTTTTGACCCGGTTACGCGCGACTCGCTGATCTTCCCGGCCGCGGTTGTCTGGCCAGGTTCCCGGAAACTCTTGTCGCGGCGAGTGTTGGTCTGGGTTGAAATCTGACGCGCCACATTCGGCCTGAATCGAATGGTCCGAGGTTTCTGCGGCTAATCGTTACAGATTCGCCAGATCTTCGTAGAAGTGGGCGATGGCTTTGATGCCGCCGAAGTAGTTCTCCAAAAGGATGTGCTCATCGGGGGCGTGGGCGTTTTCATCCGGCAAGCCGAAGCCAAGCAGGACGCAGGGCACTTTGAAGGTATCGTGCATCTGCGTGACGAAGGGGATGGAACCTCCTTCGCGGATGAACACGGCCTTTTTGCCGAAGCCCTTTTGCAGGGCCCCCTGGGCAACCTGGAAAATAGGTGCCTGATAGGCCGCGACCCAGGGCTTGCCGGTGCTCAAAACTTCAAATTTGCAATGGACGGACTTGGGCAGGAGCTTGCGAATATGGCTCTCGACGAGCTTGGCGATCTTCGCCGGGGTCTGGTTGGGAACGAGGCGCGTGGAAAACTTGGCATAGGCTTTCGAGGGGATGACGGTCTTGGCGCCTTCACCCTGATAGCCGCCCCAGATGCCGTGGATTTCCAGTGTCGGGCGAATCCAAAGGCGTTCGAGGGTGGTAAAGCCCTTTTCACCGAAGTAACCAGGCGCACCAACGGCGCGCCCGAAATCCTTCACCTTCCAAGGCAATTTGTTCAAGGCTTTGCGCTCAGCGGCGGGAATCTTGGCCACTTCGTCGTAAAAGCCCGGGACGGTAACCCGGAAATTCTTGTCGTGGAGCTTGGCAAAAAGCTCTGTGAGCACGGTCAACGGGTTGGGAACAGCCCCGCCATAGACGCCGGAGTGAAGATCGCGCATCGGGCCGGTGAGTTCAATCTGATAGTAATTGAGGCCGCGAAGACCATAAGTGATGGAGGGAACGCCTTTGCCCAGCATAGCGGTATCGGAAACGACCAAGGCGTCGGCCTGCAGTTTTTCCTTGTGGTTCTGGACGAAGTCCCACAGGCTGACGCTGCCGACTTCCTCTTCACCTTCGATCAACACCTTGATGTTGACGGGGAATTTCCCGTTCAATTGGTGAAGGGATTCGAGGGCTTTCAGGTGGATGTGCACCTGGCCTTTGTCATCGGCAGTGCCACGGCCAAAGAGACTGCCATCGCGGCACTGGGGGTCGAAAGCGGGCGAGGTCCAGAGTTCAAGGGGCTCGGGGGGCTGCACATCATAGTGGCCGTAGAAGAGGACCGTGGGCTTGCCGGGAGCTTCCAGAGATTCCGCGTACACCAGGGGGTGAAGGCTGGTGGGCACGATCTCGACGGTCTTGAAGCCCGCGGTGCGCAAATGATCGGCCACCCACTGGGCGGCGCGTTCGATATCGGGCTTGTTTTCGGATTTGGCGCTAATGGAAGGAATGCGAAGAAATTCCAGGAGTTCCGCGAGGTGCTGGTCGCGGCGAGCTTCGATAAATTCTGTAAGGTTCATGAATCCCTCAGGCACAACAATTCGCCTACCAACAACAAATGCCTATGATTTCCAAGAAAAGCGCGGCAGCGGGATGCGAGCGAGGTTGCGGACAAGACGCCGTAGCCGCTACCTTTATTCTAAGGCCAGCCGGAGCCGGGTACAAGCCAGCCCCGGAAAGTGAATTGGCACTTGGGAAACACCCGTCCGTAAGGGCAATTGACGGATTTCCGGGTACGCGCCCATGATGGGCGCATGAACGAAGCGCTCTATACGACGTCGCGGCGCAGCCTGCGCGTCTTCCACAAGATGAGATTGCAAGCTGTGGGCCGTGGGCTGGATGGGCGGAAATTCCGCGAAATCTGCGAAACGCAGGTGGTAAACGCCCATGGTGGCCTGCTGATGCTCAGGCACGAGGTGGATAGCAACGAGATTCTCGTGTTGGTGAACCCTGTGACCCAGGAAGAACTGGAATGCCGGATCGTGTTTATGGGGGAGAACAGCGAACGCGGCCAGCGGGTGGGCGTGGAATTCCTGACGCCGGCGCCGCACTTCTGGGGCATCGATTTTGAGGCGCGGGCCCCGCGGCCTGCCGGGGAGAATGGCCAGACGCATTGAGGAATCCGGCGACTGCCCGAAGGCCATCAAGTCTTACGAGTACTTCTGCAATTCCAATTCTTTCTCGTTTTCCGCTTCCAGCTTAAATTGCTGCACCAGTTCGCGGAGTTGTGTGGACATAGCCGCCGATCGTTGCGTAAATCAGCAAGGGATTGCTGCGGCTCCCGAGATGGCGCACGGCTGGCAGGGGGGACGCGGCCACTTGCTGCGGCCCTGTATCATTTTCAGTTGAGGAGGTGCTAAGTTCGAGGGTTGTTTATCATGATGAAAATGGACCAGGGCCTTTGTTTAAAGCCCGGACGGACGAGGGAGGTAACGGCATGAGCCTAGAAAAAGATGGCAGGCCTGATCCGCACCAGTACTTCATGGGAATCGCCATTGCTGTCCGCAAGAGGGCCAATTGTTTGGGAAGCCGCATCGGCGCGGTAATTGTGCAGAAGGGGCGAATCGTTTCCACGGGATACAATGGCACGCCGGAAAACATGCCGAATTGCCTGGACGGAGGCTGCCACCGTTGCGCGAACCGGGAAAAATACCCTTCGGGGACAGGCTACGACCTGTGTATCTGTGTGCATGCAGAGCAGAATGCGATTCTGGCCGCGGCTCGGTTTGGAATTCCAGTTGAGGGCAGCACGGTGTACACGACAATGCGGCCGTGTTTCAGTTGCACCAAAGAGATGCTACAGGCAAAAGTTGCGGCGGTTTATTACCTGCATGACTGGAGCCATCCGAATCCCTCGCACAAAGCGGAATATGAGCGGCTACAGGCCGGTTTCCCTCAGGGAATCCGCAAGATCGAAATGGATGATCCCGAAGCCTCCTGGGCTACCGCCCCGCGACCCAAAGCTGACGCCACGAATCAGACTCCGATGAGCCCGGATCAGCACGGTGGCCAGGATCTGTAGGGCGCTTCGGTTGCAGACGAGAGTTTGGTGGCATTGCGGCGCGCAACTAACTTAAGAATGGATGCGGCGAGAACGGAGAGCGGCGTCGAGCGACAATGATCCGCCGCCAATGAGAAGGAGGAAGAGCAGCGCGAGCAACATGCTGACGTCGGTTCGGGCTTCGTGCAATGTGCCCCAGAAACCGAGTTTTGCGAAGGCGACAATTTTTGTGGAATAGAGGGCGACGGCAATCACCGCCAGCAGGGGAACCACAGCAAGGCGCGTCGCCAACCCCAGCAGGACCAGCGTTCCGCAGAGAATCTCCACGACTCCGACAAATGGCGCTGAAACGTGCGGCCAGGGAATCCCGATCTTCAGGAAGCGCCCAACTCCCAAGGCTTCTGGAAACAAGAACTTCTGGATGCCTTCGGAGAGGAAAACCCAGCCGACGAGAATGCGGATGAGCACGACAGCTTTTGCTATGCGGGCGCTGTATGCGGAAGATGGTTCAGTCATCGTACCTCCGGGGCTATTCCTGGCTCACAGATAGTCGAACAAGGTCATGAAACCAAAATCCATGTGGAGTTGCTGGTGGCAATGGAAAAGCGTGAGGCCGGGATTGTCCGCGGTGAAGCTGATCTCGACTTCCTGGTATCCGCCAACCATGACGACGTCTTTCATCACCCCGGCAAGGGGTTTCCCGGCGATTTTGGTGAGTTCGAAGGAGTGACGGTGGAGATGGATGGGATGAATATCGTCACTGGCGTTGCGCATGCGTATGCGATAACGCTTGCCTTCTCGGAGATGATACGTGGCGGACATCATTTCTTCGGAGAACACTTTGTCGTTAATGGACCAGAGGTTGAAGCCGTGTTCGGCGGCATTTTGTTTGGCAAATAACATTTCAATTACTTCGTCTGGTGCGGCGGCGAGGGCGTTTTGTTTCGCGAAACGCGCATAGTTCCAATGAAACTGAGGCGGGGGCGTCCAGACAGGCTTGCTTTTATGCCCCGCGTATTCGACGACAATGCCCATGCCGTGGCCGCGGTCATCGTCTGCAAGATCACCCAAGAGCCACACCCCCGGATGATTCATCGTGACGATGGCGGAAATTCTTTCGGCGGTTCCCAGCCAAAGCACGGGAACATCGGCGGGGTTGGGTACCGGATTGCCATCGAGAGCCACGACGTGAAAGGTGTGGCCGGGGAGCGCCAGGCTGCGAATCTCCGTGGCGCTGCCATTCAGAATGTGGAAGAGGACGCGTTCGCCTTGCTTCACGCGAACGGGTTCGCCGTGGCCTGACATTCGTCCATTGATCGTGAAATAGCGGTAGCCAACTTCGTAGCCATGCGGCATGCCTTTGGCGAGGGAGGCTTTCATGGCGGATTCGCCGGAAATTTCCAGTTCTTTCACTTTGGTGGCGGGAGCCAGAAAGTCCATGGCCATATCGCCGCCCTGGCTGAAGGAAGGCTCAAACTCCTTGAGAATGAGGAAGACCTCGCGATCGTAATTTCCCGGCTCGTGCCTGGGCTCGATGTAAACCGGGCCGACCTGGCCGCTGTATTGGCCGGCGTGAAGATCGGCTCCCGC
>Ga0209039_10002389_pt1 | contig 16008 bp, 14 predicted proteins | sample BogFormECP12_OM1_FD_188238 | JGI IMG/M metagenome (GOLD analysis project Ga0209039, IMG submission 188238) | Bog forest soil microbial communities from Calvert Island, British Columbia, Canada - ECP12_OM1 (SPAdes) (version 2) | ecosystem: Environmental > Aquatic > Freshwater > Wetlands > Bog ... | reverse complement strand
GGTGTTTGCCTTCCGGACCCAGGACCGTTACGTATCGACTGCCGTGATGCGATTCGCCCAAGCGGGCCCGGCGGATACCGATCGGCTCCAGCGGATAGCGGATCAGATCCAAAACCGCGACAAAGCGCTTCGCATGAAGTTGGTACAAACCCACGGTGGGGGTGGCCCGGCCTTCGTGATTTCCTGCGAGTATCCCGACAAGCTGAGATCCCAGGCCGTGGTTCGCGAGCTGGTGTCCAGCTTCGCCACCGAGAAGATTCTCGAAGTTCTGGACCAGCCTAGTTTGCCGCAACGGCCTATCTTCCCCAATCGCCCGATGATCGTTGCGGTGGGACTGTTCGGCGGCGCGGTGCTGGGATGGTTGGCGGTGCTGGTGTGGCGTAGTACGGTACACTCGCAGAAGACGTGAAATGAACCACACCGGCTCGCTCCGCTGGCGCATCGCGTTGCTCATTGCGGCCGCCATCGCCATCAGCTATTTCGACCGGCAGACCTTGCCGGTGGCCATCCAGTCGATCCAGCTTGAGATCCCCATTTCGAATACGCAATTCTCGCAGTTGCAGGCCGCGTTTCTGACGGCCTATGCCCTCATGTATGCCGGCGGCGGGAAGCTGGTGGACGTGCTGGGGACGCGCATGGGCTTCCTGCTGATCATGGCCTGGTGGTCGGTGGCCTGCGCCAGTCACGGGCTGGCCACTGGTTTCGGAATGCTCGTCGTGAGCCGTTTTCTGCTCGGGATGGGCGAAGGGGGCGGCTTCCCCGCGGCCACCAAAGCGGTGTCGGAATGGTTTCCGGTGGGCGAGCGCTCGACAGCCATGGGGATCATCAACGCGGGCACGTCGGCGGGAGCGGTGGTGGCGCCGCCGCTGATCGCCATCACGCTGGCAACCTTGAACTGGCGCTGGGTATTCTTCCTCTCGGGCGCCGCGGGTCTCGCTTGGGCAATCTGGTGGCTGTGGGATTACTCCCCGCCGGGCAATGCGGAGGTTCCGACTGGCCCGGGCATAAGCTGGATCGGCCTGTTTCGCTTCCCGCAGGTGTGGGGGCTGGTGTGCGCCAAGTTCCTGAGCGACGCAGCCTGGTATTTCTACCTGTTCTGGCTGCCCAAGTACCTCTACGATGTGCGCCACTTCGACACCAAACAGGTCGGCTATTTCGCCTGGATTCCATACGCGGCGGCGGGCGTTGGCAGCCTTCTGGGCGGCTGGTTTTCGAGCCGGCTGATTCAGCGCGGCCGCTCTCTGAACTTCTCGCGAAAACTCGCCCTGGGCGCCAGCGCGGCGGTGATGCCGCTGATCTTTTTCGTGACGCAATCGCCGGTCCAGATCGCCATCGTGCTGTTCAGCATCGCGTTTGCCGGGCAGCAATCCTGGTCCACCCTGGTCATGATTCTGCCGGCGGATATTTTCCCGCACCGCGCGGTGGGGTCGGTGGCCGGCCTGGTGGGCTTCGGCGGGGCCATGGGAGGCGTGGTGTTCGGCCTGGTGGTGGGCTACCTGCTCGACCACGGTTTCGGTTATGGCGTGGTGTTCGGCATTGTCAGCACACTGCACGTGATTGCGTTTTGCGTCATTTTGCTGAGTGTGCGCGTGGTGCGGCCTATCATCGAGGGTGCGTGATGGACCTCACCACGCCGCTCACCTATGTGAAAGGAATCGGCCCGGCGCGCGCGGCCATGCTGCAGGGCAAGGGTCTCGTCACCGTCGAAGACCTGCTGGGCTACGTCCCCTTCCGCTACGAGGATCGCAGCAACATGAAGAGCATCGCCCAGCTCGCACCGGGCGAAATGGCCACGGTGATCGCGGATGTAAGCTCGGCCAAGCTCTCGGGCTTCCGGCGCCGCAACCTGGGCCTGTTCGAAGTCCGCTTCACCGACGCCTCGCGCGCCACGCTGGCGGGCAAGTGGTTTCATGGCGGTTACCTGGCCAACGTGTTGGCCGCCGGCATGAAGGTGGCGCTCTTCGGCAAGGTGGAATTCGACAGCTACTCGGGCGATCTCACCATGCTGCACCCCGAGTTCGAAATCCTCTCGGGCGACGACGAAGACGGCGAAGCCACGCTCCACGTCGGCCGCATCGTCCCCATCTACGAGGGAATATCGAAGCTTACCACGCGCATATTGAGGGTCTTCACGCACCGCGTGCTGGAGTCGCTCGCGCCCCTGGAAGATGAGCTTCCGCTGTATCTGCGCCAGCGCCTCAAGATGCCCGACCGCTGGACCGCCCTGCGGCAGATTCACTTTCCGCCGCCCGATTCCGATCTGCGCCTGTTCAACGCGTTCCGCTCGCCCGCCCAGTTCCGCCTCATTTTCGAAGAGTTCTTCTGGCTGGAGTGCGGCGTGGCGCTGAAGCGCGGCAAGGCCCGCGCGCTGCCCGGCATCGCCTTCGAAATCGACCCGCGCGTGCGCGAGCGCGTCAAGGCCATGCTGCCCTTCAAACCCACCGGGGCGCAGAAGCGCGTCATCAAGGAAATCGCGGACGACATGAAGGAGCCGCACCCCATGAACCGCCTGCTGCAGGGCGACGTGGGCAGCGGCAAGACCATTGTGGCCGCCGAGGCCGCGGTGATCGCCATCGAGAACGGCTACCAGGTGGCGGTCCTGGCCCCCACCGAAATCCTGGCCGCGCAGCACCACTACTACTTCAAGCAGATCCTTTCCAAGCTGGGCTACGTGACGGTGCTGCTCACCGGCTCGTTCACCAGCCGCGAAAAGGCGCAGCTCAAGAAGCTGGTGGCCGAGGGTTTGGCGCACGTGGCGATCGGCACGCACGCGCTGCTCGAAAAAGACGTCGAGTTCCATAAGCTGGGCCTCGCCATCATCGACGAGCAGCACCGTTTCGGCGTCATGCAGCGCCTGGGCCTGGTGCAAAAGGGCGTCCATCCCGACGTGCTGGTGATGACCGCGACACCCATTCCCCGGACCCTCGCCATGACCATCTATGGCGATCTGGACGTCTCCGTGATCGACGAAATGCCGCCCGGACGAAAGCCCATCGTCACCAAACACGCCACCGCCGACCGCGTGGAACAGGTTTACAGCTTCATGAAACGGCAGATCGACGAAGGCCGCCAGGCGTACGTGGTCTACCCGGTGATCGAAGAATCCGAAACCCAGGCCATGAAAGCCGCGCAGAAGATGTACGAGCACCTCTCGCGCGAAGTGTTCCCCGATATCCCCGTGGGCCTGATGCACGGGCGTCTCGGCGGCGATGAAAAAGAAGCGGTGATGCAGCGTTTCAAAGAGGGCCTCATTAAGATCCTGGTTTCGACCACGGTGATTGAAGTCGGCATGGATGTGGCCAACGCCAGCGTGATGGTGGTGGAGCAGGCGGAGCGCTTCGGCCTGGCCCAGTTGCACCAGCTTCGCGGAAGGGTGGGCCGCGGCGCCGCCCAGAGCTATTGCATCCTGGTGACCGAGAAGATGAACGACGCCGCGCGCGAACGCATACGCACCCTGGTGGAATCCACCGACGGCTTCTACATCTCCGAAATGGATTTGAAGCTGCGCGGCCCCGGCGAGTTCTTCGGCACCAAACAATCGGGCATCCCCTCGCTGCGAGTGGCCAACATTTTGCGGGACGGCGAAATCCTGGAAGTGGCGCGGCGCGAGGCGGTGGATTTTATCGCCCGCCCGCCTTCCGAGGACGATTTGCGGCGCGCGGTGGCGTACATCCGCGACCACTGGCAGCGCCGCTACGGGCTGGTGACGGTGGGCTGATGCGGATCATCGCGGGAGAGTTCCGTTCGCGGCGGCTGAAGAGCATCCCCGGCGCCGCCACGCGCCCCACGCCGGACCGGTTGCGCGAGACGCTGTTCGACATTCTGGCGCCGCGCATCGAAGGGGCGACGTTTCTGGATGCATACGCGGGGACCGGCGCGGTGGGCATGGAGGCGCTCAGCCGCGGCGCGGCCCACGCTTTTTTTCTGGAGCGGCATCGCACGGCGCTGGAAGCGATCCGGCAGAACCTGGCGTCGCTCGGGGTGGAGAGGCGCGCCACGGTGGTGGCCGGGCCGGTGCTTGTGACCCTGCCGAAGTACAGCGCCGATATTGTTTTTCTCGATCCGCCATATGAGTTGGAGCGCGAATACCCGGCGGTGCTGGAAGTGCTAGCTCAGAATCCGCCGGGGATCGCGGTGGTGCAGCACTCGGTGCGGTACGCGCTGGGCGACCTTTATGGGGTGCTGCGGCGAACGCGCGTGGTGAAACAGGGGGACAACGCGCTGAGCTTTTATGCGGCTGAAAGGGCAAGCTAATAAAGCATGCCCCACCAAACAGGCTCAATTCCTCATCGGTGTTTTTGCTTTCCTCGGTGGGGCATGCTTTAGCTTGCCTTGGCCTCAGGCGCGGAGAGAGGCGCGCACGGCGCGCTCGAAGGCCCAGGCGCGGATGTGAGTGATCTGCTCGACCATGGTGCGCGAGAGCGGCACAATCTTCACGGCGGTGCGGATGAGATCTTCCTCGCTTACCGACCGGCCCGCGAGCCGTGCCTTGGTAATGGCCGATACCACGCACTGCTCGATCTCGGCTCCGGCCCACCCATCCGTGAACTGCGTCAATTTTCCGAGGTCGAATCCGGCTATATCCACGGCACGGCGGAGGAGGTGAATCTTGAAAATCTCGATCCGTTCGTCCTCCCGCGGCAGGTCCACAAAGAACACCTCGTCGAAACGTCCCTTGCGGATCATTTCGGCGGGGAGGAGGTCGATTCGGTTGGCGGTGGCGGCCACGAACAGTCCCTTGGCCTTCTCCTGCATCCAGGTGAGAAAGAACGCGAAGATCCGGCCCTGTTCCCCGCCGGATTCGGTGGTTGAGATCCCCGACTCGATCTCGTCGAACCAAAGAACCGCCGGCGCCATATCCTCCATCATCCGGCAGGCTTCCACAAACGCGCCTTCGGGCTTGCCATGCCGCCCGGAGAAGACCTCGACCATGTCGATTCGGTAGAGGGGGATACTGAATGCGGACGCAATGGCCTTGATCGCGAGACTCTTGCCGCAGCCCGGGATCCCCATGAGGAGGATGCCCTTGGGCACGATTTCGTTGGTCAGCGTGTCGCGCATTTGAAACAGCTCGCGGCGCTCCAGGAGCCATTTTTTGAGCTCCTCGAGGCCGCCGATCTCCCCGATGGACGCACCCTCCGAAATGTACTCGATCACCCCGCTGCGGCTCACCAGGAGGCGTTTTTCTTCCAGTAAGAGCGGCAGGGACTCGGGTCCCAAATGTCCGCTCGCGGCGAGGGTCCGGCGCAAGGCGAAGCGAGCTTCGTCGAGCGTCAGTCCCAGCAGGGCGCCCGCTGCCTGGTCGAGTGCCGCATCGGTGATCGATCCGCGAGCCTCTTCCCGCAGCACTTCGACTAACTCGACGCGATCGGGCGGCCGGAGATCCAGAAACACCACGCTGCGCTCGAGTTCCTCCGGAATAAACGCCACGGGAGAGGTCACCACTACGAACTTCCGCTGGTCCAGACAGTTTTCGTAGACGTCCCGGAGACGGCGCCTCACCTCCGGAGATTCCCGCAGCGGCTCATGGAAATCCTTGAGGTGAAAGATCGCGGCGGCGTTGTGCGCGGCGATGAAATCCAGAGCCTGGCGAGGAGCCAGCGTGCCGGCCTCGGCGGCTTCGTTATCGCGGCGGAGGCCCTCCGTGAGGCTCCACGTCCAAATGGGCACCGGCGAGGCGAATAGCCCCAGGGCCACCTCTCGCAGCACTCTGGCGACCCGCTGTTCTTCGACGGTGCGGATGTACGTGAGCGGCCGGCCGGACTGGAAGGCCCCCCAAATTGCGCGTGCCGCCCGGCTTTCGGATGCTGTTTGGGTACTCACCTTTTTCGACCTGCTCTTCATTATGGACGAACGGCCGCGCGATAAGGACGAACCGCGGCTGGATTTTGGTTTAAGATAGATCCGAACCGCTATGCTGCGCCGATTCTTGCTGCTGGCCCTGGCCGTAGTGCTGACGGCCGCGGCCCAAAAGTATGCCGGCCCGCGCCCTCCCAAGGCGGACCTCCCGTATCTGAAGCACGCCGAGACCCTCATTGCGACCGAAGCCGCCGAGGCCAAGGAGGAGAAGAAGAAGGACGATATCCTTTACGTCGTCGAGGGCGCCAACTCCCCGGTTAAGACGCCGCTGGCGTCGCCCATCTTCCTGTTCCAGGCCGACAAGCTGGCACCGGAACGACTGCAACTCTTCAAACTCGATTCCAAAGGTGGCCACCGCGAGATCCAATTCTCGCCCAAGCACCCGCCCAAGGCCATTCGCGTCGACGTCACGCGCCTGGCCTCCGACCTGTATCGGATCGAGGTGAACGAAAGCCTGGAACCGGGCGAGTATTCGCTCAGTCCGGAAGGAACGAACCAGGTGTTCTGCTTTCAGGTGTTCTAGCGGGGCGGCCGCAAGATAAAATTCGGGGACAGACACCAGCGTCCACGCGGCGCCGAAACCGCGCCTTGGGACGCGTGTGTCTGGCCCCTTAGAACACCGGGCCATCCGGCAAGATCGCTTGGAATGGGGGCGCGGGACAACCGTAGCGCTCAACCGCAGTCCGCTTAAGGGAGCGCGCCTCGCCGGTTTTTCGCGCTTCCAGCAACGCCTGCGCCAGGTCGGCCCATGCCAGGCAGAGGTCGTCGCGCAGCCGCGGGCACGCCAGGTTGAGCTTGGACGCGCCGCCGTCCACCACGATGGCGCAGGAGCCGCCGGGAATCTTGCTGTACAGGTCGCGCAAAGCGGACATCGTGGCGGGGCTATTGCCCGCCACCCGAGTCTTCTCGTCAAGCGTGACCGCGGCCGCTTCCGGATTTCCCCCGGCCTGGTAGAGGGCCGCCATGGCGTCATAGAATTCCAGCGTCGACGGATTCACGCCGCGACCCTGGCGGTACGCCTCCAGCGCCTCGGCGTTGCGGCCCAGCCTGGCGTAGGCCAGTCCCAGGTTCAAGTAGAGCGCGGGAAAGCCGAGGCGGCCCGTGAGGGGCTTGCCGTGGGCCCGCATGGCCTCGTCATAAACCTTCTCGGCGGCCCGGTCGGCCTCGCGGCCTTTCAACAGCACCGCCAGGGACTTCTGGTACCAGGCCCTCCCTTCCCCTGTTATAGCTCCGCCCACAAAATCGCCCTTGGCCCGGTAGTACGCCCCCAGGTTGCTGGCGGGCTGCCGGAAGATCAACTCCGGCGGCAGCGAGCGGACAATGTCCCAGGCGATTTCCGCCTCTTCGATTACCTTACCGATATTGCCCACCGGGTCTTGTTTGAAAAGGGCGCTCGCCAGAATCCCGTGCATCTTGAAGCTCGCCGGCGTGATCCGGACATCGGCCGCGGAGAGCGTCGGATCGTCCCTCCAGTCGAAGTTCCGGGCGAAGGTGCGGCCGGCGAACAGGGCAATGACCACGGTGAGGAGACAGGCCGCAAGCCGCTCGCGCCCCAGCCGGTATACCAGCGCCACGACCGCAATCGCAAACCCCACCGATGGCAGATACAAGAACCGTTCCGCCATAATCGAGCCGGTCTGAAAAAGCAGGTTGGAGGTAGGCAGCAGCGCGATTCCGAAGAATCCCGCCAGAAAGAAGATCAACCGATCGCGGCGGCGCCGCGCCAGTGCCACCCACACAATGGCAGCCACCACTGCCAGCGCGAGCCAGGCGAAACCGTCCGCCCACCCGGCCACTGGAATCTGGTTGTAAGAGCGGTCGCAGGAAAGGCGGAGCGGGCAGACCAGGAGCCACAGATCCAAACCGATGACCTTGATGGCGGTCAGCCGCGCCGGCCAGAAAGCGGTGGCCACCAGCGGGTTATCCACAAACGGGAATTCGGGCAGCGGCAGCGGATCGAAGACACGTTGGCGGGCCCAGAAGAGCAAGCCCAGAGACGCCAAGGCGGCGGCATACAACGGCGCCCGGCTCAACACACCACGCCGCCAATCGCCAATGCCGAAACTGACGTCCCAGAGCAACATCAGCCCCAGCAGAATGGCGGCGTTCTCCTTGGAAAACACGCCCACCGTGGCGACCGCGAACAGGGCCGCCGCTACCAGCCCCAGGCGCAGGCCGCGCGCGGCCGGACTGCGGACAAAAAGCAGCAGCCCGCCGAGAACCGCCATGGCCGCCATCAGATCCGCGCGCCCCACGACGTTGGTGACGGATTCGGTCAAGATAGGATGAACGGCCCACAATGCGGCCGCGAAGAACGCCGGCCATAGGCGCTGGAGCAGACGCAAGGCCAGTGCGTACACCAGCCAGACGTTGCCCAGATGCAAAAGGAAATTGACCCAATGATACCCGGTCGCGTGCTCACGGTTTCCGAGAACCGTGTAATTCACCAGAAACGAGGCGGTGACGACCGGGCGATAGAGTCCCGAGACGAAACTTGGCCACCAGTAGTCCTGGTGCAGAATCAGGTCCAGGTTCTCGAAGGTGGCTGCTTGAATGCGGGTATCTTTAGAAATGACGATCGGCGCATCCAGGGCGAAACCCATGCCGAACGAATTGGCGTAGGCCGCCAGCGTGATGGCGCAGAGAACTGCCGCCATCCACCATTTGGCTCGAGTAGCGGCCGGAGACGAGTAGACGAGAGGCTGCAAGGAACCGCATGACAGTATAGCAGGCGTTACGGTGGCGTTACGGCAGCGCCGTGTGTGGTATTCTGGAAAAGTACCAAAACGAGATTAAGAGAAGACAAGGAGCATTACCCCTAGAATGGCACTGGCGATTGAAGCAAAGCGGCAAGTATTCGCAACCAATCAGCGCCACAAGACCGACACTGGGTCGGCAGAAGTACAGATTGCCCTGTTGAGCCAGCGCCTGACGCTGCTGCAGGAGCACTTCCAGGCGCACAAGAAGGACCATGGTTCCCGCAAGGGGTTGTTGACCTTGGTAGCCAAACGTCGCCGGCTTCTGACCTACCTGCGCGATACGGATCCAGAGCGCTATAAAGCGGTTCTGCAGCGGCTGGGCATCCGCCGCTAGTCCATTCTTCGGAAGCAAGTGCTTCCGATTCATGCCAATTTGGCCCGGGCGGGCCGAGGCGTGCAGCCTCGAACCGGCCAGGGCTACTCACCCTGTCAGCTCCAGTCTCAAACGGCTCCGTTTACGGATGCCTATTCGTGACTGGCTGGGACTGGTTCTCAGCCGAGGTTGGAGGTTTTAAGAAAGAATGTTGCACACAGTTGAAGTCGATTTGGATGGCCGTACGATTACCCTTGAAACGGGAAAAATGGCCAAACAGGCGAACGGCGCGGTTGTCGTTCGCTCCGGTGACTCGGTGGTCCTGGTCAGCGCTTGCATGGCCAACGATCCCAAACCGGGAGCCGGTTTTTTCCCGCTCACCGTTGACTACCGCGAGTACACTTACGCCGCCGGCAAGATCCCGGGCGGTTTTATCAAACGCGAGGGGCGTCCCTCGGAAAAAGAAGTTCTCACCAGCCGCCTGATCGATCGTCCGGTCCGGCCGCTGTTTCCCGAAGGGTTCCTGTATGAAACCCAGATCATCGCCATGGTCCTTTCGGCGGATCCCGAGCAGGATCCCAACTCGCTGGCGATCGTCGGCGCGGCCGCGGCGCTGGCCATTTCCGATATCCCGTTCCCTTACGTGCTGGCCGGCGTTCGCGTGAGCATGAAAGACGGCGGGTACCTGGCCAACGCCACCTACACGGAGAGCCGTGAATCCAAGCTGAATATCATCGTCGCCGGAACCGAAGACGGCATCGTGATGGTGGAAGCCGGCGCGCAGCAGGTCTCCGAAGAGGAGGTCCTGGGCGCCATCGAGTTCGGTCACCAATGCTGCAAGAAGATCGCCGCCGGCATTCGCGAATTGATGAAGCTGGCGGGCAAGCCCAAGCGCGAGTTCGCGGCGCCGGCGCTCGACCAGGCGCTCTACGACCAGATCTCGAAGGACGTCCGCGCCGAGCTGACCGACGCCCTGAACACCGAAACGCATGACAAGGCCGAAAGCCACAACCTGGTGTCGGCCTTGAAAAAGCGCGTGGTGGAAGCCCAGCCCGAAGAGAAGCAGGCGGAGGCCGTCAAGTGCCTGGAGGCGCTCCGGGAGCGCATCTTCCGTCACGAGATGATCGAGAATCATCGCCGTCCGGATGGCCGCGCGTTCGACCAGATCCGTCCCATCACCATCGAAACCGGCACCCTGCCGCGCACCCACGGTTCGGCGCTGTTCACGCGGGGCGAGACCCAGGCGCTGGTGACCATCACCCTGGGCACCAAGGACGACGAGCAGCGCATCGAGCTGATCGAGCCCGGCGAATCCCCCTCCAAGCGCTTCATGCTGCATTACAATTTCCCGCCGTTCAGCGTCGGCGAAACGGGCTTCATGCGCGGTCCGGGCCGCAGAGAAATCGGGCACGGGGCGCTGGCCGAGCGCGCGCTGGCCGCGCTGATCCCCACCGAAGAGGCCTTCCCCTATACCATGCGCGTGGTCAGCGACATCCTGGAATCCAACGGTTCGAGCTCACAGGCCACGGTCTGCGGCGCATCGCTGGCGCTGATGGATGCCGGCGTGCCGCTGGCCGCTCACGTGGGTGGCATCGCCATGGGCTTGGTGATGGAAGACAAGGATTACGCCATTCTCACCGACATCGCCGGCGCCGAGGACCACTACGGCGACATGGATTTCAAAGTGGCGGGCACGCGCGAGGGCATCACCGCGCTTCAGATGGACATCAAGATCCCCAATGTGACCACCGCCATCATGAAGCAAGCGCTGGAGCAGGCGCGCCACGGCCGGCTGTTCATCCTGGGCAAAATGTACGAAGCGATGCCCAAGGCCAATGCCAGCATCTCACCGTACGCGCCGCGCATTTACACCCTGCATATTCCGACCGACAAAATTCGCGACGTCATCGGACCCGGCGGCAAAGTCATCCGCGGGATCATCGAGCAGACCGGCGTCAAGATCGACGTCGAAGACGATGGCACGGTGCATGTCGCATCGGCTGACGAAGCTTCGGCCAACAAGGCGATCCAGATTATTTCGGACCTCACGGCCACGGCCGAGGTGGGCAAGACCTACCTGGGCAAAGTCGTGCGCCTGGTGGATTTCGGAGCGTTCGTCGAGATCTTCCCGGGCACGGACGGACTGCTGCACATCAGCGAAATCGCGGAGAACCGCATCCGCGACGTCCGCGACGAGCTGAAGGAAGGCGACCAGATCCTGGTGAAGGTGCTGGCGCTTGAAGGCAACAAAATCAAGCTGAGCCGCAAGGCGGTGCTCAAGGAACAGCGGGAGAAGCTGAAGCACGGCAAGCAGTAAGACGGCAAACCCACAGAAATACAAACGGCGCCGGAGCGATCCGGCGCCGTTGTTCGCAGTGCCCGGCCAGCCCCCGGTCCGCCCCAGGGCGCGCACCGGCCTGCTGACGCCGGGCAGATGAGAGTGGGTAGAGGGTGGGTTTGTTGCTAATGCCAGTTGTAGTTGGTTTTGGACTGGTGGATGGGGCAGTAGCCCTGCCAGTCCTCTTTACGGCGCTTGAACCGCGCCATATCCAGCCCGAGCATGGCAGCCAGGGCGGGAAACGGGAGCGAGCGGACGGGCTCGTATTGGTCTGACACTGATTTCCTCCTTCACCTCTGCCGAAACCGTCTCTTGCAAATGGCAAGGGGAGGGAGTACAACAGGTGTAAATGAGCATCGCCGTAGGACTTTCAGCCACCAAGACCGGATTCGACCTCATCAAGAGTGTTCGCGAGCTATTGAAGCGCCCGGAGGTTGATCCGGCCGAGATTTCTGCGCGTCTCTTGGAGCTTCAGGAGTTGATGCTTGATGCCAGGTCGGCTCTTGCTGAGGCGCAGGAGGACAATGCCAAGTTGCAGACTCAAGTCAATGAGTTATCTCGCATGGCTGACTTCGGGGCTACTTTCTCCTCTGCGAATGGTGTTTATTGGCATGATGGGTTTCCGTATTGTCCTGTTTGTTGGGAAGTCGATAGGAAGCCAGTACGGCTAGGTGGTCCCGTGCCTCCTTATGGTAGTGCATTCCAAGAGTGGACTTGCCCGTTTCATAAATCAGCATTCAAGTTAAGCCACCAAGACCCGAATTTGAAACTAAATCAACCGAAAACGGCATAGCGCCATCTGGTGACAGGACGCCAGCCGTTTAGTTGACAGATAGAAAAGTCGTGGTAATTTAGGTTGTGGGGCATCGGAGCCTAGATAGCCAAATTGGCTAAGTCTTCGCCCGGAGACGGGCAACGGCACCTAAACGCTTATCGGCTTCCGACCCCACTTTTCAATACCTTCATGATTTCGGGGTGGTGTTCAGCCTCCAGTCGGCACGAGTTGCATTTTTCTCCCCACATGCTCTGGCAAACTTTTCCGCATGTCCAGCAACAGTAGCCGACAAGTTCGCCATAATCCGCCCTGGAAGAGTAGGCCATTAACGGACCGAAGCCCTGCAGGCCGGTAGAGTAGCGGGCTGCTCCGACCGGAACGCGGGCAAGCGGGTCGGAGCCGGAAGCCCAAACCCGCCGGATAATGTGCTACACTTTTGTAGATACACATGGTTTTCGCGTGGGATGAGAATAAGAACCGTACCAACCGCCGGAAACATGGCGTTTCATTCGAAACGGCGGCGCGGGTCTTCGAAGATCCAAACGTCGTTTCATACCGGGACCGCGTGGTTGACGAAGAGCAGCGCTGGCACTCAATCGGCTGCGCCGTTGGCTTCGCGATCCTGCTGGTAGTTCACACAAGCGAGGAACCAAATGGCGAAGAAGAAATCCGCATTATCTCGGCAAGAAAGGCGAGTCCCCGCGAACGCGCTCTTTACCACCCCCGTCTCTGACAAGCAGCGCCGGGAACTGGAGCGGCTCCGAGATCTCCCCGATTCGCAAATCGACTTCTCCGATGCGCCCGAAGGCCATCCGCGGGCGTCCGACATTCAGGTCGGACGTTTCTACCGGCCAATCAAGCAGTTGGTGAGCATTCGCGTGGACGCCGAGGTGCTCGCCTGGTTTCGAGGGCAAGGAAAGAAGTACCAGACGTACATGAACGAGGTGCTCCGGCGCGAAATGCAGACGAACGCGCGGGGCCGGTGAGAACGTCCGAACTCGGCGCGGATGGGTCGGCCACAAAAACCGACGGTCTGCCCCACTGGTCTACGGCATACAATGAGTCATGATCCGGCGCGGTGCGGGGCTGCTTGGCCTGTTCGTGTGCGCAACCGCCGCGTGGGCCCAGGCGCCAACGGCCGAGGAAACCGCCGCAGCCATTGAGTTGAGCCGCAAGGCGGCGCTGGCCTATACGAACTCGCTGCCCGATTTCATCTGCACGCAACTGGTCCACCGCTATATCGACCTCGCGCATCTCGCCCAGAGCGTATCCTGGCGCGTGCTGGACACCCTCACCATCAAGCTGAGCTACTTCGATCAAAGAGAAGATCACACCCTGGTGCTGGTCAACGGAAAGCCCAGCGAAAAGACATATACGGATCTGGGCGGGGCCATATCGGCGGGCGAATTTGCCCTCATGCAGCAGCAGATTTTCGACCCCGCGTCGCAAGCGATTTTCACCTGGAAAAAGTGGACCAAGGCAGGTAAACGGCAGGCCGCGGCCTACCTGTATCGGGTGGATGTGTCTCACTCGCGGTTCATGTTGGACTTCCTGACCCCCTCGGGGCTGACTCAGGACATAGTCGGGTACCACGGCACCGTGGAAGTGGACCGGGAGACCGGAAATGTGCTGAGCATGACTTACATGGCCGATTCGATTCCGAAGACCTGCCCCATCTCATTGTCCAACACGAAAGTGACTTACGACTTCGCCGATGTCGGGGGCAAGGAATACTTGTTGCCGGCGTCTTCGGAGACGGAGATGCGGTCGCGCGAGTTGTGGACGCGGAACCTGGCGCAGTATCGCGATTACCGCAAGTTCTCAGCCGATTCCACCGTCCACTTCGGCGACGCTAAATAGAACGAAGGCCGGAGTGGCGATGGCCGGCCTCTAGCGCCCGCCGCCCTCGCTCGTGGCCGACTGCTTCACAAACTCGACGGTGCAAGCTCGGCCCACTATGCCGAGGCCTTCGTTCCTGGCGCCGGTGCCTTCCGTTTCTTTGAATTGGGCCTTGATGTCGTAGCTATAGTCCTCTCCCTTGTGGGCGAAGACTCCACGGGCATATTTCCTGGAGGCGACCACGCCTGTGGCAGACAGCTTGGCGCTGCCGTCCTCCGCGATTTTGCCTTCGAGCAGCAGGTAGCCGGGTTCCCCCGCCGTGCCGCGCTCTCCGCGAAGCTTGCTGTTCTGGATGACGCTGGCAAACCGCCAAGTGTAGCCCTCGGTATTCCCTTTTGGAGGGCAAGTGAGCTTGGTGGCCCAGTTGCCGTCGAAGCGCTCCGCCGCAACCGAAATCCCCGGTAAGAGTATCAGTGCGCAAACTATAAGGAACCTGACCGCTTTCCGCAAATCTTTTCTCCCTTCGCGAAGGATTTTAGCATGGCTCTGGCTGAGGTGCACCCCCAGCGGTGGTTTTCAGCCAGGGGCTGTGCGCTCGATATCGCATAAGTTATCTATATTCCGATACTTGCGATTGGCACGCGGTTTGCTTGCTACAGAATCGGAAGTATTGGAGGTTCACATGAATCGCAGAATGCGGAGGTTATCGATGCCGGCGCTTGCTCTGAGCGCGGCCCTGATGCTGCTTGGCCCTACGGCCGCATTGGCCCAGCGCAGCGGCGGGGGACGCGGCGGGCACTCTGGCGGCAGTTATTCCGGCCGTTCGTTCTCAGGCGGCGGTGGACGAAGCTATTCCGCGCCATCCCGCGGGTATGCGGGTGGTGGGCGGAGCTATGCCGCCCCTAACGCGGGCCGGAGCTATGCCGCGCCCAACGCAGGCCGCAGCTACGCCGCCCCCTACGCGGGCCGGAGCTATGCCGGCGGGCGCAGCTACAACGGCGGCGGTTACTATCCTGGGCGGTTCTACGCCGGCCGAGGGTATTACTACGGCGGGCGCTTCTGGGCCCGTCCTTACTTCGGCATCGGGATCGGCATCCCGTATGGCTGGGGCTACTATTCGCGGTCCGGTTGCGGCTACTATGACGGATACGGCTATTGGCATCCGGCAGCGTGCTATTCGAACGTCTACCCGGGGTACGGGTACTGATGGAATGGGCGGCTGGGCAGGGTTGGCAGGCCACGAAGAACGATGGCCTGCCCCACGAGAGGTCGGGTTTGAGAGTGCTGTAGTAGCGTTTACCGCTGAATACGGGCCGAGCCGCCTTTGGCAAAGGCCCGCACTTGCTCTAACGTCGCCATGCTGGTGTCGCCTGGAAACGTCGTCAAGAGCGCGCCGTGAGCCCAGCCCAGATTCACGCACTCTTGCGGCGGCTCGTTCGTGAGCAAGCCGTAGAAGAAGCCCGAGGCGAAGCCGTCGCCGCCGCCTACGCGGTCGAAAACGTCCAACTCGGCGGTGGGCGCCTGGTAGGTCTGGCCGTTGATCCACGCCACCGCGCTCCGATTGTGATGGTTGGTGGAGCGCACGTCGCGCAGCGTGGTGGCTACAATCTTCACCTGCGGATGCTTCTTCACCACCTGGTCGATCATCCCGAAAAAGACGCTCGGGTCCAGCTTGGATTTAGCGGCGACCTCCGGCCCGGGAATCCCCAGGCCCTTTTGCAGATCCTCTTCGTTGCCCACCAGCACGTCGGCGTTCTTCACGATGCGGTCGAGCACGGCCACGGCGCGCTCCTCGCCGCCGGAGATGTTCCAGAGCTTGGCCCGGTAGTTCAGATCGAACGAGATCACCGCGCCGGCTTCCTTGGCCGCCTGCATGCCTTCGATAATCACCTCGGAGGTGGTGGGAGAGAGGGCCGCGAAAATGCCGCCGCTGTGGAACCAGCGCACGCCGCCCGAGAAAATGGCTTTCCAATCGAAGTCGCCCGGCTTGAGCAGCGCCCCGGCTTCGTTCGACCGGTTATAGAAGACCACCGGCGCGCGCATGCCGTGGCCGCGGTCGCTGTATACGGTGGCCATGTTGGGGCCGCGCACGCCATCGTGCTTGAAGCGTTTGTAGAACGGCTTC
>Ga0209039_10002388_pt1 | contig 16017 bp, 13 predicted proteins | sample BogFormECP12_OM1_FD_188238 | JGI IMG/M metagenome (GOLD analysis project Ga0209039, IMG submission 188238) | Bog forest soil microbial communities from Calvert Island, British Columbia, Canada - ECP12_OM1 (SPAdes) (version 2) | ecosystem: Environmental > Aquatic > Freshwater > Wetlands > Bog ... | reverse complement strand
GCTAGTGCATCGGGAACTGCGGCTACGTTAGACTGTTGGGTCATCTGGAGACATCCCTGTATGAACTGGCCGGGACAAGTCGTCCTGATTATTGCGATCTGCGTTTCGGTGTTTCTTTTTTGGCGGAAGTTCGGCGCAGCGCTGCGTATCATTCTGGCGTCGAAGCCGGACGCCGACTTCCAACTGCAGCCCATTGGCCCGCGCATCCGCAGAGTGCTCTGGGAGGTGGCCGGGCAGGGACTGGTGATTGCCCAAAGGCCGCTGCCCGGTCTGGCGCATGCCTTTGTGTTCTGGGGCTTCTGCGTTTTCGCGCTGGTGACGCTCAACCACTTCGCCGAAGGATTCGGCCATGCCTTCCTGTCCGATGGCGGCTTCTCGCGTTTTTATTTCCTGTTCGCCGGCGTATTCGCCGTGGCCGTAGCCATCTCGATCGCGGGGCTGGCTTTTCGCCGGTTCGTCATCCGGCCGAAATGGCTGGAGCCGCTGTCTCCGGAATCTGGCCTGATCGCTTTCCTGATTTTCGCGTTGATGATCACCTACCTGGCCAATTTCTGGTTGCCGGAAGGCAACATGGCGTTTTGGACGGTGTGGTGGGTGCATACGCTGACGCTCCTGCTTTTCCTGGCGCTGATTCCCGGCACCAAGCATTTGCACCTCGTGCTGAGTCCGTTGACGGTGTTTCTGGAGCGCGACGGCTTCAGCCGCATCCCGCCGCTGGTGGGCGACGAAGATTTCGGCCTCGACACCGGCAAGGACCTGACCCGGATCACCAGTCTGCAGGCCTACACCTGCGTCGAGTGTGGCCGCTGCACGGAACACTGTCCGGCCAACAACACGGGAAAGATTCTGAATCCCAAAGAGATCGTTTTGGGCACCCGGCATTACCTGAAAGAGTTCGGGCCACAGAGCAGCGAACTGCTGCTGGGCAAGCACCTTTCCATGGAGGCGGTTTTCCAGTGCACCACGTGCGGGTCCTGCGAGTTCCAGTGCCCGGTGGGCATCCAGCACCTGCCGTTGATCGTTGGGCTGCGGCGCGGCGCGGTCAACACCGGCAAGTGGGACAACAGCCATGGCGGCGAAATGTTCGTCACGCTGGAGCGGCAGGGGAACCCGCTGGGATTTCCGCCGTCGGATCGGGAAAAGTTCATCGAGAAGAACGGCCTGCCGTACTTCGACGGAACCCAGGAATACTGCCTGTGGATGGGATGCCTGGGATCGTTTGATCCGAACGGACGGAAGATTCTGCTGGCGCTGGTCGAGGTGTTGCGTCACCTGGGCATCGGCTTCGGCGTTCTGCGCCAGGAGAAGTGCAACGGCGATCCCGCGCGGCGCCTGGGCAACGACTATCTGTTCGGCGAACTGGCGCAGGGAAACTTGGAGCAGATACGCGAGGCCGGCGTGAAAAAGATGGTTTCGATCTGCCCGCACTGCGTGCGCACCATGGGCGTGGATTGGAAGGAGCACGGCGGCAGCATTGCCATCGAGCACCACACCGAATTGCTGGCCCGCTACCGCGACCGGCTGCCGCTCGACCACGAAGGTCAGAAGACCGCGCAGAAGAGCATGGTGTATCACGACGCCTGCTACCTGGGACGATATCGCGGCGTTTACGACGAACCGCGGGATGTGCTGGCGCGTTTCGGGCAGGTGGTGGATCCGCCGCGGGCACGCGAACGCGGCTTCTGCTGTGGCGGCGGCGGCGGCTTGATGTTCCTGGGAGAAGAGTCGGGCAAGCGCGTCAACCTGGAGCGCGCCCAGGAGTTGGTGGCAACGGGCGCAAGCGTGGTGGCCGCGGCCTGCCCGTTCTGCAATTCGATGCTGCGCGATGGATTGGCGGCGGCCACCGCCGATCCGCCGGAGTTGCTCGACGTCGTCCAGATCGTGGCCGCAGCCATCGCGAAAACCAGCCCGCAAACGACGGCCGGCGGGGACTAGGGGAGCGACGGGCGCCTCGCCCGTCCGGCACTATGGTGGCCGGGCGGGGACGCCCGGCTCTCCACGATCAAGAGCGGCGGCTTTCCGCGATCGCCTCGCGAATCGCCTGCAACACGCCATCCATCTGTTTGGGCGTCCCGACCGTGATGCGAACACATCCGTCGCAGCCTGGGCTGGCCGATGAATCGCGGACCAGAACTCCGCGCCGCTGCATCGCCTCCACGAATGTTTTCGCTTGCGCACCGACTCGCACCAGAACGAAGTTCGTCTGGCTCGGCCAGAAGTGCAGGCCCAACTCGTCGAACAAATGCGCCAGCCGCTCCCGGCCCTGCTTCACCTGCGCTACGTGATCGCGCACGAACGCCTGATCCGCCAGCGCTTCTTCGAGGCAAGCGAGCGCCGCGGCATTCACATTGAATGGCAGGCCGAACCGCCGCATGTAGCCGATCTGCTCCGGCGCACCGGCCAGCACCCCGAGGCGCAGGCCGGCGAGTCCATAGGCTTTGGAAAACGTACGCGCGACGAACAAGTTCGGATGGCGCGCCAAGTCCGGGAGCACGGTCCTGCAAGTTAGCGCCCCGCCGCAAAACTCGAAGTAGGCTTCGTCGATCAGCACCGCCGCATCCGGCGCCGCTTTTGCAATCTTCAACAGGTCGGCGCGCGATGCTGCGAGGCCGGTGGGATTGTTGGGATTCGCGATCGCGATCACCCGGGTGCGCGGCGAAATCCGAGTCAGCAGGTCGGCGACGGGAAGAGTCAGGTCTTCGCTAGACTGGACGCGCACCACTTGCGCCCCCAGCGCCTCGCCCAGCATCGGATACATCACGAACGTCGGGTCGGCAAAGAGCAGCTCGTCGCCTGGATCGAGGTAGTTGGTAAAGAGCAGCGACAGCGCCTCGTCGATTCCGTTGGTGAGCAACACCTGCTCGGGCGCGATGCTGAGGGAATTCGCGATCAGCCGCTCACCAATCTCGCGCTGCGGATATAGGGACAAATCGGCCGCCGAGAGCGAGCGCAGCCGCGCCAGCACGCGCGGCGAGCATCCGGCCATGCTCTCATTGAGATCGAGACTCAGCCCGGCACGGCTCACGATGGGCGAGTGGTATGGACTCAGGGCGGCAATCGATTGACGGGGCTTCAGCATGGGATGCGCGCAAACATGGTGCGATGAGTTTACGACAGTCACACTTTGTTCCGCCGCGCATATTTCACCGCCGCAAAAATCGCCGTGCAGATCGCGAAATCCACCAGCAGCCCCCAGTCTTCCTTAAAAAGCGCATGCCGCGCCACCGCGGGCAGGTGGGGCATGAGCAGGAAGTAGATGGCGTTGCCTGCGAGCACCGCCGCGAGCGTGTCGAGAAAATTCTTCATGGTCATGGTTCCGTTTAGAAGTGGCGGACCACGATTTTGCGATACCTACGGCGCGGCTAAACAGGCTGCGGAAAAAGTTGTTCCTGAGCAAGAGTCGTGCCCTCGGCGGCTAAAGCCGAATTCAAAACAATGCGCTTACCGCAGCGGTAAACCGCTGCGCCACCCAAAAGCAAAGGCAAGGCCGACTCCTTCCGCACCCGGTGTTGCCGCGCCGCTTCAAAATAACATCCCGGCTGCTAACATTCTTTGAGATGCTGGAACCATCCACTTCAGTGCAGTATGTGAAAGGCATTGGCCCGCGCCTGGCCGAGGTCCTTGCCGCCAAAGGCATTGCGACCGTTGACGACCTGCTGCACTACCTGCCCTTCCGCTACGAAGACCGGCTGAACCCGCGTTCGGTCGCCGAGTTGCGCGCCGGGGAGATGGCGACGGTGATCGCCGAAGTCCGCAACTCGGGACTGTTTCGCACCCGCCGCATGCCAATTTTCCAACTGACGGTCGGCCAGGGGCGCACCCGGCTGAAGTGTATATGGTTCAACGCTGCGTATCTTCAGGGCCGCTTCCAGGCCGGACAGATGCTGGCGCTCTACGGCAAGGTCGAAGAGGACCGCGACGGCGGATTACAGATCGTGCAGCCGCAATTCGAGATTCTCGGCGACATCTACGAAGAGGGCGGAGCGGACGAAGCGGAGAAAAAGGCCGCTGCCTCGCTCGAGATCGGACGGATCGTTCCGATCTACGAATCGACCGGCCAGGGCAAACTTACGCCGCGCTGGTTCCGGCGCATTATTCGAGGGGCGCTGGAAAATTTGAGTCCCGATCTTCCCGATCCAATTCCGGCCGCGGTGCGCGCGCATTTGAGCCTGGTGTCTCCGCGAGAAGCGTTGTGGAAAGTTCACTGGCCCGACGCGGGCGAAAGCTTTACCGATCTGCAATCGTCGCGCACGGCGGCGCACATCCGGATGATCTTCGATGAACTCTTTTTCATCGAGCTCGGGCTGGAACTCAAGCGCCGTGAGCAGAAGGCGCAGACTGGAATCGCCTTTCGGCTGGACGGCGGCGTGCGAGAAGCCATTAAAAAGATACTGCCGTTTCATCCGACGGCCGCCCAGAAGCGAGTGCTGAAGGAAATCGCCACCGATATGCAGACGCCTTGCCCCATGCGGCGTCTGTTGCAGGGCGACGTGGGATCGGGCAAAACGATTGTGGCCTTCCAAGCCGCGATCATCGCCATCGAAAACGGATATCAGGTCGCGTTGATGGCGCCCACGGAAATTCTGGCGCAGCAACATTATTTTTCCGCCCGCCAGATTCTCGAACGAGCCGGATATCGCATCGTGCTCCTGACCGGCTCGCTCGACGAGGACCGCAAACGCGACGCGCGCCGCCACATCGCGCAAGGCAACGCGCAACTCGTAATCGGCACGCACGCGCTGATTCAGGATCGAGTCGAATTCGAGAAGCTCGGCCTGGTCGTGGTGGACGAGCAACATCGGTTCGGCGTGATGCAACGCCTGAAGCTGATGAAAAAATCGGATGATCGTGGAGCGAGAGGCAGTGTGGGGGCGGGCGACTCGCCCGTCCCGCCGGGCGGGGACGCCCGGCGCTCCACCACCGACCCCGAGCCCGACGTGCTGGTGATGACAGCGACGCCCATCCCGCGCACGCTCGCGCTCACTCTCTACGGTGACCTTGACGTCTCGGTGCTCGACGAGCTTCCGCCGGGACGCACGCCGGTGGTTACGCGCTGCGTGCAAGACGAGCGCGCGCCCGAAGTCTGGGACTTCGTCCGCAAGCAGATCGCCGCCGGACATCAGGCCTACGTCGTTTATCCGGTGATCGAAGAGAACCCAGCGAAAACAGAAGAGCGCGAAGTGAAGGCCGCCGAGCAGATGCACCGCGAGTTGCGCGAAAAGATTTTCCCCAACCTTCATGTCGGTTTGCTGCATGGCCGTCTTGATGCCGACGAAAAAGAGCGTGTAATGCGCGAATTTCAACAGGGCAAGATCGAGATTCTGGTCGCGACCACGGTGATCGAAGTCGGCGTCGACGTGCCCAACGCGACTGTGATGGTGATCGAGCACGCCGACCGCTTCGGATTGGCGCAACTCCACCAGTTGCGCGGACGCATCGGGCGCGGCGCGGCGAAATCGTATTGTGTGCTGATGCGCGGGGGAAAGGTTTCCGAAGAAGGCGAACGCCGGCTCGACGCCATGGTGCGCTCGAACGACGGTTTCCAGATCGCGGAACTCGATCTCGAACTGCGCGGCCCCGGTGAATTTTTCGGGACCAAGCAGGCGGGTATTCCGAGCTTCCGCGTGGCTAACATCATCCGCGATCGCCAACTGCTGGAAGCGGCCAAGCGCGAGGCTGCGCTCGTGATCTCCGGCCCGAACCCGGAAATATCAAAAGAAGAGATTGATCGGGCGCTTCGGGAAATGCGGTCGCGCTGGGCGGCCAGTTACGGGCTGGTTGAGGTGGGGTAGGGCTTGTCGCATAAGAAAGCCAGTTTGAGCGGTGTTGTTTTCGCAGGCAGAAATCAACGGGTAAAATTAACCGCTCCGGGCTCACCGCATGTGAGCTATTTTGTTCATCCTTGCCCCGGACCGACCTGTTATCCTTAACAGTCGTAAATAGTTTTGCCGGGCGTGCCGCTTCTTCGTCCTCAGGAGCCCGTGGTGGAACTCCAATCTCTGGACGCAGCGCCTGAAGGCGCTTTTATAACGCAGCACCTTCGGCATCGCTAAAGCGATGCCCTGATACGAAACGTTTGCGAAACCTTTTCGAAACCTTGGTGTTTAGCCCCTGTGAAGCGGTTCAGCCATGTGAAAGTATGCCTCGATACGAGCCGCATTTGCATTAGGGCCTTTGGAGCCTTGTTTCGGTACGCTTCGAAAGGCCGTGGTTGCGACGAGCATTTCCAGCATCAACGGTCGACAGGAACTCCGCGAACTTCCGGGTTCGCGACAGAAAGCTGGGGAGAGAAACTCTTATGACAAAAATACTTAAGAAATTTGGCTGGTGGAGCGCAGTGCTCGGGCTGGCGCTCTCGACTGTGGTTCTACCAACACGAGCGGCCGCTCAAGACCAAGATCAGCAAGATCAACAGGACGATCCGCCCAGCCGCGTGGCTCGAATCGGCTACATGGAGGGGTCGGTTTCATTTCAGCCGGCCGGCGAACCGGATTGGGTGCAAGCCGTCGCGAATCGGCCCATGACGACGGGCGACAAGCTTTGGGCCGATAAGGACTCGCGCGCCGAGCTGCAACTGGGATCAGCCGTGATTCGCTTGGATGCCAATACCGGCTTCTCTTTCCTGAACCTGGATGACAATACGGCTCAGATCCAACTCACGTCGGGTGCGATCAACCTTCGCGTGCGCCGGCTGGACCAGAACGATGTCTACGAGATCGATACCCCTAACTTAGCGTTTACGGTTTCCCAGCCGGGAAGCTATCGGGTAGAGGCTAGTGAAGACGGCACCTACTCGGTCGTCAGCATACGCGAGGGCGGAGGCGAGGCGACCGGCAACGGCCAGACCTATACGCTGCACGCGGGACAAAGAGGCACTTTCAGCGGGACCGACTCGCTGAACGCCGAGGTAATTGACATCGGCGGACCCGACCAATTTGATAACTGGGCTTACAATCGCGACCACCGCTACGATCAGTCGCGCTCGGCGCAGTATGTATCGCACGACGTCGTCGGATACGAAGACTTGGATGACTACGGCGACTGGCGCGACGATCGCAACTACGGCCACGTCTGGTTTCCCAACCGCGTTGCCGCCGACTGGGCGCCTTACCACGAGGGTCACTGGGACTGGATTCCTCCGTGGGGATATACGTGGGTCGATGACTCTTCATGGGGCTACGCGCCGTTCCACTACGGACGCTGGGTGTCGGTCGGCGGACGCTGGGGTTGGGTGGCGGGGCCGGTCGCGGTACGAGCAGTCTATGCACCCGCGCTCGTGGTCTTTATTGGCGGTGGAGGAGTTGGAGTTGGGTTCGGCGGCAATGTGGGATGGTTTCCGCTCGGTCCGCGAGAAGTTTATGTGCCTTCGTACCACGTCAGCCGGGAGTACGTAAACCGGGTGAACATCAGCAATACGACCGTCAATAACGTCCAGATCACGAATGTTTACAACACCACCATCATCAACAAAAGCACGACCATCACGAATGTGACTTATGCGAACCGGACTGTTCGGGGCGCGGTGATGGCGGTTCCGCAACACGCCTTCGCGAGCGCGCAGCCGGTGGGCCGAGTCGCGGTTGCCATGAATGAGCGGCAGATCGCTGGTGCATCTCTGAGCGCGAGGGTTGCGGTGGCTCCCACACGGGAGAGCGTACTGGGAGCGAAAGCTGCGACCGCGAATCATGTGACCGCGCCGCCGGCAGCAGTGATGAACCGGCAGGTGATCGCCAAGAGGACGCCACCTCCTCCGCCGGTGCCGTTTGCAAAGCAGCAGCAGGCACTGGCAGCGCATCCGGGAGAGCCTTTGGCGAAGCACGAGGTGCAGAGCTTGCGTCCAGCGGCCGCTGCGGCTGCGCACCCGATGGTCAAGCAGGCGCCTCCGGGCAAACCGGCAACAGCGACCGTGGGCCGACCGGGCAACCAGCCGGCGAACCAGCCGAATGCTGGGCGGCCGGGACAGCCCGCCTCTACGACGCCCACCAACCAGCCGGCCAACCGTCCGGGAAATCAGCCGGCCTCGAATCAGCGTCCTGGTGCGGCGGTTCCCGCGCAGCCGACCCAGCCGCCGCCGGCACAGCCGAACAATCGCCCGGAGACGAACCGTCCGACCCAGCCGCCGGTAAAGAACGATCGTCCGCCGTCAGCGCAGCCGAATCGTCCGACGCCGGCACAGCCGACTAATATACCGGAGACGAATCGCCCTCCTGCGCCACAGCCGAACAATCGTCCCGAAACCGCTCGTCCTGCACCCAGTCAGCCCGAGCCGAACCGGAACCAACCCGCTCCGCGGCCGCAAACGCCACCGCCTCCTGCAGCGGCGAAGCCGGCGCCACCGCCTCCCGCAGCGGCGAAACCTGCACCACCGCCTCCTGCCGCGGCGAAGCCAGCGCCACCGCCTCCCGCAGCAGCGAAGCCTGCACCACCGCCTCCTGCCGCGGCGAAGCCAGCGCCACCGCCTCCCGCAGCAGCGAAGCCTGCACCACCGCCTCCCGCAGCGGCGAAGCCGGCGCCACCGCCTCCCGCAGTGACGAAGCCGGCGCCACCGCCTCCCGCAGCGGCGAAGCCAGCGCCACCGCCTCAGCGCCAGCAAGCGAAACCGCAGACGCCCGCGGAGAAAAAGCAGGAAGAGGAACGGCAGAAGCGGGAACAACAGAAGCCTCCAGGCGAGTAGAGGCTCAGCTTCCAAAAGGTCGGATGTGAATACTAGCGGGCATCCCGAGTTTTCTCAGGATGCCCTTGTTTGCAGTTCTGCTATGATCGCGGCAGGGCCGGGAAAACCGGCGGACTACACCATTCGTCAGGAGTTTTCATCATGGAAATGCCCGTTCTTCCCCTGGGCTCCCGCCGCAATGAAGACATCGCGCTCGACCTCATGAAATTCATCGCCATGACCACCGGCTACGGCAAGACCACTGGCGCCGGAGTCGGCTTCCAGGGTAGCGGTGCGGCCGACAAGCCCGAGGAATACGCTGCTCATCTGCTGGAACTCTACGGCCGTTGTTTGCAGTCGGTGGGTGGGAAGTAAGCTCGGTCGCCGTAAAATGCAGATCCCTCACTTCGTTCGGGATGACAATTCATGCACAGGTGTCGCCCCTGCACGGCACTGGATTGAGGACGGTTGGTCGGGGCGGATATGCTCCGGTAACCCCTTGCCGCTGAACCTCTTCGTTGACAAGCGCGTTGGGGCTGGGCTATTCTAAAAGCCTTTGGAAGTGAAGTGGAAGTCCTGCGGCTGCCCGCCTGGAACACCTAGCGCGCGTTCTGCGTGGATCGATTATTGATTAGGGCACTCAGCGGTCTTCGTTGTGATAGCGTTCTTTAAAGTTCTGGGAGATTTCCGATGTCAACCTATTTCCCCAAAGAAGGGGATATTACGCGCAAGTGGTTTGTGGTGGATGCCACCGGGCTTCCGCTCGGCCGCCTTGCCTCGCGCGTAGCCCGTATTCTGATCGGCAAGGAAAACCCGAAGTACACGCCGTTTATCGACACCGGCGACCACGTGGTCATCATCAATGCCGAGAAGATCAAGATCACCGGCATGAAGGCTGATCAGAAGGTGTATCACCGCTACACCGGGTATCCCGGCGGACTGCGCTCGGAAGAAATGAAGAAGCGCATGGTCCGCAAGCCGGAGCTGGTGATTGAAGACGCCGTGTCGCGCATGCTCCCCAAGAACAAACTGGGCAAGCAAATGTTTACGAAGCTGAAGGTGTACCGGGGCGACAAGCACCCGCACCAGGCGCAGAAGCCGGAAGCGAAGGTGTTTGCGTAGGACGGCTTTTGGCTGTTAGCTCTTAGCTTTTGGCTGGGAGCAAGCGGGCCTGGAGACGAGAAGTTTTTAGAGATCTTTGGAAAGGTTGGTTGGTGGATGGCGTTGTCTTCGCTCTAAGGTGAGCTAGAAGCCAACAGCTAAGAGCCAAGAGCTAAAAATGGCAGAAATAGTTCAATACTACGGAACCGGACGCCGCAAGGCAGCGATCGCGCGCGTTTTTCTTCGTCCTGGCAGCGGTGAGTTCAAGGTTAACGGCAAAGCGTTCGATGAATACTTCGTGACGCCCTCGCAGCGCATTAGCGCGAAGTCACCGCTGGTCTCGACCGAGACCACGGCCAACTTCAACGTGCTGGCCAACGTGTGCGGCGGCGGAGTCGCTGGACAAGCCGATGCGGTGCGCCTGGGCATCACGCGCGCGCTCATGGTGTTCAACGCTGAATTCCGCGCTAAGCTGAAGGCCGAAGGCATGGTAACTCGTGACCCGCGCGCCAAAGAGCGCAAGAAGTACGGCCAGAAGGGCGCACGCAAGCGCTTCCAGTTTTCGAAGCGGTAAGTGCAGTACCCAGTACCCAGTTGCCGGTACCCAGAAGAGCGGGGTACTGGGCACTGGCGACTGGGTACTGGGTACTGATTTTTATGTGTTCAATTCATCCCCCCACCTCCCGAGATGGGGTGGACGGGAATGGCAATCCGGAGCCCGTTCGTGTCCGGATGCAGACCAACTGAGGAGGTTGATTGGCAAACATCACGATGAAGGAGTTGCTCGAAGCAGGCGTTCACTTCGGGCATCAGACGAAGCGGTGGAACCCAAAGATGAAGGAATTCATTTTTGGTGAGCGCAATGGTATCTACATTATCGATTTGCAGAAGACGCTGAAGATGTTCAAGGAAGCGTCGAAATTTGTGCAGGATCTGGCCGCGGACGGCAGAATCGTGCTGTTCGTGGGCACCAAGCGCCAGGCGCAGGACGCGATTGCCGAAGAGGCGCAGCGCTGCTCGATGTTCTTCGTGAACCAGCGCTGGCTGGGGGGCCTGCTGACCAACTGGGTCACCGTGCAGAAATCCGTGAAGCGGCTCAAGGAACTTGACGAGATGGCCACCGACGGCCGTTACGACCTGCTTCCGAAGAAGGAAGTTATCAAGCTCGAGCGCGAGCGCAAGCACCTGCAGGCCAATCTCGCCGGCATCAAGAACATGACACGGTTGCCGGATGCGATCTTTGTCGTCGATTCGAATAAAGAGCAGATCGCGGTGCGCGAAGCGCGCAAGCTGGGCATTCCCGTGGTCGCGGTGGTTGACACGAACTGCGACCCCAGCGAAGTGGATTACGTGATCCCGGGCAACGACGACGCACTACGGGCGATCCGGCTGTTCACCTCGAAGATCTCGGAGTCGATTGCCGAGGGCGTCCACGCCCGGGACGACAAGCGGATGGCGGACATTGAGGCGGCGGCAGAGCCGGAACCGGCGGCCGCAGTTGCAGCTCCGCTTACTGAGGAGTTGGTTGCCGACGTCGTCGCCGCCGAAGGCGGAGTTGCCACTGCCGCTGCGGGCCCGGACGGCGAAGAGATCCGTATGGAAGACGTGCTGGGGAAGGGCACGCGCAAGCGTCCCTCAGCCGCTACCGAAGACGTCGACGAGCTCCAGGCGGAAACGCGGCGGTTCTGACACCAGTCATTGGCTCGTGGCTACGGGCCACTGACGAATACCGAAGAATCTGACCCGCGCGGTCGGTCGATGCGCGGGTCAAGTTTTGTAGAAGCAAAGGAACTCAAAAATCATGGCTAGCACAGTAAGTCCTGGACCTGACGACAACAAAGGCCCGAACATTTCCGCCGCAAAGGTCAAAGAACTCCGCGAAAAAACCGGCGCACCGATGATGGACTGCAAGCACGCCCTGACCGAAGCCAAGGGCGATCTGGAGCAGGCGATTATTCTGTTGCGCAAGAGGGGGATGTCCGTGGCGGCGAGGAAAGCGGCGCGCGTCACCAGCGAGGGTTCGGTGGCCCACTACATTCACGCCGGCGGCAAGATCGGCGTGCTGGTCGAGGTCAACTGCGAAAGTGATTTTGTGGCCCGAACCGACGACTTCAAGGAACTCATCCACGACATCGCCATGCACATTGCGGCGAGCGATCCGAAGTTCGTCCGGAAAGAAGACGTCACGCCGGACGCCTTCGAGCGCGAGAAGGACATTTATCGCGCTCAGGCCGCTGCCACCGGCAAGCCCGCCCCCATAATCGAAAAGATGGTGGCCGGGAAGATGGAAAAGTTCTATGAAGAGGTTTGCCTGCTGGAGCAGCCCTTCATCAAGGACCAGACCATCAGCATCGCGCAGCTGATCGCCGCCAAGGTGGGAAAGCTCGGGGAGAACATCGCTGTGCGGCGTTTTGCCCGCTTCAAAGTCGGCGACGCCGGGGAGACCATTGCCATCACCAAGCCTGCTGAACCGAAGGCGGGGTAAACAAAGAACTTAGGAGTTGCCGCCAAGAAGTCACTTGGCGGCAGTGATCCCACGGTGGGATCGTATGGATATCATCCCAGCGGTTATGACAATGTCATGCCGCTGGCCCCAGCATCCCAGTGGAGCTGGGTTTTGTTTTTTGTGAGGACGTTCAGGTTTTAGGGCGAATCCAGAGTTGCTGTAACCACCGGCAGGGTGCCGAGCTACGCTCGGCTGGACAGCCGAGGGCGGCTGTCCCTACGCGAACGGACAAGGGCGTTGGCCACTGGGCGAAGTGCTACACTCAAGTTTTATGTCCACTCCCATCTTCAAACGCATCCTGCTGAAAATTTCGGGCGAAGCCCTTGCCGCCACGCAAGGCTTTGGCGTTGACACCCTCCGCATTCATGAAATCGCGGCTGAACTTGCCGATGTGCACACTCTCGGCATCCAGATGGCCATCGTTGTAGGAGGGGGCAATTTTTTCAGGGGGGTTGCCGACCAGGCCAAGGACATGGATCGCGTCTCCGCCGATCACATGGGTATGCTGGCCACCGTCATCAACTCGCTAGCACTGCAGGACGCTCTCGAAAAGCAGAACGTCTTCACCCGCGTGCAGACGGCCATTGAGATGAACCAGGTTGCCGAGCCCTTCATCCGGCGCCGCGCCATCCGGCATCTGGAAAAAGGACGCGTCGTCATCTTCGCCGGCGGCACCGGCAACCCGTATTTCTCGACCGACACGGCCGCCTCGCTGCGCGCCATGGAAATCAAAGCCGATGCCATCCTCAAAGCCACCAAAGTGGACGGCATCTACGACGCCGACCCGATGAAAGTGAAGGATGCCAAGAAGTTTTCGCAGCTTACCTACATGGACGTTCTGAAGCTGGGTCTTAAGGTGATGGACTCGACCGCCATCTCCTTGTGCAAGGACAACAATCTGCCCATCATCGTTTTCAACCTGAACCAGCGCGGCAATATCCGCCGCGTCGTGCTCGGCGAAAGAATCGGTTCGCTGGTCAGCGCGTAGAAAAGGTCAGAGGTTAGAGGTCAGATTGCAGAGGTAGAACCATGACGTATCCCTTGGGTTCTTACCTCTGCAATCTGACCTCTAACCTCCGACCTCAGTCTTGGGTTTATAATTTACGGTTTTGATTTCAATGCATACTTAGGAGCCCCGAGCTATGGCTCATCCTGCCCTGAAGGAAGTCTTCGCACAACTCAAGACGCGCATGGAGAAAGCGGTGGAAGACTTCCGCCGGGAAATGGCCGCCACGCGCACCGGGCGAGCGAACGTGCACATGCTCGACACGGTTTCGGTGGACTACTACGGGTCGCAGATGCCGCTCAACCAGATCGCGCAGATTCACGCGCCCGAGCCGCAAATGATCACGGTGCAGCCGTTCGATCCGTCTCAGCTAGGGGCGATCGAAAAGTCCATCCGCAGCGCCGACCTCGGGCTCAATCCAATGAACGACGGCAAACTTGTGCGCGTGCCCGTGCCCGCGCTCACTGAAGAGCGCCGCAAGGAGATGGTCAAGCACCTGCACCGGATTCTCGAAGAGCACCGCACTGCGGTGCGCAACATCCGCCGCGACGGCAACGACGCCACCAAGAAGACGCTGAAAGACAAGAAAATTACCGAGGACGACGAGAAGCGCGCGCTCGACGAAATCCAGAAGCTCACTGACGACGAAATCAGGAAGATGGAAGAGATGAGCAAAGCCAAAGAAAAAGAAGTGCTGGAGTTCAAGTAGTTTCCGTACTTCCTGTAGAGACGCGGCTTGGCGCGTCTCCTTTCGCGGCGGGAGACGGGGCAAGCCCCGTCTCTACACGACCTCGTCCATACGGGGCGATTCCGCCAAAACCAGCCCCCAGGGCCGGATTCCGCTGGTAACCGTTACCAAAGATTCTGCAACTCTGTCCTGAGTTCCGGGTTATTGCTTGCGTACCGAGCAGAAAGCCCATCCCCAACAATCGCCGGTACCACGGAGTTTGTCACCATGAAACGCTTTGCGACACTTCTGGTTTTACTTGCCCCGCTGTTCGTGCTGATGGCCTGCGGTGGCGGGGCAACGAATAGTCAGAACAATACCCAGCCGGGCGCGGTTTTTGTGGTTGGCGAAGACGCTCCGGTATCGTCGGTGGTGGGCTTTAATATCACCATCAACAAGATCACCCTCAACAATAGTTCGACCAGCGTGCAGGCGCTTTCCACGCCGACGGCGGTGGATTTTGGGCGGCTCATGGGACTCCGCTCGCTGCTGGCTTTCAACACGATTACGCCGGGCACTTACAACAGCGCGACTTTCACCTTTGAGAACGCCAGCCCCGCGCCGGTGATCGATTACGTCGACCTGAGCACCAATCCGCCTTCGGTGAATACGTTGACTGGCTCTTTGACCGAAACTACCGTGACGGTTCCGTTCCCTGCGGGCAAACCACTGGTGGTGGGGAGCAACGAACTGGCGGGTTTGCACATCGACTTCGACCTGCGCGATTCGCTGGTCGTCAACGGCATCAATCAGATGACTGGGGCCATCACGCCGGTGATCGGCGTGCAAGCGGTCTCCGCTTCAGACGATCTGGGCCAGGTCACCGAATTCACCGGCAACCTCGTTTCCGTAAACACGAATGCGAATTCGTTCGTGATGCAGGGCCCCTACGGCTTCCAGGAAACCATCGATGTGAACTCGAGCACGCTCTACAACGGCAGCAATAGCCTGAGCACGCTGGTCGTGAACGGAATTGTCTGTGTGACCGGAACCGTGCAGGCGGATGGCAGCATTCTAGCCAGCGGCGTGGAATTGATCGGCACGAACCAGGCGTTTATCTCAGGGCGCGTTCTCGCGGTGAATCCGGCCTCGGGTCCGGTGCAGACCGTGACCATGTGGGTGGGAGAAGAATTGGGAACGTCGGGAATCATTCCGGTCGACACGGTGCAAACCATCAACCTGAGCGCCGTTTCCACATACGACGTCTGCTTCTTCGACAATCTCCTGACGCAGCAGGTATTCAACGATTCGTCGCTGGTGGTGGGACAGCGCATCTTCATCGGTGGTTCCACCGCCGGGGGCGTCTTCACTCCGCAGATGGTTTCGTTGCGGCGCCAGGGCGTTGTCGGCGCGCTAGTTCAGGGCAGCGTGACCATCACTGGAGGCACGGGCAGCAATCTGGGCTACTTCCAGATGCAGAACGACGCCCTCATGAGCTATGCCGCGGGTGGGCCGTTCCTGGTGCTGACGAGCGATCAGACTTTCTTCGTGAACATCGACGGCCTGGCTGGGTTGCAGCAAGCCGGCACGCCGAACCTGATCGCACGCGGGCTGGTCTTCAAGAATCCCGCAGACGGCAAGCCGGTGGTGGTGGCTGGCCGGGTGCGGGTACTGCCGGCTGGACAATAACGGGCAGACTTGAAGTTACGCCAAACACGAGGCGGCCGAACCTGGCCGCCTCTTTTTCGCGGCGGGAGACGGGGCGAGCCCCGTCTCTACTATAATTCGCGGATGAAGCGCGTGGTCCATGCCGCCTGCCCGCACGATTGTCCTGACGCCTGCGGCGTCCTGATCACGATCGAAGACGGCCGCGCCACCAGAATTCAGGGCGATCCCGAGCACCCCGTTACCCGCGGATTTCTTTGCGCCAAAGTAGCCAAGTATCTGGACCGCGTGTACTCGCCGGAGCGGGTGTTGTATCCGATGCGAAGGGTGGGAGCGAAGGGAGCGGCGGCGAACGCGGGCGAGGGCGCCCGCGCTACACACGGGCGGAGCTTCGCTCCGCATGGACGGCCGGGGGCGGC
>Ga0209039_10002387_pt1 | contig 16024 bp, 9 predicted proteins | sample BogFormECP12_OM1_FD_188238 | JGI IMG/M metagenome (GOLD analysis project Ga0209039, IMG submission 188238) | Bog forest soil microbial communities from Calvert Island, British Columbia, Canada - ECP12_OM1 (SPAdes) (version 2) | ecosystem: Environmental > Aquatic > Freshwater > Wetlands > Bog ... | reverse complement strand
CGATGATCAGGTCAATTTCGTTGGGTTGAAGCCCCGCCGAAGCGATTGCGTCCAGCCCGGCGCGGGCAGCAAGATCCGACGTGTATTCCTCTGGTTCAGAGATGTGCCGCTCGCGAATCCCCAACGTTTCGACGACCCACTCCGGAGAGGTCGGCAAGTGTGCCAGTACGTCTTCGTTCGTCAGAATCTTGGACGGAACGTAAGAACCGGTGGATTTGATGCAGACACTATCAAAGCGGCTGTTTCGACTTCTCATTTCTCCCTATGGCTCTCCTCTTGCCTTTGTTTCGTAGTGGGCCCGACCAGCCTAATTTTCGGTGCTCCGCGCTCAAGGGATCACGACGGTCCGCCTCCAAGACTGCTTGAAACAATCCTGGCGGCCGAGGGCGCGTTTTCGAGCACGGAGTGGCCCTGAGACGTTACCGGCTAGGCCGACACCGTTTGGATTCTACCAGTCTTTTCTTCCTTATGTCTGTCCTGTTTTGCTCGCTGCGCTGGTCAAAATGAGCGACTAACAAAGCCTTTGGGAGAGAGGGCGTGTGACGTGGCACATTATTATCCATATCTTCTCACGGTTACCCTATTGCTCGGCTTTCCCGACATCCGCCAGCGCTGGCAAAGAGGACACCAGCCGCACGGTTTCAAGGCTCACCCGGACCACTTGGCCCACCGGCCGCACGATGTACTGCTCATCGTCGGCCCGGTTCGGGTCAGAGCGGATGCCGTTGTGCTCCGTCCCCTGGTACTGGTCGACGACCCTTCCAGCACGCTCCGGTTGCCCAGCCGGTATTGGAAGGTCTCGGGCGGAATGCCGGCGAGCGTCAGGGACTCATTCACCTTCAGCGACCGCTTGTCCTTGCTCCAGCGCATCTTGTCGTCGACGCGGTAGGAGAGCGGCACCGACCGGTTTTCCATCCATCGGAGTGGGGTAGCGCGGAGGTGGGCGCATTTCAGCCCTCCTCCGCGGCTCTTAACAAGATGGGCGCTTACACGTGTATAAATCAAGACAATAAGAACCGCAGAGGAACGCAAAGTACGCGTACCTCTGCGCTACCAGCTTGTCCAGGGGGCGGGTCGAAGCGTTCCAGAATTCGCCTAACGTCTGCGACGTATAGCACAGCCGGGTCCCCTGCCTCCGCAAAGTGGTTCCCTTTCAAACCGGTGCTAACAACAGGCGAGGTTATCGACGACTCAGGGCAGATCGCTGGCCCTGGCCACGACTTTATAGTCCACATCGAGCGCGTCCTTGAAATGCCGCTCGCCACACCTGATCTTTCGCAGCTCATTGGGCCGCAATGAAGTCTTCCAGTTCTCAGCTTTCGTTTCCCTCACCAAGTACAGGAGAGGCTTACCCGTCGGTTCGCCGTGTTCATCGCGCTCTTCCATCACGATGGCCCAATCCGGGTTGTACTCGCCGACCGGGGTGGCAACCTTAAACCAGTTGGGGAGCTTCAGGTACAGCTTCACGTCCTTTCGGGCTTCGAGACCCTCGACGAAGCTCTTCTCCAGTTCTGAATCGAAGATGACGTGGTCGTACACCGAATTCTCCGCCGGCACCAGGTACTCCATCCAACTTTCGATCTCCGCTTCGAACTGCGTCATTTCGTACCACTGGTCAATTTTCTCGTAACGGATACCGTCCACGAGTTGATCGGCGAGCTTTTCTTTAATCGTGCGCACTGCGAGTGTTGCGAATTCTTGAGGGTTGCCCATTACGGCATTCTTGTTCTTCTGAAGTCGCTTGAACACCTCCAGTAGGGTCCCGCGCGTAATCCTCACCGGAGGCGTCGTCTGTTCCATAAGGCCGCTCATGAGTTCCACAAGATCGGGCAGCGGAAACCGGCCGGTGAGGTCGATTGCGATCTTCGGAGCGCTCATAGCCGACGTTTCAAAGCTGTCGGTCAATGCTGCCTGAACTTCGGCCTTCTGCACGGTGATCCGCAGGGGACGAATCTCCGCCGCGTCCAGTTCCGCCACCACTTCGTTGACAAGCTTGTCTTTGTCGATCTTGACCGCATACCGCGTCCGGTGCTTGATTCTCTCCCAAAGCTCCTTGAACTCAGGCTTCAGCGTGAACTCTTTCCTGAGCTTTGCAACCCCGCGCTTGCGCGCGTCGGCCGGCTTCGGCGGCACGCCTTCCTTGCCATATTCCTCTTCGATCTCCGACTGCAAACGCTCCACGTATCGCTGGTAGCTTTCGTTCGCCACCACGGTGAGCACATTGATCCGTTCGTCGCGGATACGCTCCCCAGTCTGGTCCACCGCCAGCCGGACACCGCGCCCGACCTCCTGCCGTTTCTTGACCTCGGAAGCTGTCTGGTTGAGAGTGCAAATCTGGAAGATATTGGGATTGTCCCACCCCTCGCGCAACGCGGAGTGCGAAAAGATGAACGCCACCGGCTCGTCAAAGGAAAGCAGGCGCTCCTTATCCTTCATGATCAGCTCATACGCAGCTTCGTCTTCTTTCGTCTTTCCGGAGACTGAATCGAGGGTATCCACCGCGCCGCCCCGGCGTCGCTTCTGCGCAAAGTAGGCCGCCTGCACACGGGCGGGATCAACTCCGGCCCAGTCCTCATGGGCAGCTTTCAGGCGATTGAAGGCCTGCTCAAACTGGCGGCGGATCAGGCCGTCCGCGCGGGCGTAGTTGTCCACCCTATCGATGAAAAAGAGCGACAGTACCTTGATCCCCTGGTCCTTCAGTCTGGCCTGCTTGCGGAAATGCTCTTCGATGGTGTAGCCGATTTGAGCCTCAAACAGCGCTTCCTTGTCTGCACCCTGAGACTGCCCAACCGTGAGCTCGATATCGTTCGTGAATCGCACGTACTGGCTCGCCGCACTGATGGCATCGACTTGGAAGCCGGCGTATTCGCTCCGTCCCGCCTTCTTTTCAAGCGAATCGCCCGGCCTCACCGTGACCATCTTCTCCTTCACGGCCCCGCTCTTCATCCGCTTGTGTAGCGCGACGCGGGCGGTGAGCGTCTTTTTCTTCGTTCGGACACCGTCCAGGCGCAGGAATGGGCGCGTGTCCTGGCCTTCTTTCACCACCGAAGCCACCTCAATCCGTTTCACAAGACCCTGGCGGTAGGCGTCGAACGGTGTCAGGCGGTAGATCAAGTTGTGAGGATTGCGGTGGGTGGCGCTGTAGCGCAGCGCGAACAGAGGGTCGAGCGCGGAGAGAGCCTTCACGCGCAGCTCGCTCTCCATGTTCTGTGGCTCGTCCAGGATCAGAATTGGGCGCGCCGCCTGAACGAGGTGGATGGGAACCTCTCCCTGCAGGCGGTCCGTGGTCTGGCGAATCACGGTCGACTCTCTGGTGAAGGAGTCGATAGTCATCACCATGAACTCCAGTGAACCGGATAGGGCAAACTGCCTTACCTGCGACAGGTCCTCGGAGTCGTACACGTAATAACGGTAAGGCAAGTTGTCGTAAAGCAGATGAAAGTGGTCGTCCGTCACCTGGAAAGTCTTGAGCACACCCTCGCGCACCGCCACGGACGGCACCACGATAATGAACTTTCGGAAGGCGTGGCGCCGGAAGAGCTCCAGGGCGGTGCGTACGTAGACGTACGTCTTTCCCGTGCCCGTCTCCATCTCCACAGAAAAGTTAGGAAAGCGCGCCTGCTTCGTGCCCGCCGCCGTTTCGATTCCCTCCTCAATGCAGGCGAGTTTGCTGTCCGCCTGGAGGCTGGCTTGCGCCTGCACGCCCTGGAGGTTATCGAGCAGCGCGCCTTCGGTGAGATCAAGCCGGTTCGCGACCGCGGCGAACCCCGCCGTGAGCGCGAAGGTGATGTCCACTTCGTTCCGTGGCTGGCCCTCAAAGAGATCGGTCACTGCTTCAACGGCAGCGGTCTGAAACTCCTGATTGGCGTCAAATTTGAATTCCATGATTCACAGTACTTTCAGGCGGCACTGCAGCGCCAGATTGGCTGCCAAGGTGTCGTCCAGCGCCTTATCACGGCATATGAAAAGATCGTCTTTGCCTAAGGCCAAGGCCTTTAGCGCCGGAGGGTCGAGAGCATCATCCAGACAGATGCGAAAGCTCTGGCCTTTTTCCGGGTCCGTCACCCGATACACTGCGTTCGATTCGATTCCGCCAACACGCTCAATCCGCGAGCTTAAGCTGTAGCCTTCCTTAATCGCCGCTTCCCAAATTACGCTCTGCGCCTCCCAGCCTGGCACCAGGGGGTCGATGTGCAGTTGCATCCGCTGCTCGTAGGCTCCGGGGTCATCCGTACGTTCGGGACCGGCCCACACTCTGTAATGTGACTCCCGAAGGCTGAATACTCGCAGCCCTATCTCGGCTCGGGGCGGCGAGGGCGCGAGCGTTGGATCATCTGGTTTCTGTCGCTGCGCGATTACTCGGCGAATCCGCTCTTCCGCGATCTTTGTAATGTAACGAAAACCAGCCCTTTTACCAACTGAGTCCTCTGCTAAAGGCTCCGGCAATTGAACAAGGATGAAGGTGCGGGCGCCGCCGTTGGCATCATTGAGTCGAAGGACCGCCTCGGCGGTCGTGCCTGACCCGGCGAAAAAGTCGAGCACGAGGTCACCTGGCTCGGTCGCAAACGACACAAGCGACAGCAGCAGGTCGACTGGCTTAGGATTGGGAAAAACGTTCTCTTCGGTCCCGAGGACTCGTTTCAGATCGTATGCACCGAGCCGTCCATCCATGACCACGACACTCCGGAGGCTGTCCTCGTAATCCTTGAGATATTTCTTAATCTTTACAATTCGGTTCTCTTCCTCCCCGTACAGAATCTCGTCAGCAGCCTCCATCTGCCTGAATGTAGCCTCGGGAAATCGGTACCCGTTGGCTGGTTTGCGCATCGGCCTGTGAGTGGTCGGGTGAATCACCTCGAAATCGTACCCGCCGGGCCGAGGATTGTGGACACTTTCGGACCCCGTGTAGACACCTTGCAGGTCAACGTGCTTATATCTGGCGAGGCTGCCCACTGTTTCAGCGTTGTCTGTGATAAATTCTCTGATTTCCTTCTCAATGTACCGTGGGTCTTCGGTAAGCGTCCGTAACCGATCGTATTCCCGGGTGAGCAGATCCTTCGCCTCCGATGCAGGCTCTTCCAAGCTTGCGGCAGGGCAGCTTTGCTTCGAGCGTAGCAAAGGATGAACTCATTGTCTTTGTTGATTAGGGTGGGATTGTTGTCCGTGACGTTCTTCCACGAAATGATGCCAACACGGTTCTCTTCCCCAAACACTTCGTTCATCAACAAGATCAGGTCTGCCAACTCTACGTCATCAATACTGGCGAAAATCACTCCGTCGTTGTCCAACAACTGGCGGGCCAGAAAGAGGCGGGGGTACATCATCGAGAGCCACGCAGAATGATAGCGCCCGTTCGTCTCCGGGTTGCTCGCCAGAAGGTTCCCGTCGCTGTCCTTCTGGCCGGTGAGCTTGAGGTAGGTGTCCAGGGGATCGGTGAAGTTGTCCGGGTAAATGAAGTCGTGGCCGGTGTTGTAGGGCGGGTCGATGTAAATCATCTTCACCCGCCCGAAGTACGACTTATAAAGCAGCTTTAGAACCTCGAGGTTGTCGCCTTCGATAAAGATGTTGCCGGTGTGTTCGAAATTCACGGACTTTTCGGGGCAAGGGATAAGCGTGGCGCGGCTTGGCGTTTGCAGCAGGCGAATCGAATCCCGCTTGCCAGCCCAGCTAAAAGAGTACCGCTCCGGACGCGAGTCAACTTCCTCGCCAAGGGCAGCGCGGAGCTTATCAAAGTCGACCTTGCCCTCCGTGAACGCTTCCGGAAAAAGCTCGCGCAGCCGCCCGGTTTGTTCCGCCAGCCAGTCAGCAGACGTGCCGGTGACGTGCTCAATGTCTGGTCTCAGCTTTGACTCCACAAAACCCTCCGCACCCCGCCTCCGATGTCAGGGCGAGAATTCCAACAATCGTCTATATCAGAAACGCGTCGACTGGGTCGCGTGGCCGAGCTGACCGCGCCCTCATGAAGCACTCCCTGGCGGCCGTAGGCCTCAAGCTCCGCGTAGGAGGCGCGAATGGCGGAGTCGGTGGGTTTTAGAGGCCGCTCGCTTTTCATCTTTGAGCCAGCAGACAGGATAAACATTATCCGGCGGCTGACCCGAAAGCAAGCAGAATGGCGCGCCATGGCTGTCGCAGCGGGGGCCTCGTGGGTTTCAGGAGGAGGAGTCAGGACCAACCAGAACTCTGTCCTCAGACTATTTGGCTGCGTACTGCCGTGAACTTCAGAGGATGCCACGATGTGTACCAGGCGTCACCCTGGTATGTGACATTGGTCACTGCGGTCCCTTCGGGGGTATGCGAATCTGGTAACCTTGGGGCCGCCAAAGGGAGATGGAGGATGACCCTTCGGTTTGCAGTCTTCTTCGTGGCAGGATTTCTGGGTGGGGCGGTGGCCTGCTGGGCCCGTATGCACCGTCTACGGGCCAAGCTCCAACTCATGGAATTCTCTTTCCGCCAGCGCATAAACACCCGGTTGGAGCAATTGCCGATTCCGCGCGGGGAGCGCAGCAAGGTTCGGCCGCCGACGGCGGCGTAAGGGGAGCCGGGAAGGCGGATCATCGCCGACCGAGGAAGGGCTGTGGCTCTGGCAAAGAGCAGGACCTCCTTGGTTGCTCGGCTCCCCACCCCCCCAGCTTCCCGTACGCCGACGCCCACGCCGCACCCAGCCCAGCTAGCCGGACGCGGGAAGCGAGCAGGTGTTGAATTCTTCCACACTTTTATAGTTAAATCAACAGTTATTTTATGGTCATATAATAACCTCATCCCAGACCGGCGGTGGCGATGTAAGGGGAGCCGGGAAGGTGGATCATCGCCGACCGAAAGGAAGTGCGTGGGGCGAAGATCACGACTTCCTCGGTTGCTCGGCTCCCCGCCGCCCCGGCTGCCTTTACGCCGGCGCGCCACGAAACAATCCAGCCCGCCACCGAAAGCCGGAAAGCGGGAATGCTGAATTTTTCAACACTTTTATGACTAAGTCAACTTCTACCTTTTGCCCTCCTTCGGTCTGTTCCCGCGGAATGCTGAGTAAGCGCGGCGGGGGGGCTCAGACCGCAGCTCTGGACAGCCAGCGCTCAGGATGACATGCGGGTACTTAGGACCACGCGGAGGAACACCATCCGCCGGCTGACCCGTAAGCAAGGGGAACGGTGCGCCGCGATACGAAGTGAAAATCAGCACATAGGGATGGGCTGACAGGTTTAAGTAACTAAAAAAGTATTTGACTTTTAGATAACATAGTGCTAGGCTAAGTCTGTATGAGCGATCCACCCAATGTGACCCGTGAGCGGGGCCATTCCCTGCGTGGTACGACGCATCGAATGACGGTAACACGACCCCGGCCCAATTGGGGGTCGATCGAGGGTCGCACGCTTACCGATGTGGTAGAACTGAGAAAATTAACCAGGGGGAATTACCGCCAATTTCCCTTATGGATATCCGATTTTGGTGGAGAGCGGGTGTTGCAAACAAGCGGGTTATCGGAGGCAGTGTCCGTTTTCGGGCGTTTTGGGGCCTACCAAATCGTACCAAATTTTACCAATTTTTACCAAAAGCGTGTAGCGAGGGGGTGCGAACGGGCTCGAAGAGGCAGTTAACGAGGGCTTTTTCGCGACCTGTTTTATTAAAACGTGTCAAGTCCGGCGGCTCGTGTCAACCGGTAATCGGCGTTCACTTCCTCCAAAATAGTTGTGGCCTACGTGCAAAGGACCCTCCAACACAGAGACACAGAGCCACAGAAAAGAATGACAGACGTTGGGAAACGAAAGGAACCTTCATGTCATCTTCGTTTTTTCTCTGTGTCGCTGTGCCGCTCCGGTTAATTCTGGACGGCAATCTGTTGATTCGACGCCGATTGTTCGCCAAGTTGATCAGCCGACGAAGCCACTGCAAGCTGATTCTAAAGGACTTACTATCCAGGCCTCCGGCGAACGTCACGCCACTCTATCTGTTTCTTTCGGACGGCCGAGACGGGCAGAGGGCTATCTATTGATTCCGCAAGGGTTGTCGGCCAAGTTGCGAAGGACAACAGCCGAAGGCTTGCTCAATCTAAAGGACTTACTAAAGGTGTTTCCATCGAGCAGTCGGGTGACCTTCTTGCGTTTTGTCGGACGACCGAAACGCGATGATGGCAATCTATTGATTCAACGATGGTTGTCGGCGAATCGAGTGGGGAGACCAAGCAAAGGCCTGCTCAATCTAAAGGACTTACTAAAGGTGTTCCCGTCGAGCGGTCGGGTGACCTCTTCGGGTTTTGTCGCGCGACGGAAACGTGGCGAGGCCTATCTATTGATTCCGCGGTGGTTGTTGGCCAAATTTCTGAATAGAACGGGCGAAGGGTTGCTTAATCTAAAGGACTTGCTAACTGTGCCTCCGGCGAGCCCTAAGGCGTTACTTGAAAGCGCGCCCGGTTTTAAGGCCCTCTTTTTGTGCAGAATCGCGCCAAATTTAGCCAGTTTCCAGCAAAAACGTGCAGATATTGGCAGAAAATGGGGGCTCTACGAGATGATCCCAGCTAACTCCTATGGTCGTGCGGACGGTAACGACCGACGAAAAAAGCTTTTGCCTTTTCCCGTCCGGTGAGTAAGATAGCTGCTCTAATGATCCGGTCGGGAGGACTCCAATGGGAAAAATGAGACAAGTGCGATTGGGCAGGATCGCCGTTCTGATGGTGGCAATGGCCGCGCTGTGGTCAGGTCGAAGCTTCCTCGCGCAGCAGGCCGACGAGAGCGACCAAGGCAACCCCAAGGACAAGCCGTTCAAGGCGCTGAAGTGGCGGCTGATCGGGCCGTTTCGCGGCGGGCGCGTGCTGGCGGTGACGGGCGTTTCCGGCGAGCCCAACACCTACTACTTCGGCGCGGTGGCGGGCGGCGTCTGGAAAACGACCAACGGCGGCGTCAGTTGGGAGCCGATCTTTGACAAGCAACCGATCGCTTCCATCGGAGCCATTGCCGTCGCTCCATCCGATCCGAACGTGATCTACGTGGGAACGGGCGAGGCGTGCATCCGCGGCGACATTTCTTACGGCGACGGCGTCTACAAGTCGACCGACGCGGGCAAGACCTGGTCCAACGTCGGTCTCAAAGACACGCTGCACATTGGCAGGATCGCCGTTCATCCCACGAATCCTGACCTCGTGTTTGTGGCCGCTCTCGGCCACGCCTACGGACCCAACTCGGGGCGCGGCGTCTTCCGTTCCGCCGATGGCGGCAAGACGTGGCAGAAGGTGCTTTACAAAGACGACAAAACCGGCGCCATCGATATCACGTTTGCGCCGTCGAATCCGCACATCATGTTTGCGGCGCTATGGGAAGCTAACCGCACGCCCTGGGGCCTCACCTCTGGCGGGCCGGGCAGCGGGCTCTACAAGTCGACGGATGACGGTGTCACCTGGAAGCACCTCGAAGGCAACGGTCTGCCGAAGGGAGTGATGGGCCGGATCGGCGTGGCGGTGGCGGGCGGCGATCCGAACCGCGTCTATGCGCAGATCGAAGCCGAACACGGCGGCCTCTACGTCTCGAACGACGGCGGCGAACACTGGTCGATGGTGAACGGCGACCATCGCTTCACGCAGCGCGCCTGGTACTTCACTCATGTGTTCGCGGACCCGAAGAACGTCGACACCGTCTACGAGCTCAATACCGGAACCAATCGCTCCATCGACGGCGGGCACACCTTCAAGCCGCTGCGCACCCCGCACGGTGATTGCCACGGCTTCTGGATCGATCCGGCCAACCCCGACCGCATGATCGAAGGCAACGATGGCGGCGCCACCATCTCTACCGACGGCGGCCAGACGTGGACCACGCTCGACAATCAGCCCACGGCGCAGTTCTACCACGTGGCCACCGACAATCGCTTCCGCTACTACGTCTACGGCGCGCAGCAGGACAACTCCACCGTCGCCATCGCCTCCAGCAGCGACAACGGGGCCATCGGTCCCAAGGATTGGTACGACGTGGGCGGCGGCGAGAGCGGATTCGTCCTGCCCTACCCGCCTGACCCCAACATCGTCTACGCCGGGTCCTACGATGGCCTCATCACTCGCTACAACCACGAGAACGGCCAGGAGCAGGACATCAATCCGTGGCCCGACAATCCCATGGGCTCGGGCGCTGCGGACCTGAAGTACCGGTTCCAGTGGACCGCGCCGATTGCGCTCTCGCCGCACGATCCGAACACGCTCTACTTCGGGGCTAACGTTCTCTTCAAGTCGACCGACGGCGGCGCAAGCTGGACCATTATCAGCCCCGATTTGACGCGCAACGATAAGTCGAAGCAGCAATCGGCGGGCGGGCCCATCACCAAGGATAATACCAGCGTCGAGTACTACGACACGATCTTCGCCGTCGCCGAGTCGCCGGTGGAGAAGAACCTTATCTGGGCGGGCTCCGACGACGGCCTGATTCATTTGACGCGCGACGGCGGCCAGCACTGGGATAACGTCACGCCCAAGGACCTGCCCGAGTGGAGCATGATCAGCCTGATCGATCCTTCGCCCCACGCCGCAGGCTCGGCATACGTGGCCGTCGATCGCCACAAGCTCGACGATCGCCAGCCCTACATCTACAAAACCAGCGATTACGGCAAGACGTGGAGCAAGATCACTAACGGCATCGCCGACTACGTCCACGCGGTGCGTGAGGACCCCAAGCACAAGGGCCTGCTGTTCGCGGGCACCGAGACCGGCGTTTGGGTGTCGTGGGACGACGGCGGTCACTGGCGTTCGCTGCAACTCGACTTGCCCGTCAGTCCGGTGCACGATCTCACGGTGCACGGCGACGATCTCATCGTGGCCACGCACGGCCGCGCCTTCTGGATCCTCGATGATATCGAGCCAATTCGGCAATTCAGCGATCAGATTGAGTCGAGCGACGCTTATCTCTACAAGCCCGCGTTGGCTTACCGGCAGCGTGGCGGCGGCTTCTTCCGGCCGCGCGGCGCGATCGGCGCCAACCCGCCTTCCGGCGCCGTGATCGACTATTACCTGAAGTCAGGGGTCGACGAGACGGCGAAGGGTGAAGGCAAAGAGAAGGGCGCAGATCAATCGGGCAGCGGCGACAAGGCGAAGAGTGCCTCCCGGGACGACAAGGAAAAGAAAGGTCAGGAAGTGACGCTGGAAATCCTGGATAGCAAGGGCAAAGTGGTGCGCAAGCTTTCGAGCAAGCCCAAGGCCCCGGAAGGCGGGGGGCTGGCGGAGTTGGCCGCCGAGTTCGGCTTCGAGCTGCCCGGCGAACAGCTACCGGCCAAAGCCGGGCTGAACCGTTTCGTGTGGGACCTGCACTATCAGAAGCCGACCGATATCCATGCCATCGGTTGGGGCGGCTTCCCGGAAGGTGCACTGGCACTGCCCGGGACGTATCAAGTGAGGCTCAGCGCGTTCGGCAAGACGCTGACCGAGCCGTTCGAAGTGAAGCTCGACCCGCGCATCAAGACGTCGCCGGCCGATCTCGAGAAGCAGTTCGAGCTGATGACCAGGATCAACGAGAAGGTCTCCGCCGACCACGATGCCGTGAAGCAGATCCGCGATCTGCGCGCGGAGCTGGCCGACCTGCGCAAGCGGCTGGGCGATGATCCCGGCGCTAAGCCAATCGTCGAGGCTACAAAGGCCATCGACAAGAAGATCACGGAGATCGAGGAAGCGCTCATCCAGACCAAGACGAAGTCGGGTGAGGACGCGCTCAATTATCCGATCAAGCTGAACGACAAGCTCATGGGCCTCGGCGGCACCGTCCAGAGTGCCGATACCGCTCCGACGCGCCAGTCGTATGAAGTGCTCGACGACCTGAGCCGGCAACTCGACGAGCCGCTCGCCAAGTGGCGGGAAGTCATGTCGAAGGACGTCCCGGCGCTCAACGAGTCGATGCACAAGGCCAAGCTCGGTGCCGTGCTGATCCTGGCGGTGAAGCACGAGGAGGAATAGCTGAAGCAAGGAGCAAGAAGCAAGAAGAAGCAAGAATAGGAAGCAGGAATAATCAAGGAAGGGCCCCCGGCTTCTTGCTTCTGGCTTCTTGCTTCTTACTTTGCAAGACTGCGCCGCGCGTGCTAGCCTCGTAAGTATGAACCGATACGAGAACGAGACCTTCGAGAAGCGGCACGTGGTGCTGGACGACGGAGTCTTCATCAACTGCACGTTCAAGAGCTGCAGCCTGGAGTACTCGGGCGGCGACGTCTACGTGCAGAACTGCCAGGGCGACGGGTGCCAGTTGATCTGGCGGGGAGCGGCGCAGCGGACCGTCTTCCTTCTCCAGGGGCTGGGGCTGATGGTGGCGCCCAACGTGCCGGTTCCCGTGCCTGGATCCAGCCGCGTCCAGTGATTGACGACTTTCGATTGAAAACGGCTTTCAGCGGTCAGCCATTTCGCTGCTCCCATGGCCGAGGCACTCAGGTCGGCTCGTCGTTGTTACATCTCAGTCGAAGGAGTAATCTCGCATCACGACCTCGTCGTCCAAGCTCAGCGGGAGGGCCAGTCTCTCATAGGCAATCTTCGCCGCATCAAGCGCGGCAAGAGACCTCTCGCAGACGACGTAGATCTCGCCTCGCAGCGCGCGCACCTTGCCCTGACGCACGAGGAGCATGAATCCGTCGGCTCGTTGTTCATCAGGGGATGTGAAGCGTATTGCTACCATGTCTGTGCTGTGACGAATGAAAAGCCGAGCGTTCTCTCCGTTTGCCTTTTGCCCGTTGACCTTTGCCTTTTGCCTTCCTTTGGCACTATTCTTCCTCTTCTTCCCCGCCCACGCCCGCGGCCTTGAAAGCGGCGACGATCTTGTCGGCGATCGGCTGCGGGACGATGTCGTAATGCGAGTACTCCATCGAGTAGGTGCCTCGACCCTGGGTCATGGACGTGAGGTCCGACGCGTAACTGAGCATATCGGACAGCGGCACTTGGGCCCGGACCGCCGTCGCGCCGCCCTTGGAATCCATGCCCTGCACGCGCCCGCGCCGACTATTAAGGTTCCCCATAATATCTCCGGCATAATTCTCAGGAACGGTAATCTCAACGTTCATAATGGGCTCCACCAGGCATGGCTTGGCTTGCTCCATGCACTTTTTGAAGGCCTTGGAACCCGCGAGTTTGAAGGCCATTTCCGAGGAGTCGACATCATGGTAGGAGCCGTCGTAGACGGTCACCCGGAAGTCCACCACCGGGTAGCCGGCCAGGTAGCCTTTGGCCGCCGCCTCCACGATGCCCTTTTCCACCGCCGGGACGTAGTTCTTGGGAATGGCGCCGCCGAAGATGTCGTTGACAAACTCGAAGCCGCTGCCGCGCGCCAGCGGTTCCATCTTAATCCAGCAATCGCCGTACTGGCCGTGGCCGCCGGTCTGCTTCTTGTGTTTCCCCTGCGCGTCGGCCTTGCCGCGAATAGTCTCGCGGTACGGGATCTTCGGCGCTTTCAGCGTCACTTCTACGTTGAAGCGCCGCTTGAGCTTGGAGACTGCCACTTCCACGTGCTGCTGGCCGGCGCCCGAGATCAGGAACTCCTTGGTTTGCGGGTCGCGCGAGAAGCGCAGCAGCAGGTCTTCTTCCAACATGCGATGAATGGCGGCGGAGAGCTTGTCTTCGTCGCCGCGCGACTTGGCCTCTACCGCAAAGCTGATGGCGGGCTCCGCCAACTTCACCTTGGGATAAATAATCGGCGCGGACTTGTCGCCCAGCGTGTCGCCGGTCAGCGTCTCCTTGAGCTTGGCCACGGCGCCGATGTCGCCGGCATGCAGTTCGGGCACGGCGGTCTGGGTCTTGCCCTGCACCACCCCGATGTGCGCGAGCTTTTCTGTCCCGCCCCGCTCCATGTTGGTAAGCGTGGCGTCGTTCTTCACCACGCCCGACATCACTTTGAAGTAGCTCACGCGCCCCGCGAAGGGATCGGCAACCGTCTTGAAAACGTATGCCGAAACCGGCTGATCGTCCGCGATCTTGCGCTTCACGGGAGAGCCGCCTTCGTGGTCCAGCCCTTCCACCTCGCCGCGCTCGAGCGGCGAAGGCAGGTAGTCGGCGATAAAGTTCAGCAGGTCCTCGGCGCCGATATTCGGCAGCCCGGCGCTCACCAGCACGGGAACGATTCGCTTCTCGCCCACCGCCTGCTTCAAGCCAGGGATGAGGTCCTCGGGCGGGATGGTGCCTTTTTCAAAGAACTCCTCCATCAACTTGTCGTTGCCCTCGGCCACCATCTCCACCAGCGCTTCGTGGGCCTTGCCGGCCGCGTCGGCGAGCTCAGCGGGAATCTCGGACTCCTTGCCCTTGCCCGACCCGCTGGCGTCGTACAGCCTGGCCTTCATGGTGACCAGATCGATGACGCCGCGAAAACTCTTCTCTTCGCCTACCGGCAACTGGATGGGGATAACGGCGCGTCCGAAAGCCTCCTGTAGGGCCGCCAGTGCCCGGTCCAGGCTGGCGCGCTCGCGGTCCAGTTGGTTCACCACGATCGTCCGCGGCAGGCCGTACTTCTCGCAGAATCCCCACGTTTTCTCGGTCTGCACCTCCACGCCTGAGACGCCGTGGACCAGCACCAGGGCCGAGTCGGCGGCCAGGAGCGCGGCCTCCGTCTCGTGCAGGAAAATGTTGTAGCCGGGAGTATCGATGAAGTTGATCTTGGTTTTGCCCCACTCGGCGTAGGCCAGCGCGGCGCTGATGGAGAACTTGCGCTGAATTTCCTCTTCGTCGTAGTCGGTGACCGACGTGCCTTCGTCCACTTTGCCCAGCCGGTTCACCATCCCGGCGGCGTAAAGCAGCGCCGAAATCAGTTGTGTTTTGCCGGTATCGCCGTGGCCTACCAGAGCCACGTTGCGAATGTTTTGCCCCTCGTAGGTTTTCACCGAACGTCCTCCGTACCCGCAGTCAATCGCGGCGTCGCGCTCCTTTCTCGATGGGAGCCATCACAGCGAGCGCGCCCGCCATGAAGCAAGCCGCCATCGTAACACAGTCGTAGAGTTTCGTTGTAGGTTCGTTTTAGGTTCGTTTCTATGGACAAATCGATTCTAAAGGACTTACAAGGTTCGTCCTAGGTTCGTCTTAGGTTCGTTCCAAGGGTCAAGTTGTTGGCTAGGCGGCACTTACTAGGTTCGATTGGCCTTTTTCAGCGTTTTCTGCCGCCACCGTCGCCCCATCAGGCACCGTTTCAGCCCTGGTTGGAGCCTTTCCTGGGACCGTCACTGCGCTCTCGCCCGCGGTTGACTCCGGCCCGGAGTCCGTTCCCTGTTCCCTATTCCCTGTTCCCTGTTCCCTGTTTGCCGTTCCCTGTTCCCTATTTGCCGTTCCCTGTTCCCTATTCCCTATTCCCTGTTCCCTATTCCCTGTTCCCTGTTCCCTATTTCCCGTTCCCTGTTCCCTATTTCCCGTTCCCTGTTCCCTATCCCCTATTCCCTGTTCTTCAGGCGGCCGCCACCATTGCGACCGCTTGAGCTTCAGTTGTAGCAAGAGCCGCGTCTGCTCGCTGATCTGCTTCTCGAGCGCCGCTTCCTTTTTGGCCACTTGCTCCTCCACCAGGGTTGGCCCGGCCTTGCTCCGCAAAGCCATCTCTCGCTGGTAGAGGTCACGCTCTTGCTCCACGTCGCGCCGTTCCTGGGCCATCCACTTGGGCAGTTCCTGCGCGGCTTTCGCCGCCGCGGCCTCGTCCGAACCAAAGAAGTCGATCACCAGCAATCGGATCGTCTCTCCCGCCTTGCTGGGGCATTCGCCGTAAAGCTCGCGCATCAGCCCGGGATACTCGTCGGGGCATACTTGATCCTCCAGCCATTTCTGGAGGCAATCCAAAAGGTCAAAGATTCGCTTGAACTTGGACGGCCGGTCCTTGGCCTGCCACAGTCCCTGGGCCTCCAACTCGACGGCCAGGGCGCCGGGACACCAGCGGCGCGCCAGGAGCTCCCGCCGCTGCGCCTGGATCTCGCCCACCCGCGAGGCCGTCAACTGGCTCTCCATCCAGGCGGCTCGTAGTGAGGCCTTGTCAAAGCTCTTCTCGGCGATGGCCTTCACCGCCATGGCCTGCATCACGTCGTCCGGCTGCCAACCCTCCGTCAGCTCCAGGTGTAACTG
>Ga0209039_10002386_pt1 | contig 16027 bp, 12 predicted proteins | sample BogFormECP12_OM1_FD_188238 | JGI IMG/M metagenome (GOLD analysis project Ga0209039, IMG submission 188238) | Bog forest soil microbial communities from Calvert Island, British Columbia, Canada - ECP12_OM1 (SPAdes) (version 2) | ecosystem: Environmental > Aquatic > Freshwater > Wetlands > Bog ... | reverse complement strand
CCGTTGATGTCGACCAATTTATTGCCAAGGTTGAGATTGTCCCCACGTGTGTGGGGGTGAACCGGCTGCTTTCTACCGATGTTTCCGCCAATCGCGATTGTCCCCACGTGTGTGGGGGTGAACCGCCGTGAAGTGGGTAATTGCCCAGATGATTCCCATTGTCCCCACGTGTGTGGGGGTGAACCGCCACTGTTCGCGAACACGAACGACGCGGCTGAATTGTCCCCACGTGTGTGGGGGTGAACCGTGGAACCTAAACTCTTGAAATCTGTTAAAGAAATTGTCCCCACGTGTGTGGGGGTGAACCGCCTGTTTTACAACGGCGGGTCATCATGGGTCATTGTCCCCACGTGTGTGGGGGTGAACCGATTTGGCTGGGCACGCTGATGAAACTACTATCATTGTCCCCACGTGTGTGGGGGTGAACCGAATGGGATTTGTCTATCTGAACGTCAAACCGAATTGTCCCCACGTGTGTGGGGGTGAACCGAGGACTACGCTGCAGCGCAAGTCCAGATTTATATTGTCCCCACGTGTGTGGGGGTGAACCGTTGTGCATCCCATAAAATTGTGCGAGGGTCATATTGTCCCCACGTGTGTGGGGGTGAACCGTCACCAATCTCGACCTCGCCGCCGGTTGCGATATTGTCCCCACGTGTGTGGGGGTGAACCGCAAACACGAATGCAATCAGGATGTTCATGTACATTGTCCCCACGTGTGTGGGGGTGAACCGGATAAGAAGCGCGACCAATTAGAACGGACGCAATTGTCCCCACGTGTGTGGGGGTGAACCGTAAAACTTTCTTTTTTTTAACTCGTGCTGTTAATTGTCCCCACGTGTGTGGGGGTGAACCGAATGCCCACGCACGCGCGTTGAAAATGCACGCATTGTCCCCACGTGTGTGGGGGTGAACCGGTGTATAAACATGAGCCAGCAGAAACGAACGTATTGTCCCCACGTGTGTGGGGGTGAACCGCCCATCGAGCGAGTTACCCCCGTTGTCCGGGAATTGTCCCCACGTGTGTGGGGGTGAACCGCTTACATTCAATTGTAAGTTCCGCCTTGAATTATTGTCCCCACGTGTGTGGGGGTGAACCGAAATGCATTGTCAAAACCAGATGATGATACGGATTGTCCCCACGTGTGTGGGGGTGAACCGCCAGTTGAAAAGGTCGAAGAGAAAGTTAAGAAATTGTCCCCACGTGTGTGGGGGTGAACCGGTTTCAAAAAAGAAGAATGTGACTCCAAGAACATTGTCCCCACGTGTGTGGGGGTGAACCGTTGCGAATGCATGCATCATCGAGCCTCATTTCATTGTCCCCACGTGTGTGGGGGTGAACCGTGGACGAGTTGCTCGGCATCGTGCGACGATTGATTGTCCCCACGTGTGTGGGGGTGAACCGTCCGTGGACGCCATCATCGACAGCAACAAGGAATTGTCCCCACGTGTGTGGGGGTGAACCGTGGGAACTTTGGCACATGTTAATCTAGGGTTTATTGTCCCCACGTGTGTGGGGGTGAACCGTACAAGGGCGATGCCAAACTCGGCACATGCCCATTGTCCCCACGTGTGTGGGGGTGAACCGGAAACAGGACAGATTTATGCTGGCTCGGAATTATTGTCCCCACGTGTGTGGGGGTGAACCGTGAAAAAATGGCAACAAAGAAAAAAGCGATCGATTGTCCCCACGTGTGTGGGGGTGAACCGATTTCGTGCAATACGTCCCGCCCGTGACCTCGATTGTCCCCACGTGTGTGGGGGTGAACCGTGACGATAAAATAACAGCGTGGCATGAACCACATTGTCCCCACGTGTGTGGGGGTGAACCGGAACATTTAGTGAAGAAATCTGGCGATGTAAAATTGTCCCCACGTGTGTGGGGGTGAACCGCACGTACGGAAACATTTCGACGTGAGCGAGACATTGTCCCCACGTGTGTGGGGGTGAACCGAGCCACTCCAGCTCCAAGTCGCCAATATTGTCATTGTCCCCACGTGTGTGGGGGTGAACCGAAAATAGCAATGGCTCTCCGCAAAGCTGGATTATTGTCCCCACGTGTGTGGGGGTGAACCGCCGCAAGAACTCGATGCATTGCCTTCCGTATCATTGTCCCCACGTGTGTGGGGGTGAACCGAAGGGTTATCTTGCGTTCCAAACCTTCATCAAATTGTCCCCACGTGTGTGGGGGTGAACCGAATATTTCGTTCTTGGCAATCCGAAACGCGAGATTGTCCCCACGTGTGTGGGGGTGAACCGTAGAACAGGGAAAATACTGGTGGGCTTGCACGATTGTCCCCACGTGTGTGGGGGTGAACCGCAAAAGAGCTTGAATGATTTTCTCCAGGACCGATTGTCCCCACGTGTGTGGGGGTGAACCGACCAGCTTCATTTGTCATTAACTTCGGCCCCGATTGTCCCCACGTGTGTGGGGGTGAACCGGCACAGATCAAGGAGGAGGAACGGAAAAAAGCATTGTCCCCACGTGTGTGGGGGTGAACCGACAAGATATTCTTTTTTTATAATCACACTACCATTGTCCCCACGTGTGTGGGGGTGAACCGGTTCAAGTTCTTCACGTGAAAGAACCGCTTGCATTGTCCCCACGTGTGTGGGGGTGAACCGGTAACGTGTCAAGATATCTTAATTTATCAGTAATTGTCCCCACGTGTGTGGGGGTGAACCGAACTCCCGCCGAAGGCCCAGTTTGATGAAGGTATTGTCCCCACGTGTGTGGGGGTGAACCGCATTTCTCGCGCTATTGTATCGCCAGCATTTGATTGTCCCCACGTGTGTGGGGGTGAACCGACTGGAAAATCAACTGCCAATTTTGATACAACATTGTCCCCACGTGTGTGGGGGTGAACCGACAATTCAGAGAATGACGTGCTAAAAGGTCTTATTGTCCCCACGTGTGTGGGGGTGAACCGACGATGCTGGAAAACTCACGTCAATTAGCTTTATTGTCCCCACGTGTGTGGGGGTGAACCGTTTAAATCCTTCTGCGATTTTCATATAATCTAATTGTCCCCACGTGTGTGGGGGTGAACCGGCATGACGGGCAAGGCGTTTTCGTCAAATCGCATTGTCCCCACGTGTGTGGGGGTGAACCGGAAGGCAATTTTTTGTTTTGAGTCCATTGCCTATTGTCCCCACGTGTGTGGGGGTGAACCGATGATTTCTTTGCCACAATTACCACCTTAGCTATTGTCCCCACGTGTGTGGGGGTGAACCGTGTCGCTTGGAGCGAATTGGTCGCTATACAACATTGTCCCCACGTGTGTGGGGGTGAACCGTAATTGACAACCAACGAGAATTCTGAAAAAAGATTGTCCCCACGTGTGTGGGGGTGAACCGGCGATGAGATTAGGGAATTAGATGCTATTTTTATTGTCCCCACGTGTGTGGGGGTGAACCGTTACTGATCATGTCCGAGGAAATCGATGCGGAATTGTCCCCACGTGTGTGGGGGTGAACCGGTTGGATCGGGCGAGAGAGCACATCCCGTCGAATTGTCCCCACGTGTGTGGGGGTGAACCGACCGAAGGAAAGAGTAACTGTCCATAAGGCTAATTGTCCCCACGTGTGTGGGGGTGAACCGCCTCGGCATCGTGACCATTCTCTACTATGCCAATTGTCCCCACGTGTGTGGGGGTGAACCGTACGTGTTCTCGACCGAGGAAGATGCGGTAGCATTGTCCCCACGTGTGTGGGGGTGAACCGAGATGTCATGCTCCTGAAAATTACCCAGCTCCATTGTCCCCACGTGTGTGGGGGTGAACCGAGGACCAGGTGATATTGCGTGAGTTTCTTGAAATTGTCCCCACGTGTGTGGGGGTGAACCGTTGATGTCAACCAATTTACTGCCAAGATTGAGATTGTCCCCACGTGTGTGGGGGTGAACCGCATGCAGCACGACCCGCGCGGGCACCCATCGAATTGCCCCCACGTGTGTGGGGGTGAACCGATTTGGTTTGGCAAGCAATTTCCCACCCGGTCATTGTCCCCACGTGTGTGGGGGTGAACCGCGAACCTTTTACAACGGTGTTCACCAAGGATGATTGTCCCCACGTGTGTGGGGGTGAACCGTTCGCATAGAAATATGGATCTCGAGGTGAATGATTGTCCCCACGTGTGTGGGGGTGAACCGAACGACGCCCGCCAAAAGACCTTCGACGATAGATTGTCCCCACGTGTGTGGGGGTGAACCGCAAAATGACGCGTCGGCAGCAATGACCGCTGCATTGTCCCCACGTGTGTGGGGGTGAACCGACCTCTTTCCCCCGTTTCTACCTTTCAAATAGATTGTCCCCACGTGTGTGGGGGTGAACCGAATAGACAATTATAACATTCAACCGATTCAGCATTGTCCCCACGTGTGTGGGGGTGAACCGATCAAGTTCACGCGTATCGTTTGTTTCAACTGATTGTCCCCACGTGTGTGGGGGTGAACCGATTGATGATCATGGAAGGTATAAAACTCAAGAATTGTCCCCACGTGTGTGGGGGTGAACCGGTAAGCCTTGTTATCATCATTTGCGAGATAATATTGTCCCCACGTGTGTGGGGGTGAACCGCCCAATAATCTCGAAGTCTACAACTTGCCTTCATTGTCCCCACGTGTGTGGGGGTGAACCGTAGAATTGTTGGAAATGCTTGCCAAGGAATTAATTGTCCCCACGTGTGTGGGGGTGAACCGGCGATCCGGGATGGCGATGCCCGGCCGCTGCTATTGTCCCCACGTGTGTGGGGGTGAACCGGGAACGTGGGCGCATGAAGAACTCCTTGCCAAATTGTCCCCACGTGTGTGGGGGTGAACCGTTTTGTATCCAAATCTTGTTCGCCCATGCCCTATTGTCCCCACGTGTGTGGGGGTGAACCGCGAACGATAACAAAATCGATGATATTCAAAAAATTGTCCCCACGTGTGTGGGGGTGAACCGTTGGTCAACCCGGTGCAGTCGATGCTGGCACGATTGTCCCCACGTGTGTGGGGGTGAACCGGCGTTGTAAAGCACATTCAAGCACGTGATAAAATTGTCCCCACGTGTGTGGGGGTGAACCGATGACCGCTCCCAGCAATTCTGCCACGATATCATTGTCCCCACGTGTGTGGGGGTGAACCGACGGGAATAACCATCAACCCAGTCTCGCGGAAATTGTCCCCACGTGTGTGGGGGTGAACCGCAGGCAATCGAAACACCATCGAAATCGTTCCATTGTCCCCACGTGTGTGGGGGTGAACCGAAATCTCCTGTCGCGAAACTAAAAGCGAGGGTATTGTCCCCACGTGTGTGGGGGTGAACCAGGCACGAAGAAAGCACCGACATCACTCAAAGTATTGTCCCCACGTGTGTGGGGGTGAACCGTGGCAACTTCTTTACAACCTCTCTTTTCATCATAGATCATTGTCCCCACGTGTGTGGGGGTGAACCGGGTTAGGAACGGCGACCCTTCAACAATTGCAGATTGTCCCCACGTGTGTGGGGGTGAACCGAAGGTCGCGGAGCGCGCTGGACCGCGCGAGCGATTGTCCCCACTTGCGTGGGGGTGAACCGTACTTCGACATTATTAGACGAGATAGAAGAAATTAGTCCCCACTTGCGTGGGGGTGAACCGCATAAAAGAAATATTCCAAAGGAGAATAATAAATTATCTCCCCTGGAGGAGTCGAATTCAGAGGCATCTTATACCGTGTTGAGGTTGATCCTTCCATTTTGTCAGAAACTATTGGCATTCTATAGCGAGATACACGACATAACATTAATGTACGCGGATATTTTTAAGCAAGGGTTTGAATAATACGCAAGATCAAACTTTCGAATGATAATTTAGTGATTACTACCGCCAAGTTTGTGGTAAATAACTTAGTGGATTTAGATCGTTGTTAAACATGACCTTTTTAAAAGAACTGAGGAGATCAATTTAGTAAAGACGTAACAAGGCTTCCAATACTCGACATGGTCCTCGAAGATGGCTATACAAATTGATGAAGAGCCGCTATTGTCACTGGTCTGGGGCAAGACAGATCCATATCATCCTCTTGTGTATCACCTAATCGATGTTGGAAACGTGATACAGGCGTTACTCGCCGAAGGCATCTTCCAAGGCCTTATTCCCAAGGTAATAGCATCAATGAAATTGGATAGAGACAACGTCATTCAATGGATGGGATATTTCGGGGCTATGCACGACATCGGCAAATGCTCTGGTGATTTCCAAGCCAAGGCCGGTTATGAATTCGCGCAGCCCCTCTTGGATGCGGGAATGGTCGTTCCCGATACTCCCAGACTCGAGTTTCGACACGAGGGATTGAGTGGCGATTGGATAGCCACCTATTTACAAGAACGGTTCGGATGGACACCTGCTGCAGCGACCGTCATTGCTTGCGTGTTCCGGGGACACCACGGCACGTTCAACCTTCCCGAGGAAGAAGAGCATCCCGCCGTGGAAAAATCTTGGAATCCGATCCGTTTTGAAATTGCAAGATTACTCGAAAGCCTCTATAGTCTTCCTGAATGGCGAGCATCTATGTTCAAGGATGCGAGCGTGTCAGGAGCGATTCTCGCTGGCTTGGTCGTTGTATGTGATTGGATCGCCTCGAATGAAAAACTATTTCAATACCCATCCATCCAGAAAGCAGGCAATATCGTCGATTATGCTGCTGCAAGCAAAGGCCTGGCCTCGGCCATCGTGTCAAAGTTACAGTTCGACGGGCTCATAGATTGGACGATTTGCCCTGGGTTTCGAGATGTATGGATGTCTGATGACTTTAAAGTTATGCGGCCCCTGCAAGCTACTTTCGAGCAACTCCTTCAAGGAGAATGCGAAATCGAACCTGGGCTCGCGATAATTGAGGCGCCAATGGGCGAGGGAAAGACAGAGGCCGCCGTGTACCTCGCGACGCGGTGGCTCGTGGCTTCGGGCTTGGGCGGAATCTATTTTGCGTTACCAACCACGGCGACCAGCAACCAGATGCACGGTCGAATAGAGGAATTACTCGAGAGCCATTCATTTAGGGGCAAGGTCAGGCTCGTGCACGGCACGGCCTGGATGGTCGATGACGCCACGCCCGATATGGACATGAGTGATATGGGTGGTGAGGCCGCGAGCGACACGCCAGACATCACGGAGGCGCTCATTGCTGCCACGAACTGGTTTCGGCCAACCCGGCGGGCAATGCTCGCTCCTTACGGGGTTGGCACGATTGATCAAGTTCTAATGAGTGTTCTGCGAGTTAAGTTTGGCCAGCTTCGCATGCTCGGTATCGCCAACAAGATTCTCATCATCGACGAAATCCATGCATATGACCCTTACATGACCCACATCCTCGAGCGGTTGCTCGCGTGGGCATCGAGCCTTGGCGTGCCGGTCATCGCTCTTTCGGCAACGTTGCCGGCGAACCGCAAGGAAGCATTGGTTCAAGCTTACTGCGACAACAATGCAAACATCCCGCAATTTGATCGCGAGACTGCCATCAATACACCATACCCCCTAATCACGCTCGCCACGCGATCCGGAGCCTATCTTCCTGTGGCCGTGGATGGCGTGTCGAGATCTATGGCGATCTCCCTTATTCGGGAGAAAGGGTGTCTGGGAGATACCGAGGCTGTTGCCCGACTTGCCGTGGCAGCGTCAGTTGGCGGCGGCTGCATTTGCGTCATTGCCAATACCGTGGTGTCGGCCCAGGCGATCTATCCGAAAGTGCTCGAAAAAGTCAAGGAGGATGAATGGACGCGCGCCGACTATTGCACGTACACGAGGTTGTTTCACTCGCGGTTCTTGGCTAAAGACCGCAAATGCATTGAGGACGAGGTAGTGGCAGCTTTCGATAAACGCAGCTTGCTTGAACCAGCTAACCCGAAATGGAAGGAACGTCCCGCGCGGGCGATCATCGTGGCCACGCAAGTCGTCGAGCAAAGCTTGGACATTGATTTTGACGAACTGATCTCGGAGCTGGCTCCAATCGACTTGCTCTTGCAACGGATCGGGCGTATGCACCGTCATGAGCGTGGAACTAGACCGACGGGCACAGAGGCACGCTTACACGTTTTGCTGCCTGCCCAAGGATCGACAGAGTTTGGAAAGTCGAAAAAAGTGTACAGCACCTACGTATTGCTTAAAACCATGCTTGCCATCAAGGATTTGGACACGATCCAACTTCCGGCAGATATACGCAGCCTCGTGGAGACAGTCTATGCGACAGACCTAACAGCCGATGCAATAGCCTATCCCGAGCACGCGAAAGCACTACAAGAGGCTTGGAAAAAGGTCGACGAAAAACGAGTCGTTGACGAACACGACGCGGATAAATACCTGATCAAGCCACCTTCATCGGTCGATTTCTCCATGGCTTCGCAATCGAGCGCGACCTTTAACGAGGATGACGAGGGCATGACCCGATACTTCACGGCAAAAACCAGGAACGATGATGACACCGAGCGCGTTCTGATCATTAAATCTGGCCAATTTACACGCGAGTTGGACAGAAAAAAGGCACCCAAACGTGACATAATCAAGGAGATGGTTCGGTTCGGGGCAAGCATCCCGCGGTGGTGGATAGCAGGTGTCAAGCCTGCAAAGGGCTACACCAAAATTCACCCCGCGCCTTGGTGGGTCGGTGGATATCACATCCTCGAAATGAGGGAAGGCTCATGGAAAGGATACACTGACAAGAAAAAACTGAGATTGATAGTTTACGACCCAATCTTGGGACTGTATTGCAAGGATGGAGGGAAATGATATGCAAGAAGTGCAAGCTAGTTACAATTTACTCGACGAACCGTGGATCCCAGTCGTCGATACGATTTCCGGAACGATCGAGGAGCTTGGAATCATTGACGTGCTGGCTCGTTCGGCGTCACTCGCCGGGATCTCAGACCCTTCCCCAGCGTTTGAGTTTGGGATGTACAGGTTTCTTGAGGCATTTATCATGGACGCGTTCGGGATACAAACTATCGAGCAAATCAAGGAATTACTGGCCGCGAAGGAATTTGATGGATCTACAATCCAAAGCTATATAGTGAAATGGCGAAATCATTTTAACTTGTTCGATGCCGATTATCCATTTTACCAAGTTCCCGCAAAATCTGCCGAAGATAAAGCCATAACAGAATCCAGTGTAAAGAAAAAACGCGGTGGCAAGAAAAAAGAGATGAATGGTCACAAACCCGTCGCGAACTTATTCTATCACCTCCCGTCAGGATCACAACCGTATCATTTCTTCCACATGATGGAAGAAGAGCATGCCATCTCCCCTGCAGTGTGCGCGAGGGCGCTCTGCTCCATTCCCCCCTTTCTACCAATCGGAGGCAGGGGATATCCCGCCAGCATTAATGGCGCACCACCGTGGTATGTACTGGTTAAGGGGACATCGTTATTTGAAACGCTCGTCTTGAATCTACCGCAAGCCGTGCCCGGGAACACCGGCACAGAACCTGCTGCGTGGAAACTCGAAAAGGAGCCTCAAGAGGAGGAAATCAAAGTCGTCTCCACGATCCAAGGATTTACATGGCAACCCCGAAGAGTGCACTTGGTACCAGCGAACAACGGCACATGCAGCTACTCGAACTCCGACTCCCTTGTTCTCATTCGCGAGATGGTATACGACCCCGCGTGGAAGATGAAGGGAGAGTGGACCGATCCGAACGTGGCGTACATGTTCCGTGGAAAGAAACGAGATCCATTGCGGCCACAGAAGGATCGCGAGCTGTGGCGGGACTATGGGCCATTGATGTTGCTAAGGAAAGATACGTACATGTCAAGTAAAAAGGTCATGTACGAGAAACCGGCGGTCGTTGCACAAGCAGAAATCATCAGGAAGGAATCCCCGGATGCCAAGAAAACGCCGCTCGTAGTCGAGGTGTACGGCCTGCGGACCCGCCAGAAAAAAATATTCGAATGGCAGCACGAAATCTTGTCCCTCAAACCCGAACTTGTCAATAACAAGCTCGCGGCCTACGAGATGCAGTGGGCCATGGACCTCGCGAGCGACGGGGAATATGCTATCAAGAAGGCGCTGCGTTTGCTCTACCCACCATCTGGACGAAAATCCAACAAAAAAGCCTTCGATACAGTGTTCAACGGGGCGAAACAGCAGTACTGGGATCGCCTTAAAGTCGTGTACGAGCGAGATTTCATCGGGCAGATAATCGCCATGGATCAAGACGATCCCAACGCGGCAGGAAAAATCCGGGCGTGGTGGGTTGAAACCATTGCAGACATCGGAGGAAAGGAACTATATAAAGCTATTGGCCCGTTGAACACGAACGCGGCGTTCCTTCAACGACAAGTCGATGCAAGAAAGAACTTCTATAGGTTTGTAGGTAGTAAACGAAAATCGCTGCAACCAATAAGCTCGAAGAGCTCGGGACCTGCTAAGAAAAAGGGCAATAGTGATTCCCCAAAGCGAGTAACCAAGAAAGCTAAAAGAGCTGGGTCTGTCACGACAACAGCGGCCCCTGAACCAACTGTACCGGTAAAGCGCACAGCTAAACGACCGCCCGAGACAGGTTCCCTTGACGATTTTATCAGAAGAAAGTGAATAAACCATGAGCAAGCAACAAGAACCCAAGCTATCAGACGAAAACGACGCCGACCATCCCGCGAGCGTGTTTCTGAAGCACATCGCCGCGCTAGATGCCGGCGATAAGGCAATCCTGAAACGGGTGGCAGGATGTACCATTGCAGATGCTAGAGGCGCAATGAGCGTGTTTTATCGAATTTTACCTCATGAAGTGCCACAATGGGACCGTGACGTTTACTTCCTCGTGGCCACCCTTTATTGCCTCGAAAGCACGAGCCCGCTCCGCCACAAAGGAAATTTCGGAACGACCATGCGGCGGGTGCGGCGAAACTTTGATTCAAAGAGCCTCGACCGGCGAATGAATGCGTTGATCGACAGTCGCCTCGAGGAAGGCGAGCTAGGTTATCGACTACGCCAAGCCGTGAAGCTCGCATATAGTAAAAACGTGGCTGTGGACTGGCGAAGATTGGTCATCGACCTTACCCACTGGTCCCACACCAACCATTATATCCAGCAACAATGGGTGGAAGCCTACTATGGAAAGGAATATGGTAAAAAAAACACAAGTAATGATAATAACGAAGAGAAACAACAAGGAGATGCATAAACTATGTTGATCGAAATACACATGCTACAGAATCACGCGCCGTCGAACCTGAATAGAGACGACACCGGCAGCCCCAAGGAATGTATGTTTGGGGGCGTTAGCCGGTCACGCATATCGAGCCAATGCCTGAAGCACAGCATCCGTGCCTCCCCCGTGTTCAAGCAAGATATGAACGGGGTCGCCATGGGAATCCGTACCCGTTACCTACCCGAGCTCGTCCGGAAGAAACTGCTTGGGATGGGTATTGATGAACATCTTGCTGATGTCGCGGCTAACGTGGTCGTTAAGCTCGGCAAGAAGGACAAAAGTGCGGCCGGCGGAAAGGAAGAGGCCGGTGAGGAAAGCGAGGAAACAGAGGAAGAAGGCGAGGAAACAGAGGAAGAAAGCGAGGGAGAGGCAACTGAACCCGACGCAGAGGAAGAACAAAAGAAGCTCAGGACCAAGCAAATCATGTTCCTTGTTGACGAGGAGGTGCAGAGCATCGCGGAGGTCATGAAAGCCAAGCTTGAAGAGAAAGGCGAGGCGTTCGGCGAGATCAAGGGCAAGGAAATCGACAAGCTCCAGACAGAGATTGGTGAAGAGATGTCACGCACGATCACCCCGGATGTCGCACTTTTTGGTCGGATGATCACCAGTTCTGCTTTTAAGGACGTTGAAGCCGCGATCCAGGTCGCGCACGCTATCTCTACCAACCGTCTCGAGCGGGAGTTCGACTTCTTCACGGCGGTCGATGACTTGCAAAAAAAAGGAGAAGTAATGGGTCAAGAGAAGGGCGCAAGCATGATGGGTGACGTGGAATTCAACTCGGCCTGCTATTACAAATACTTCTCTCTTGATTGCGACCAGTTTGTCGATAACATGGCCGGCGACAAGGGCACTCCTGATGATCGGGCAGCGGCAATCGAGATGCTCGAAAAAATTATCCACGCATTCCTCCGGGCCGCCGCTCTCACGTCTCCTACGGGCAAACAGAATACGTTCGCTGCCCACCAGCTTCCCGACGCGATCCTCATTGAGGTGAGGCCATTCAAACTCCCGATCAGCTATTCCAATGCCTTCGTAGATCCAAGCCGTTTCAGGGAAAACAAGGACCTCGTCCGGGACAGCATCGAAAAATTCGTGAACCACGTGAACTTGATCAACCAAAAATACAAGCTTGATGTAAGCAAGCGCATCTGGTTCACGGCTCGAGATGACGTTAGCATCACAAACCTTGTTATTGAAAACGCCGAAGTCGTTCCCAGCTTCGACGCGCTTGTAGATAACGTCGTCGCTATGGTGCAAGGTGGGAAGGAATGACAAATCCCCCGCTGCTCATGCTCCGGCTCGAGGGCTTGATGCAGTCGTGGGGCACGCGTGCCAGGTGGGACGTGCGTGATACCGGCACCGAGCCCACGAAGAGCGGCATCGTCGGTTTGCTTGCGTGCGCCCTTGGTTACCCAAGAAACGATTCGCGGTTACAAACCGAGTTAGATGCCAAACTGACAATGGGTGTCCGCGAGGAGTTCCGGGGTGGGTCGATTGTTGACTTCCATACTATAACGGGCACGTTCTTGCAGGCTGACGGGAAAAAGCGAGCCATGGGCAAGAAGCATCCTCCCACGTTGGTGTCATACCGGTCATTCCTCGTGGAAGCGGGGTACCTCGTAGTCATAGGCGGCCCTGCGGGACTTTTAGAAGCATGCGATTCGGCCCTGCACCAACCCCGTTGGCCTATCTATCTTGGCAGGAAGTGTTGCCCACCAACCCGGCCCGTGCTGGAAGGAATAACGAACGACTTTGCATCCATCGATGATGCGTTGGAAAATTTCCCCTGGTCGTTTTCATATGACATCGAGCGGCCCGAACAACTCCGGTGCGTTATCGATGACCCATTCGGGGAAAGCACGCGCCAGGATCGGCTGCTTCTGGGAAGAGCAAGAATGTACGGCCAACGTCGTGTGAAGGTTCGGTGGATCCCGACGCCTGATACGATGACTAGCTGAGGAGAAAAGTCATGATATTAACCAAGCTCTTGTTGAATCCGGAGAATCGATTGGTGAGGCAAGACGTGACTGATTGCCAGCGCCTCCATGCACGAGTGCTTTCCATGTTTCCCCAAATCGAACCCGCACACGAAGAAGGCGTGAAACCCCGGACAGCATTTGAAATCTTGTACCGCCTAGAAAATGATCTGATAGCCGGTGCCAACATTTTGCTTGTCCAGTCTAACACGAAACCAAATTGGAGAAACCTGCCGCAGGGTTATATCTCACCTGGTCAAATCGGTGTGCTTTGGACGCCCATGGATCGTGCGATTGACTCCATAATAGTTGGAATGCGATTGAGGTTCAAATTGCGGGCCAATCCAACCAAGAAACTTAGCAAAATCAAGAAAGATGATCGCCTCGCTGGTAAGCGGGTTGCTATTCTTGACGACAGTGCAAAGCTCGCATGGCTTGATCGAAAAAGCGGGGATTGCGGGTTTAGGATCGTTTCCGTAAGCGCAAAGCCAGACGTGATTGATGGCCCACCAGTTCCCGATGCCATGCAACGACGCGTTGGGACAGTTCACGGCCGCAAGGACGACAAGACCTTGACCTATGGTGCGGTCTTATTCGAGGGACGACTTGAAGTAATAAACCGGGATGCTTTCATCAATAGCATACAAAACGGGATCGGCTCAGGTAAGGCGTATGGCTTCGGATTGCTATCATTTGTGCCGGAAAGCTGATCGTTATTAAGCGTCATGCACCAACCAGAGGTTGTTTTATATTTTTTTTCCAGAGATCATAAAGTCACCATTCTACAACCGGAGATTAATTTGCAATCAATTTTCAAGGATTTAATCCGCCTAGGACGCATTAGGTAATTGATATCTTTATTTTATCGCATGTGTGGGATTCTAAAGCATCATTTTTTGGATCAAGGATAATAGAATGTGCGGTGTCGTGATTCGTATGATCTGTAAATCCGATGCCAACGATTCTCGTTGGTTCTCGTTCATGTCATCACTCGCTTCCACCCATATAGCCAACACGGGTCTGGTGATGCCGGGCAGTTCCTCCTTCGTGGTTTCGTCATCCCAGCATTCTGCATCAGCCGTCGTGATGACCCGAATGCCGACGCCATTCGGGAGCAGCACGTCGGCAGGACTCGTTTGATCAACCAGTACATCATAACTAGCATCCTTCAACGCGGTCACGATTTCTGTGGAAAACAAGCATGACGGACATGCGGCGATGATCTTGGGCTTTCGTGCCGGCATCGCCTCTGCTGGCGTGTCATCGTGAGGTATTCGCGAGGTGCTAAGCCGCTGCACGTTGTAATAAATGCCGGGCAATAACACTAATTTCTTATCCAGCAGTGCCGCGTTCACTTGATCGGCCGTGCAGTTGGCCGGCAGGATCGCCACCGTTCCATCTCGCCGCCGCCCCGCTCGCCCCTGGCGCTGGATGAACTGTATCACCGAAGTCGACGCTAACGCATGACTCGGCGACGAGGGCTCCGGTAAAGAGTTAGGGATTAAGTTCTCACAAAATCGAATTTTGTTATGACAACAGAAAATAACGAAAATGCAGAAAATAACGATAGCGTAAAGGATTATACGCATCGTAATTCTGCCATGCATATCCCGATTCATCTATCTTTTTTCCCGAGAAAAAAATATCACACAGCAGAACCAATGATCAAGTGGACTGGTTCCATATACTTGAACGATTTTAGAGGCGAACAAAAACGAGAGACCTTGCGACGGTGACCCGGATGCCCCCGGAACAATTTTTCCCGTGGTTGAAGCAAGAAAGCGAGAAATTCTGGAAAACCATCGAGTTAAAAGACAACATCTATGGTTTCCAAATCCAAGCAGGCACGAAGTGGAACGATGGGCTCACCGATGACGAGATCGCTCGATTCGAGAACGACATGGGCTTCACGTTTCCAGAAATCTACAAGCTCTACTTGCGCACCATGAATGGCACGGACAAGGAAACCATCAACATTTATGCACGCTGTGGAGAACCCGTGCGGTATAGTCCCGGATATTTTTCATATTCCCGGGATTTAGAAGCAATTCGTGACAAGATCGCGTGGATTCTGGAGAAAAACGATGTAACGTCGGAAAATGTGGAAGAGATGGAAATTCCGCACATCTTGCCCCTCTTGTTCCACCGGTTCCTCATCATTGACCGATGCTTGTCCAATCCCGTCCTTTCGATGTACGGTAACGACATAATCCCGTATGCTTCAAGCCTGATGACCTTTCTCGTCAACGATATCTTCCGTGATTCCGCACCGGACCCGGAAATTCCGGACGATTTGATTGTCGATTTCTGGTTAAAATGAACCGCATCGACGCGAGCTGCTCGTTTAATTGCAGCTCTTCGTTTTAAAACGATCATTCAACGGCATATGCATATTGATGATAGAGCACATGCATATTGATGATAGAGCATATGCATATTGATGATAGAGCGCGGATAAAGGAACTGCACGAGCAATGGCGAGAACACATAACAAATTTGAAAGAAATCAACGATAAAATAGCTGATTTGAGCCATTCAACCAGAAGATGGCGAATATGTATGGTTCATCCCGCGCGGTACCAGGTGCCAACAATCCCTTCAAATTTCATTTCTAATCCCCTTTTTTTCGTCAAGCGCGTTGCACTTGATCATTGCCATCCGATCTCGCAAGTATCGAATCATTTATATATACAATCGTCAATACTTTGTTATGACCGAGCTTAAAAGCGCAGCGTGCTTTTTTAGGAAGCAGATTGTCATAACAATTGTTAGAACTATAATTCTGGCTTCGGCAAAATACCGGGTTGCTGAAACGGGGGCGTACATGCCAAGGCCACGGCCGAGGCACTCAACCCGCCGTTCTCAAAAGCCCGAGCGACTCGAGCGCAAAGG
>Ga0209039_10002384_pt1 | contig 16043 bp, 14 predicted proteins | sample BogFormECP12_OM1_FD_188238 | JGI IMG/M metagenome (GOLD analysis project Ga0209039, IMG submission 188238) | Bog forest soil microbial communities from Calvert Island, British Columbia, Canada - ECP12_OM1 (SPAdes) (version 2) | ecosystem: Environmental > Aquatic > Freshwater > Wetlands > Bog ... | reverse complement strand
TCTGAGGCCGCACCCGGCACGGTCCAGACCACGCGCTTCGCGCGCGCAGTCATGTTCTTCGACCTTGGGTTGATGGCGAATAGCAATTCGCCTACTTGAACGTCGCCAAAGCCCTTCCGGCCCCCGCCGTGCGCCCGTCGCGCGCGAGCGTCTCGGACAGGCCTGGGGTGGTCGCGACTACCGCCACCGCGTTGACCCGCCCTCGCTGGTCGCAAACCTCCGTTCGGCGGCCCACTGTCGTTCCGATTTCGATCTGCGAACTTCTCCCGGGCGCATCCCGTTGGGGTCACTTTTCACTTTATTCGAACTGCCGGGCAGAGCGGGCATGGCCGCGCCCACTCCCATCGGATCAGCGCGGGAGCTCGCCGTTATGTGTCGGCCTGTAGGTGGGACGCGACCTGTGGACGCCGCCGAGATCCTGGCACGGTTTGACTCGGAGATGCGCGAGCGGCCTCCCGTAGACGAGGGGACCCGGGTCGAGCGGGCCGGTCCGGTCGTCCGGTTGATCGCCGACCAATGCATGATCCTCTACTCCCGGCTGAGCGCCTCGAACGCCCGGGACGTGATCGCGGCGGAGACGGCGTACTTCCGGTCCCTGGGACGCGAGGTCGAATGGAAGGTCTACGGCCACGACCTCCCGTCGAACCTGGGAGAGCTCCTGCGCGACGCGGGGTACGAACCGGACCCGCCGGAGACGATGATGGTCGCGGACCTCGCCTCGTTCGTCCCGCTGCCCCGGGGGACCGGAGAGTTCGAGATCCGCCGTGTCGAGGACGAGGCCGGCCTTCGGGCGGCGGTCGCGGTCAGCCGGGACGCGTTCGGACCGGCAAGGGGTTGGCATGAAGAGGAGTACGTGAAGCGGCTCCACGACCCGACCCTACAGATCTTCGTGGCCTACCGGAACGGAGAACCGGTCGCTTCGGCACGACTCGAGATGCCTATCGGTCGGTCGTTCGCCAGCCTTTGGGGCGGTGGTACTAGTCCGAAGTATCGGGGCCGAGGGGTGTACCGTGACCTCGTCTCCCTCCGCGCCGAGTCGGCGCGTCAGAGGGGGTACGGGTTCCTCACCGTCGACGCGCTCGAAACGAGCCGACCCATCCTCGAGCGGTTGGGGTTCCAGCCGGTGGCCACCACCACGGGTTGGATTCGAAAGCCGTAGCTCGTCGGCCGGCGCCGACCCATTCGGAAACCTTTCCCCGGAGGCGCGGTCTCGCCGGGAGGAAGAGGCTCGGGTCCCTCTCAGCTCCTTCCGTAGGTTCCTAGGAACTCGGCCGCTTCGATCGATTTGGTTCGGGCCGCCGCCTCGACCTCCTTCGCGCCGGGGCCGGGCGCCATTCCCAGCGGCTCGCGTAGGGCGTACAGTCGGAAGAAGTACCGATGCGGCTTCCCTGGGGGCGGGGACGGACCTCCGTAACCGGTCTTCTTCCAGCTGTTCCGTCCCTGGTGGCTCCCGTCGGGGAGAGTGGCGGGCGTCGCGACGCCCTCCGGGAGCCCCTTCGCCGTTCCCGGGATGTCGTAGATGACCCAATGGACCCACGTTCCGACCGGGGCGTCCGGGTCGTCGCAGATCAACGCGAACGACTTAGTTCCCGCCGGAATCCCCTCGAAAACGAGAGGGGGCGAGACGTCCGCTCCGTCCCCGGTGTACTTCTTCGGAATGGTCTCTCCGTGCTTCCACTGCGGCGAACTCACCCTGAGCGCCATCGGTTCTCCCTGCGCCGTACCTACCCTTGCGAGGCGGGTTCGGGCGTCCGTAGGATCAGGGTCTGCGGCAAATCAAACGTTCGGTGGGGGGCGCGGTGCCCGGGTGTCGTTGCTGTCGGGGGGACTTCCGCGATTTCATCTCCCGCGTCACCGAAGCTATCGTGCCGTTCCGAGCCGGGCTCATACTTTGCCAATACCTAATAATTAGGGTACCAGATATATACGGCCGGTTTTTCTCCCATGACGTGGAGACCCTCCAGCAGCTCACCCATCGCCAGGTCGCGGCCCTGCGGGTCATCGCGGTCCGACAGACCCCTGGGCGGGGTGCGAGCCTCAAGGACATCGCCTCGAGACTCCACGTGCGCCCGCCGTCCGCCCTCGCCCACCTCGGACCTCTCGAGCAGTTCGGCCTGATCGTGCGATTCCGCGGAAAGAGCCGGCTCACAGACAAGGGAAACCGCACCTTGCAGGAGTATCAGCGGCACCACCGAGTAGCCGAGACCCTGTTCGGGAGCCTCGGCCTCGGACCGAAGGAGACGTGCGCGGCGGCGCACGAAATCGACCTCGCGATCTCCCACCGGACGGTGGACGAGATCTGCCGGGCCCAACAGCACCCAGCGGCGTGCCCGCACGGAGCGCCAATCGCCCCCTGCCATTCCACGGTCGGAGGTAGGGGAAGCTGAACGTCCCACCGGCAAGGCGGTGAGCTCCACGCAGAAACGGACGAAGTTCGTGATAATCCTCGTCGTGGCCGTCGCCTTGGTCGGGGTGACGGTGGGCGAGGTACTGACCAGCACCTCCCCTTCAAATCCGTGTGCGGGGATCACGACCCCGACATCGAGCTCGGCGGCTTCCGCCGCCCCGGTGAGCTCATCCCTCGGAGCAGGGAGCGCGGGAGCTCCCAGTCCCGCGTTCCTACGCGACCCCTTGCACGTGGGGCCCTCTGAGGGGCCCATCCCGGTGGTTGCGGCTGAGAACTTCTGGGGCAGCTTGGTGTCTCAGCTGGGCGGGAACCAGACCTCCGTGCTGAGCATCGTGACCGACCCGAACGCCGACCCTCACGAATATGAAGCGAACCTCTCGGATGCCCGGGCGGTTTCCAACGCGCAGTTCGTCATCGTGAACGGAGTGGGGTACGACGATTGGGCCCTCCAGCTCATCGCCGCAGACGGTGGCTCGAACCAGCTGGTTCTGAATGTCGGGGAGCTGAACGGCGTCAGCGTGACCGGGGGGATCGTTACCGGCAATCCTCACATGTGGTACAACCCTGTGTACGTGAACTACACCCTCGCGGCGATGTACACCGACCTCGTGTCGATTCGACCCTCCGCCACGAGCTACTTCGAGGCGAACTACGCGGCCCTCAACATCTCGCTGGGGCAGCTGTACGGCCAGGCGGCCGCGATCCGCCATCAGTTCGCCGGCACCGTCGTGGCGTCCACGGAAAGCATCTTCGTATACCTGGCCAACTTCACCCAACTGAACCTGGTCTCTCCACCGGCGTTCATGCAGGCGGTCGCCGAGGGGAACGACCCCTCGACCCAGAGCGTCGTCCAGTTTCAGTGTCAGCTGGAAAGCGGGCACGTGCGCGTGATGGTCTACAACCTACAGACCGTGACGCCGATCACGGGCAACATGAAGGCCATCGCCGCCGCCAACAACGTGACCATCGTCGGCATCACCGAAACCATCCAACCATCAAGCTACACGTTCCAGGAATGGATGGGCGCCGAATACCTCGCTCTCGCGAACGCTCTCAACGCCAACGCCCTTGGGCAGTAACTCACCGTGAGCGCATTGTCCGTCCTCTCCCCCTCCCGCGACGATGACTCCATCGCGATCCGAGCCAATCACGTGCAGGTGGGGTTCCGGAACAAGGTGGTCTGGCACGATGCCACCTTCGAGGTCCGTCGGGGGGAGTTCACGGCGGTCATCGGTCCGAACGGTGCTGGGAAGACGACCCTGTTTCGGCTTCTGCTTGGACTGCAACGGCCGTCGTTCGGGAGCCTTGAGGTCCTCGGGGCCCCCCCTCGCCGGGGGAACCGAAGGATCGGGTACGTTCCCCAACGACACACCATCGACAACGAGACCCATGTGGCGGCGGACGCTCTCGTGCGCCTCGGGGCCACGGGGTCGAGATGGGGACCGGGATTCTCGTATCGGGCCCAACGAGAGGCCGCGGCCGAGGCGCTCGACGCGGTCGGAGCATCGGAGCTGGGCTCGAAGTCTTTGGGCTCGCTCTCGGGCGGTGAACTGCAGCGGGTGTTCCTGGCGGAGGCCATCGTGGGAAACCCGGAGATGCTCCTCTTGGACGAACCCCTCTCCAACCTTGATATCCGCCGGTCCCGAGAGCTGGTCGAGGTGGTACACCATCTCGTCCAGTCCCGCCACGTGACCACCCTGCTCGTAGCCCATGACATCAACCCCCTCATCGAGTGCCTCGACAAGGTCGTCTACATCGCGAACGGTCACGTGGCGACCGGTCCGCCCGAGAGCGTGCTCACGTCGAGCTCCCTCTCGGAGCTGTACGGGGTTCCCGTCGAGGTGCTCCACGACTCCCGCGGGAACATCGTGATCGTGGGCGGCGAGAACCCTCACGAGGAGCGGGGCCGGCGATGACGGACTTCAACTGGAACATCGTCACCGACTTGCGTGACATGTGGCAGTGGCCGTTCATGCGCCAGGCCTTCGAAGCCGGCACGATCATCGCGGTCGTCGCGGGGATTATCGGCTACTTCGTGATCCTACGCCGCTCGGCGTTTGCCACGCACGCGCTCGGTCACGTCGGGTTCTCCGGTGCGGCCGGGGCGGTGCTCGTTGGGGTGAACCCGGTGTATGGCCTCCTTCTGTTCACGATGGGAGGCGGCTCGGGGATGGCCCTGCTGGGGCGACGGGCCGCGACACGCGATATCGAGATCGGGACCGTTCTCGCGTTCATGCTCGGCCTTGGCCTGGTGTTCCTCAGCCTGTACAACGGGAACGCGTCCGAGGTCATCTCAATCCTGTTCGGGGATATCGAAGGGGTCAGCGCGGCCGGGGTCCTCCTGACCCTCGAGGCCGCAATCGTCGTTCTCGCGGTGCTTGCGTTGATCTATCGGCCGCTGCTGTTCTCCTCGCTGGACGAGGACGTGGCCGAGGCCAAGGGGCTCCCCTTGCTCGCCCTCAACTTGGGTTTCATGCTGCTCCTGGCGGTCGCCATCTCGTTCGCGGTGCAGGTCGTCGGAGTCCTCCTCATCTTCGCTCTGATGGTCACCCCGGCCGCGACGGCGGTTCAGCTCACCAAGCGACCGCTGTACGGTCTGATCGTCTCAGTAGCCGTGGCCCTGTTCTCGATCTGGGCCGGGCTGTTCATCGCGTGGTACGAACAGTACCCTCCGAGCTTCTTCATCGTCACCATTTCGTTCGCCCTCTACGTGGCCGTGCGGAGCGGCTTCGCGCTATCGCGACGATTCGTTCGCCGCGAGGTCGCAGCCCCGAATCTGGACGCGGCCGCCGGCCCCGGATCGGTCTAGCGCTCCATCGACGCTCGGCCGTCGACCCCTCGTCGGGAGCGGTTCACTTCAACGCTTCTTTCTTACCGGCGTAGAGGTCGCGAGACGGGCTGAGCAGGTCGAAGACCTCGCGGTCGACAACGGGCGTTCCGTGGGCCACCAGGGACGCGAGGTTCATTCCCACCCCCGGTCCGAGCATGAACCCCTGACCGCACATCCCGACGCCCAGGACGAACCCCTCGACGTTCGGGGACTTCCCGACGACCGGGCTGCCGTCGGGGGTCATCGGGTAGAGTCCGCGCCAGACCCGGCGGATCGTGAGGTTCTTCAGGCGCGGGATGACCTCGACCAGGCGCGCGGCGATGATCGGCATGAACTCGTACGTCGAGTTCCGGTTCGTTCCCGAGATGGGCACCTTCGGGGTGTAGCAGAAGATGATCTGGCCGTTCGCGTCCTGCCCGAAGTAGAAGTTGATGGTCTTTCCCTCGGGTCCCGGTCGCAGGTCCACGACGAGCGGAGCGAGAAACTGCTGCACCGGAGCGGAGATCCCGCCTTCGTGACTGTCGGGCAGGATCGGGATGTCGAGGCCCGCCATCCGGCAGATCCCGCTCGCGTTCACCCCCGACGCGTTGATCACGGTCGGGGCTCGGTACTCCTCCTTCTCCGTGCGGACCCCGACGACGACGTTCCCGTGCAGGACCAGGGACTTCACCGGTTCCCGGTAGCGGTACACGGCACCGAGGCGGACCGCTTCGTGCGTGAACGACTCGGCTGCCAGGAGCGGGCTCACCTGGCCGTCGTCGGGCGAGTACGTTCCGCCCCTCAGCCCTTCTTCGTTGATCCCGGTGACGACCTTCCGGATGCCCTCGGCGTCGAGCCAGTCGATATTGAGACGGAACTTCTTCTGGACCGGGAGCAACCCCTTGACGGTCGTTTCGACCTTCTCGGTGAACGCCGGGAAGCAGTACCCGCCCTTCTTCCATCCGATGTCGGTCCCGGTCGTCTCCTTCCAATGAGAGAAGACCTCGATGCTCTGCTGGCAGAGCCGGATCTTCGCGGGGTCCGAGTGGGTCGCGCGGACCCCTCCGATCGCGGCCTTGTTCTGTCCCTGACCGGAGGAGGAGAGCTCGTCAAGGACGAGCGTTCGGAACCCCTCGCGGGCGAGGAAGTAGGCGGTCGGGTTCCCGACCGACCCGGCCCCGATGACGATGGCATCAAACTCGGTTGCTGCCTTCACTTTCCACCAGGAACGCTTTCATCGGGACTTCCTGGGTGAACGGTCGGTGTACCGGTGGTGTGACGGCCTTCAGGTCCACGCCTAGCTCACGGAAGATGCGCGCGGTCAGCTCGGCGCACGTCTTCCCTCCACAGGGTCCCATTCCGCTGCGCAACGAGGCCTTGACGGCGTTGAAGTCCCGGCTACCCGTGTCCCGCAGGTAGTCCACGATCATCTGCTTCGTGACCCGCTCGCACCGGCAGACGATCACTTCGTCGTCGGTCACCGGCGGCACGGATTCCGGAACGGCCGGGGTCTCCGACGGGCGGATCCGGACCCCCGCCACCTTCTCCGCGTCGGCGAACGGGACCTCGAGGACCATGAGTCGGCGACGGTTGAGCGACTTGCCCGATAGGATCCGCAGCACCTTGCCCGTGCCGACCGGTTCGCCCTCGTTCCCGGTGGTCGACACCACTTGGCCGACCTGCACGAGCTCCTCGGGCATCTCCCACGGGACCGTCACCCTCGCCACCGTCGCGGTGGGGTCATGGCGCTTGTCGACGAGGCTGATCGCGCATCCGGGGCAGATTGCGACGCACTTGAGGCAGCCCACGCAATCTCCCACGAGCTTGGGCCGTCCGAGGAGATTCCCCTCGGGGATCACAATCCCGTCTGTGATGCAGACGTCCGTACAGGGGTTGCACGGGATATCCTGGGCACACCGAAGGATCGGGTACACGCTCATCTCCGAGGGAGGCGGGTAGAAGCCCGCGGTGGGCCCCGGATGCGAGCGCAGCATGGCCTGGATCTGGAGCCACTCGGAAGGGATGTCGACGGAGAACCCCATCTCCTTCAGGATCTTCCGTGCCACGATCTTCCCCGAGAACATCGCCGCCGACGCCTCAGCGATCTCCTGGGAATCCCCGGCGGAGTAGACCTTCATGCCGAGCCGCTCTCCCTCTAGGAACAGCTCGTTGACGGAGGAGAGTCCGACCGCGACGAGCACGGTGTCCACTTCGAAGGAAAGCTCGGAGCCCGCGATCGGGTGGAACTTGTCGTCCACTCGAGCGATGATCACCCGCTCGACCCGGTCCTTCCCTTCGGCTCTCAGCACCGTGTGGGATGTGTAGACCGGCACGCCGAGCCGGAGGATCTTGTCCCGGTGTACCTTGTACCCGCCGCATTCGGGTAGGACTTCGGCAAGGCCGACCACGTCGATCCCGGCCTGGAGGGCTTGGTATGCCACGATCAGACCGACGTTCCCGCCGCCGACGATGAACAGTCGACGGGAGGGCTTGACGAGGTCGCGGTTGACGAGCGTCTGGAAAGCGCCGGCCCCGTAGACCCCCGGAAGGTCCGCGCCCGCGAACGCGAGGGCCTTCTCCCGCGCGCCGGCGGCGACGAGCATCGACTTCGGGCGAACGACCGTGAAGAGGCCCTGTTTCAGAATCCCGACCATGCCGTCCTGGAAGACGCCCACCACGGGGGAATCGGTCCAGAGGTCGACCGTCTTCTGCGCCCGCGCCTGCTGCTCGAGGATCCGACCGATGTCGGTCCCGCGCACGCCCGCGTAACAGTCGTCGACCGACCCGAAGAAGTTGTGGGTCTGGAGGCTCAGCTTCCCGCCGAGCACCTGCTTATCGTCACAGAGAATGCAATGCACTCCCTTCGAGCCGAGCTCGGCCACTGCCATCAGTCCCGCCGGCCCGCCCCCGACGACCAGCACGTCGGTCTCGACCTCGGGAATCGCCTGCCGGAGACGCATGGGGGAATCGTCCGCCATCAGCTCGGGCAGACCCTCGATCGGGAGGACGTTCATGCCGGAGTGCACGGGAGTGATGCACGCCTTGACCGGTAGGCCGTCCGCGAGCACCAAGCACTGCGCGCACTGTCCGTTCGCGCAGAAGATTCCCTGGGGTGAGCCATCGCGACGGTGCCGGCCGAAAACCTGGATCCCGTTCGCGAACAGCGCCGAGGAGACCATCTCGGACTTTCGCGCCTCGAGCGTCCGCCCGTCGAAGGTGAACCCGACCATATCGGGGTGCTCCGGCACGTCGAGGATGGGATGTCGTTCGACCCGGTCCGGGGGCATGCGGTTCCTCTCGTAGGATTTCAGGTCGAGGGACGGTATTTAACTCCGTATCAACGGGACTTCACGAAACCGATAGGGCTCTTCGACGAGTCCGGGGAACCATGATCTGGAACATCGAGCGACCCGTCAACGACGTGAACACGATCCGATCCTACGCTCCGAACTCCGCCGACCGAAAGAAGCTCCTAGAAGAGCTCGCCGCCATGCGGAAGACGACGGTCGAGATCCCGCTCGTCATCGATGGGAAAGAGGTCCGCACCGGGAACCTCGTGGACGTGCGGTGCCCGGACGACCACGACGTCCTCTTGGCCCGCGCGCACGTCGCGGGCGAGCCGGAGCTCCGACGCGCCGTCGAGACCGCGCTCGCGGCTCACGAGAATTGGGCGAAGATGGACTGGTACCACCGGGTCGCCGTCTTCCAGAAGGCCGCGACGATGCTCGCGGGTCCCCGCCGGACCCGGAACATCGCGGCGATCATGCTCAACCACTCGAAGAACCCGTACGAGGCCGAGATCGACCTGGCCGAGCTCGTCGACTTCTGGAACTTCAACGCGTACTTCACCCGCCAGATCTACGAGATGCAGCCGAACCAATATCCCGGCGAGACCAACCGGTTCGACTGGCGTCCGCTCGAGGGGTTCGTCCTCGCCATCCCGCCGTTCAACTTCTACTCGATCGCCGGGAACCTGCCCACGGCACCGGCAATGGTCGGCAACGTGGCCCTCTGGAAGCCGGCTCGGTCGGTGATCCTCTCGAACTACGAGATCTACAAGGTCCTGCTCGAGGCGGGCCTGCCGCCCGGGGTCATCAACTTCGTCCCGTTCCCGAGCAAGGAGGCCCCGGTCCTCCTCGACCACCCCGCCCTTGCCGGGGTCCACTTCACGGGGAGCTACGACACGCTCGTCACCATCTGGAAGCGCGTGGGTGCCAACCTCGAGAAGTACCGCAACTTCCCGCGCATCGTCGGGGAGACCGGCGGCAAGGACTTCATCTTCATGCACCCGTCGGCGGACGTCCGCGGCACCGCGATGAACTTGATCCGAGGGGCGTTCGAGTACCAGGGCCAGAAGTGCTCGGCCTGCTCGCGCGCCTACATCCCCGAGAGCCGGTGGCCCGAGGTGGAGCGGATCCTGAAAGAAGAGGTCCCCAAGGTCCCGATGGGTCGCGTCGACGGCGCCGAGAACCTGATGGGGGCGATCATCGACGAGCCGGCGTTCGCCAACATCGTGAAGTACCTCGAGTTCGCCAAGAGCCACCCGCGCGACTACACGTTCGTGGTGGGCGGCGAGTCGGACGGCTCCAAGGGCTGGTTCGTCCGCCCCACCGTGATCCGGTCCAACGACCCCCAGGGGAAGCTGATCTCCGAGGAGATCTTCGGCCCGGTGCTTACCGTTTACGTGTACCCGGATGGAAAGTTCGAGGAGACACTGAAGCTCTGCGACGCGACCTCGCCGTACGGTCTGACGGGAGCGGTCTTCGCCCGGGACGCCCGTGCGGTCACCCGCGCGGAAGAGGCGCTGCGCTGGAGCGCGGGAAACTTCTACATCAACGACAAGCCCACGGGGGCGATCGTGGCCCGCCAGCCGTTCGGAGGCGCCCGGCGCTCGGGGACGAACGACAAGGCGGGGTCGGTGCTGAACATGCTCCGCTGGCTCTCGCCCCGGAACATCAAGGAGAACGCCGTGCTGCCGGACGACTGGCGGCGGCCGTTCATGGACTAGACCGAACGGGAACTCTCCGCGGGCGCGCGCCACGTTCGAGGCCGTACCCCGGGCGTGGCCACCCGCCACGCGGAGGCGTGCCCACCGCGCTCCTAACGGATGACGGACGACCAAGCCTCCGTACCGCCAACGGCCGGGGGCGCTACTTTCCGCGGCGAGCTTCCGGAGGATTCCCTACGCGAGGATCTCGTGCCGCAGGCTAGCAATCCCGGTCGCACCAATCCGAAGGATCCCAACGAGATTCCGCGGGCGACGGCCGATGTGCGGGCGAAGAGGAGTTCGCTGCCGGGGGCGCGGTCGCTTCGGCCTCCCGCTTCGCCTGGGTCATCGACCCATCATAAGTACCCTATTAGAACCAGGTTTCGAAACGCGCATCTGCCACCCCTCCTGGCGAATTCTGCGCATTTCCAAACCAGAAAGATGGTAGTACGATGACCGTAGACGGACTATAGGCGAAGTCCTGGTCGGTCGCGTGCCGACCGGGACCCGTCGAGGCCACGGGTCGTACCCAGCGCCTCCGCTACGGAGAACCTGGATGACGGCCGAGGTCCTTCATGATCTGGTCGTACTGCTCTCGGGTGATCTCCCCGCGAGCGTAGCGCATCCGGGCGATCATCGCGGGTCGGTTCGGTCCGTTCCCCCCGGACCGGTCCGGATCGTAGCGACGACCGTACCGGCTCGCCCGCGTGCTCCAGAACGCGACCCGGACGATGAAGAACACCACGATGAGGATGAAGAACAGGGCGAACACGCCCCCGAACCGGCCGAACCCGTAGGGCGAGGTTGGGGCCGTGAGCCCGAACGACGCCGGATAGACCAGCATCAAGAGGATCAGGGCCGCCACGGCGACGAAGACCACCCCGATCACGATAGGGAGCCAATGGATGCGGCGCGGAGGTGGACGGTAGCCCATGCCCGGCGGTCGATAGTACGGTCCCGGGTCGTTCACGGCGGTCCGGGGACGAGACGCGCCTTCCTGGGATAAGAAAGGTCGTCTCGGGAATTGCTTCGGTCCGGCTCAGGGGGCGGAGGGAGCCGACCCCGTCGGCCGTGACTCCTCCGTCTTCACGACCTCGGAGTACAGGAACTCGTTCGTGCGGTGCTCCTTTCGCTTCCGAGCCTCCGTTTCCGTCGTGCGAAGCTCGGTCCGACGGATCTTCCCGCTGATCGTCTTCGGAAGCTCCGGACAGAACTCGAGGATGCGCGGGATCTTGTAGTGCGCGAGCCGGGTCCGGCAGAAGAGGAACATGTCCCGGGCCAGGTCCGGGGACGGGACCTCTCCGGGCTTCAAGATCACGAACGCCTTGACGAGGGCCCCGCGGATCGGGTCCGGGCTCCCGATGACGGCAGCCTCGGCCACGGCCGGGTGCTCGGCGAGCGCGCTCTCGACCTCGAACGGGCCGATCCGGTAGTCGGAGGACTTGATCACGTCGTCCGCACGTCCCACGAACCAGAAGCGCCCGTCGGCGTCCCGATAGGCACGGTCGCCCGTGAAGTACCACTCTCCTCGGAACGCCTTCGCGGTCACCTCGGGGGAGGCCCCCAGGTAGCCGGCGAACAGGCCCGGGGGATGGGACGGGAGGTGGACCGCGATGTTCCCCTCCTTCTCGGCCTTCTGCTCGACCCCGTGCTCGTCCACGACCCGCACGTCGTACAAGAACGAGGGCCAGCCGACCGAACCCGCCTTGATCTCGCGACCGGGGAGGTTGCCGACCATCAGGGTCGACTCGGATTGGCCGTACCCATCGCGCAGCGTGACCCCCGTGGCTTTCCGCCACGCATCGATGACCTCCGGGTTCAACGGCTCGCCCGCGCTCACGCACTCCCGGAAACGGAACCGGTACTTCGTGAGGTCCTCGAGGATGAACATGCGCCAGACTGTCGGGGGCGCGCAGAAGGTGGCCACTCCGTGGTCCTGGAGGGCCTGCAACTGGTGCCCGGGGTCGAACCGGCCCGAGTAGTAGAACGAGAAGGAGGTCGCGCCCACGTTCCATGGGGCGAAGAAGGAGCTCCACGCGAACTTGGCCCAGCCGGCCTGACTGATGTTCGAGTGGACGTCCCCGGGACGCACCCCGACCCACGCCGACGTGGTCAGGTGTCCGATCGGATAGCTCGTGTGCGTGTGGGTGACGATCTTGGGTAGCCCGGTCGTCCCGGAGGTGAAGAACAGGAACAGGGGGTCGCTCGAGCGCGTGGGGGCCGGGGAGGCCTCCGTGGACTCGGTCCGGCTCGCGTCGACCGATGTCCACCCAGGCCGTACCCCTCCGGTGATCAGCTTGATCGGGACCGGATGGCCGGTGGACATCTCCGCCCAGTCGATCTTCTTGGCGCTCACCGGGTCGGCGAGGACGGCGCCCGGGTGGAGCTGTCGGAAACGGTACTCGATGTCCGAAGGGGAGAGGATCGTGGCCGCGGGCACGAGGACGAACCCGCCCTTGATCGCGGCGTAGTAGCTGAGCCAGACCTCCGGGTAGACCGGCAGCATCACGAAGAGCGGTTGCCTCTCCTTGAGCCCGAGCCGACGGAGCAGGTTCAGGAGACGGTTCCCCGCCTCGACGAACTCCCGGTACGTGAGGCGGAGCTCGTGGTCCCGGTCGTCGGCCCAGATGAGGGCCGGCCGGTCCGGGGCTCTCTTTAGGTGACGACCTTCGAACACCTCGTGGGCCCAGTTGAACCGCTCCGGGATCTCGATCTTGTCACGACCGAGCGCGTCGAGCTCTCCCCGCTCGACGAGAGTGAAGGCGTCCTGTAACGGGATCATGATCTCCTCGACCCGAACGAGCGGCCCATTCTACTTACGAGTTACGTGATGGGAAAATCAGTCCGCGGGTCCGGAGGCCTCGGGGCACCGTTCCCACCGGTGCGGCGGAAGAGCGCCCTTACTTCGCCTTTGTAAGACCCAGCAGGGCGAGGTCGTGCTGCATCTCCTCGCGGTCGGCCGGGGTCAACGGCAGGAGCGGGGGTCGGACCGGTCCGCCAGCCATGCCCATCAGCTCCCCCCAGTACTTCACCATCTGGACCGGCAGAGCCCCTCCGGTCCGCCCGACGAGCCGTCCCCACCACTTGCGAGAGACGGCCTTGATGGGACGGATCTTCTCGTACAGTTCCCGCGCCTCGTCCCACCGTCCGTGGGTCGCGAGGTCGATGTACCGGACGTACTGATTCGAGGACTCGGTGTCGAACCGCCAGTCACTCGTGTTGGCGAACATCACCTGTTGACGGATGCCGTACGGTTCCCCGACGAAGAAGATCTCCTCGTCCGGCATGCTGACGACGGCCTTCGCGCCGGCCTGCAGGTGGGTGTCGATGGAGAGCCCGAGATTGAAGCTGGCCTCCTTGATGGCGATCAGGGTCTCGAGGTCGGCCATCCGCGACATCGCCTTCGCGGAGAGGACGATTCCGAACTGCGGCGAGTTGTAGAACGCGATGCCGATGTTGACCCTCTCCGCAACCTGGGCGACCCAGTCGACAACCTGCTCCTCCGTCTTCGTCACCATGTAGGGCGCGGCGAGAATGACGAAGTCGAAACCGAGCTCTTCCGCGCGGTGCGCCATCGCTACGACGTCCTTGAGACAGGTATCCGTGACCTGGAACGCGACCCGAGCCCGACCGTGGACCAGGCGGGGGGCGAGCTCCATCAAACGGTAGCGCTCCTCCTGGGTCAGGCTCCAGAACTCTCCCATGTTCCAGGAGAAGCCGAGCCCGTGGGTCCCGAGCCGCAGGACATGCTCGATGTTGGCCGCGAGCCCCTTCTCGTCGAGCTCGTCCTCGGGCGTGAACGGCGTCATCATCGTCGTCCATTGGCCGACGAGGTTCTCGCGGGCCCACGCCTTCGCTTCCGACCGAGTGTACTGCATGATCCCTCTCCCCTTCGTGCCGTTCGACGGGGAACGGTATCAAGCCGAGCTTATCATGGCTCCCGAGACCGTCTAGGCCCCGGGGCGGTCGCCCTTCGCGATAAGCAGTTCGAACGCCTCGCCCTGGCGCGCGTCGTGCACGATCTGATGACCCTTGCGATCGGCCCAAGCGCGCACGTCGATGCGGCTCGGGACGTCGTTGACCAGGACCCGGGCCAGGGTGCCGGGCGGAAGGACGGAGAACTCCTTCTCGAGCCGGGCGATCGCGCCCGTACAGGTGAGCAGTGTCCCGTCGACCGTGAGGACGATGGTCGGTGACGTCACGACGGGACCCGGGCGGCCGGGGCGTTGACCTCGGCGAACACGTCGATCTTCCCGGTCAACCGTTGCCGGAGCTCGTCCCGGAAGGCCGCCACGGCCGTGGCGTCGACGGCTCCCTTCTCTCGGTCGCCGCGCGTGCAGACCGCTCCCCGCACTCCGACGATGTCCGGATTGATCCGAACGAGGGTGTGTAGGTTCGCGACCCGGAGGGTTCCCGAGAGCGCCGTGCTCATGCCGGCCTCCTTGGCCTCGACGACGAGGTCCTTCAACTTCCGCTCCCCGAGGAAGTCGAAGAGGTTCCGGCCGTCTTTGACGAGCGTGTCGATGAGCATCCCGTCGCTCTTGCTCTCCTTGCCGAGCTTCACGACCAGCGTGGGGTCGATCCCGCGATAGAGGTGGCTGTCCGCGAACGTCGCCGCGATGAGCTTGGTGTCGAACCCCTCGAGCGCGCTCCGGCTCTCCCGGAGGATCCGTAGCGCGGTCTCGTAGTCGCTCTCGATGAAACCCACTTTCACGGAGGTGGCTCCCAGCGCCGCGGCGCCGTAGACCGCCATGGCCACGGTCCCGGCCTGGTTCGGCACGACACCGAGGGTGACGCTCACGTGGAACGGCCGGGGAAAGGCGTTCCGTACCTCGCGGATGACCGGGGGAAAGTTCGACCCGACCATCATCTCGCGTAGGTTCTTGACGTCCACAATGTCGGCACCGCCGGCGACGGCCTCGCGCCCCTCATCGAGGTTCTGCACACTGACCATCAGCATCATTGCGTTCCTTCCCTGTGGGGGCCGACCGGTCCGCGCCGCGTCCCGGGATGGGGTCCCGACCTACCCGCATCCACATGGCCCGGCCCTTTAGCCTTGCCCACGGACGATTTTTCAGCGGGGGAGGATGCAAAGCCTCCCTGTCAAGCGAACTTGACGTGTTCCGAATGGCCCGGCCCTGCCGAGGGAGAATCCCTTGTAAGGGAGCGTTCCCGTTCAAAAGTGCGAGGCCAGCTACTCGTGGACCGAGGGACACCGGTGAACCAGCGAAAGGTGACCTTCCGTCGGCTCTAGGTGAATGTCCGCCCGGGGCAGGCGGCTGGCCAGCCACTCGCCGTGTCTTCTCCGAACGCCGTGCCAGAGCCTGGGTCGCTGACCACCCTAATAATGGGCGGAGGTCGTGGCCCCCGCCGTGAACGCCTCCTCCGCTGAGAACGACCCGGTGCGGGTCGTCGGAAGCGCCAGCGGGCGTAACGGGGAACCGATCGTTCACCTCGCGACCGTGCCGGGAAAGGTAGAGGTCAGGGTGAGGGACCTCGACGCACTGTTCGACCGGACCGTCTCGCCGACGTATCCGCACACCGGACCGATGTTGAACCGGGCGGTCGCGAAGTTCTTGGTCGACTCCGTTCGCGAGCAACGTCGGACGCCCGAGGTCGAGGTGACCGTCGCGCTCCAGACCCCCCCGCTCGGGGCCGAGGAGGAAGCCAGCCATCGAGCCCAGATGAGCAACTTCTTCGCCAACGAGGCTGAGTTGGCCGCACTGGACTTGAGAGTGAACCGCACCGAAGGGTTGGGCTCCCTCCGGTTCGCGATCCCGCTGGTCGTGCTGGCGGGCCTCGTGGCGGGGGCGCTCTACGTCAACCTGGGGACGTCCAGC
>Ga0209039_10002383_pt1 | contig 16044 bp, 19 predicted proteins | sample BogFormECP12_OM1_FD_188238 | JGI IMG/M metagenome (GOLD analysis project Ga0209039, IMG submission 188238) | Bog forest soil microbial communities from Calvert Island, British Columbia, Canada - ECP12_OM1 (SPAdes) (version 2) | ecosystem: Environmental > Aquatic > Freshwater > Wetlands > Bog ... | reverse complement strand
GAAAGCTGATCGCTGAAGGCTGAGAACTGAAAACTGACCACTGACTACTGAGAACTATTCATGAGAATAATTGCCGGCACTTACCGCGGACTGCGCTTGAAAACCCTGAAGGGCGGGAATCTGCGTCCTACCTCCGACCAGTTGCGCGAAACGCTTTTTGACGTGCTGGGTCCGCGCGTGGAGGGATCGGCTTTCCTGGACACATATGCAGGAACCGGTGCGGTAGGTTTGGAGGCCCTCAGTCGCGGCGCGGGAGATGTGGTCTTTATCGAGCACCACCGGCCGGCAGTGGAGTTGATTCGCAAGAACCTCGAGGCCTTGGGCATCGATTCCGGCTACCGGCTGATCGCTCGCGACACCGTGACCGGCCTCGAACGGCTCGCCAAGGAGAACGAGCACTTCGACATCGTGTTCCTCGACCCGCCTTACGAAGAAATCCGCGAGTACCACCACGTCCTGCGGCAACTCGGCCGCTCGCCGATCCTGCTACCTGACTCGATGGTGGTGGCCGAGCACTCGCGCCACTGCGTGCTGGAAGATGCCTACGCCGGCCTGGTCCGGACGCGCTTGCTGCGCCACGGCGACGCGCAACTCTCGTTCTATCGCCTCACCCCTGCATAGCTATCAGCCATCAGGTGTCAGCTATCAGCTAAGACAACCGGACTTTCTTCCGGAAAGCTGAGAGCTGACGGCTGATGGCTAAAGCTAAAAAAAGTGCTTGACCCTGACGTAACGTCAGACTCTACGCTGACCAGGAAGGGAGACGGACGGTGAAAGACACCACGGCACGCTTGTATCAGGCGCACGAATTTGCTGAGCGCGTAAGAGTCACAGTGCGGACGCTGCATCACTACGACCACCTCGGCTTGCTCAAGCCGGCTGGCCGCACAGCGTCCGGCTATCGTCTCTATAGCGAGCGCGACTTTGCGCGCCTGGAGCAGATTGTGGCGTTGAAGTTCATCGGCTTTTCCCTCAAACAAATCAGGGACCTTCTCAATCGGAAGGCGTTCGATCTGCCGGCGACGCTTCGCCTGCAAAGCACGATCTTGAAGGAGAAGCGCCGCCACCTGGACTTAGCCATCCAGGCGATCGAGCGGGCCAAACGCTTGGTGACGTCCCGGGCGTCGAGCCGCGAACCCGACTGGGAGGCGTTCCGAAAAATCATCGAGGTGATCAACATGCAGCAGAACACAGAATGGATGAAGCAGTATTACACCGAGGAAGCCCGCCAGGATCTCGCCGGCCGCAGCACGCCGGAGGTGATCGAGCAAGGCCAACGAGATTGGGCGGCGCTGATCAAGGAAGTCGAGGCAGCGGTGGCGGCAGGCATGGACCCGGCAAGCGAGCAGTCCCAGGGGCTGGCTCGACGCTGGCAGACTCTCATCGACGCCTTCACCGGAGGCAGCGCTGCCGTTGCCGCGGGCCTCAAGAAACTCTACGCCGACCAGTCCAATTGGCCTTCCAGCTTCAAGAAGCCCTATAGCGACGCGGTGGGAGCGTTCATCTGCAAAGCGGCGGAGGCCCGCAAGCAAGGCAAGCAGTGAAGAGGGGACGCGGAGGTCGTCTTGCGAACTGGCGACCTTTGGATGCCGGTTGACGAGAGTTGAAAAGCCGCGGCGCTACTCTCTTGGAGGACCACGGCGAGCCGGCGCGCTCGCCGTGGCCGCCAGGCATCGACGAAGGGGGCTCAGGGGCAAGCCGCCCTCACAAGTAGGCTTTATCGATATAGCACCAGGACCAGTCTTGGCCGGGCTCAACGGACTTCATTACCGGGTGGCCTGTCTGCTTGAAGTGTCCGGTGGCGTGGCGGCCGGGCGAGGAATCGCAGCAGCCGACGTGGCCGCAGACCAGGCACATTCGGAGCGCGACCCACCGCTGGCCGCTCTTCAAGCACTCCTCGCAACCCTTCGTGTTGGGCTGGACGGGCCGCGCTTGATCAAGGTGCGTACAGGAAGTGGCCACGGACCCTCCTTTCGCGATCCAGGATCGCAACGTCGAAAGCAGACCCCACCTCATTATTCGAAGATACCGAAGTGCGGCGCAGCGGTCAACACGGCAGTCGGGGACCGGTGCGACGACGACCTCCAGTGATATGCGGGAGGAAATTGAGAAGCTGATGGACGTGTGCTATCATCATAATCCGTTGCTGCCCTGAAAGACGCCCTTGGCAGGCCGGGTCGGTCGCTTCCAGCGGGGCAAGGAACCCGCTCCCAGGAGTTCGACTAGGCCTGAGCTGCCTGCTTTGCGGGCAAGCCTCGTCCGCGGCCGCGGGTCAGGATCGTTATGCCAACCTCGTTAACGCAGAAAAGCAGCAAAGCCGACCCCAACTTGTTGGAGCTGAAACTCGCCCACAGCCCCGACTCCGATGATGCCTTCATGTTCTACGGCCTGGCAACCCGGAAGATCCCGACCGGCAAACTGCAGTTCATCCACATCCTGGAGGATATCCAAACGCTGAACGAGAAGGCTCTGGAAGAGGCGTACGACATCACGGCGGTCTCTTTTCATGCCTACGCCTACCTGTCGGACCGTTATCTTCTTCTACCCTGCGGCGCCAGCTTCGGCGAGCGCTACGGGCCACTGGTGGTGGCGCGTAGCGCGTTTGGTCGCACGGAACTGAAGGGGAGGCGGATTGCGGTGCCGGGGAGAATGACCACCGCCTTTCTCGTGCTTCAACTCTACGAGCGCGAGATTACCCCTGTTTTTGCTCCCTTCGACAAGGTGATGAGCCGGGTCACTGCCGGCGAAGCTGATGCCGCCCTGGTGATCCACGAGGGTCAGCTCACTTATGCCCAGGAGGGTCTGAGTAAAGTGGTGGACCTGGGCGAGTGGTGGCACCAGGAAACCGGTCTGCCTTTGCCATTGGGCGGTAACGCTATCCGCCGGACGCTGGGCCCGGAAATCCATCACCAGGTGTCAGAGTTGATGCGGGCCAGCATCCAGTACGGCCTGAACCATCGTGAGGAGGCACTGCTCTACGCGATGCAATTCGCACGTGGGCTCGACACGCCTACCGCCGACCAGTTCGTCTCGATGTATGTCAATGATTGGACCCTCGATTACGGCCAGCGCGGCCGTCGCGCCGTTCAGTTCCTGCTCGATCGCGGGTTCGAAAAGGGCATCCTGCCCCGACAGGTGACCGCGGAGTTTGTGGAATGATGTCCTTGACGCCGGGTCTTTTTCCCTCTGCTGCTCTCGCCGCGAAAAAAGAAAGCAAGAAGAGCCGCGTACCTTTCACGCCCGCACAGCGTCACATCCTGCTGGCGCTTGCCAGCGCGGTGGGTCTGCGGATGCTGGGCCTGTTTCTTGTGCTCCCCGTCTTTACTCTGTACGGCCTCCAATTCACCAAGTCGCGATTCCTGGTGGGATTCGCTTTCGGCTGCTATGGCCTCGCCATGGCCATGACCGAGTTTCCGCTGGGGCGCCTCTCCGACCGTATCGGACGCCGCAAGGTCCTGCTGCTGGGCATGGCGATTTTCAGCCTGGGATCTTTTCTATGCGCGATTCCCGCGTGGCTGCCGGCTTCCATGCGGATCGGCGAATTGCTCTTCGGGCGGCTCGTGCAAGGGATCGGCGCCATCACGTCGACCGCTTTTGCAACGGTTTCCGATCACATCAAGGAGGAGCGCCGCTCGACAGCCATGGCGGTGCTGGGGATTCCCATCGGTGCGTCCTTCATCATCGGTGTCGTCGCCGGTCCCGTCATTGCCGGACGTTTTGGAACCGCGTCGCTCTTCTGGCTCACCGGCGCCCTGGGGCTCACCACGGTTTGGCTGCTGGCTCGCTACCTGCCGGAGGTGGCGCCGCGCCATGCCGCGCCAGCCTCGCTGATTGAAGTCCTGCGCCGACCGGCGGTGCTCCGACTCGATCTCTGCGGCTTCCTCATGAACACGTTCATGACGTCCTTCTGGTTCTTCTTCCCGTTGATTGTCACGGTGCAGCACCACATGCCGATGGGACAGTACTACCGGATTCTCATTCCCATGCTCCTCGCCAGCGGCGTCACGATGTTTGGATTCTCGTCGGGGGCCGATCGCGGTTTCGGCAGAGAGTTGGCGGCTACGGCTTTCCTCATTCTCATGGTCAGCGCGGCCCTGCTATTTCACCCCTCCGCGGGCGGCATGGACCCCACCTGCCTGGTCGCTGTCCTGATTCCTGGCACGTTGTTCCTGATCGGGTTCACCGGCCTCGAGCCGGTCCTCCCAAGCTTGGTGAGCCGAATCGCGAGAGAAGGCTCTTACGGCGCTACTCAAGGCTCGTTCCAGGTGCTCCAGTACCTGGGCAGTTTCGCGGGGAGTCTCCTGGCCGGCGGCCTCTCCCACCTTCCGTCGGACTACATCATGATCGTGCTGATGGGTGCGTCTTTCGCAGGCTTCCTCCTGATGCTCCGCAAGTTGAAGGTCTAGCTATGAGTCGCAGTGGGGCGGGCGTATGTCGGCTGCATCGACGGGTAGCGTGCGTTTCCCCGCAGGCCACAGAATTGAAGCGGGGTGAAGTGGGTGTGGTGACCGCTCAGAACTGACTGGCTTCGGAACTCGAGAATCAAGGAGAACCATCGCGCTCGCTCGCGAACGGTCTGGACTCGCTACACGGGCCGCTACACGCCATAGTACTGCCGATACCAGCTTACGAAGCGCCCGATCCCCTCTTCGACAGAGGTCGAAGGTTGGAATCCGGTGTCACGAGCGAGATCGTCCACGTCCGCACACGTTGCGGGGACGTCGCCAGGCTGCATCGGCAACAGGTTCAGCCGAGCCTTCTTCCCCAGCTTCCGTTCCAGGGTCCCGATAAAGGTGATGAGCTCCACGGGGCAGTTGTTGCCGATGTTGTAGACGCGAAACGGCGCGCAACCGCGGTCAGGCTCGCTGTTGTCCGAGTCGGGGTTCGACTGCGGGATCTTTTCCATGACCCGCGCGACGCCCTCCACGATATCGTCGATATAAGTGAAGTCGCGCCGCATGTTGCCGTGATTGAACACGTCAATCGGCCGGTCTTCCAGAATAGCCTGGGTAAACAGGAAAAGCGCCATGTCCGGCCGGCCCCACGGGCCGTAGACGGTGAAGAAGCGCAGTCCGGTGGTGGGAAGGCCGAAGAGGTGCGAGTAAACGTGGGCCATCAATTCGTTCGCCCGCTTGGTAGCAGCGTATAGGCTGAGCGGATGGTCCACGCCGTCGCGCGTCGAAAACGGCATACGCGTGTTGCCGCCGTAGACGGAGCTGGAAGAGGCATACACGAGGTGCTTCACGCCTTGTCGGCGGCACCCTTCCAACACATTTCCGAACCCAACCAGGTTCGAGTCAATATAGGCCTCAGGGCAAGTGAGCGAGTATCGTACGCCGGCCTGCGCCGCCAGGTTCACGACCACGGGAAAGGAAGTCTCTTCAAAAAGCCGCGTCATTCCCTGGCGATCGGCGAGGTCCATCTCGAGGAAACGGAATCCGGGCCGGCCCTGGAGCTGTGCCAGCCGCGCCTTCTTGACGTTGACGTCGTAATAGGGGTTAAGATTGTCCAGACCCACCAAGGGCCTCCCCTCGTCAAGGAGACGTTTCGAGAGATGAAATCCGATGAACCCCGCGCACCCCGTTACTAATGTGTTTTCCATAAGACCCCGACCGCCTTGCGCGCGATCTCGTTAGAAGTTGCGGAATTGGTGGGCCCACCAGGACTCGAACCTGGGACCGACGGATTATGAGTCCCTTTTAAGCCCTCTCGATTTTTTCCATCAAAACTGGCAAAACCTAGATTCCCAAAGAAGATTTGCCTCCCTAGGGAAGCTTGGATTGCGAGGGTTTACGGGGCATTTTGATACCTCGTCAGCCATAGTTTGACCATGATTTCTGGCTGCGCTGCGGGGCTCTTCTCAGCCAAATGCAGATTGTACCTTAATGTACCCGAAATGTCTCCTCGTGTCTCTTTCCGGTTCTGTCTGAATCTGTGTTGCTGTAAATCATGACGCCTTCCGTAAGGTGGCTCCAAAAGCTGTGGCGAAAGCCTTGCGCTTCGCTGGTATCCTGGTGCCTCTGTTCCATCGCCGCCACTTCGTCTGCTGGCGTCTGCTTGAAGAACGGTTCCGGCTTCGGGTTTGGTCTAAACCGTTGTTGTGGCATGATCGACCTCATCGTCAGGTTCAACTTCTGCTTGCTTTCCCGCCTCCTGCAAAAGATATTTCCTGACCTTCTTCGGCGTCAAAATCAAATCGTCGTCCGTGACTGGCCTTCCCAACTCTTCTTCGAGGATGATCTTTTCAAAAGGTGTGATCTTATCGTAGAGAGCCTTCAATCGCCGCCATGCGGCGGGTTCGTCTCCCGATACTTGGCAATGAACACTTCTCCCGCCTGCCAATAAAGTCGAATCCGGTGGTAGAACACCTCGTAAATCTGCTCTGCGTCCACCGCTCCAGAAATCACCTTTTCAGCGATTGGTGACTCGAAATAATCCAACACATCCTCCAAGTCGTCACCGTTTGACTGCTGGCCGAGCAGAAATAGTGCGGCGGATTTTCGCTTTGACTCCATCCTTTCGATAAAGCGCTCCTCGTATTTGTCCACCAGCGCAGTTGATTTTTGGACGTAAGAATTGTGAGCCGCCAGCAACGCCATTCCGATACCGATGGCGGCCATGACGATGGCAAACCAGATTGGGTATCCACGTTGATACAGCGCAGTGGCCAACGTCGCAAATGCGGCATAGCTCATCACGCCGCTAAAATCGATGTGCTGGCCGATCCGCTTGCATCTTACTAAAGACCAGTCGAGAAACCGGACGACGTATACCGTAGGGGTCTTCATGTCAACAGCGTATAACACGGCAGCGTTTTGCGCATCAATTGAATCGGCAAGGGAAGTCGGTGCAGTGCCCTGCAATCGGCATGTTTGTTGCCAGAAACGAGAACGCCTAGCAACAGACCTTCAGTCACTACCCTCTCTCCCCAGTGGGCAACGAGATGAAAATGCGAATCTGTTCCACCATCCCCTCAGGCCCAAGGTAAAACCCATCAGCCTTGTTAAACCCCGGCGACTGGAATCGGCATCACATGCCTGAACCCGCCAAGCCAACCGTGGTCTATCACGCCGATTGGGGCAGCAAGGAAGAGAAGCGGTCGTGCGCCAGGGCGACCTTGGGCACGGATGGGCACTACACGGCCTTACGGGCCTGGGCCGCACCGTGCCCCGCCCGCCACCGCCGCACCGTCTGGAGGCGCACCCGCCAGCGCCGCTTCCCCGCCCGCACCTCCGCCACCGCATCGCCCCGGTACCACCACAGCCGTGCCCATTGTTGCGCCGCCTGGTCCACGGCGTCGAACACGCTTGAAGCCTTCACCTGGGCCGTGTGGGTCCTGCCGTCGCTCGACAATACCGACACCGTGCAGTCCGTCATGGTTCCCTCCCGATTCGCCCACGCCTGCCAGTATAGATCGAATGGCGAATGAAAAGCGAAAATACCTACTCAGGCTCCCGTCGGACTGCATTCGAGGTCTCCTGGCAATTGAGGAGGTGTTGCGGCTAGGAGAAGAGGACAGGCTGCGTCTTTGTCTGCACGGACTTCTTGTGGAAATATCGAAACAATCCGGTGGGCAAGGCAGTGATTGAAGAGGCCCCCGAGCTACTCGTTGTAGCCGAGACGTACCCCGCAGAGTGCTACCGCTGGTTCTCCAAGGACCCGCTCGGCAGCAAGCGCAACCAGGACGACAGGAAAGACTTCGGAACATCGCTTCTTCGCTGGGCTGATGCCCAGGGCGTCATGCTTGCGAATCGCCTCGCTGAGGAGATTCAAGGCGGATTCCCGCAGGGGGACGATGCCTTCGATGCTGTGGTCGGGCTCTTTCGGGAGGCTCCAGGTGTGCCTCGGACAGCGTGAGCCCGGCGAGTCGGACGAGCAGGTAATCCAGGATGTCGAAGGCTGGATTCTCGGCCGTCAGTCCTAGCTATGGCGCTTCCGTTCTGCCACGTCGCGTGGCATCCCAAAAACGGCGCTCAGGCCAGTCAGCCCAGCAACTCCGCAGCGGTGAGCGCGTAGATCGCCGCACACTGGCCGATGTTGCGGATCGGGATGAACTCGTCCGGCCCATGGGAGACAGTAAGCAGGCCCGGCCCATAGGCGAAGGCGGGGATGCCACGCGCGGCGTAGAAGCGCGTTTCGAGGAGGCCGGGGCACATCTCGACCGCAGGGGCTTTGCCCGTCAGGCTTGCCACATGGCGGGACAACGCCAAGCCGAGCGGCTCTTGCGCCGAAGTGGCGGCGGCTGCCTCCTCCTGGAGCGTCTCGACCTCGAAGCCTTCGAGCAGGTCGAGCAACCGGCGCTTCTCCTCTTCGAGGTCCTCTTCGGGATTGATGCGGCGGTCAATCGTGAACGAACAGAAGTCTGGCGTGACGTTGAAGTTCGTGCCCGCCTCGACGCGCCCGCCGAGCATGAGGATGGACTTCCGTGCCGCCGCCGGGGCGATTTGCCGCTGCGTCTCGCGGAGTTCGACTTCCTTCTTGAGGGCGGCAAGCCGCGCCATCGCCGGTAGCGCACGCTCGAAGGCGTTCACGCCCTCGAATTGCCGTCCCACGTGCGCCGACTTCCCGCGCAACGTGGCACGCAGCGTGATAGCGCCACGGCTGGCGTTCCAGATGACGCCGCCGGTCGGCTCCGGCGTCAGCATACCAGCCGCATCCTTGCCGAGGAGCCCACGCGCATCGAGATAGCGCGACCCGCGTGGGCCAGCCGTCTCTTCGTCGGGCACCAGGACGACCCCGATGCGGCCATTTCGCAGGAGCCCTTCGTCGCGTGCGGCGGCGGCGGCATGGATCATGGCGGCCAAGCCGCCCTTCATGTCCGATGAGCCGCGTCCAAATAAATTCGAGCCTTCGACGCGAGGCTGGAACTGGTCGCGGCCCCGTGCGGGAACGACATCGTAGTGGCCGCTGAAGTACAGGGTCCGGGTGCCCGTCCCGACCGACGCGACGACGCAAGCGCCTTCGCGCCTCACGCCGTCGAAGCCGAGCCTGTCCAGTTCTTCCACCAGGGTGCGGGCGCATTCCTCATAATGGCTGCCCGGCGGGTTTTCCGTAGGGATGGCGATCAGGCGCTGCGTCAACTCCAACATCGCTGGCCCGGACAGCCGTCCGCGCAACCCGGAGGCGAGCGGTCCGGCATCCGGGTTCTCGGCTTGCTGTTCCTCCCATGCCATGTCGTCACCTGCGGTCATGCGTCTGGCTCGCGCCTCTGCGCATCCGGCGCAACGCCGTGAACATCCACGAAGGTATCGAAGTGTCCTAAGATTCCAGCCCTAGCGCCCTTGTGGTGAACTCCACCAAGGGGCAGCGTCGAGCGGGATGCGGCGGCGAATCCTGCATGAAGCTGGGGGCCGCCGACTCCGCTAGCCCGATCCTCAGTAGGGAGCACCATTTCCGGCCCCCAGCGGTGACACTCTCCACCTCGACCCAGGGAGGATTTGCCAATGCTAAGGGCCAATGCATAGAGCTGCGTCGGGCTGCCTTACAGTTCGGCAAGAAGCGCCGTTACTTGGCGCTCGATGAGAACTCTTACTTCTCGGCCAAACTGCTGATCGTCGCCAGGGTCGGGGATGTTCCATTCGACCAAGCGCCCCGTGAAGCCTTTAGGCATAGGGCACTCAACCTCGCATCCCATGGTCACCACAACGTCCATCACCGCGACCGGGACCTCCTCAAGGCCCTTGGACCACTGCCCGTCCATTGACAGTCCCGCCTCACGCATCGCGTTCTGAGCTACCGCACTGATCACCCCGGCAGGTCTCGATCCGGCACTCCAGGCACGCACGCACCCGTGCCCCAGGCGGTTCGCCAGCGCCTCCGCCATCTGGCTGCGGCAGGAGTTGCCCACGCAGACGAACAGGACGTTAAAACGCGGTGCCACCGAGTCCTTTGGACCTTGCGTCATCGGCTCTCTCCCTTCCAGTCGGGCAACAAGGAGTGGTGCCACTCCGGTCACCCACCGCGGCCCGCCGTTTGTTTGGAGGCCACGGGTACTGGGGTCGATACCGCCACGTCAACCCGAACCGTCAAATCCCCATAGTACATCCGAGTGTCGCGGAGAGGGCGTGCAGCGAGGCGGATGCAGTCAACGTGAATGGCACTTTTATGGAGAGGTGCTCTCGACGCCCCATCGGCCCGTGTGTGAAGGCTTGCCGACACGCTCCACGGCTTGCCAAAACCACATTTCATCTTCTCGGAAGCTCGGTAGCGCCGACGCTTGTGCTCCCCACTGTCCCCCTGTAGCGGACCGCTGGCCTTAACGTGCGGGAGGCACCACTCTGCCCGAAAACCCGACGAAGCACGCGCTTGTATCTCAAGGTCCCTGGTGGTAGGGTCATCTCAGTGCGTAGTCTCCAGGAGGCAAGACGATGCGACGATACCTTCCCTCATTTGCATGCATAGGCCTGTTTGCCTTGGCAGCCGCCTGCACAAAGACGGTCCCTGATACGCGGGATGCTGATATCAAGGCCGTGAAAGGCGTAGAGGCTGCCTGGGTCGAAGACATCGCCACGAAAGACGTGGACAAGTTCGCGAGCTACTATTCCGAGGATGCGTCGGTCCTGATGCCGAACGCGCCGATCATCAACGGCAAGGAGAACATCAAGGCGGCACTCAAGCCGATGCTGGCCGACCCCAACTTTGCCCTCACCTTCCAGTCCACGCGGGCAGAGGCGTCGAAAGGCGGCGATTTCGTCTACACGGTTGGCACCTACTCGATGACGATGTCGCGCCCGAAAGGCAAGGCGGCGGTCACCGACAAGGGGAAGTACCTGACAGTGTTCAAGAAGCAGCCGGACGGGAGTTGGAAAGCCGCAGCCGACATGATGAACTCCGACATGCCTGCTCCAAGCGAGCGCCCGCAAGCCAGGAGCCGACGGCCTGCCCGGCCTCACAGGCGTGCCCGTTCTCGGCACTAGCGATGCCGCTGCTATCGCGCCTTCACGAGGGTCACGCCAGCGTTCAGCAAGCCGAGGTAACTCTGGTCCCAAAGAGCTGTCTCGGCGGCAACGGGCGATGGCGGCCATGAGCAACACTGCAAGCCGGTCGGCGGTGCTCGCCATTCCCGCTGTTGACGGCGGGCAATTCTCAACGGGGAGGATCAGGCCGATTGATCGTTCCTCCCGAGGAGCCAAGATGAGCTATCGAATCCTCTCGCTCGATGGTGGCGGCGTCTGGGCATTGATCGAGGTAAAAGCCCTGATCGCCCTCTACGGCCCGGAAACCAAGGGGCACAATGTCCTGAAGGAATTCGATCTGGTTGCTGGCAACTCCGGCGGGAGCATCGTGCTCGGGGCATTGGTCGCAAACCTCACCCTCAGGCAAATCCTTTCCTTGTTTGAAGATGAAGGTACCCGGAAGAATATCTTCTCCTTGGCGAGCTTAACCGACGTGTTCTTCCACGATTTGGCGGAGGTTCTTGCGGGCTTTGTGCCAGAGGACAGCAGCTTGAATTTGAAGGGCATTGTGCCAAAGTACAGCACAAAACACAAATTGGCTGCGCTACAGGGCATACTGCATTCTCCAGATGGTGTGCCTATAGGTGATGTGCCTCTCTCGAAGGTCGCCGCAGGCGTACCTCGCCATGGCCCCGAGGACGTGCATTTGCTGATTACCGCCTTCGACTATGACCTCAACCGGGCCGTCTTTTTTCGGTCCTCAAAAATCAAACGCCCGCAGTGGGGCGAGGGTCGGGCATCATCGGATGTCACGCTCGCCGAGGCGATACACGCCTCTTCAAATGCGCCAGTCAGCTACTTCGACATGCCAGCGCAGTTCCCGCATCATCCTGGCCGGTATTGGGACGGTGCGATTGCGGGCTGCAACAATCCCGTCCTGGCAGCGGTCACGGAAGCGGTCGGCAAGGATCAGGACCCCACGAAGGTCGCAGCGTTGAGCATCGGCACGGCCACTCTTGCACTCCCACGGAAGGAACAGCCGATTCTTAGATCAGGCGTAGTGCCTGACCTGCACAAGGTTGCGACAGCGATCATCGACGATCCCCCGGACATCGCAACGTTTCTTGCCCACGTGATGACCGGCGGCGGCCGGAGGGGCAAGTCGCCTGCCAAAAGCCGCATTGTACGCATGAATCCATTGATCGCGCCCGGCTCCATGACTCGTGACCAATTCGACTTCTTGAAGAAGCTCGACCTCGACGCGATACAACAGCCGCAGGTTGACGCAATCGCCGGATACGCCGATCTGTGGCTGAAAGACCTGGCTCCGAACCAGCCAATACGGATGAACGGAACGACCTTCGCGCCGGAAGTGGGGCAAGGGAAGTTTTCGAAAGCCAGAGCAGCGTGGGAAGCGATCAAGTGAGTTCGCCGCCCCAACATCAACACATCATTTCCGAGCAGTCGTCGGCCGCCGTTGTACGATAGCCAGAAGCCGCCACGTCACGCTTTCCACGCCGCAATTCGCAATCTCCGGTAGTCAAGCTCCCAACTCCCATCGTGAAACAACTCAGCCCTACACTGCCGTTCCACTTCTTGAATCCATTGCTGCCCGTTCTCTTCGCCCATCTTTTCAATGAGCGTCTGCCGGAACACTCGAATCCAGTTTTCCAGTCCGCGCTCTCCCTCTTCCAGTATCGTCGGCCGTTCGAACAGCGACGCTTCACGCACTTCCAACCCGTGCTTCTCCAGCAGTCCCGCATATTCTGCAACGCTCGGGTAAAACCACGGGCTCACTCCGTCGGGTTCCCGCATTCCCAGCGCCGAGAATGCCCTGTGAAACCCCGCGACCAGCCTTTGGATGTTTCCCTTGCCCCCGAACTCCGCCACGAATCGTCCAACCGGGTCTGAGCGCCTGCGCCACTCCGGCGATCACTTGCTCCGCCTCCGAAATCCAGTGCAGCACGGCATTGGAAAACACGGCATCGAACTCCGCGTTGAATCGAAGCTGCCTTGCGTCCAACACCATAAACATCAGCGCCGGGAACTTCTTTCTTGCCTGCGAGATCATCTCCTCCGACCGGTCCACGCCCAGTATGTCTGCACCTCGGCTCGCAATTTCCGCCGTCAACACTCCTGTCCCGCAGCCCAAATCCAGAATCCGTTCGCCCGCTTTCGGTGCCAGCAGGTCCACCAATCCCATGGCCTTTTCATACACAAAGGCATGTTTCGCGTCATACTGCGCCGCATTCCACTGATTCGTCACTTCCCCCCCAATCGATAGATGCACGAGCGACAGCTCAGACCAAGTTAAGCAGCTCCAGGTCCTTCAGACCAAGATACCGCAACGTCCAAAAGTCGGACGAGTGAATCCTTCCAGGCGGGCCAGTCTTAGCAGAGAAGATTCGCCGGTCAATTGAGAGGGCAGTGCCTGGCGCTCAGTCACGTGCTCGCCCGACGAAAACTGGGATGACCGCAAAGGCCCCGAGCGTCGCGAAGTAGACGGCTCCCGAAACGGGGTCACGGGATTCAAGATACCCGCGAATTGTCAGCCCCCGAATCCAAAGCACGACTGTGAACTCGACCAGAAGCATAAGGCCGAGCGCGATGCATCCCAAGGCCAGCCGCTTCGACCAAAGAGGCGGAATGCCTACATGCCGGACCACCCACCGGGCCGCGAGGATGGAGACGCCAAACATGATGGGCGCTTCCATCAGTTCAGCCGTCCTCACGCCAAATCTCGGGGCTGCCCAGAGTGTGCGGACGGTGCCGAGCACGAATCCGGCGGCGAACACCAGGACGAAATAGAGCACGCCAGCCTTTAGGGTTTCCTTCATGGTCGAGTCAGCCAACACCAGAGAACAATCAGTTCGTTCTCGGCGAACAGGGTGCCGAATATCGCCTTGTTGTTCCGGGCCAGCCAGCCGGGCAGAGAACCAGCGTTCTTCACAGGCTCATTCCTCTACGACCTGGCCTTTGCGGATCAAAATCCTCCCCGGCCTTGTCCTCTGGCCCATCACCGAATGGAGTATCTTCTGAACAGATGCCGATTTGAATGGCGCATAGAGTTGAGAGTCTGCGCGGATGATCGTCCCTTTGTTAACAGAGCGGACCTGAGAGCCGTTCAGTTCAGCCGTGTTCGGGCCCTGCTGATGCTCAGCAAGAAGGCACACCTGCCTGCTGATCGGAAATGTGAAATGGGCGGCTGGGCTACTGGAGAATCCTACCGCGCCGACCGGCCCGCCGATTGGGTCGAACAACGAGACCGGATTGTCAGAGGTAAGGAATCCAGGACTACCTTCCGGCGCGAGCAGAAAGACCCATTTCATCGCGAAGATGACTCTCTGCAAAGCCAGCATCAGTTCGAACATTTGTTGAACGGACCATCCCCGGCTCGTCTGCTGCACTTCAACCGTACCGCCGGTGAGTTTCTTTCGAAATTCTACCGGGTCAATCTCCTCTCCAGTACGCTCCCGGAGTTGAGCAACCACACCCTCAAGCGCTTGCTTGTTGTTGGCAATGAACTCCATCTGTTTGGCAGAAACCAAAGCCGTCACTCGGTCTATTGATCTTTCAACGGTGGGAACACGAGTGAATGCGAGCGCGATGTAACCGGCGAACGTCAGCCGATCCTCTGGGCTGAGCGCGAATCGCCGCTCGCGCAACCGTCGCAGAATGGGCAGCGCCAAGTCTTCTAGCTTCTGCAAACCGTGCTCCGCGTGGAATTGGCGCTTCTCATCGCGTAGGTAGCAGTAATAGTAGTTCCTCTTGGCGACCCGCTCTGGGCGCTGGGGGAAAGGTGATTTGCCGGGCATGTACACCCATAAACGGGCCTCGCCTCTTTCTTCAAGCTCGGGGTCTTGGAATCCCTCCAAGTAAGCCCGATGCACGTAATGCTGACCCTTAGGTTCTTGTCCCGGCATAAGCTGATTTTGGGACAAAATGTGGGTGCTACGCCAGGGGAGAAGGACAGTCAACGCCCTCATGATTGCAACGGTTGTCAGAACCACTCGCGGGCCCGCGTGGACGGCATGCAATTGCCGGAGCCGTTTCGTCGGGGACCGGGGCTAAGGCTGTGGGTTCTTCGGGGGCCGCTCTGTGTAACCTACCATCACAGCGCTGAGGAACGAGAGCATGACGCCAGCCACAAAGAGCACGCTGCCAACATGGCCTGCCAAGCCGCGAGCGCCTACGGCTCCAGCCCCAGCGCCCTCGTCGTGAACTCAACCAGCGGGAGCATCGTCCGGCACGCGGCGGCGAAGTCCCGCATGAGCCCTGGGGCCGCACACCTGTGCCTCGGTGAGCCCGACCGACGCCACGAGGTCCTTCCGCCTGATGTCCTCGATGATGGTTCGGGTCGAAGCCTCGCGGCGGCCGCTTCAGGCTGTCGCCCTCCAGCCCCAGCTTCCGCCTGGCCTTCGCCCATCGCTCGGGCTCGGCGGCTATCGCCATCCGGATTCTCGTCAGGGGGCTGTTGTCAGGATGCCACACGCCGGTCCGTGCAGCGATTCGGCCGCGGACCTTCTGGCCGCCCCGGCTTGCTGATACGTTTCTTGGCGAGGTTCGGACTGCGTCCTGAGCGTCTGCTCGAAGAGGTCCCAAATCAACCAGTCTAATATGGTGCGCGAGTGCGCACAAAACGCTTCACTTATTCTCCAAATGTTATCATCGGGATCATTCGCCGGACATCCGCCTCCGCAGATTCCCAGACAGCGACAGCCAGTGCATTCGGGCATGTTCAGGGGGGATCGAAGTGACCATTCGCGCCACAAAGAGTGTTGCTCGGGAACGAAATTCTCATCGTAGATGCTGCCGACGAAGGTTCGGCCCGAGCCGAGAAATGCGTGGCACAGGCCAACTCTGGCGTCTGAGCCTACGACAACTTGCGCACCACCGCAAGCTGCACAATCGAAGGCGTGCACGCGGTGATCGACAAAGGACCGCACCTTCCGCATGATGCGGTCCTCATATATAGCTTTCTCCCGAAAGCGTTGAAAGGCTCGAATTAGCATTTCGGAGGCCTTACGAAAATACTCGGGAGAGTCATAGCCTGCGGATTCCGGGGCAGGCCGGGCACGATTCCGAAATCATTCCGGGCGCCATTCCGAAATGAAGCCGGGCACGATTCCGGGATGAAGCCGGTCACGGA
>Ga0209039_10002382_pt1 | contig 16057 bp, 15 predicted proteins | sample BogFormECP12_OM1_FD_188238 | JGI IMG/M metagenome (GOLD analysis project Ga0209039, IMG submission 188238) | Bog forest soil microbial communities from Calvert Island, British Columbia, Canada - ECP12_OM1 (SPAdes) (version 2) | ecosystem: Environmental > Aquatic > Freshwater > Wetlands > Bog ... | reverse complement strand
GTCTGTGGTCTGGTGATGGATCGAGACGAAAACGCTGCGAATAATATTTTGAGACTTGGGCTAGAGTCTCTGGGCTTTGCCCTGGAAGCCCCCGCCTTCGCTCTCCTGCTGGCGCAGGCCAGCACGGGTAGGCGTGGGGAGTAGTCACTCTCATAACTATACGGAAATATTTGGTACACAAAATCTTGCTAATTAGATCGCTGACCGGCTCGGAATCAAAGAAATAGTCCAGCTAGATGAACCTCACTATTAATGCATCTAATAATGGCTCGATCAGACAGATACTAGCTGCCCACTGCACTTTATTTTTTAATACAAACCAAGCCTTTAAGATATGCGCCTTCGGGAAAATGCAATGAGATGGGATGATCGCTGGCCTGCGAAAGATGTTCGATGATCTGAGCATCCACGTCCGCGTCCAGCGCGGCGCCTGCTACAATTTTTTGGAACAAAGCCGCGTCGACTCCGCCGGAACAGGAGCATGTAACAAGGATTCCACTAGGTCGCAATAGCTTGAATGCAAGCAGATTGATGTCTTTATAACCGCGCGCGGCTTTTTCGGCTTGTGCGGCGGTCGGCGCAAACTTTGGCGGGTCGAGAATGATCATATCGAATGAGCGGGCTTCATCACGGAATTTTCGCAAGACTTGAAACACATCACCTTCGAGGAATTGTGCTTTCTCAATCGGTAATCCGTTAAGTTCGATATTTTGACGCCCGAGCGCCAATGCTTCGGATGATGCATCCACCGCTAAGACAGATTTTGCATCACCGGCTAATGCATTAACGGTAAATCCGCCGGTGTAGCAAAAACAATCCAACACATCTTTGCCCTGTGCAAATGTGCGCACACGCTGACGATTTGCGCGTTGATCGAGATACAAGCCGGTTTTGTGGCCGCGCTCAAAGTCAACGTGGAATTTCAAAGCGTGTTCGGTGATGGTTAATGGAGATTGGGGCATCGAGCCACGCAAAGAACCAACACACGACCGCAATCCTTCCAGTTCGCGGACATCGGCATCGGAGCGTTCATAAATATTTTTCAAGCCAGTTTCTTCGAGCAGAATTTCAGCGATGGTTTCCTTCCAATACTCGGAACCGGCTGTCAAAGATTGAAGAACGAGGAGATCATCATAGCGATCAACGATGAGACCGGGAATGTCATCGGATTCAGCATAGATCAAACGGATTGCGTTGGTATCCTGTTGAAGGTTTAAGGTTGAACGTTGGGCGAGAGCCGCATGGATTCGTTTGCGAAAGAAATCTGCATCAACGGTTTCATCTTCTAAAGTCCAATCACGAACGCGGATTTGCGATTGAGGCGAGTACGCCCCACGGGCGAGGAAGTCGCCCTTCGAGGAGAACACATCCACAGTCGCGCCGGATGCGATCCCTTCATCCACCTGTTGCACTGCGCCGGAGAAAATCCACGGATGGCGGCGCAAAACAGATTTCTCACGTCCGGGCTTGAGAATCACAGAGGGCATATTTAGAGTTTATCACACGTGGTATCATGTTCGAGAATAAAAAATTCATGACAGGATGGATAATATGATTGACTTCACTTCTGATTTTGGGAAAACTGTCAAGCGCCATATCAACGAGGATTACTTTATTTGGCTCACCACCATTGACTCAAATCTCACGCCTCAACCTCGACCCGTGTGGTTCATTTGGGAGGATGATTCTTTTCTGATCTTTAGTGAACCGAAAGCGCATAAAGTTCGGCATGTTATGAAACACCCAAATGTCGCTTTGCATTTCAATACGGCGGACAGAAAAGGCGAAAAGGATGTCATTGTTATGATCGGAACCGCGGTCATTGATCCAAGTGTGCTGCCTGCATACAGAGTCCCCGCCTATGTGAAAAAATATAAGATCGGAATTGCAGATTTGAAGATGTCACCTGAGAAGATGGGTGAGCAATATTCAGTTGCGATTCGAGTCAAGCCGATTTCAGTAAGAGGATGGTAATAAAAACAAGAGACGGTCACTTCGCGAAGTGACCGTCTCTTTATTATTTAAATGATCCCAATTCGTTTTCCGGCAGCTGCAATCACATCAATTGCACGTTCGATCTCGCTCGGCTCGTGCGCAGCGGTGACCGTGGCGCGCAGCCGCGCCAAACCTTCTGCCACCGCAGGAGATACCACCGGCAATACAAACACATCGTGATGCTGGACTTCACGCGTCATGGTAAAAGCCAATTCATCCGAACCGCATAGCACTGGGACAATTGCAGTGGTGGTTAGCAAAGTATCGAAGCCGACGGATTTGAGTCCATGGATAAATAACTGTGAATTGTGATTCAATTTCTCGATGCGCCACGGTTCATCGAGAATCACTTTAAAGGCCTCATTCGCGGCCGCGGCTTGTGCGGGCGGCAGTGCGGCAGAAAACATATAAGCGCGGCTATTGTTACGCAGGTAGTTTATCAATTCCTTGCTGCCAGCAATATATCCTCCCACAGAGGGGATGGTTTTGCTGAGAGTGCCCATCTTGATGTCGATCACGTTATCAAGCCCGAAATGCTCTTCGATTCCACGGCCGGTTTTGCCGAGCACACCGACCGAATGCGCTTCATCAATCATCAGATACGCGCCGTACTTCTTACAGATAGCGGCCACACTCGGCAAATCGATCACATCGCCATCCATCGAGAAGACCGCGTCAGCGACGACCATTTTCGCCGCGCCTTCCGGGATCTGTTGAAGCCGATGCGCCAAATCTTCTATGTCATTGTGCTTGAAGCGGCGGAATTCTGCGCCTGACATCAAACATCCATCCACGATCGAGGCGTGATTCAATTTATCGGATAAGACATAGTCGCCGCGTCCCATCAAAGCCGAAATGACGGTCAGGTTGGTGGCATAACCTGAGGTGAATGTAATCGCCGTCTCCGTGTGTTTGAATTCGGCGATGGTCTCCTCAAGCTCGGTATGGATTGTCAACGTTCCGGCCAGCATGCGGACGCCGTTGGTGCCCGTGCCAAATTTATCAACCGCTTTCTTTGCGGCTTCATTGATGCGCGGGTGACCAAGCAAGCCGAGATAACCATACGAAGCATACATTCCCATTTCGCGGCCATGTACCAAAACCTTTGCCCCCCCGCGCAATTCTTCGATTGGCTGATTGTAGAAATACAGATCACTGGCTTTTGCCATGGCCACGCGCTCGGTGAAGACCTTGATGCGGCGCGAAACCGTATCATCCGTGTTAAATTCCATAATTGACTCCTAAAAATAACTTGCGCAAGTTTAGCCGAGAGCCATTCTTCTGTCAATCAAGCATGATATAATATCGTCGCAATTACAAAAGGAGCGTAAGAAAAATGTTGGTTTCCCTGTAGGGCTTTCACACGTTTCGGGCAACTGCCCGCTGTGATGATTCCACAGCCGGGGGCAAGCGCCCCCGGTTTTCGTTTTCTACAGGAGACTTATGCTTACTGCTCACCATATTAATAAATCTTACGGCATCCACACCGTTCTCAACGATATTTCATTCAGCATATCAATCCGCCAATGCGTTGGCTTGATCGGCCCCAACGGTTGCGGCAAATCCACATTAATTCGGATTCTAGCGGGAATCGAATCTCCCGGTTCGGGATCGGTGATTCGTACGTTTGCGGGGTTGCGGATCGGATATCTCGCGCAAGGGATGGACTTTATACCGGATCAAACGCTTCAATCCGCCCTCAATCTGGATTCCGCTAAACCAGATGAACTCGAAGCTGAAATCGCATCCATTGCCGCGGCGCCCTCCGTTGACCCGGACAATTTTGTGCTTCAAGCCAAATATGATTCGCTCCTTCATCAACTTTCTTTCGACCAACATCAATCGAAAGAAATTTTATCTCCTTTGGGTCTCGCAGTGATTCCTTTCAACACACCGGTAAAAAATCTAAGCGGCGGACAAAAGACGCGGCTCATGCTGGCACGCATCCTACTCGATGAACCGCAACTTCTTTTACTGGATGAACCGACCAATCATTTGGATATCGAGATGCTGGAATGGCTGGAAGATTGGTTGAATTCTTTTTCCGGCGCGGCCTTGATCGTTTCGCATGACCGCGTTTTTCTGGATCATACCGTCAGCACCATTCTTGATCTCAACGCCGAGACGCATACCATTCGCGCCTATCCAGGTAATTACTCGGATTATTTGCTGCAATATTTGAAAGAGCAGGATAAGCAATGGGCCTCCTATCGCGATCAGGAAATTGAGATCCGACGCATGAAACAGGATATTGCGCGCACGAAAGAACAAGCCCGTCACGTTGAAATCACAACGACCTCACGCCAGCCCGGCGTGAGAAGGCTTGCAAAAAAGGTTGCGATCAAAGCCAAATCGCGCGAGAAAAAGTTATCCCGCTATCTTGAATCGGATGCGCGAGTAGAGAAGCCCAAGCCTTCTTGGCAGATAAAGTTGGAATTTAATTCGCAAGAAGATATTAGCAGGAATGTGTTGATGACCGAAAACTTATCGGTCGGTTATGAAGCGAATAAACCTCTATTGGCTGACCTAAACATTCATATCCGCGCCGGTCAGCGCATCGCGTTAACCGGCGCGAACGGCGTGGGCAAGACCACCTTCATCCGCACCATTGCAGGGAAGCTGCCACCGTTATCGGGCAAGTTGAGATTGGGCACATCCGTTAAGGTTGGTTATATGGCTCAGGAGCAGGAATTGCTCGACTTGAACCTCAGTCCTTTGGAAACAGTTCAACGGGTTGCTACCTTTAATGAAACCGAAGCGCGCAACTTTCTGCATTATTTTTTGTTCAGCGGCGATGATGCTTTGCGTTCATGCCGCGAGCTGAGCTACGGCGAACGCGCCCGTTTGCAGCTGGCATTGCTGGTGGCCGAAGGTTGCAATTTCCTGTTGCTCGATGAGCCCATTAACCATCTCGATATTCCCGCGCGGGCGCGCTTCGAGCAAGCGCTCAATCAATTCAAAGGCACAGTGCTGGCTGTGGTTCACGACCGATATTTCATGGAGCACTTTGCTTCCGAGCTTTGGCTGGCGGAAGATGGCCGGGTTGAGTAGTATGGAACATTCAGTGCAGAGACAGGATCTATCAAGATCGAGATATTCCCATCCCGTCCTTGGCGAATCGTTCCTACCCTTTAAATCTCGGATATGAACCCAGCACTCGCAGCATCGCGGCATATTCTCCCAAATGATCCAGGGCGCGCTTTGTGGTTTCGTCATGTGTTGCGCCGATGAAGTCAATGTAAAATAAATATTCCCACGGCTTGCCCTGCAAGGGACGCGACTCGATTTTGGTCAGGTCAATGTTCCGCAACGCAAAGACACTCAAGGCTTTGAACAGCGCGCCGGGTTCATTCTGCAATGTGAACACTATCGAAGTCTTTGCCTCCGCATTTGGTTGAACTGCCCCACGCGCAATCGCCAAAAAGCGCGTGTAATTTTCGGGATTATCCTCAATCCCTTCTTCCAGTATTTGCATCTCGTAAAGCTCAGCTGCCCGCCGCGAGGCAATCGCCGCCGTATCGCGCGCGCCGCTTTCCTTGAGTATCTTCACGCTCCCCGCCGTATCGTAAACCGCTTCCGCCTTGATGCCATGATTTCGCAAATACGCATCGCATTGTCCCAGCGCCTGCGGATGGCTGATGGCTTTCTTGATGTCAGATTTTTTTACGCCGGGCAACGCAATCAGACAATGGTGGACGCGCAAAGAATATTCACCGACGATATGCAATTGATATCGCAACAACAAATCATAGTTTTGATGGATGCTTCCCGCCAAAGAATTTTCAATAGGGACCATAGCCGATTCGCATTTCCCCGAATGGACAGCGGCGAATACCGCATCGAACGATTCGCACGGTTGGGTTTCCACCTCGCCAAAATATTCGAACACCGCCTGTTCTGAATACGCGCCCGCTTCACCTTGAAATGCAATTTTCATAAAGACTCCGCTGCTCCCAATTTATCCTTTTATTTTCTCCGCCCACTCGACGATTCTTCTGAATCCTTCTTCGACCTCTTCATCGGATGCCGCGATGGTCATGCGCACAAAGCCTTCGCCTTGTTCGCCAAATGCCGAACCGGCCATCAGTCCTACACCGGCTTCTTCGAGAAGGCGTTCGCAAATCTCAGTCGAAGCCGTTTTGATTGCGCGCATATCCAGGAAAAAATAGAATGCACCCATCGGAGGCGTAACCAGAACTTTATCGCTTTCCATGGTGTGCGCTATTCGCAATACCGACTCGCGGCGACGCGCATACGCGGCGCGCATGTCTTCTGTGGCGCGGCGAATAGCTGGATCAGTCAATGCAAACGTCGCAGCTTTCTGAATAAACGGCGCGACGCACGTAATGGAATTTTGTCCCGCCTTGAGCGCGTTATCAATAACCTGTGAGGGCGCCACCAGATAACCAACCCGCCAACCTGTCATGGCGTATGTTTTCGATAAACTGTGAACCAAAATGGTATGTTCTTTTGCACCATCGAGCGCCGCGGCAGAAGTCGGCTTTTCGCCGTAATATAAATTCTCATACACCTCATCGCTCACGATCCACAACTTGTGTGCGGTAGCAAAGTCATGCAATCTTTGCAAATACTCTCGCGTCGGATACGCCCCGGTTGGATTGGATGGATAATTCAAAACGATAACGCGTGTTTTTGAAGTCAGCGCCTTCTCCCAGGATTCAAACAACGGAATGAATCCATTATCAGCATGCGCGGGCACGCGGATCACGTTGCCGCGCAACATGATCACCATATTAGAATGGGTTGCCCACGACGGATCGGCGACCAATACTTCATCGCCCGGGTTCAACACGGATTGCATTGCCAAATAATAAGCGTGGATTCCTCCGTGCGTGACCAGCAGTTCCGTTTCCGGATCGTATGAAACGGAGTTGTCGCGTTGAAGCTTCACGGATGCTGCACGTCTTAAGTCCATCAACCCGCGGCTCGGCGCGTAATGAGTCAAACCAGCTTGCATCGCTTTGAGCGCGGCATCCAACACAGCGGGCGGAGTTGCAAAATCCGGGTCGCCGGTTTGCAAACCGATGATCCTGCGTCCTGCAGCTTTAAGCGCATGAACACGATCCGCCATTGCAACGGTCTGAGATTGGCGAATTTTTTCAAATTGGATATTTAGCGTGTCCATGAATAATCCCTTTCAAAAAGAGCTGGAAATGATAATTCGCACGATTGTAACCTCAATCCTGGAACATTCTAAAACTGCGTTGAATCCATGTTTTCCCCGGTTGGTTTCCAGTCAGCTTCTCATTTTTTACTGAAGGAGTTAAATCTGGAATTTGAATCTCTATGGAGGCACCAGACCCACTCCGTATAACGCCGCCGCTCAAATCGTTGGAAATATCATTGAGCAAATGAAAAGCATCTGTGAATTATGACAGATGCTTATTGATTCTCTTCGCGCTGACCTGTAAAAGTCTGAATTGTGATTAAGATTTATTTGAATGATTGGTGATGGCTTGCTCTGCCCGTGTCAGGGCGGTCATTATCACTCGCGAACAATAGGTGCTTTTTCACCTTCGAACAGATGCTCGGACTCCTGCCCCGGTAGAGGCTTTGGCAATCGCATTGCCCGCACGACCAGATCGGTCAATGCGGTAAGGTGAACATTGAGTTGATAGCGTTCGTTAAGATCACCAATTTGCAAGCGGCAGTTCTCACAGGCCGCGACGACGATCTTCGCGCCCGTCTGCTTGATCTGATCCGCTTTGGGCTTGCCTGCCTCGAGGCGACGGTCTGTATATTCAGCCAGAGCCACCAATCCACCGCCGCCGCCGCAACAAAGTGCTTCAGCTTTGTTGGGAGTCATCTCACGGAAATCGGTTGTCACCTTGCTCAAGACGTAACGCGGCTCTTCGATCAGCCCGCCGTTGCGGGCCAGATTGCACGAGTCATGATACGTCACCGATTGCGTAATGGCAGTAGGGTCCACGTTGATCTTACCGTCCCGAATATATTCCGCCAGGACTTCAATCAAGGAGCGGACTTTGAAATCAAACTGACCCGCGAACCAGTTCGGAACATCCCAGCGATACGACGCGTAAGCGTGCCCACATTCAGCGATCACTATTTCCTTTACGCCCAGATGGTTGGCTTCATCCACAATTCTTTTTGCGACTGCTTTGGCGCGGTTCATATCCGCTAGGAATACGCCATAATTGGAGGCTTCAAAGATGCTCAGAGTCCAATCCTCTTTGGCAGCGTTGAACACAATTGCCGGCGGCAGGATCGTATGCGCGCCCGATAGCGGTACATATAAAATTTTCGCGCCCTGCTTCTCAACGGGGATGGTCGCATTTGGATCGCCTGTAATGTCGCGCAGTTGTGCTTCCATATCCTTGATCTGATCCAGGAACATATCCTTGTAAAATGATGGATCTTTTCCTTTTTCGATTGCGGAATCCGCCAGCATCACCAAGATTTCTGGCGCGGTACCCGCGGCGGTTGCCATGGCGCGGATGGCGCGCATCATCAAAGGTGTATCAACACCAAGCGGGCAGTTCACGGTGCAGCGTCGGCATAAAGTACATTGGCTGAACGCCATCTCCGAGAGATTCGCAAGCGTAACCTCATCGAGTTTTTTCGCATGTGTCCAAGCGGGGAAGAGGCGGCTCAGGAAGTCATGTTCATAGCGATACACTCTTCGCAGTTGCTCCGAACGGTAAGCGGGAATATGTTCCACCTTGGGTTCTGCCAGATAGTAATGGCAAGCTTCAGCGCAAATCCCACAGCGGGCACAAACCTCCAATGCCGTTTCAAGCGGCTGGTTCAGTTGTGCTTCAAGGGTCTTTAAGGCGAGTTCGATCGTTTCAGTCATGGCATGTCTCTATCGGATTGGCTCGGGATGGGGAAATACCGCGCGGCGTCCAAAGAACTTTCCGAAGAACGTGCGCGAGAAGAAGAAGTACAGGCAGTGCCGGATTTTGCCAAGCGGGACATAGACGAGCGTGATCGCCGCGACGATATACATTGGAATCCTCATCGCTTCATTCAGGATGCCGAAAGCGGTTACCGTTATAAAGAGTGTTGTCAACCAGACGGCAAAATGATCGTCGGGCAGACTCAATCCGCGCAGGTTGCGTTCGGCGATGCGCATCACGCCGCCTGCCGCGCCCAACAGCGCGCCGATAAATAAAATGCAGGCAATCAATATGCGGAGGGTGCTTGGCAAGAATCCCCAGAAAGGACTGATGATCAACATACCCAGCGCGGCGAAGATGCCAATATGAAATCCGATGCCGCGCAAATAGGCGATCATGTGAATGCGCGTCGATTCTTTTGCCCAAGGCATCATTCCGAGGGTGAAGGCATAGGTAATGCCGTGTTGAGGATTTCCTTTAAGCGGGGATTGGTCGGCGGGAAGGACGCGGCGTTTGGTCTCAGCGTAGCGAAGATAAATTCCGTAGAGTCCAGCTAAAAATCCCGCGAGAGCAAGGAGTTGAAAGATGATAAGTAACATAAGTGCTCCTCATGTGACAGTCACTTTCAAAGTGACTGTCACATGTTATGAGGTTATTTCATGCGTTTTACTACGAAGCGGAAATCCTTCTCACGTTTTTCAAGAGTAACCACTTCATTACCGCTGGTGCGTGCCCAGGCTGGGATGTCAGCCATCACACCGGGATCGGTGGCAACCGCTTCGATCAGATCGCCAACCTGCACCTGCTTCATCGCCATCGCGAGTTTGACAACAGGCATAGGGCACAGTAGGCCCTTGAAATCGAGGGATAGTTTTGGGGTATCGGACATTTGTATCTCCTGTTCGGTAAACTAAATAAAGAATTGGACGCCAGACTCATTGGCGTGTTCAAGCATCGTCGCCACACCGACCGGTTCCTGAGCTTCAGGGATCAGGTCGTCACAATCTATCTCCATGACATTCATGCTCATTTCACATGGGATCAACTTGACACCCAGGGCAATGGCGGAATCGCGTAGTTCGGTCAGCGGGGTGACGCCATGCTTCTTCATCATCAATTTGAACATCCAGCGGCCCATGCCGCCCATGTTCAAGCGGGAGGGGCCAATTGCATCCAATCCGCCGCGGTTCATTACTCCCAGCATGCGGCCAAAGACGCTCTTGCCCGTCAGGTTACCCTTCTGGATGGCTTTGATACCCCAGAAGGTGAAGAACATGACGACTTCCGTGCCCGCTGCGGCCGCACCGTTGGCGATGATGTAGGCCGCCATTACTTTATCCATATCGCCGCTCAAGACGACCATCGTGAGTTTGTTCTTTTTCTCGATCATTTCAGCCTCCACAAAATTTATTCGCGCAGATGCGCGTTATGCAATTGCCTCTGCAAGTTCTGCGCGTTTTGCCAATACGTCGCGCAAAACTGCCCGCAACAGATCCAGGGCCTTGATCAGGCGACGATCTGAAAGCGCATATTCAATCACGGTGCCATGGCGCTCCGACGCGACCATTCCGCGCTCGCGCAGAACTTTCAGGTGACGCGACACCAGCGGCTGTGGCATCTTCAAATTTGTCGAAAGCTCCGTTACGTTGCGCCGGGACTGCGAAAGTTCGTAAAGGATCAGGATGCGGTTGGGATCCGCCAGACCCGCGCAAATCTCAGCATGGAGCTGAAGGGCTTCGGTTTCCAGGATTGAATTCATGCTTGTTCCTCTGCTATATTCGTATATGCGTATATACTGGTTGTAATAATAACAATCAGTCCCCCAATTACACAGTGCCCCTACTCACACGCTGGGCATGACAAATATAACTAATCAAACAAAAGGGTCGCGGGCATTATGATTCGAAGGCATTATGGTAGGTGTTGCTAATGCAATTTTCCTTGCAAATTAGTCCTCTTGCATAAGCCTGGCTATGATGCGGGGCTAGATCCGCTGACTCAATTTCATGTTTGACCAAATTCTTTGGATTGGGTGATTCCATTTGATATAATCGCACAAAATTGGACTGTCACGCTTTAGTGTAAAGAGAGAAACAGATAATGAAACTTCGTAGGTTTAACGTTTTAATCGCTGTGGTTGGATTGGTTGGTGCAAAGCTCGCCTGCGGTGGTTTTACATCCGCACCCAGTACAATGTTTGCTGGTACGGTCGCGCCGATTTCCGTTGCTGCAACCGCTATCACAACATCCCCGCCTAAAACGCTTGCTACCGCGGGAGTCCCAACTTTAGTCACTGCAACCGCAAACCCAACATCCCTGTCTGCTCCCACTCTGGATCTAGCTTGGGCTGCTGCAACCGCAAGCCCAACTTCCCCGCCGGGGCTGCGCATTGGCTCGTCCCAGCTCTCGTCCATTGACGGCATGAAACTTCTCTATGTGCCGGCCGGCAATTTCCTGATGGGTTCCTCGGATGCAGATTCGCTTGCACAGCCTGACGAGAAACCTCAGCATACAGTGTACCTGGATGCCTTCTGGATCGACCAGACGGTGGTGAGCAACGCCATGTATATGAGATGCGTGCAGGCCGCGGGCTGCAAGCCGCATCTTGATATGGCTCCGGTGATGGGAATGTATCCGTATTACAACTCACCTAGATTCGCTAACTACCCCATGATTGATGTTACATGGGATGAGGCCACCGCGTATTGCACATGGGCAGGCAGAAGATTGCCGACCGAGGCTGAATGGGAGAAAGCCGCGCGCGGCACGGATGGCCGCATTTATCCTTGGGGCGACCAAGCGCCGACCAATGATTTGGCGAATTACGATAATAACATTGGCTATCCGATGCCAGTGGACAGCCTTCCAATGGGAGCCAGCCCGTACGGTGCGCTGGATATGGCCGGCAATGTCTGGCAATGGGTGAACGATTTGTTCTACAACAAATATTATTCGTGTGAAAATTCCCTCAGCCTATATTTAAATCTGTGTTCGCCCTCAGCGAATCCGCGAGGTCCAAAGAATGGCGGAGACCGAGGTATACGTGGCGGCGCGTGGAATAATGCTGAGGTGGGCGGCACCAATGAGACTGTCAGCGAGGTTAGCGGTGTGAGCGGTGTGCGGTCCGCGCTTCGTCTTTCTGAAATCTCGGAGCAATACTTCGGCACCGTTGGTTTTCGGTGTGCCCTTGGCATATCCCAGTAGCGGACTGCCTCAGCGACGCCAGCCGCGCTTGTCGTTCAAGTCCAATGCATAAATGATGCCCTTGATAACACCCTCGATGTCGTGCAGCACTTGATCATTCCAGAAGCGAATCGCTGTGTAGCCTTGCAATTTTAGATATCTTGTTCTTTCTTCGTCATACTTCTCTTGTTCCAAGTGCTGCGACCGAAGGGGTAGTCAAAAGAATTTCTGTTCAGCTAACCATGTTAGCCTGATTTAGAATTTGAGCCTGTAACCCTGCGGTTCGAGGTTCATTTCCTATTGGCATACATTTTGGGCAGGTGGCGTGCGTATAGTGGAGTTGAATACAAAAAGACTTGCATTTGATATCTGTCATTCGGAGCTATCACTCTTCGAACTGGCGTCTTGGTTACTATCATTATTTAAAATCAACCCTGTTGGTCGTGCTATAGTGAGAGCGTCAGGAATTGGCAAAGTTATAAAGAAGAAGCCCAATTTATAAAACCACCGATCACTTATCATTTTGTCAAATCCGTGCAATTCCAGGGATAAGGCGAGTTTAATATCGAAAGTATAGCCCACTAATAGCGCCAAGTAAAATAATACTCCGAAAGCGGGCCATCCTAATCCATTTGCCAAAATCCAGTTTTCGTAGCAAAATCTACATACAAAATACACAACTACTATGATAATTGAGATTATATTGGACGTATGAAGGCGAAATAAAAATGGCATAAAGAAGGAGAAAAAATGCGTGTAAATAAAATTCTCGCTTTATTCTGTATTGGTGCATTGGTGATGGTCGCTTGCAGTGTGACCGTCGATCTGGGTACGTCGCCTTCCAGTACGCCGACTCAGCAGGAGGCAGGTGTGAATCAGGTTTCAACGATGGTAGCGCAGACCCTGCAGGCTCTCACGCAGACTGCGCTTTTTGCCACTCCTGCCAATACCTCCACACCCACAGCGACCGCAACTGCTTCCGGTACACCGATGCCGCCCACCTTGAGTGTCAGCGTTGCCACGAACTGCTATGCTGGCCCCAATACCGACTATGGCTATGTGATTACCATCTATCCTGGAATTACCGTAACCGTGGCTGGGAAAGATACGGCAGACAATTATTGGGTCATTGACGTCCCGGGTTATCCCGGCACGACCTGTTGGCTTTCAGGACGGTATGCAAGCCTAAGTGGCGACGTTAGTGATCTCCCTGCACCAGCTGCGCCGCCACTACCATCAATAGCATATAATCCGGGCGCCTGGTGCGCTTACTCCTCACACTCAAGATGGTGGATGCATTGGCCACATGGTGGTACATCATGGCCACATCATTGGGGTGGTGGAGGATGGAGAGGTGGAAGCGGAGGATGGTACTGTCCATAGACAGTCCTCCGGTCGTAGCGCGTTGACATTCCCACAGCATTCCCCTCTCCGAGAGGGAGAAGGCGGGATTCGCGTTTGCTATTGCGTAAATACTGGCCTCGAACACTTTCATGCTCTTGTTCTGCAAAAACGAAGAGCCACGTAATATTCCTCAACTCGCAAGATAGAATCAAAGCTGGAGGCAAATTTCCTGAATATGATTTGAACTTGCGATTTCGCTAATCTTGTTTTGTTCGCTGAAGGCTTGAAAATTGTTGAAACAATAATCGAATGAAGCATAACGTTCCAACGGCTTTATACTGTATGTCGATAAAACAAGAAAAGTCAAGGCTACGATTCAAAACGAAAATGAAAGCCGGTCGTTTTTGAATTTGACGACCGGCTTTGAGTTATGCTTTTTCTACCTCGACTTTTGGTTGCCTGCGAAAAACCGTTTGAATAGCCCCACCCAATGCGGTCAATATCATAAGCGGCGTCAAGGCAAACCAACCGACAAACGGCGTGAAACCTGCAAGGATCAGCAAAGCTCCTCCGCGCAAGACCGCATTGAATTCATTATTCGGTTCGCCCATGTGATGCCCGAGCAAATCTGCGAACGAGGCCAAACCGAGGAAAACCAGCAACGCCAGGGCCAGCGTGATCAATCCGCCGATGATGACCAGGATGCCGCTGATGACTTTCACGCCGCTAGTAAGTTGGGCCAGCCAGATGAATAACGCGTCCAGCACGCCGACACATAGAAAGTTAATCAGACCAAGCAACAACGATCTGCCTAGTGATGCTTCCAATGCCGTACTTGTTCGTTCGATGGGTTTGGGAAATAGCAGGCCAATCACGGCGAAGATCGAAATCAATCCTGCACCACCGAAGATAATGACAAAAAGCAAACCGAAGATGTTGTTCATGTTTTCTCCTTTTTGATTTACTTGCCGGCACGGAACGAATCCCACAAATCCAAGGCGGGCTTGGGCGTGCCGTCTGAGTTGCCTAGCCCGACCGAGGCGAACATGCCCAATGTGTTGATATCGGTCGAGTTGACGCCATTCGCTTTCATGTAATTGGAATAGGAATCGAGATTGAAATCTTCGAGCAGAAGGTAAACCCAAAAAGCCAAGCGCGAACCGATCTGATTGTGGATCGCGTTCAAATACGCGACTTGATCTTCAGGCGTGCCGTTAATCGGCCCGACCGGTTTGGATGTGAATCCGCCTTCGGCAACAGCGAGTGGCTTCGAGGTCCGCACAAGAAGCGGAGTGTAATAGTCGGCGGGAATATCCGCGCCTGTTTTGAAAGCGACAAACGGATACGAAGAAATCACCCAAACATCCAGGTTTGGTTCGAATGCTTCAACCTGATCCCAATTCGGCTGGAGACGCGGACGGTCATTCGCGACTTGCGATATGAGATTGTTTAATTCCTCCCACTGAAAGGTGGCGAAAATTTTTGTGTCAGGCGCTTCGGCCTTCACTGCTTTATAAATATCGTTGTACAAGCTGATGAAGTTTTGTGCATCGCTTGGATGCGTATCCATATAGGTATTGATTTCGGATGCAAGTCCGAGATAACGCGGATGGAACATGCGCACAACCCATAAAGTGTAATTGGTATACGCGGCGCGGACGTTTGGATTGGCAAAGCTGGCATCCCAACCAAACGGCAGGCCGCTGAACTGACTACGGTTCAGTCCGTTCAACCCATCCACAACGAAGATGTATTCAAGATGATTTTGCCGCGCAAGTGTAACCTGATTGATGATGTTGGTACGCTGTTGTGATGAACCGTCCACACTGTTGACGAAATCGTTCCAGGGAACATTTTCTTGAATCAGCACAAAGTCGGCATGGTTCCCGAGGTCTTTATAAATTTTCATGACGCTGTCTATGGAAACTTCCGGTGGGGTTGGAAAGAATCCATACGTAGTGCGGCCTGAATCAAAGGCCGAGCTCGCCAGTGTAGGGAATGGCGTGGTTGGCGTTGAAGGAGTCTGTGAGCCGCAGGCCAGCGCGGCCAAAGTCAAAGCGAGAACAAGAATCAACAAATGTTTCATTTTCGGACCTCAGAGCGTTCACACAATAAGATTGCGTTCCCAATCAATCCAAGCAATAAGGTGAAGATGACAATAATGGAAGTTTGAAGGCTGGAAAGTGGAATTCGGAACTCGGGCAGTTGTGGAATGTATAATGAGGCACTGAGCGTCGGGAATGAGAAACGGGAAATTGAAAATAGTGAGCGGAAAATAGGGAATAGGGATTCGGGAATAGAGGATGGCAAGTTGGGAATCGTGAATCGGAATTCGGGAATCGAAAATTGGAATGTAGGCAGAGGAGGAACATGTATCGTCTGCGTAATCTCAACGGCAATGAACAACGCCATGCCAAGTGCCGCGCCAAGTTGTGCGGCGAAAGTCCGCGTCCAAAGATTGGATCGGAATCGTGGAAGATGCGCCAGAACCGAGGAAGTTAGATCGCGGGAAAGTTCAACTTCACGCAAATCTGCCAGATTGGAATAGAGTCCTTTAAGTTCTTCAAGCCGGGCTCGGCATTCGACGCAACTCGATAAATGCAAATCACATTGTCCTTGAATTGCTTCATCGAGCGCATGATCGAGATATTCGTTAA
>Ga0209039_10002381_pt1 | contig 16058 bp, 13 predicted proteins | sample BogFormECP12_OM1_FD_188238 | JGI IMG/M metagenome (GOLD analysis project Ga0209039, IMG submission 188238) | Bog forest soil microbial communities from Calvert Island, British Columbia, Canada - ECP12_OM1 (SPAdes) (version 2) | ecosystem: Environmental > Aquatic > Freshwater > Wetlands > Bog ... | reverse complement strand
TACACCACGGAATCGGTGAAGCGCTTGTTCGCGGCGCTCGAAAAAGGCAAGGCCGCCGACCTGAAGCCGCTGGGCGTGCTGGCGGATTACGTGGAAGTGGACCCGCAGTTCGAAAAGCCGGCGGAGGAATTCCTGCACGACGAGCTGGAATACGTGGTGGTGGAGAACTGGGGGCAGGCCGAGCGCGGCGTGGATTTCGTCCGCGCGGAGCTCGACGGGCGCGCCACCTTCCTGGTCCACCCCGAGCCGAACGGGCATGCCTACGACCATCTGCCTGAGCCGGCCATTGGCCCCGAAACGGGGATCGCCGCGCGGCTGAGCGAATCGCTGCGGCTCACCAACGGGTTCCGTGATCGCGCCGCGGACCTGCTGCCGCGGCTCTCGCTGTGCTTCCTGGCGGAGGACCGCGCATCGGCGCAGCGGCTCTCGACGGCCTATCCGCACCTGTATTTCCTGATGCCGGACGGCGTCTGTTACCACGGCCACACCGTGACGGGCGGAAAGAAATCGGGCGCCGGCCCGCTGGCCATGAAGCGCGAAGCCCGCGAGCTGGCGGTGACTCTGGCCGGACGGCAGAAGGAACTCGACCAGCAGGTTGCGCTTCTCGACGCCGTCAGCCAGGAAATCATCGGCCTGGAAGCCGAACTGGAACGGCTGCGCGCGGTGCAGCAGGCGCGCGAGAAAGACCGCGTGGCGCTGGAGCACGACATGCGCAAGCTGGCGGACGACCTGGCGCGGACCAACTCGCGGCTTTCCGTGGCGCGTCTGGAACTGGAACGGCTGCGGTACGATGCGGGAAAATCGGCTGGGCAGCGCGAGAAGAATCGCGCCGCCATCCAGGAAAAAGACGGTTTACGCGCAGGGCGGGAAGCGGCCCTCGAAGCCGAGCGGCAGGAGTTGGAGAAACTGGAAGTCCAGGCGGTTACCATCGGCGAAGAATACGCGGCCACGCGCGCCGAACTGGCCGGTCTGGAGGAACGGCATCGCGGGGAGCGCTCCGCCATGGGCCGCCTGGAACAGCAGTTCCGCGAAACTTCCGCGCGCCGCAACTCGATCGCGCCTGAAATCGAGCGCCTCGGCGAGCAACGCGCCCGCCTGCTGGCCGACAACATCGAGCTGGATCAAAGAGCCACCGTGCTGGCCGGGGAAATCACCGCGCAGGAGATCCGCGTCCTCGAAATGGGGTCCCGGGAAGCGGCCATGCGCGAAGCCTTGCGCTCCGGCGAAGAGGAGCTCAAAGCGCTGCGCGCGCTGGTCGAGCGAAGCCACGAGAAGCGCTCGCAGATTGAAGTCGACCTGGTGCGCAAGCAGGCCGAGCTGAAGTTCCTGGACGAAACCAGCCGCAAAGAGCTGAACTGCCCGGTAGTGGAGCTGGCTTCAGCCGACGACCCGGCGCCCGACGCCGGCGCCATCGCGGAGGCCGAGCAGGCCTGCAACGAGGTGCGCAACCGGATTGAAGCTCTCGGCCCGGTGAACGCCGCCGCCATGGAAGAGTTCCAGGAAGCGCAAGCGCGCCACGATTTCCTGAGCGCGCAACGGCAGGACCTGATCGATTCCATTCGCGATACGGAAAGGGCCATTCAGGAGATCGACACGGTGTCGCGCCAGAAGTTCGCGGAAGCCTTTGAAGCCATCAACGCCAATTTCCGCGAAGCCTTCCAAGCTCTCTTCGGCGGCGGCACCGGTGAGATGCGCCTCACCGACCTGGAGAACCTGGCCGATTCGGGCATCGACATTATCTGCTCGCCGCCCGGCAAGCGCCTGCAAAACGTCCTGCTGCTCTCCGGCGGCGAAAAGGCGCTGGCGGCCGTGGCGCTGCTGATGGCGATTTTCAAATACCAGCCAAGCCCGTTCTGCGTGATGGACGAAGTGGACGCGCCGCTGGACGAAGCCAACATTGGAAGGCTCACCAAGCTGCTGAAGGAAATGTCGGAGCAGACGCAGTTTGTGGTGATCACGCACTCCAAGCGCACCATGGAAGCCGCGCAGGCGCTCTACGGCGTGACCATGCAGGAACCCGGCGTGTCGCGCCTGGTATCGGTGAAGTTCCACGAAGAAGCGGCGGCGCCGGCGGCGTAGCGTCTTGACCGATAGCATTGGTTCCGTCGTCCGGCAACCGCTCGCTTACGTTCGCGGCTCCGATCCGAGTTATTTTCAAGCCCGGCTAAGACAAAGAATTTCCGGAAGGACGCACTGTTTTGCCCGCAAGAACGTCCATAGCCTTGTTGAGGATAGCCGCGACCAATGTGAGACGCGGACAGGAATGTCGGCGTTGCAGGCTGGAAAGCCTGCTCCACGGGGCAGCTAAAATCTGGCGGACTCCACGGTTTTGCGCCGAATTCCCGTTTACACCGGATGTGACCGGAGGCCGCGAACGCGCCTGGGCTGAGGCCCGGTGGTAGAGTAGGAGCACTGCATGATACGAACCATACTGGGCGCCAGCCTGGCGCTTTTCCTCTCTTCGATGGCCTTCGGGCAGACTGGGGGGCCTCTGCCGTCATTTGAAGTGGCCTCGGTGAAAGTGGCGGAGCAGCCCAAGCCCGATGCCCAAGGCCGGATGTTCATTGTGCGCGGGTGTCGCGGCGGCCCTGGGACCAACGACCCCGGGACGCTGACCTGTAACAACACGCCACTGAAAATGCTTCTGGTCAAGGCGTATGACCTCAAGAACTATCAGGTGGAGGGACCGGCCTGGCTCGATAGCGATGGCTTCGACATTGTCGCCAAGGTGCCGGCGGGAACTACCAAAGAGCAGTTCAACCAGATGCTGCAATCGCTGTTGGCCGAACGTTTCAAATTGACGGCCCACCGCGAAACCAAGACGCTGCCGGTCTATGCGCTGACCGTCGGCAAGGGCGGACCAAAGCTCAAAGAGGTGGATGCGGCCACCCTGGAGGCAGCCAAGGCCGCGGCCGCCGCCGCCCCACCGGGCCCCGTTCCCGGCGGTCCGCCGCTCCCGCCCCCGCCGCCAGACGTGAAGGCGATGACTGGGAGCGCCACCAGCGGCGGCGGCATGGCAGTCCGCGGCGGCATGGCCCCGCAGACCAAGGGTATAAATCCACTAATGAGCATGAGGATGTCTAACGGATCCGTCACCCGTTCGCTCTCCGGCTATCTCACCACCACACAGCTCGTAACAGCCCTCTCAAACGGACTCGACCGCCCGGTGCTGGATCTGACGGAACTCACGGCCACCTATGACATCGATTTGAGTTGGGTGCCTGAAGGCAATGAAAGGTTGATGCCGGGGATGAACTCGGCAATGGCAATGGCAGCGGGGATGGGTGGCGGCGATGCCGGGAAAGGGCCGGCCGACACCGCCAGCGAGCCTGGCCTCAACCTGCCACAAGCCCTACAGGCAACCCTGGGGCTTAAACTGGATCAGCGCAAGAGCCAGGCCGAGGTCCTCGTCGTCGACCACGCGGACAAGACCCCGACGGAGAACTAGATTCGTCGTCCGGCAACCGCTCACTTACGTTCGCGGCTCCGATCTGCGTTCGCGGCTCCGATCTCGCGGTCAGAGGATTAGTGGAGTTGGCGCAGCTTAGCGGGGCGCTCGCATCGATCACAGCGCGATAGGGTGCATCGGGATCTCGCGTGCGCGAAGGGGTAGAATGAGGTCCGTATGAAACATCTGGCAAAGGAACTGGCGGTCGCTCCGGGATCGAAGATCAGGCTGGCGGATTTCGACCCGGGAAGAACGCACGGGGTCGGGAAGAAGGCGGGGGTGGCGCAACTCGCGAAGAACCTCGACGAGTTGTCCAGCTTGCAATATCGGTTGTACGCCGAATCGCGGCGATCGCTGCTGGTGGTGTTGCAGGCGATTGACGCCGGGGGAAAAGACGGCACCATCAAGCACGTCATGAGCGGGCTCAACCCGCAGGGCGTCGACGTGACGTCGTTCAAAGTGCCGGAAGGCGCGGAAAAGCGGCACGACTACTTGTGGCGCATCCACCAGGCGGTGCCGGAGTGGGGCAAGATCGGGATCTTCAACCGCTCGCATTATGAAGACGTGCTGGTGGTGCGGGTGCACGGGCTGGCGCCGAAGGCGGTGTGGTCGAAACGGTACGGCGAAATCAACGAATTCGAGAGGATGCTGAGCGATAGCGGCGTGCGCATCGTCAAGTTCCTGCTGTATATCAGCAAGGAGGAACAGGCCGCGCGGTTCCGGGCCCGGCTGGATGACAAGAGCAAGAACTGGAAGTTTTCGCCGGCGGATCTGAAAGAGCGCCAATATTGGGATGAGTATACGGCCGCGTATGAGGAAATGTTGCAAAAGTGCAGCACCAAATACGCGCCCTGGTACTTGATTCCGGCAAATTGCAAATGGTTTCGGAATCTGGCGGTCTCGCAGATTTTGCGAGATACGCTGGTCAGTATGGACTTGAAATTCCCGGCGCCGGCGGCGGGCTCGAAGAAGATTCGATTTAAGTAGGGGCATGATAGAATAGTGCCACCGACACAACCATGGAACGCGCCAGCAAGCTCATACGGGGATTAACACTGCCCGGCGGTACGCTCAGCATGGAAGAGCTGGCGTGCGCGGCATGGGCCGACGCGGTGGGCAAGAAGATTGCGGGACACACCCGCGCGGCGCGCCTGGTGCGCACCCGCCTGGTGGTGGAAGTGGAAGATCATACCTGGCAGCGCCAGTTGTTCTCGCTGACGCGCCAGATTCTGCGGAACCTGGAGCGGGGGGTGGGGAGCGGGCTGGTAGACGACCTGGAATTCCGCGTGGTGCCGCGGCGGCGCGAACCGCAACGAGCCATCGAGGCCGTGCCGGCGCTCCACGCCGACGAAGCCGATGCCATCGAGGATCCCCTGCTGCGCAGCATCTACCGGGCGGCGCGGACCAGGGCACGGGCGTGAAGATCACCGAAGAACAGGTGCGTTATGTGGCGGCGCTTTCCAACCTGCAACTGAGCGCCGAGGAAGTGGCGCATTTGCGGGCGGACCTGGACGGGATCCTGGAGCACATCGACCGGCTCAACGAGATCTCGACGAACGGCGTGGAGCCGATGGCGCAAGTGCTGTACGAGGCGGACGACACGGCCACGCTGCGGTTGGACACGCCGTTGGAGCCGCTGGGCAATGCGGCGGCCATGGCCAACGCTCCGCAACCAGGGGCCGGATACTTCAAAGTGCCCAAAGTGATCGAACGCTGACCCATGGACATTGCTTCTCTGACGATCGATGGCATCCGGGCGAGTCTGCTCGCGCGCCGCTTCAGCGCCGTGGAGCTGGCGGCGGAAGCGCTCGGTTTCGCCGAAGCGGAGAACCCGCGCACCAACGCCTATCTGCATTTTTCGCCGGAGCGGGCGCTCAACGCAGCGCGGCGGGTGGATAAGCGGATCGCGCGGGGCGAAGAGCCGGGACGGCTGGCGGCGGTGCCGGTGGCCGTGAAGGACGTCATTGTCACGAAAGGCGTGCGGACCACCTGCGGGTCGAAGCTGCTGGCCAACTACATTCCGCCGTATGACGCCACGGCCGTAGAGCGGCTGGAACAGGCCGGCGCGCTGCTCATTGGGAAGACCAATTGCGATGAATTCGCGATGGGGTCGTCCAACGAAAATTCGGCCTTCGGCCCGGTGCGGAATCCTGTGGCGCTCGACCGCGTGCCAGGTGGATCGAGCGGCGGGTCGGCGGCGGCGGTGGCGCAAGGCACGGCGGTAGTGGCGCTCGGATCGGATACCGGCGGCTCCATCCGGCAGCCGGCCTCGTTTTGCGGCGTGGTGGGCGTAACGCCGACGTACGGGCGCGTGTCGCGCTACGGGTTGACGGCGTTTGCCAGTTCGCTCGACCATATCGGACCGCTGGCGCGCTCGGTGAAGCAGGCGGCCACGGTTCTGGGAGTGATTGCCGGGCGCGATCCGCGCGATGCCACTTCGGCGGCCGCGCCAGTGCCGGATTATACGGCCGGGCTCGACGGCAGCGTAAAAGGGTTGAAGCTCGGGCTGCCCCGCGAGTATCTAAAAGAATTGACAAGCGAAACGGGCGAGCTAATCTACTCCGCCGTGGATGATCTGAAAAGACTGGGCTGCGCGATCCGGGAGATCAGCCTGCCGGCGACGGATTATGCCATCGCCTGCTATTACATTCTGGCGACTGCGGAAGCCAGCTCGAATCTGGCAAGATATGATGGCGTGCGATATACTTTCCGCTCCGGACACAGCGAAACGCTTGCGGAGATGTATCGAAACACACGCGGCGAAGGGTTTGGCGCCGAGTGCAAACGCCGGATCATGCTGGGGACCTATGTGCTCAGCGCGGGTTACTATGATGCATATTACTTGAAGGCGCAGAAAGTACGCGCGCTGATTGCCCGCGATTTTGCGAATGCCTTTCAGGAGGTGGATGCGATTGTGGCTCCGGTTTCTCCTTACCCGGCGTTCCGGCTGGGCGAAAAAATGGCCGACCCGATCGCCATGTACCTCTCGGACATATACACGATTACCGGCGACCTGGCGGGCATTCCGTGCATGAGCGTGCCGTGCGGAAAGACCGCATCGGGTTTGCCGGTGGGGATGCAGATTTTGACGAGGCACTTCGACGAGACCACGATGTTCCGGCTCGCGGATGCCTACGAGGCCCTTGGCAGGGCGGCCTAGCGCTTCGGGCGCGGCCGCCCTGCCGCATGCAGTACAGGCAGTTTCATCATTTGAGGAGATAGGAGATCGATATGCCGTTCACACTTCCGCCGTTGCCCTATGCGCCCGATGCGCTGGAGCCCTACATTGACAAGATGACCATGGAGATCCACCACGGCAAGCACCACGCCGCGTACGTAACTAACCTGAACAAGGCGCTCGAAGCGGCGCCCGACCTGGCCGGCAAGAGCGTTGAAGAACTGCTGGTCAACAATTGCGCCATTGTGCCGGAGGCCATTCGTACCGCGGTGCGAAACAACGGCGGCGGCCACATCAACCACTCGATGTTCTGGAAGATCATGGGGCCGGGAGCCGGCGGGGCGCCGGTGGGCCACGTGAGCCAGGCCATCATCGGCGCCTTCGGCAGCTTCGACGCGTTCAAGGAAAAGGTCAACGCCGCAGGCGCCACACGTTTCGGCTCCGGCTGGGCATGGCTGGTGAAGGCCGGCGGCAAGCTGGAGATTTATTCCACGGCGAACCAGGACAGCCCGGTGATGGAAGGCAAGTTTCCGGTGATGGGCCTGGACGTGTGGGAACACGCCTACTACCTGAAGTACCAGAACCGCCGCCCGGATTACATGGCGGCATGGTGGAACGTGGTGAACTGGGCGGAAGTGGAAAACCGCTTTAACGCGCACAAGTAGTAAACTCTCAGGGCCACGAATGCTTGTGGGGCAGACCCCCTGGTCTGCAGCCGGCCCCCCGGCCGGCTGTTCGCGAGTGGCAAGCACTTGATTCTCCGAGCGAGCAGCGGGTCCAGGGGGACCCGCGCAGACCTGGGGGTCTGCCCCACAAGCCGGCACTTTCCGTCACTGTATTTTGCGGGCCTCTATAATTGTTCTTGTGCGCACCTATGATCTGATTGTCATCGGCTCCGGCCCGGCGGGCCAACGTGCGGCCATTCAGGCCGCAAAGTGCGGTCACAAGGTGGCGGTCATCGAGCAGCGCGAGATCGTCGGTGGCGCCTGCATCAACACCGGCACCATCCCGAGCAAGACCATGCGAGAGGCGGTGATGCACCTCTCCGGCTTCCAATACCAGGGCATCTACGGCGTCAGTTACCACGTCAAAGAAAACATCACCATGGCCGACCTGGGCTTCCGGGTCAACCAGGTGATCAAGACCGAAGTGGATGTAACCCAGTCCCAGCTTGCACGCAATGGCGTGGAAGTGGTGTTCGGGCGGGCCAGCTTCCTCGACGCGACCCATGTCCGCGTGGAAAACTCCAGCGGGCAAAGCGATGTCTTGGCGCCCCGTATCGTCATCGCCACGGGCACCAAGCCGGCCGCATCGCCCACCGTGCCGGTGAACGGCCGCACCATCGTGAACAGCGACCAGATTCTCAAAATGCCGGAGATTCCGAAGACGCTGATTGTGGTGGGCGGCGGCGTGGTCGGCGTGGAGTATACCTGCATGTTCGCGATTCTGGGCGTGCGCGTCATCCTGGTGGAGAAGCGCCCGCGCCTGCTGGAATTCGCGGACAACGAGATGGTGGAGGCGCTTTCGTACCACTTGCGAGACCATCGCGTCACCATGCGGCTGAACGAGGAAGTCGCCAGCGTGCAGGAGACCCCGGAAGGCGGCGTGGTGGCCAACTTGAAAAGCAACAAGCGCATCATCGGCGATGCGCTGCTCTATGCCGTGGGGCGGCAGGGAAACGTAGACGAATTGAACCTGGCGGCGGCCGGCCTGGAAGCCGACAGCCGGGGCCGCATCCCGGTGGATGCGGAGTTCCAAACCAATGTCCCGGGCATTTACGCCGCCGGCGACGTGATCGGATTCCCCAGCCTGGCGTCGGTTTCCATGGAGCAGGGGCGGATGGCGGCGGCGCACGCGTTCGGACTGAAGATCGAGTCGAACCCGGCCACGTATCCGTATGGCATCTACACCATTCCGGAAATTTCGTTCACCGGCAAGACGGAAGAGCAATTAACGGATGCAGACGTGCCCTACGAAGTGGGTCTGGCGTATTATCGCGAGACGGCCCGCGGGCAGATCCGCGGCGATACCACCGGGCGCCTGAAGATTATTTTCCACCGCGAGACGCATGAAATCCTGGGCGTGCACATCATCGGTGAAGAGGCATCGGAGCTGGTGCACATCGGCCAGGCGGTGATGATCCTCAAGGGCACGGTGGATTACTTCGTGAACACGGTCTTTAACTATCCCACGCTGGCCGAATGCTACAAGCAGGCGGCTTTCAATGGCCTCAATAAACTGAAGTAACAATCAGTGCCCAGTTGCCTTTTTGGCGCACGTCGCGCACGGCGGGCAATGCGGCCTTCACCTGTTCGACTTCGGCGAGCTCGAAGCCGCTCGCCAGCAGCACACCTCCCTTGCGCAGGACGCGCAACAGGTCCGGCGCCAGTTGCACGATGGCTTCAAGGTTGATGTTGGCCACCGCCAGATCCACCGAAGCCGTAGCTACGGCGTTCACCGAACCGATGAAACCATCGCCCGCAATCTCCACCGCGACGGGGTCGGTATCGCAGGCGTAGACTCTGGCCGCGCCCAGCAGCCTGGCCGCTTTCGCCAGAATACCGGAGCCGGTGCCGACATCGAGCACCGCGATGCCGGGCTTGACGAATTCCTCCAGGGCCTCGATGGCGAGGCGCGTGGTTTCGTGGACCCCGGTACCGAACGCCATGCCCGGGTTCACGGCGATGCGGAAGCGGCCGGGCGGCGCCGGATCGTCGCGCCACTCGGGCACGAGAAAAAACCGGCGGCCCACTTTCATGGGCTGCAGAAGGTCGCGGGCCGATTGCACCCAGTCGCGATCCTCTTCGATGCGCTGTCTTGCGCCGGGGAAGAGCAACTGCAATTCGCCCTGATCGACCGAGTCCTCGAAAAACGCGCGTACGCGCGCCGCCCCCAGTTCGACGATGCCGGCGCAGCCGTGCTCCCACAACTCGGCGATGAGGAGATCGCGATCGTCCGGGTCGCATTCGATTTCAAGAGAGAACATTGTTATCGTGGAACTTTCAATATGAAGCTACAAGGTATTTTCCCACCAATTGCCACGCCGTTCGACCACAACGGCGACATTTATGCCACGAAAGTGCAGCACAACGTAGAGAAGTGGAACCGCACCTCGCTCGCCGGATACGTGGTGATGGGCTCGACCGGTGAAAGCGTGATGTTGACCACCGAGGAGAAGTTTGCGATTTGGGAAATGGTGGCCAAGTACGCCGCGCCGGAGAAGCTGCTGATCGCCGGAACCGGGATGGAGAGCGTGCGCGAAACCGTGGCGCTGACGAACCACGCCGCGGAGATGGGCTACAAGGCCGCCATGGTGCGGACGCCGCACTATTACAAGAACATGGTGAATCGCGCGGACGCGCAGATGCTGTACTATCGCGCGGTGGCGGACCAGTCGAAGCTACCGCTCATCATTTATAACTGGCCGCAGGCCACCGGCGTGGACATTCCGGTGGAAGCCGTAGTGGCGCTTTCCGAGCATCCCAACGTGATCGCGATCAAGGAAAGTTCGGGCAGCATGGAAAAAGTGATGCAGTTGATCCGCGAAGTGAAGCACGGTTTCCAGGTTCTGGTGGGTTCGGCGCCGACGCTGTGGCCGTCGCTGCTGATGGGCGCCTGCGGGGCGATTCTGGCCTACGCCAACGCCGCGCCGTATTCGACCATCGCCATCTGGGAGGCCTATCGCACGCGCGAAGACGCGGCCGGACTGGACTGGCAAAACCGCATCGGGCGGGCTTCCACGCTGGTGACGGTGAAATACGGCATTCCGGGGCTCAAGTACGCGATGGATTTGAATGGCTACTACGGCGGGCCGCCGCGGCTGCCGCTGAGCACGCCGACCGAAGCGGCGAAGCGGGAGATCGAAGAGGCGTTTAGGGATTTGAAGGGGTAGGGCTTCCGTGAGTCGGCTACGCGGCCAAGTGGTTTGGGCACCAGCCCGGCTGTCGTGAACGGCGTGTCACGGGAGCAGTTCCAACTTGCCGGATTAGGCCAGATCGGGAGTCCTGGCAAGGCAACTCGGACTTCATGAGATAATCCTTGAATGGAGCGGCAATTCGAACACCGAAGGCCCACTGGTGCTCCAGGCCGCTCGATGAAGAGATCGATTTCTCACGGGAGTTATCGTGGAAACGCGCAGGAACGTTCCGTCCGTCCCCGGTTTTTACGGAAAAGACCTGCGATCATCGATGAGAGGTAAAGCCGTGAGCACTACTGTCGCCCCAGCTCACAACGTAACCGCTGTGGTTCCGCTGCTAATGGTCACCAGCATGGACCGATCGCTGGCTTTCTACATTGACGGCCTCGGTTTCACGATCCAGAATCGCTGGCTTCCGGACGGTCGTCTGCGTTGGTGCTGGATGTCGCTGGGCGATGCCGCTCTCATGCTTCAGGAAGCCGGCGAATCTACCCGCGAGAAGATGCTCACGATCGGCACCCTCGGCAACGGCGCAGCCCTCTACTTTCAGTGCTCCGATGCCATCGCGATCTACCGTGAAGCCGCTGCACACGGTATTCATCCTCTGCGCGAACCGCAAGTCGGTAATTCCGCGTGGGAGGTCTTCTTCGGCGATCCCGACGGCTACAAAATCAACTTCTCCAGCCCTACCGATCTACCCGAAGAAACCCTTCTCTCAGAAGTCAAGATTTGATCTCCGGTGCCGGGTTCAGAGTATGCCGAGAAATGATCCGGTGTGCCTGACGGAAGATCCGGCCGCCTCTCGGGATTCGGCTGGCTCACGGCGTTCATCGGCGCGGCAAATGGCCACCCGCTTATATTCATCCACTACAGTGGGATCGAGTACGACTTGAAGGGCTGAGGTCCGGTGAAGGTGGCGCGAGTTGCGCGCCACGGCAGCTTCAGTGCCCGGCCTGTTTCCCCGATTTCACCCAGAGCCAGTCGGACGGGCTCAGCTTGTCCAGGCTGCTCACCACCAGCAAGAGTGTGGTCTGCGGACCGGCGCACTGCCGATAAATCGTGGCCATGCCGCCTCCATTCGGCACGCGAATCTCAATATGGAATTCCTTGCCGGCGTTGTCGATGCGCAGCACGCCGTCTTGCATTTGCCGCGTCACTTCGGTCAAGTGGCCTCCTGAAACGAGCATGTGACCACTGGCATCGGTTCCAAACTGATAGTCGGCCGGATGCTGGTCATCCACGTCCCGATCGATTCCGATCTGGTATCCGCCAGTCAAGGTGGCCATCGATCCCTGCTGAACCATCCGAAATAGCACGGTGCACGATTGGGAAGTCGCCGGCGGCGTTGTCGCTTTGCTGAAGTTCGATGCCGGCTCGCCGGTTTCGGCGGCAATCTGTTCGTCAACGGGCGAAGGAGCCGTCACAATGGTTGTGCCGCATCCAGCCGGTAAAGCAAACGTGGCAGCCGGCGGTTTTGCGAACGACACAGTCTGGGTCTGCAGGATGACGCGGGGCGCTTCGTTCGGCGCCGTCAACTCGGCTTTCATGATCAAACCGTACCTCGGCTCCAGCCAGACCCTGGCTTTGCCGTCCGCGCCCATGTCCGCATCGAGGAGTTTAGCGGAAATGCCGTTGATGGTCTCGGTGCCCGACGGCGTGACCTTTTTGGAGAGCAGCTCGGCGTTCATCTCCGCCGACGAAGCAAACGGATCGCCCCAATTGCCGCCGGACGTGCCAGTACCGCACAGCGGAGCGGGGTTGGTAGGGTCCCAGGAGACATTGGCATGGGTTGACAGATCATAGAAAGTGCGGACGTGGCTCGCCTTGCCCCCGGGCTGCGCGGATGGCGTGCTCAGTTCGATCACGGCTTTCGAGCCGTCGCGCCAGATTCGCTCGATCACCGTCGGCCCCATTATGGAACTCAATTGTGTTATGGAATAAGTTTCCGGGGCTGGCGCGTATTGCGCCGCCAGATAGGGCGTTCCAACTCCGTCAATGGCGGCCGCAGCCAACGCAGAGATGAACAGTCGCTTCTTCAGCATCCGAGACTCCTCCTGGCTATAGTACGGTATTTGCGGAAGAAAAGGGATCGGCGCGTTATCTCGCGCCTGACGCCGTAGTGTATAGGATCGCGTTCGCTGGCTGCCTAGCCCGCCGCCTGAAGGCAGGTCCCGTGGCGGCCCAGCCCCGGCCGCCGCGGCGGCCGTTGATCCCACCGACCGAAGCCGCCAAGCGCGAGATCGAAACGGCGTTTAAGGACTTGAAGTGCTAAAGCGCCGCGTGATCCGCTGCAGCGCACCGGCACATTCTTCCACGCCGGATAAGTAGGTCGCCCCGAAATACACCACGCCATACAAGCACAGGATGGATGCATCGTACACCATGGGGTGTCGCGTGCCGATGCCTAGCTTGAGAGCCCAGGCCGCAGCCGCGGCGACGGCGGCTGAGATCCATAGCTTCGCTACCAAAGGCGCCGGCAGGCCAGTCGGGCCGATGCGGCGGTTCAGGGTGCGCCGCAACAGGGTAAACTCAACCCAACCTGCCACGCCAGCCGAAGCCGTCAGGCCGGCGGCGCCCCATCGCGGATCGATGCCGATCCATATCGGCAACGGCAGCGCGCAGAGGTAGCCCAGCGCGGTGGTGAGCGCTACACGCACCAGCGCGAAGCGCAGCGGTGTGCGGGTATCGCGCAGGGCGTAATAGGTCGATGAGTAGAGGCGGCCCATGGTGGATGCGAGCAGGCCCACGGCCGAGCCGGCCACAATGCCCCAGACGTATAAGGAATCTTTGTGCGTGAACCGGCCGTTCTCAAATAGCAGCGAGGAGATGACGCCGCCGAGCGCCAGAAACGCCATCGCGGAGGGAACCACGAAGAATGCGATGCGGCGCAGTCCGGAGTCGAGGCGGTGTTGCAGATAGCCGGTAACTTCCTTTCGATCGCCAAGCGCGCTCGACATGGCCGGCAACTCGGCGGCGGAGACCGACATGCCAAACAGGCTCACGGGCAGCGTGTAGAGGGTCTGCGCGTTGGTGAGCCCGGCGACCGCTCCCATGCCCAGCCAGCTTGCCAGCCAGGCGTCCACGTAGGCGCTGATCTGGACTACCCCGCGGCTCAGAAAGACCGGCACGAAATTACGGACCACCTCGCGCACCTGCGGCCGGCGCGTCTCCAGGCGCACACGAACGTGTCGCGCCAGACGCAGCACCACCGGCAGTTGTATGCCGAACTGCAAAGCGCTTCCCGCCACCGAACCCCACGCCAGTGTGACGGCGAGCGACGACTCCGGCTCGCCACGGAAGATCAGCAGCGTCGCGATCATCGCCAGGTTCCAGAGCACCGGTGCGGCGTATGAGAGGAAGAACTTGCGATGACTGTTCAGAATCCCCAGGCACCAGGCGGACAGCACCAGCAGGCCCGCGCCGGGAAAAAGAATGCGCACCAGACGGATGGTAAGCTCGCGCTTGGCCCCGTGAAAGCCGGCGGCGATCAGATCGGTCACGAAGGGCGTGAACAACACGCCAAGCAGCACCAGCACCGACGTGGTCAGCGCCAGCACGGCCGCCACCGCGCCCGCCACACGTCCCGACTCTTCCTCTTCATTTTCCGCCAGCAGCCGCGCATAGACCGGGATGAACGATGCCGAGAGCACGCCCTCACCGAAGAGGTTTTGCAGCAGATTGGGGATGCGAAAGGCGGCGTTGAAGGCGTCGGCGGCGTCGGAGAGACCGAAGTAGCGCGAGAAGATGCGCTGCCGCACAAAGCCGATGAGGCGGCTGAGCAGAATGCCGGCGCCCACCAGGAACGCATGCCGGCCGGTCGCTTCACGCTGACTTGTTTTTGCCACTAAGGACACTGTTTCCTAGATGCAGTAGCGTAATCCACGCACCGCTCCCTTACGGTCGCGGCTCGGTTAACCCAACTTCTCAAGCACGGCGTTGGCCACTTCTTCGGTGCTGTTGTGGCCGCCCAGATCGGGGGTCCGCACTTTGGCTTTGGCCAGGACGGCCGCCACGGCGGATTCCACGGCGCCGGCAGCCTCATTCATTCCGAGATGATCCAGCATCATGCCCGCGCTGAGAATGGCGGCCAACGGGTTGACCACACCCTTGCCCGCGATATCAGGCGCGGAGCCGTGCACCGGTTCGAACATCGAGGGAGAGCGGCGCAGCGGATCGAGATTGGCGCTGGCCGCGAGGCCCAGGCTGCCGACGATGATGGCGGAGAGATCGCTCAAGATGTCGCCAAAGAGATTCGAGCCGACCACCACGTCGAAGCTTTGCGGGCGGCGGACGAAGTTCATGGCCGCCGCGTCCACCAACAGCGACTCTGTCTCGATGTCTGGGTATTGGAGAGCAACCTGCTGAAAGGTGCGGTCCCACAGCACCATGCTGTAGCCCTGCGCGTTGGACTTGGTGATGGACGCGACCCGCCGCTTCTTATTGCGCTTGCGGGCCAGTTCGAAAGCGAAGCGCACGATCCGCTCGACGCCGCGGCGCGTGAACACCGAGGTCTGGATGGCGATTTCTTCGGGCTGGTGCTGGTACATGAAGCCGCCCACCGGCGCGTATTCGCCCTCGGTATTCTCGCGGACCACCACCAGGTCGATATCGCCGCCGCCGGCCTTTCGCAAAGGCGATTCCACTCCGGGATAGAGGTAGGCCGGCCGCACATTGGCGTACTGGTCGAAGGCGCGGCGGACGGGCAGCAGCAGGCCGTTGAGCGTGGCGTGGTCGGGGATATCGGGATGGCCGACGGCGCCCAGCAGAATGGCGTCGCAGGGCTGCAGGAGGTCGATGGCGCCGGCGGGCATCATGCGCCCCCAGCGGAAATAATGCTCGGCGCCCCAGTCGAAATCCTGAAACGCAAAAGTGATGTCGTGTTTCTTGGCGATCCGTTCCAGGATGCGCCTGGCCTGCGGGATGACCTCTCTGCCGACGCCATCGCCCGCGATTACCGCGATCGTGAAAGTCTTCATTTCCTAGAAGACAATTCTCTCACGCGGACGCAGGCCCGGCGCAGGTTTCCCGGCAGAGGTAGCTGTCGAACCCGGCTGGGGCGCACCACGCGACGGCGCGTGATTCAGATACGGCAGCACTCGAAGGATCGGGCATAAAAGGAAAAAGCCCGATCTTTGGGGATCGGGCTTTGATTATAAACCGGGCAACTTCCTACTCTCCCACACACTTGCGCGTGCAGTACCATCGGGGCTGGGGAGCTTAACTGCCGTGTTCGGGATGGGAACGGGTGGGTCCTCCTCGCTATAGTCACCCAGAAACTGGTGACGGAAGGCCGGAAGTGGAGAAGACAGAAGCCGGAATGAAGTGGCCGCGAAGCGGCGCTCCTTCTTCTGACTGCTGACTTCTGACTCCTGACTTCTTCTTGAATATTTGACGGGCTCGAAAACACGGAAAGCAGCGCCAATGTGTGCGCAGTAAATTTTATGGTCAAGCCGAACGGGCAATTAGTAACGGTAAGCTCAACGTGTTGCCACGCTTACACATCCGTCCTATCAAAC
>Ga0209039_10002380_pt1 | contig 16066 bp, 10 predicted proteins | sample BogFormECP12_OM1_FD_188238 | JGI IMG/M metagenome (GOLD analysis project Ga0209039, IMG submission 188238) | Bog forest soil microbial communities from Calvert Island, British Columbia, Canada - ECP12_OM1 (SPAdes) (version 2) | ecosystem: Environmental > Aquatic > Freshwater > Wetlands > Bog ... | reverse complement strand
TCCAAAGAGGGGCCTCAATTCGGCAAGGGGGCCCCGGCAGGGCTGATGGCAGCGGAAGTAGGCAAAGGCGCCTGCGTGGTTGGCGACCTGATACCAACCTTTACGCTGGGCATCCCGGGCTCTGTCACGGGCGCCATCCTGATGGGTGCGCTTATCCTTCAAGGTATCGAGCCGGGTCCGAGATTTCTCATGATGGGTGCCATGCCCTACACCGTGTTCGCCGGGATGGTCCTCGCTCAAGCCACGTTCCTTATTAGCGGTGTCCTTCTTGGCAGGTTCTTTATCCGAGTGGTCTACCTGCCGAATGCCATCATCGCGCCTGTTATTGCCGTCTTGACCTTTCTGGGTGCCTTTGCAGAACGGAACAACCAGTTCGATATTATTCTGGCCCTTGTCTTCGGGCTCCTGGGTTACGCTTTGGACAAGCTGAAATATCCTGCAGTCTGCTTCGTGTTGGGGCTCATCATGGGACCGCTCGTGGAGGCTAATTTCCATCGATCGCTCGGCATCAGCTTTGGTTCTTACTCGATCTTTTTTCAACGCCCGATTGCCGTGATCATGCTCGCCATCACACTTCTATTCCTGATCGGGCCCTATATGCTCTATCTCATCAAGAAACTGGCCGGAAAATCAACCTCCGTCACGGAAGTCGTCGCGGCTGATGCGCATGACACTAATGAAAAACAGGGGACCCTGGGAGAACTGATCCTGCTGGGCATCATGACTTTGATCCTCGTGCTCTTCCTAATTACCGCTCGTGGCTATAGCCCCGGTGCTGCCATGTTCCCGAACCTGGTTTCCAGTGCAGGACTGATCTTTATCCTTTGGCGCTTTTTAGTCATCGTCCGGCACCTTTCTCTGGGCAGTTTAGACTGGATCCGCGGCACAGCGGTCCTGAACGGTAAGATGAGCTGGCAATGGTCAGCATCGCTGCTCGGAGCCTGCATCCTGTCCATGTATGTGCTGGGCTTCGTAGTAGGAAGCTTCCTCTACGTAATTGCAGTGATCAATTTAAGCGGTGATCGCAAGCGGGTGAGATCAATCATCATCGGGGTCTCGACTGCGGTTGCCATGTATCTTCTGGCGAAGATCGTTCATCTTCAGCTCCCTTCAGGATTTCTGGGAGTTATTTATTGAGGAGGTGTGGTCATGAAAAAGATAGCTCGCATGTTTTGTAAAACGGCGGTTGTCGCAACGTTACTATTCGTCGCCGGCGCTGTGATGGCGATATCGCATCCGGCAACGGCAGCAGATTGGCCGACCAAGGATATCACGCTCATCGTGCCTTACGCGGCAGGCGGAGGGTACGATCTCGTGGCACGTGCATCAGCGCCTTTTGTCGCAAGACATCTCAGCAAAAAATTCAGTGTGGTTGTAAAAAACGTTCCCGGCGCCGGAGGCAAGATCGGTCTGATTGAAATGGTCAGGTCAAAACCCGACGGGCACACGATTGCCGTGGTCGACCCCGCGGACATCGCCGTGTTGGAAGTGGCAGGTCAAATGAAGGAAATCGAGATCACCAAACTCTCATGGCTCGGCCGTCTTGACAGGTTGCCGGACCTCATGGTTGTCGGCGTGAAGAGCGGTTACAAGGCTCCCGCTGACATGAAGGGCAAGCCGGTCCGTTTTGCAGGGATCGGAGCCGGGGTCACCTTCAGGACCGCGGTCATAGCTAAAGCGATTGGCTGCGATGCCCGATTTATCAGCTATGACGGCACGAGCCCCGCTTCCATCGCCACCATGCAGGGTGACATTGACGCCTTCGTCGTTAACTGGGTCAGCTCCATGCGCATGGTACGCGCCAACGAGGGGAAACTGGTACCCTTCTTCGTGGCCGCATCAGAGAGAGTTGCCGACATAAAGAATGTGCCTTGTGCCAAGGATTACGGCCTCACGCTCGAAGAATCAGTGCTCGGCTACTCTCATATTCTGGTGGCGCCACCCAACCTGCCACAGGAAATCAAGAAAGCATGGGAAGAGACGCTGAGCGCGGTCTTCAAAGACCCTGAGTGGGCGGCCCAGATGAACAAGACGGGGTATCCTCCGGCAGGACTCATCGGAGACAGGATGGTGTCGGCAGTGAAAGCTACTCTTGATTCCACACAGAAATTTAAGGAGACCATCGCGCAACTGGGAATTAAATAGCAACGCCAACGCACCGGGTTGGCGACGTCTTATTCAACCAAGGGGGTAGTAATGAATCTCGCGCAGGTATCCCGATGCATAGCGGTCGCAGCAATTGTCTCTCTTTTTTCGACACTGTCGAGCCTTGGTCCTGCATTTGCGCAAACGAAGTCACCTTTGCGGCTGGGTGTCAATATGGATGCAACGGGCTATGGGGCGTGGTTGGGGGAACCAGAAGTGCGCGCCATTGAGTTCTTTGCAGAGCAGACCAATGCCAGAGGCGGTATTAACGGCCGCCCCCTGCAAATCCTTGTCTACGACAACGAGAGCAGTCCGGAAAAATCGGCCAGCAATGTGAAGAAGCTGATCCAGCGCGACAAGGTGGCTGCGATCATAGGAACGCCCATCACCGCGACGTCAAACGCTGCTAAGTCGGTGGCACAAGAGGAGAAGGTTGTGAACTACTCAACTTCCGGCTCCTTCGATCCCAATTTCGCCGATTCATATTGTTTTGCTTCCTGGGTTCACACCTCAGAGATGGTCGAAACCATCTTTGACTATTTGGTGAAAAAGGGCGTCAAACGGGTAGCCACCCTCTGCGCCACCGACTCAACCGGTCAGACGTGGTTCGATGAGGTGAACAAGGCCGCAAAGAAGTACGGGCTCGAGATCGCGGGCGAGCGCTTCAACGTCAAGGATCTGGATGTAACAGCCCAACTCGCCAAGCTTAAAGCGACCAACCCTCAGGCGTTGATCGTAGGCGTGAGTGGCGCACCAAACGCAGTGGTCGCCAAGAATTTTACTCAGATGGGATTCAAGATCCCCTATGTCACGGGCCACGGTAATCTCTCGGATACCTTCGTGAAGCTGATCCAGGGGTTTCAGCCGGAAACCCTTCTCCTTCCCGGTGCCTATTACATCGTTTGGAGAGAGCTGCTCGATGCTTACCCTCAGAAGAAGCTGATGAAGGAGTTCACCGATGCTTTCCAAAAAAAATTCAAGAAGGACCCGGATATCTATTCAGTTGTCGCGTATGATGCTGCGCGGGTTGTTGCCGAAGGGATGGGACAAGCAATGCCTGACGGACCCAAGGACAGCATCAAGCTGAGGGACGCCATAGAGCGGATAAAAAATTATCCTGCGGTCTTCGGTGGAACCTACACATTCAGTAAGGAGGATCATCGAGGCGTCCACAAGGATGCCGCGTTGATGGTGCAGGTGAAAAGCGGAAAGTTTGTGATGGCGAAATAGGGTGGGCTGCCTGGTTTTGCGCCTAGATAGGCTTTCGGCTTGAGCGTCTCCGACGCACCTCTATGTCTTTACCGATCAAGGCAACGTCCGCGAGGCCGATAAAGAGACCGTGCTCGACCACGCCAGGCATGCGTTCAAGTTTGGCGGCCAACCCTGAAGGATCAGGAATCCGCCCGAAGCTGCAGTCAAGAATGTGATGCCCCTCATCTGTGACAAACGGCCGGCCGGCCTGGTCTCTTCGCAGGACAACAGAAGCGCCCAAATCCGCAATGCGTCTGCTGAGGAGTGCTTCCGCGAAGGGCACTACTTCAACCGGCAGAGGAAATTTTCCGAGTGCCGGTACCTGTTTTTTTGAATCAGCGATAATCACCACCATGCGGGAAGCAGAGGCCACAATCTTCTCCCGCAGCAACGCCCCTCCTCCGCCCTTGATCAATTGAAGCGCGGGATTTATTTCGTCAGCCCCATCGATCGTGACGTCAATCCGTGGAGATTCTTCGAAGCTTGTGAGAGGAATGCCTAGTGTAGTGGCAAGCTCGCGCGATTGCACCGACGTGGGGATGCCGAGTATCTTGAGCCCTTCACGGACCCGACCCGCAAGAAAGCGTATGGCGTGAGAAGCAGTCGAACCCGTTCCCAGCCCCACGACATAGCCGCTGTCAACAAAGGCGAGGCTTCTTTTTGCCGCTGCTTGTTTCTCCTCATCACTCGTCATGGATCCCATACTCGCGCTCCTTTCATTTCCTCACGGTGACGCAAAGCATACGACAGAATTCACGCGTTACCTTACGGGCCCTGCTTTGCACTTACTCACCTCATTATACCTGAAACAATCTGTCGTGTGATCATTTATCATGCCGACCGCCTGCATGAATGCATAGCAGATGGTAGACCCAACAAATTTGAATCCTCTCTTAGCGAGGTCCTTGCTCATAGCATCGGATTCGGCTGTCTTGCCTGGAATCTCTTCCAGTGTTCTCCGGGAATTCTGCTTTTGCTTACCTTCTGTGAACCGCCAGATGTAAGCATCGAAGCTGCCGCACTCCTGTCGAACCTTGAGAAACGCCCGAGCATTCTGGATTGCAGCCTCTATCTTCAGTCTGTTCCGGATGATGCCTTCGTCCCGCATCAGTTGCCCCATCCTCTTCTCGTCGTACAGAGCAATTTTCTCTGCATCAAACACATCGAAGGCTCGCCGGTAGTTCTCTCTTTTCTTGAGCACCGTGAGCCAGCTCAGTCCGGCTTGCGCTCCTTCCAGAATCAGAAATTCGAATAGCTTCCCGTCATCATGCAGAGGGACACCCCACTCTTCATCGTGGTACTTCTTCAAGAGCTCGTCGTTCGCTGCCCACCTGCATCGCGTTTTCAAGCTATTCCCCGCGCGCCTTTCCCGCTGAGCCTTATCCCCACGATCTCTTTCCCGTCGGCATCAGGAATGCCAAGGGAATGATGCACGAGAGGGCAACACCAAACAAAATGAAAATGAAGCTGAAACCCGCACCCGGACTAGAACTCAGGTGGAGAATAAAGGTAATGAGTGAGATACCCAGCGCTCCTCCAACTGTTCTGAACATGCCACGAAGTCCGACGATGGTTGCAACCTTTTCCGGCATCAATTCGATACAGGCGTTATTTGCAGCGGGATTGGCCATTCCTGCGCCGATACCGCAAAAGAGGATCAGGAACGCGAGTGTTTCCGTTATACCCCACCGGAATTCCATCATCCTGATGAGCGGCACGCTCGGTGACAAGAGGATAGTTGCAAAAGAGACGATGCCAAGACCCGATACCAGGGGCCATCGGTAGCCCCATCGTTTGAGCAGGAAGCTGGTGACCACTGAGGCGAAAATGACACCCAGGGACCGGGGAGTCAGTATCATGCCGCTCATGAGCGTCGAGACCTTGTGCACAGAAGTAGCGTAGAGGGGTACAGAAGCGAAGAGTCCGAAAAACCCGGCACCCATGATCATATTCAGGAGGTTTGCAGCCAGGAACGGCTTTGACTTCAACAAGACCATATCGAGAATCGGCTTGCTTTCTCTCTTCTCCTGACGAAAGAATAACACGCCAAGGGAAAAGCTCAAAGATAAGAGGACTGCAGCAGAGAGCAGGGAGTGAAAAGCAAAGCTCTCCCCGATGACATTCAGCCCGAACATGAGAAAGAGTATCACGCCGCTGAAATAAGCAGCCCCTACCACGTCTACATGAGGTCGGGACGATACTCTGGAGGTTTTCAGGAGCAGCATGATCAGGGCGATTAAACCCATGCCGATTGGTAGATTGATGTAGAAGACGTAACGCCAGGAGTAGCGACTCACGATCCATCCACCGAGGTTAGGTCCAATGATAGTACCCGTGTTAAAGACGCTCGACAAAAGGCCGATGACCCTTTCTCTATTTTCCGGGAAATGATCCGTGGCGATGCCCGATGCAGTGGGAAGAAAGCTTGCCCCTCCAACGCCCTGAAGAAACCTGAAGACTATCAGTGTGTAGATGTTGGGAGCAAGCCCGCACACAAGCGAGCTAAGAGTGAAGATTATGAGAGAGACCACAAAAACTTTCTTGCGACCGAAGCTATCGCTCAGATTTCCAGCCAGCGGCATGGCCGTAGTAACGCCAATATAGTATATCGAGATGGTCCATCCTGCCCAGAGAAGATTAGTACCCAGATCCCTTACCAGGTGGGGGAAGGCAACCGCCACGACGGTACTGTCGATAGCGTACATCAGGAGACCTAACGAGGCGGTGGCGAAAACGAAGTAGCGACGCATTGCCGAGACTATCCGCATGGAGTCTACTCGATTGTGTAGATAGGGGTCAACAGAATTCACACATCTTTGCCTCTGTTTACATTTTTACCTCAACCTTAACCTTAGTCTATATCTCAACCTTCGTTCTTGTCCTTTCCTTAACCTGCTTTTGGTTTTACCTGTCCTCGTGCCCCCCTCAAGTTTTTCTCATCGGTGGTCGATAACGGACTGAACTCGATAAGGGCAAACCACCCGAAAGGGTGGGGCGCAAAGCCACTGGCCTACCCCCTCTCTTGTGAGATGAGGGCACGGTCGCAGGGCTGCCGGGGGATGCAGGCCTAGTCTGCACGTCATAACCTCGTGCAGCTCGTTTCGCCTGGCACTTCCCGGTCACACCAGGGAGGTGCTTCACGCATACGCCAATCGCTTCAGTTCTCTCCTTCCTACATGTCCTTACCGGGTATTCTTATCCACAAGGAGTAGGGTTATGAAAAACGGCATACTCATCGGTTTGGCACTTGTTCTCGTTTGCAGTATGCAGGGTCCCCTCTGGGGGCAGGAGCTCTCCGTCTCGCAACTCCATGACGAGATACAGAAAAAGGGAGGGCGGTGGGAGGCCAGGGAGAACTCCATGAGCCAGCTCTCTGTCGAAGAACGAAGAATGCGCCTGGGGCATTTTGGTTCCCCCGACCTCAGCAAAGGGAGGATGTACGTTGCGGCAACTCCTGCATACTCCCTTGCGCCCAGTCTCGACTGGCGCAATAACGGGGGAAACTACGTAACGGGTGTCCGCAACCAGGGAAGCTGCGGGAGCTGCTGGGCCTTCGGTTCCACCGCTGCGCTCGAGTCGTACACGTTGATCAAGAACAAACAGCCGAACATCGATCTGGACCTGTCCGAGCAGGTGACCGTCTCCTGCAGCGGTGGGGGAAGCTGCGCCGGCGGGGATCCTAGCGCGGCCGCCAATTTCTTCGTGTCCACAGGGTTACCGCTGGAGAGCTGCTATCCCTATACCACATCCAATGGAAGCTGTGGCAGCGCGTGCGCCAACTGGCAGGCAACAGCCTACAAGCTCAAGGACTGGAACTGGGTGACGACCGCCAGTGGACAGACGCCGGTCGACGCGGTGAAGAGCGCCCTGACGGAGTATGGGCCCTTAATAATGACCATGCATGTGTACTATGACTTCATGTACTACAGCGGTGGGGTGTACACCCATACCGCGGGTAGTTACGACGGTGATCACGCCATCCTGACCGTCGGCTATGACGATGCCAATCAGTGTTTCATCGTCAAGAACAGTTGGGGCACCGGGTGGGGCGAATCAGGCTTCTTCAGGATCGCCTACTCTGAGGTCACAGGGGACTCGAAGTTCGGATATTGGACCATTGCCTTCGAGGGGAACGATCCTCCTCCACCGCCACCTACCTGCGACTACACGTCGAGCAAACTGTTCGCGAGCGCGGGCGGCACCGGGGCTATTGCGGTCACACCTCCGGACGGCTGTGCGTGGACAGCCACGAGCAACACGACCTGGATCAATCTCACCACAGCAAGCGGTACGGGTTCCGGCACCGTCCAGTACACGGTAGCGCCTTCAACAAGCACCTCCTCAAGATCAGGCACCATTACCATACAAGGGCAGGCATTCCCCATCTTCCAGGCAGGAACCTCTAGTGTGCCTGCTAACACGGCGAGGAGGTGACCCATGAAACGGAACTTTATATACTCATTCATAGGACTGCTGGTCACGTCAATCCTCTTCCTGGGCTTTATGGCACCTGCCTCTGCCCAGACGGTGAGCGAAACCCAGGCAGCGATCAAGGCTAAAGGAGCCAACTGGGTGGCAGGGGACAACCCTATGTCGCGGCTCACCCTTGATCAAAAAAGGAACACGCTGGGACTGCTCTTACCTCCAGCGTCCGAGGCCCCACCGCCGGCCTCGCATCCGTCAACCGTTGGTCTCCCTTCCAGCATCGACTGGCGTAACAACGGAGGGAACTATGTATCAGATATAAAAAGCCAGGGGATGTGCAACAGTTGTTGGGCCTTTTCCACGACCGCAGCAGTCGAATCGGCCGTCATGATCGCGAACAAGACCCCCAACGCGAATCTGGATCTTATGGAGGCGGTCCTGATCTCCTGCTGTACTAACTGCAGCGCGCGGGCATGCGCGTCAGGATACCTGGGCCCAGCTGCCGCTTACATGGTGAGCCATGGCGAGCCCCTGCAAACGTGTCCCGCCACTGATTGCAATTACACCTGTCCCAACGATACGATCAAGAGCTACGAGTCGGTAGCCCAGGACGCCAACAGCATGAAGGCTGCCATAGCGAATTACGGTCCCATAGTTGCCGGTATGCATGTATACGATGATTTTTATAACTACACAGGCGGTGTGTACAGCTATACCGGAGCCGGTTACGTGGGTGATCACGCCATCGCGCTCATCGGGTATAACGACGCGGGTCAGTACTTTATCGGCAAGAACAGCTGGGGTACCGGGTGGGGCGAAGCCGGATTCTTCAGGATTGCCTATTCTGAAGTAAATGGGACCTCGTCGCTCGGCATGCAGTCCATAGCCTATCACGGTGGGGATCCTACCCCGCCTCCTCCTACGTGTACCAGCTATCCCATAGGGGATTATTTCGCGGGGTCCGGGGGAACGGGCAACATTCAGGTCGCAACGGAAGCAGGCTGCGCCTGGACGGCGAGTAGTAACGCTACGTGGATCAGCTTTCCGTCCGGAAGCAATGGAAGCGGCCCCGGGCCACTCACGTACAGTGTGGCTCCCAATACCACTTCCTCTCGCCGGACCGGAACAATGACCGTACCAGGCGGCACGTACACCGTGCTGCAGGAGTCAGGCTCGAACCAGTGCACGTACTCCCTTTCGCCGACGAGTAAGTCCTTTCCGAACAGCGGGGGCTCAGGCTCCATCAGTGTGACCGCAGGCTCCGGCTGCCCCTGGACGGCAACGAGCAGCGTCTCATGGATCTCTGTCTCCGGGAGCGGTTCAGGCAGCGGGACGGTCAATTACTCAGTTCAAGCCAATGCGGGTACTTCTTTACGGACCGGCACCATGACCATCGGTGGCCAGACCTTTACGGTCAGCCAGGCAGGTATCACCTGTACCTACGCCATCTCACCCGCCACCAGCTCCCCTAGTGCTGCGGGCGGCACCGGCTCAGTCGGTGTGACCGCTGCCACGGGCTGCGCATGGACGGCAGCAAGCAACGCCTCATGGATCACCATCAATTCGGGAAATGGCGGTTCAGGCAATGGTACGGTGACCTACACGGTAGCAGCGAACAGCGCTGCTTCTTCACGGACCGGCACCATGACCATCGGTGGCCAGACCCATACTGCCAGCCAGGCAGGTATCACCTGTACCTACGCCATCTCACCCGCCTCTCAGAACTTCACCACCACGGCGAGTGGCACCGGCACGGTGAATGTCACCGCTGCCTCAGGTTGCGCATGGACGGCAGCAAGCAATGCAACAAGCTGGCTCACGGTCACGTCCGGGGCATCAGGTACAGGCAGTGGCACCGTCAGTTACTCCGTCGCAGCGAACACTGGTACCTCCAGAAGTGGTACCCTCACTATAGCAGGCCAGACCTTTACGGCGACTCAGGCGGGGACGAGTCCTACCTGCTCGGTCTCCCTCGGCATCGGAGGCTTCAACGCGGGCTATGCTGGCCGACAGTACTCGTTCCAGGTCAGTGCGGCCAGTACCTGTTCATGGAACGCCTCAGCGAGCGCGCCCTGGATCACCTTTAACTCCGGAGCAACGGGCAAAGGAAACGGGACCGTTATCTTTACGACCAATACCAATACAGGTAGTGCACGTACGGGTACGATCAGCATCAACGGCAGTAGCTTGTTCGTGAACCAGGCGGGTTCCACCACCTGTACGTATACGATCAGCCCTACCTCTCAGAACTTCACTACGGCGACCAGCGGTACCGGCACGGTCAATGTGATCGCCGGCTCAGGCTGCGCCTGGACAGCAACGAGTAGTGCAGGCTGGATCACCATCAACTCCGGGTCAAGTGGCTCAGGCAACGGGACGGTCGGTTACTCTGTCGCAGCCAATACCGGATCCTCTCGTACCGGTACCATGATCATAGCCGGTCAAACCTTCACCGTCACGCAGGCAGGGGCGGCTACGTGCAGCTATACGCTCAGTTCCACCTCTCAGAACTTCAGTACTACCGGCGGGTCAGGTACGGTGAATGTGACCGCTGCTGCAGGGTGTTCGTGGACTGCGGCTAGTAATGTGAACTGGCTTACGGTCACCCCGGGGATCGGTGGTTCAGGGAATGGATCGGTCAGCTACTCGGTAGCAGCTAACGCCGGCATTGCACGGACCGGCACGCTCACCATTGCAAACCAGACCTTTACGGTGAGTCAGGATGGGACGAGTCCCACCTGTTCGGTCTACCTCAGCGCGGGAGGCTTTAACTTCGGCTACCTCTCCCGACAGGGATCGTTCCTGGTACAGGCCGCCACCGGCTGTTCCTGGAGTGCCTCAACGAACGTACCCTGGATCACGTTTAACTCCGGAGCAACGGGTAAGGGGAACGGGACCGTTGTCTTTACCATTGATACCAACACGAGTGCTGCCCGTACGGGTACGATCAGCGTGAATGGCGTCAACGTAACCGTGAACGAGCAAGCGCACCCATGAGGCGGAAGGGAAGTTGCAGAAGTAGACGTGATCACGAAAAGGAGGCATGAACGAGCACACAGACTTATGTAGCTGGATAGTAGCTCAGAAGGGCGGGTGGGTATCCCATCCGCCCTTTTGCTTTTCTAATACCTGTTCCCTCCATTGACCCTCGGCCTTGCCGTTTAGCCTCACACGTGCGGCCTGCCCCCGGTCGCAAGGCCGCAGTGGAAAGTCCAATCCGTAGGAGTATTGAACCATCGCGCAGATAGTGCTATAGAAGATGGTTACTATGATCATAAGTGCCAGCAGGCGGACCGATATTCCTGCCCTTTACCCGGAATGGTTCATGAACCGAATTCGGGAGGGATATCTTTTCGTCCAGAATCCTTTCAACGCGCGGCAGCTTAGACGGATTGATCTTTCACCTGATAACGTCGACGTTATCGTCTTTTGGAGCAAAAATCCGCGGCCGATGGTAGGATACCTTGATGAACTCGACGACCGTGGGTACCGATACTACTTCCAGTTCACGCTCACCGCTTACCCGAAGCTCCTGGAGCCCTCTGTTCCGCCGATGCATGAATTACTGGCTACCTTCAAGACGTTGAGCGCTAAGATTGGCGCGGAGAAAGTGGTATGGCGGTTTGATCCCATTACACTGTCGGATGTGACTCCCGAACAGGCGATCATAGATAATTTCGAGCGGTTGGCCCGAGAGCTCCGTGGCTCAACGTCACGGGTTGTGATCAGCTTCGTGCATCTATACAAGAGCGTGATTAGGAACCTCAAGAGAATACAGAAGGAAAAGGGTGTCACGTTCTATGATAGCTCGAGAAGCGTGGAGCAGGTTCAGCGAATAGCTGCTACTCTTGCGGACATTGCGCACAAGAATTTCACAGAGATCGTGAGCTGTGCCGAAACGCTGGACCTTTCGGGCATGGGCGTAGAGCATGGCAAGTGCATCGACGACCGGCTGATAAAAGGGCTCTTCGGGATCACCGTGTCTGACAGAAAAGACAAGAACCAGCGCGAGGCGTGCCAGTGCGTGGAAAGCCAGGATATCGGACAGTATAACACGTGTACGCATGGCTGCATTTACTGCTATGCCGCTTCCAGCAACAAGCAGTCACACAACAATAGAGCCCTGCACGATCCAGAGAGCCCATTCCTGATTGGAAATGGAGGCGCGAACAAGAGTGGAGACGACAGCCATCCGGCAAACCAACCTCTTATCCACGAACTCAATCGATGATCCTCGAAAAAACCATTACTCTTTTTTGAAACGATAAAATGGACTTCTCTACCCGGAGTTTGCAGGGATAGACCTGGGCGCATGACTATGCTATGTTGATGTAGCCCACGCAACGATTACACTGCCAGTAAACGGAAGTGACCGATCGAGGCGGTGCAGGTGCTATTGAACATCGATATAAATTCCCAAGCATGACATAGGAGCGATTACGTGAGGCTCAGCCTGTCCCGCATATCTCAGCTTATTTTCCTCGCCGCCTTTCTCATCCTCTTCGTGATCACCGACTATCGAGGCCAGGATGAAATCTCCGTGGCGGTCAATAGTTTTTTCCGGGCCAATCCCCTTGTTCTCGTCAGCTTCCTTCTGGCTACGAATACGTTCACGTGGGTCTTGTTGCCAGGGCTTCTCACATTCGTCTTCTCAATAATCCTCGGGCGATTTTTCTGTGGCTGGATATGCCCTCTGGGAACCATCCTTGATCTCGTAACCGGCAAAATACGGAAAACAGCGCCTTTGATGTGGCTTAGAGGCAATTTGAAATATTATCTGCTCGCGACGCTGCTCTTCGCGGCTCTATTCCGCATGAATCTGGCCGGTCTTCTGGATCCCATCGCAGTATTGCTGCGCTTCCTGACCTTTTTCTTCTATCCTTTGACAGGATATGCTTTCCGCCAAGGCTGGGTTGGTCTTTACGATCTCCTGGGAGACAACAGAGACTATCTTGCCGGAGGCTACAGCTTCTTCAAAAGTTATCTGCTCCCTTTTCGTGAAACCTTCTACCCCTTGGCTTTCTTCTCCCTCCTTCTTTTCTTAGCCATCCTCTTTCTCGAGCGTTACGAGCGACGAAACTGGTGCAAGAACCTTTGCCCCCTGGGAAGCCTGCTCGGCCTGCTGGGTCATTTCAGTATCTTTAAGAGGCTCCCTTCCAGACTTTGTTCAGATTGTGGAGACTGCAAGGAGCACTGTCCGACAGCCTTCGACAGTGACATATTGCAGAAAAGCAACTGCATCCGCTGCCTCGACTGTTACGCCAAATGCCGCTTCAAAAGGGTCAGTTTCCGGCCTGCTATGGTCAAAAAACCAAGTCGGGTTTTCTCTCCAGCGCGCAGAGTAATACTTACGAGTGCAGTCTCTGGGTTTCTTCTCCCAAGAGTATTCGCCTTCAGGCTTCCGTTGTCTTGGTCCAGGATTTTACGGCCCCCTGGCGTTACCGGAGACGATGAGTTCTTGAAGAAATGCGTGCGCTGCGGGGAATGCATGAAGGTCTGCCCCAGAAATGCGCTCTATCCAGCCTCGTTCCAGGCAGGCCTTTACAGCCTCTTCACACCCGTGATCATTCCACGCCTCGGATACTGCGAATATAATTGCAACCTTTGCGGCCAGGTCTGCCCTACCGGCGCCATACCCAACCTTCCGCTCAAGGAAAAGAAAGCAGCCGTGATCGGTCTTGCAGTCGTCGACAAAAACCACTGTCTCCCGTATGCAAAGAAACTGAACTGCATAGTCTGCGAAGAACACTGCCCTATCCCTGAAAAGGCTATACGTTTTGAAGAAGCCGAAGAGATGGACTACACAGGGAAGAAACTGGTTCTGAAGAAACCTTACATAGTGGAGAAGCTCTGCACCGGATGCGGTATCTGCGAATACGTCTGTCCTGTAGAAGAAAAAGCCGCAGTAGAAGTATTTGCAAAACAGAAGAGGAAGGGTTGATTAGTTGATTGGTTGATTAGGTATTAAGGGTTTAGTCAACCAGTAATCAATCAACTAGTCAAACCTTTAATTAGTCAACCAGTAATCAATCAACGATCCGGCGACTACGTCGCCGGAATGCCGTGTATCGGGAACACGGTCTTTTGAAGATAAGCCACGACCCTTCGCGCCTGTTCAAAGCAGGCATCCTTCTCCGCCCCCTCAAGCACGAAAGGCGCGTCATCCAGGTTGCCTGCCTCCGCCTCCGGGCCAAACATCATTCCGCCAACACGTCCCGCATATTGGTCAACAGGCTGAAGCCCGCACAAAGCGGCCCAGGCAATGGTCCAGAGTGATGCTGTTTTAAAAACGTTGTAGCCTCCTCCTCCCAGAACCAAAAGCTTCGGTGAGAACCCCTTCATCATCTGTATCAAGCGTCTGTAACCATTACTCGTGAGATTGAGGTCTGCCAGAGGATCGTCTTTGTGGCTGTCGCCGCCGATCTGCGCTACCAGTATCTCAGGCTTGAAACGTTCCATGAGGGGCGGCACTATAGCTTCAAAGGCAAACAGATAAACCTCATCGTCCGTGTCAGCCCGAAACGGAATATTGACATTATACCCCTTGCCTTCCCCATCCCCTATTTCCTTCTCGAAGCCCGTCCCGGGATAGAATGTCTCCCCTATTTCGTGTAGTGATATCGTCAATACTTTGTCGGTGTCATAAAACGCATCCTGTACGCCGTTGCCATGATGCGCATCTATGTCAAGGTACGCAACCCTTTTCCCTTTGTCCTTGAGGTCCTCAATGGCAATGGCAATGTCATTGACATAACAGAAGCCTGAAGCATGATCCCTGGCGGCGTGATGAAGTCCTCCCACCGGATTGAAGGCCATTCTCACCCCATCATCCAGGAGCATCTGCGCTCCTTGGTAAGTTGCTCCTGCGACGTTCAGCACGAAATCGAACATACCCTTAAATATCGGGTTGTCCCCGGTGCCGATCTCTGCCCAGAGCATCTCCATGGTGAACTCGCCTGCACTCGCCTTCTTCAAGACCTCTATATATGCCCTCTCATGGAAGAGGTAGAGAAGCTCCTCGTCAATCGGTTTAGGTTGTATGATCCTTTGATTATCGTCACACCTCAGATCGAACCTGTTCAGAAGTTCGACGAAGAGTTTGGCCCTCATGGGCCTGAACGGATGGGCCTCTCCGTACTCTGTCCTGGCAAGGTCGGCAGAATAGATGAGAATATCAAGCACGTCGTCCTCTTCCATCTTCATCTATATCATACAAGTTATCGCTCATTATTGCCAAACGAAAAGACCGACTAAACGCATTTGAAACGCAGCGCTCTAAATTCCAAATTTCAGTTACCCTCCTAATGGCGCGCACAACTGGTGTTGGGAATTTGGAATTTGGGATTTGGAATTTTCGACTACCCGCATGGCACACGGGTTGCAGGTGATGCACGGGGAGGCTTATTGTGTACATACTATCTGCGCTCTATATTTGCGTTGCGCTTCAGCTTTCAATGCTCTTTCTATTTCGAAAGCTGAGCAGGTCAATGAAAAGACCGAAGTTATGGATTATGGTCGCTATTCTCCTCATGGCCATTCCATTCTCAAGTGTGGTATATCAGGTTGTAGAACCGCACAGAGCTCACATACCTCTTCCAGACCTGCTTTCGCTCGTGGGCTCCTTTCTCGCCACGCTGGTATCTCTAACCGTGGTTCCGGTGACGTACCTTATCATCCGTTCCGGTGAGAGACAGAGCGGGCGAGCCGAGGAGATCAATGCGTCTCTCGAGGCAGAGATTGCCCAGCGGAAGAGGGCTGAAGAGCAGCTTCGTGCGCTATCTTTCAGTGACGAATTGACCGGACTCTTCAACCGAAGAGGTCTCTTGACGATGGGTGATCACCAGCTCAAACTGGCCCGCCGCGCGAGGCGGCCGCTGCTTCTCATGTACGCTGACCTCGACAACATGAAACGCATAAACGACAAGTTTGGACATATCGAGGGTGATGCAGCGCTCATCGGAGCCGCCGATATCTTGAGAGAAGTCTTCCGGGAGTCGGACATCATCGCACGGATAGGCGGAGATGAGTTCGTCATTCTGGCGGTCGACAGCGACGGTGCGCAGTCTGAAGCCCTCATCAATCGTATCCACCAGAGGTGTATCCTGGCTAACCTCAAGAAAGCACGTCCTTACGTTCTAGCCATGAGTGCGGGTTCCGCCGAATTCGATCCCAGCCAGCCAGCGACCCTAGAGGAGCTGGTTGCCCAAGCAGATCGGGCAATGTACACCGAGAAGCAAAAAAGGCA
>Ga0209039_10002379_pt1 | contig 16069 bp, 14 predicted proteins | sample BogFormECP12_OM1_FD_188238 | JGI IMG/M metagenome (GOLD analysis project Ga0209039, IMG submission 188238) | Bog forest soil microbial communities from Calvert Island, British Columbia, Canada - ECP12_OM1 (SPAdes) (version 2) | ecosystem: Environmental > Aquatic > Freshwater > Wetlands > Bog ... | reverse complement strand
ATCTGTGGTGGGCGTAGGAGATTTGAGGGGGCCTGCTCTTAGTACGAGAGGACCGGAGTGGACGAACCTCTTGTGATCCAGTTGTCCCGCCAGGGGCATAGCTGGGTAGCGAAGTTCGGTCAGGATAAACGCTGAATGCATATAAGCGTGAAACCTTCCCCAAGATGAGATCTCCCAAGCGTAAGCTAACAAGGGCACAGGAAGACTACCTGTTTGATAGGACGGATGTGGAAGCCGGGTAACCGGTTGAGCTTACCGTTACTAATCGCCCGTTCGGCTTGACCATAAAATTTACTGCGCACACAACCGTGTGGCGCTACTTTCCGAACGCGCCCGTCAATATTCAGTCAAAGAGCCAGGAATGGCTCCGAGTCGCCAGTTTCTGGGTGACCATAGCGAGGGGGACCCACCCGTTCCCATCCCGAACACGGCAGTTAAGCCCCTCAGCCCCGATGGTACTGCACGCGCAAGTGTGTGGGAGAGTAGGAAGTTGCCCGGTTTATAATGAAAGCCCGATCGCGAGATCGGGCTTTTTTTATGGGGCGCCGCGCTTCCGGCGCGATTCTTCGAGGGCGCGGCGGAGGAGCGGGAGAGCGGCCAGATCCTTTTCTTGACCGACTTCCTCTTTAACGGCGATCTGCGTCTGCAGATCGAGGACGCGTATCCGGATACCTTCTCCGATCGTCATTTCCGCGGAATGCGGCAGAAGATCCTGGTAGCGGCGCCCTTTGCCGATTGAACCCAGGACATCCAAGGGACCGAAGCGCGTCATGAGTAGCTGATGTCCGGGAGAGGAGAGATGCGTTTGATTTGGGCGAATCCGTTTCTCGAGTTGCGCGCGATAGCAGGCGTCCATGTCCTCCAGGGCAGCCAGCAGGCGCGTGATGTTAGCCGGCTCCGTGGAATGTACAATGTCCAAATCGAAGGTGCTCAGAGTGGCGCCCTGAAGGATGGCGCCGACTCCTCCCACGACGAGGAAGTCCACGTCGTGTTCCGCCAGGATTCGGAGCAGGCAACCGAAATCAGGTTTCGTCATCCGCACCTCGAGCCTTCCACGTGGCATCGACGAACGATTGCAGAACCTGAAGGCGCTCGGCCGGAGTCATGTCCAGCATCCAGCGGATGAGCGTTACGTCTACACCGTCGCTGTCGTAGGGGTGGCCCGTGGCTTCCAGCGGCGGGTCCGTCGGGTCGATCATGCTCTTTACAGTATAGGGCGGTGGGCGGGTTACAAACCCGCCGCAGATTGTAAATCTGCCCCACAATGGGGTTGGCACAATGGGCGGTAAAATTGTCTGTCGAGAGGCCATGAAGACATTCACCATCGCAGTGATCGCCGGAGACGGGGTCGGCACCGAAGTCGTCCCCCAGGCCAGGCGCGTTCTGGAGAAGATCGCCAGGAAACATGACGTGAGCTTCGCGTTTCAGGATTTCGAATGGGGCGCGGAGCACTTTTTCCGGTGGGGGCGCATGATGCCGGCCGGGGCCATCGACCTGCTGCAACCTTGCGATGCCATCCTGCTGGGCGCGGTGGGGCATCCGGAGATTCCCGACCACACTACTCTCAACGGGCTGCTGCTGCCTATCCGGCGAGCGTTCGACCAATACGCCAATGTGCGGCCGGCGTATCTGTATCCGGGCGTGGCGTCGCCGCTGGCGGGGGCCAAGGGAGGCGACATCGATTTCGTGGTGGTGCGGGAAAACACCGAGGGCGAATATGCGCAGGTGGGCGGGTTCGTCTACCAGCACCAGCCGGAAGAGATCGCCATTCAGACCTCGGTATTTACGCGGCGGGGCATCGAGCGCGTGGTGCGGTTCGCGTTCGAGCTGGCGGTGAAGCGCAATAAGAAGAGGCGCGTCACGTCGGTCACCAAATCCAACGCGCAGGGCTACAGCATGGTGCTGTGGGACCGGACGTTTCAGGAAGTGGCGGCGCAGTATCCGGGGGTCGAGACCGAGTCGCTGCTGGTGGATGCGGCGGCCATGAATTTCATTCGCCGGCCGCAGAGCTTCGACGTGGTGGTGGGGTCGAACCTGTTCTGCGATATCCTGAGCGACATTTCCGCGATCATTATCGGGAGCATGGGCCTCGCGGCCTCGGCCAACCTCGATCCGCAGCGGCGGTTCCCCTCGATGTTCGAGCCGGTGCATGGCTCGGCGCCGGACATCGCCGGGAAGGGTCTAGTCAATCCGCTGGCGACCATTCTGAGCGCGGCCATGATGCTCGATCACCTGGAGATGACGGAGGCGGCGCGCGCAGTGGAAGCGGCGGTGGCGGCGGTGCTGGCGCAGGGCCAGGTGCGGACGCCCGATCTCGGTGGGAAAAGCAGCACGGAAGAAGTGGCCACCGCCGTGCTTGAGAAGTTGGGTTAGTGGAGAAGACAAGTCAGCGTGAAGCGGCCGGCCGGCATGCGTTTCTGGTAGCCGCGGGCATTCTGGCGAGCCGCATCGCGGGGCTGGTGCGGCAGCGCGTTTTCGGGTACTACTTCGGGCTGTCGGACGCGGCGGACGCGTTCAACGCGGCCTTCCGCATTCCAAATTTCCTGCAAAACCTGTTCGGCGAAGGAGTGCTCTCGGCCTCCTTCATTCCGGTGTATGCACGCCTGTTGGCGGAGGGCGACGAGGAAGAATCGGGGCGAGTGGCGGGCGCGGTGGGCGCGATACTGGCGCTGGCCACATCGATGCTGGTGCTGGTTGGAGTGTTGGCCTCGCCGTACTTGATCTATGCCATTGCTCCGGGCTTTCATGGAGCGAAACGCGAGCTGACCATACGGCTGGTGCGCATCCTGTTTCCGGGCGCGGGGCTGCTGGTGTGCTCGGCGTGGTGCCTGGGGATTCTGAACAGCCATCGCAAGTTCTTCCTCTCCTACACCGCGCCGGTGATCTGGAACGCGGCCATGATCGCCACGCTTGTGATCTACGGGGGGATGGACCAGGGCGCACTGGCGGTCAAGCTGGCGTGGGGTTCGGTGATCGGGAGCGGGCTGCAATTCGGGGTGCAACTGCCCGTCGTGCTGCGGCTGGCGCGACACGTTCGTGTGCGCCTCGACACGCGCGCGGGGCATGTGCGCGAGGTGATTCGCAACTTCGTTCCGGTGTTCTTCAGCCGGGGCGTGGTGCAGATCAGCGGATATGTGGACCAGTTGCTGGCCAGCAAGCTGGGCGAGGGCGCGGTGGCGGGGCTGACCAATGCGCAGTCCATCAACGGGCTGCCGGTGAGCCTGTTCGGAATGGCGATTTCGGCGGCGGAGCTGCCGGCTATGTCGAGCGCGCTCGGCAACCAGGCGGAGGTGGGGGAGCAACTGCGGCGGCGGCTGGATGCGGGGCTGGGGCACATCGCGTTCTTTGTGGTGCCCTCGGCGATGGCGCTGCTGGCGCTGGGCGACGTGGTGACGGCGGCGCTGTACCAGACCGGAAAGTTCACGCACAACGACTCGATCTACGTGTGGGGAATCCTGGCCGGCTCGGCGGTGGGGCTGCTGGCGTCGACGCTGGGGCGGCTGTATTCGTCGACGTACTATGCGCTGCGGGACACGCGAACGCCGCTGCGGTACGCGGTGGTGCGCGTGGCTCTCACCACCGGGCTGGGCTACCTGTGCTCGATTCCGCTGCCCATATGGATCGGGATCGATCCGCGCTGGGGCGCGGCGGGGCTGACGGCTTCGGCGGGCGTGGCCGGATGGGTGGAGTTCGCGCTGCTGCGCAGGACGCTGAACGGGCGTATCGGGCGGACCGGGTTGCCGGCGGCGCTGCTGGCGAAGTTATGGACATCGGCGGCAGCGGCGGCGGGCGCGGCGTGGGCGGTGAAGATCGGCATCGGGCACGGGGACCATCCAGTTAAGGCGGCGGTGGCCATTCTGGGGACGTATGGGGTGGTGTACTTCGGCGTAACGTATGCGATGCGAGTGGAGGAGTGCGCAAAAGCATTGCGAAGAGTGGTGAGGTTGCGGCGCTAGCCCTTCAAATCCTTGAACGCCTCCTCAATTTCCTTCTTGGCTGCCGGTGTGGGGACCACCAGCGGGAGGCGCGGCGGGCCGCCGTAGTAGCCGTTCAAATCCATGGCGTACTTCAGGCCGGGGATGCCGTACTTGGTGGTCACTAGGGCTGCGGGGCGGCCGATGCGGTTCTGCCAGTCCAGGCCGGCGGCCTCTTCGCGTGTGCGGTACGCTTCCCAGATCGCAATCACCGAATACGGGGCGGCGTTGGCGTAGGCCAGGATAGCGCCGCATGCGCCCATCAGAAGCGACGGCCACAGCGTCGGCGCGGAACCTACCAGCACCTGGAAGCCGTGCTTCACTTCGCGGATCATCTGCATCACCTTCTCCAGGTTGCCGGAGCTTTCCTTGATGGCGATGACGTTGGGATGCTCGGAGATCGCCACCACGGCCTCCACCGGAATGTCCACGCCGGTGGCCTGCGGCCAGTTGTAAATGATCAGCGGGATGCGCGATTGGTCGGCCACGGCGCGGAAGTAGAGCGCCTGGGCGTCGGCGCGGTTGATGAGGTTCTTGTAGTAATGCGGCGTCCGCACCATGGCGGCCTTGTAGCCCATTTCGGCGGCGCGATTGGTGAGCGCCACCGTCTCGCGCACGCCCTCCATGCCGGTGCCGGCGATGAGCAGCTTCTCCGGCGCGGCGTGTTTGGCCACCAGCTCCCACATGGTGTACTTTTCGTCCGCCGTGAGCATGACGCTTTCGCCGGTGGACCCCATCACGACGTAGCCCGAGAGCGCGGTGCGGTTCCACTTCTCCACGTTGTGCCGGACTTTGGCGGGGTAGATATCGCCGTTGTGATCGAACGGCGTGGCGATTGGTGGGAAAATACCTTGTAGCTTCATCTTTCGGATCTAATTCCACGATAACAATGTTCTCTCTTGAAATCGAATGCGATGCGGACGACCGCGACCTGCTGATCGCCGAGCTGTGGGATCAAGGGTCGGCCGGTATGGTCGAGCTGGACGCCCGGCATGTGCGGGCGTTCTTCGACGACGGCGCCGAGCGTGACGCGCTGTTCGAACTATTTCCCGGCGCGACCTACCGCGTGGAGGAGCAGTGCGACTGGGTGCAACGGGCGCGCGACCTGCTTCAGCCGATGGAGGTGGGCGCGCGGTTCTTTCTGGCGCCCGAATGGCGCGACGATCCGGCGCCGCCGGGGCGGTTCCGCATCGCGGTCAATCCGGGGATGGCGTTCGGCACGGGCGTTCACGAGACCACGCAATTGTGCATGGAGGCGCTGGAGGAATTCGTGAAGCCGGGCATGCGCGTGTTGGACGTGGGCACGGGCTCGGGAATTCTGGCGCGGGCGGCCCGGCTGCTGGGGGCGGGGAGGGTTTACGCCTGCGACACGGACCCGGTAGCCGTGCAGATTGCGGGCGATGGATTTGTGGGATCGGTGGACGCGGTGGAGTCCGGCGCGTGCGACCTGGTGGTGGCGAACATCAGCCCGGAGGCGATTGTCGAGCTTGCGCCGGACCTGGTGCGCGTGCTGCGGCCGGGCGGCGTGCTGCTGGCGAGCGGCTTCGAGAAGCGAGAAGTGGAGCAGGTGAAGGCGGCGCTGCCGCCCGCGCGCGAGCTCCGCCAAAAACGAACCTGGGCCCTGCTGGTGATTATTTCTGCTTGTGGGGCAGATTTGTAATCTGCGGCCGATTTTCAATCGGCCTGCCGACATTGCTGAGAAACTTCTCCCTCACCGCCCACTCTCATTTCGTGCCCACCTTCCACGCTCGCCGCTTACCGCACTATCACTCCATCGGACAGCCCATGTTTGTCACCTGGCGCCTGCATGGCAGCCTCCCGGCGAGCCGCGCTTTCCCCGCGGCGACCACCTCCGGCCAAGCCTTCCTGGCGATGGACCGCCTTCTCGACACTGCCTGCACGGGTCCGCTGTACCTGCTCCGGCCGGAGTTCGCCAAGATGGTGGTCGAAGCCATCCACTATGAAGAGCGGGATATGCGACACTGCCAACTTCACTCCTATGTCGTGATGCCGAACCACGTGCATCTCCTGATGACTCCGCGGGTGGACGTCTCCAAAGCGACGCAATCGCTCAAAAGATTCACGGGCCGGGAAGGTAATCGGATTCTGGGACTCACCGGTCAGCCGTTCTGGCAGGACGAGAGTTATGATCGGCTGGTTCGTAACAAGGCCGAGTTTCAGCGGATTAGCGATTATATAGAGATGAATCCGGTGAAGTGCGGGCTGGTGGCGGCGCCAGAGGAGTTTTTGTGGTCCAGCGCTTGGCCGATTGAAAATCGGCCGCAGATTAAAAATCTGCCCCACAATGAACTGCCTATTTGCCGGCGTTGAAACGGTCTTCGATGGCTTTCCAGTTCACTACGTTCCACCACGCGGCAATGTAATCCGGGCGGCGGTTCTGATACTTCAGGTAGTAGGCGTGCTCCCACACGTCCAAGCCCATGACGGCGCATTTGCCTTCCATCACGGGGCTGTCCTGGTTGGCGGTGGAAGTAATCTCGAGTTTGCCCCCGGATCGCAGCAGCCACGCCCAGCCGGAGCCAAAGCGGGTGGCCGCGGCCTGGCCGAACTTTTCCTTGAAGCTCTCGAAGCTGCCGAAGGTCCCGACGATGGCCTGGGCCAGGTTGCCCACCGGCGCCCCTCCGGCTCCCGGCCCCATGATCTTCCAGAACATGGAATGGTTGATGTGGCCACCGCCGTTGTTGCGCACCGCGGTGCGGATGTTCTCGGGAACGATGGCGCAGTTCGAGGCCAGCAACTCCTCGACGGTCTTGCCCGCCAGGGCGGGGGCCGATTCCAGCGCTTTATTCAGGTTGGTGACATACGCGTTGTGGTGTTTGCCGTGGTGGATCTCCATCGTCATTTTGTCGATGTAAGGCTCCAGCGCATCGAAGGCATACCCCACCTGTGGAAGTGTGAAAGACATATCGATCTCCTTTATCCCCTCTGAGCTTGTTCAAAGGCATCGGCGAGCCGGAACATGGTGGTCTCGTCGAAATGCCTGGTTAGAATCTGCATCCCTACCGGCAACCCCCCGGCGGTGGTTCCGCACGGCACGCTCATGCACGGAATGCCCGCCAAATCGCCGGTGATGGTGTAAATATCCGAGAGGTACATGGCCAGCGGGTCGTCGACTTTCTCGCCCAGCTTGAAGGCCGGGAACGGCGAAACCGGCGCCAGGATGGCATCCACCTCTTGAAACGCATTCGCAAAATCGCGCGCGACCAGCGCACGCACTTTCTGGGCCTTCAAATAGTACGCGTCATAATAGCCCGCGCTGAGGACGTAAGTTCCCAGCATGATGCGGCGTTTGCACTCGGCGCCAAACCCCTCGCCGCGGGTGTTGCGATACATATCCGAAAGCGTGTCCGAACTCTGGGAGCGAAAGGTATACCGTACGCCGTCGTACCGTGCCAGGTTGGCGCTGGCCTCGGCAGTGCAGATGATGTAATAGCAGGCGACGGCGTAATCGGTCGACGGCAAACTGATTTCACGGACCTGGCAGCCCAGGCTTTGGAAAACGTCTACGCCGTGCGAGATCAGGTCGCCGGTTTCGCTCATCAGTTCTTTTAGATACTCGCGGGGCAGTCCAAGCTTCAAGCCTTTTACGTTGCCGTCGAGCCGGGCTGTGTAATCCGGCACAGGGGCGTCGGCGGAGGTGGAGTCGCGGAGGTCGCGGCCGGCGATCACGCCCAGAAGTGTCGCGGAATCTTTCACCGAGCGGCTGAAGGGGCCGATGTGGTCGAGGGAACTGGCGAACGCGGTGAGGCCGTAGCGCGAGACGCGGCCGTAGGTGGGGGTGACGCCCACCACCCCGCAGAACGAGGCGGGCTGGCGGATGGAGCCGCCGGTATCGGAGCCGAGCGCCACCACCGCCGTGCCCTGGGCGACGACGGCCGCGGAGCCGCCGCTCGAACCGCCGGGCACGCGATCGGGCGCCACCGGGTTGCGCACCGGGCCGAAGGCCGAGTTCTCGGTGGAGGACCCCATGGCGAACTCGTCGCAGTTGGTCTTACCGATGATGACGCCGCCGGCCTGTTCGAGACGGATTACGGCGGTGGCATCATACGGCGGAACGTAGTTGGCCAGGAGCTTGGAGCCGCACGTGGTGCGGACGCCTTGGGTGAGGATGACGTCCTTGACCGCGACGGGGACGCCGGCCAGGGGCCCGGGATCTTCGCCGCGGGCGAGTTGATCGTCCACGCGTTTCGCGGTGGCCAGCGCGCGCTCGGGCGAGAAGTGGAGGTAGGCGTTGGTCTTGGGGTTCTCGGCCTGGGCGTAGCGCAGGGCTTCGGCGGCCAGTTCGGCGGCGCTGAAGCGGCGTGAGAGCAGGCCTTCTCTCACGCGGCCGATGGTCAGAGAGGGGATGGCGGTATCCATGGGTCAGCGTTCGATGACTTTGGGCACCTTGAAATAGCCGGCGCCGGGTTGAGGAGCGTTGGCCAGGGCCGCCTGGCTGCCCAGCGGCGGCGCCGGCACGTCGGCCCGCAAAGTGGCGGTCTCTTCGGCGTCGAACAGCACCTGGGCCATGGGCTCGACGTTGCTGGTATCGATCTCGTTGAGCTTGCCGATGTGCTCGAGGATGCCGTCCAGGTCCGCCTGAAAGCGGGCCACTTCGGCATCGGTCAGATTCAAATTGGCCAGACCGGCCACGTAGCGGACTTCCTGTTCCGTGATCTTCACGCCAGCGCCTTTTTCCGGGATGCTTTGTAGAGGTCGCGCAGCACCGGGTCGTCGATGCCATCGGCCTCATCGGGGAGTAGCGTGCGGACGGCCTGCGCGGCGCGTTGCGGCTCGCGGCGGCGCGGCACGATGCGGAACTCGATATCTTCCACCAGGCCAGGGCCGACGCTCTTTGCCAGATTGCTCAGGATGTGGGGCGTAAGCGCGAACAACTGGCGCTGCCACGTGTAATCTTCCACCTCGACGATGAGACGGGTGCGCACCATCCGGCAGGCGTGGGTATGCGCGGCGATCTTTGGGCCGACGGCCTGGGGCCAGATGGCGCAAGCCAGATCGCCGGCGCTGAGCACATCGCCGGACAGTCCCAGTCCGCGGACGAGTTTGCTGGCGCGTTCCATGCGAGTCGGCTGGACCATTTTATCAAATCGAGAGGTTCTCGATCGCCAGTCCACTACCTAACATGCTCGATTATCGCCGGAGACTCCCCCACTGGTTTCCTGACGATGCCATGGTCTTCGTGACGTGGCGTCTGGTGGGGCAGACCATCGCAGTTTGTGGTCTGCCAACCCCGAATGTGCCGACTTCCTTCCTCCAGCACGACGAACGGCTCGACCGCTTTGATTTCGGCCCAGTCTGGTTACAGGATACCCGTGTGGCGAGCATGATCGCAGCCGCTCTCCAGTATGGTGAAACCGTTCGTCAGTTCTACCATCTGCACGTATGGGTCATCATGCCCAACCACGTTCACGTGGTCCTGGAACCGCGGGCTGCCATGCCCAGCATCATGCGGTGGCTCAAGGGAAGAACCGGCCGCATGGCCAACCGCATTCTGGGACGCACCGGAATGCCCTTCTGCAAGACGAATCGTTCGATCATTGGGTACGGTCGGAGGAGGAACTTCGGGTGGTGATTGAGTACGTTGAAGGGAACCCGGTGAAGGCGGGACTGGTTGGAAGCAAGGAGCAGTGGGCGTGGTCGAGTGCGCGGGTTGGTTGAGGGTTGGCAGACCACACAAAGCGATGGTCTGCCCCACTTGGGAACCAATCACCTGTCTGGTTGACCTTTTCCAGTAGCATGGAAGAATGCTCGTGCTTGCTTCCCAGTCTCCGCGGCGGAGCGAGATTCTTCGCCAGGCGGGGATTCCGTTCACCGTCCGGGTGGCGGCGGTCGATGAGACGCCGCTCGCGGGCGAGAAGCCCGAAGATTACGTCGTGCGGCTGGCGGAGTTGAAGGCTCTGGCCGTCGCCGCGGGCGAGGACGAGACCGTGCTGGGCGCCGACACCACCGTGGTGATCGATGGCGAAATGCTGGGCAAGCCCGCCGATGCCGCCGACGCGCGGCGGATGCTGGAGCGGCTTTCCGGGCGGCAGCACGAAGTCATCACGGGGATTTGCCTGAAACGCGGCGCGGAAGTGGTGCGAGATTGCGCCGCGACGAAGGTCTGGTTCGCGCCCATGAGCGCGCGCGAAATCGAGGAATACGTGGCGAGCGGCGAGCCCATGGACAAAGCCGGCGCCTACGCCATTCAGGGGCTGGCGTCGAAGTTCATCGAGAGAATCGACGGCTGCTACTTCAATGTGGTGGGCCTGCCGGTGGCCTTGGTGTGGGGCCGGCTGGCCCACCTCACGCGCATCAGAAAGTAAAGCGGAGGCCAAACTCGCCCCAGAGCGAGCGCGGAATGGTGGTGGCGCTGGGGTTGATGAATCCGGCGGGGTGGTCGAACGTGGAGGCGCTGGCAATGTTGCCGTTGTAGTCGTTGCCGTAGTTGGCGCGATTGGTCAGGTTGAACGCCTGCGCCACCAGTTGCAGCTTCATACGCTCCCCGAAATTGATATTCTTCGAGAGCCGCAGATCGAGCTGGAAGAACGGATCTCCGCGCAGCGGGTCGTAGGCGGCGATAGTACACGCCTGCGTAACGCCGCTCAAACCATAGAAGCAGTTCTGCGCGCCCGTGTTATTGCCGGCGAACGCGAGCCAGTTGGTGGGGTTGTTGGTGGGAACCACCACGGAAGTTCCCGTGCCGCCGCCGGTATTCAGGGTATTGGCGGAGTTGGTTAGAGCGAAGGGGCGCGCCGAGCCGAACTGCATGATGGGAGTGAGCTGAAATCCCTTCCCCAGGTCGACGATCCCGCTCACGGTGATGTGGTGGCGCTCATCGTTGGGCGATGGCCCCCACGCCCAACTGGCAAACGGGTTGGTCGCAAGCATCGGATAGTTGCGGAAGGATCCCCCGCCGCTATTGTAGCCATAAGCCCAGGCCAGCGTGTAGTTCGCGTTCACCGTGAAATGATGGGTCATGCGCCGGCGGAAGCTGAAATTGACGCCGTCATAATGCGAACGGCCAATCGACTGCTCGTCGCGAACGCTGGCCAGTTCCGGCTGCGTGGAGGCGGCAAACGCGGGGTCCAAGGGACGAGAGCAGCAGACCCCGCCCACCGGCACTTTCTGGTCGATGTTCATAGTCTTGTTCTCGTGCAGACCGAGAACGTGGGTGTATTCGGCCTCAAACACCGCGTTTGGATTGATCGCCCAACTATAGCCAACATTGAACTCTTCGGTGACCGGGTTGCGATAGTTGGGGTCCATCAAACGCCCCACGCTGCCCGAGGCAAGCTGCGTGGTCGGAGGCGGAACCACCGGCATCGGGTCGACTCCGTAGCGCCAGTTCCCCAATTGAATACCGGTTCCCGTGACTATATCGGTGGGGGACGACAAGCTGATCACGCTCTGAAAAACGGTGGCGTTGCTCATCTGTTCCATGAACAACGGAATGTTCTGGAACACATTTCCGTAATAAAGCCCAAACCCGCCGCGCAATACGTGCTGGCCTTTGCCGGTAAGGTCGTAGGCAAAGCCCACGCGCGGGCTGAAGTCCTTATTGTCGTCGTGCGGCAGCTTGCTGACATACGGATTGGAAAACGGGCTGTTGAGCGCCACCAGCTCCTGATAGGTGCGGCTGTTCTTGACGTCGGATGCGCCGATCATGTTGAAGTCCTTGTCCCAGCGCAGGCCGAGGTTTACGGTCAGACGGGGGCTTGCTTTCCAGTCGTCCTGAAAATACAGGCCAAGCTGCTTGGTGGCCACCAGGAAGTACGGATTGCCAACGGCCTGCGTCATGCCAGTGACGGCGCCGGGAGTGGCAAATCCCTTGGGATAGGTCTTGGTATTGCCCAGGATCACGCTGGGGTCGGCGGCGAAATCGATCTCGAGAGTCGAGCTGAATTCGAAGAAGCCGCCTTCCACCGGATTATCGATGAAATCCACCCCGCCCTTCAGGGTGTGCTTGCCGATAGTTTTGGAAATGTCGTCCCGGAACTGCCACTTTTTCTGGAACGACTGTTGCGGAACGTTGGTGTTGGTGCCGAACGACGCATCCGGGAAGGTCACCAGGGGCGCGCTGATATTGCTGGCGATCAGGTTATTCCAATACTGATAGCCGGCCGTGAACTGGTTGACGGTGGTATTGGAAAGCACCGAGTTCAGGGTGAAGTTCGCCAACAGCATGTGGTTCTTGGTGAAATTGCCATTGGTCAGATCGCCGGTGCCGGTAGACTGATCGTTGAGGCTGTCGTTGGCCTGTGAATTGAAACTGACGTAAGCGGTGTTCTTGCTGTTGATGGTCCAGTCCAGCCGGCCGTTGTACCGGGTCTCGTAGAAGGGACGCGGGATGGTGGAGGCAGGCTGGGCCGCGAGCCCGGCCCCTTTGGCCAGCGTCAGCTCCGTAAATGACGTTCCGGTTTCTTCCAGACTGGAGCTTTCCCGTTCCCGCTCGATGGCAAAGAACCCAAAGAGCTTGTCTTTCTGGAACGGACCGCCAACCGATCCGCCAAACTGCTGACGGCTATAGTCGGGGTGGGCGGGGTCATACCCGCCGGTCCCGTTGGGCACTTTCTCATCGGTGTCGAACGCGTTGTTGCGGAAGTAGCCGAAGCCGGAACCGTGGAACTGGTTGCCGCCCTGCTTGGTAATCATGTTGATGGCAGCGCCTTCCGAGCGGCCGTTCTGGGCCGAGAACCGCTGCGTGCTGATCTGGAATTCCTGCACGGCTTCGAGCGGAAGCTGCATCACCGGTCCGCCGACCGTATTATCCTTGTCATCGATGCCATTGACGGTGACGTTTACGTTGCGGCCACCCGCCCCGTTGACGGAGAGGATGGCATAGCGATTCTTGGTGGGGTCATAGGAGTCCGCTGCTTTGACGCCCGGGGCCAGATAAGCGAGATTGGCCACGTCGCGTTGGATCATGGGCATCTCGACCACCTCGGTGGGCGTAATGTTCTGGCTGACGCCGCTCTTGTCGAGGTCCACGATGGGAGCGGCGGAGGTGATTTCCACAATTTCGGAAACTTGTCCAGGATTCAAAGTCGCGTTGCCCGTGGCCGTCTGCCCCACGAGCAAATCGACGTTCAGGATCAGCGAGGCGAATCCCACTTTGGACACCTTCACCGAGTACGCACCGGCGGAAAGCAGATCGAAGCGGTAGTCGCCCTCGCCGTTGGTGGCCGCCGTGCGTTTTTCTCCGGTCGCTCTGCTGGTGATGACCACCTCGGCTCCAGGCACCACCGCTTGCGATTGATCGATCACCGTTCCCAGGATTGTGCCGCTGGCCGTGGCCTGGGCAAATGCGTGCCCCACGCTCAACAGGGCGAGCGCGAGGGTCGCCAGATACAGATATAAACGATTCTCCATCCGTTCCTCCGTTTTTAGATTTGATTTGGGGCCCTTTTGGGTAGTCCGGGACCACCCCCGTACGACGTAACATCGACGTACCATATAGGGATACACTTTTTTTGCCCTGGTTGCAAGGGGGGTGCGTTTTTGAGGCACCACTGAGCGGAGGAGGACGCCGGCCCGCGGACCCCCCTGTAGATTTTAACGACATCAGGGCCTTATAATAGGCTTTAAGCAAGTGAATCCCAAATTGTAAGGAGGGGAGAGTTGACAAGCTCATCCACCGCCACTCGTCCGAAGGTGACCATCGACGGCAACGAGGCAGCCGCATACGTAGCGCATCAGATTAACGAAGTCATTGCCATTTATCCCATTACGCCATCGTCCAATATGGGGGAGTGGGCGGACCAGTGGTCCGCCGAAGGGAAGACCAACATCTGGGGCACCGTGCCTACGGTGATCGAGATGCAGAGCGAAGGAGGCGCGGCCGGCGCGATCCACGGCTCGTTGCAAGCCGGTGCTCTTTCCACCACGTTTACGGCGTCGCAGGGATTGCTGTTGATGATCCCGAATATGTTCAAGATCGCCGGCGAGCTGACGGCCACCGTGTTTCACATCGCGGCGCGGTCGCTGGCCACCCAGGCGCTTTCTATTTTCGGCGACCACAGCGACGTGATGGCCACGCGCTCGACCGGGTTCGGCATGATATCCTCCAACTCGGTGCAGGAAGTGATGGACCTGGCGCTGATCGCGCAGGCCGCCAGCATGGAATCGCGCATCCCGTTCCTGCACTTCTTCGACGGCTTCCGCACGTCGCACGAAGTCGCCAAGGTGGAGCAGCTCACGGTCGAAGATCTGCGCGCGATGATCGACGAAGACTTGGTGCATGCGCACCGCGCGCGGGCCATGTCCCCGGACCACCCGGTGCTGCGCGGGTCGGCGCAGAATCCCGACGTTTACTTCCAGGGGCGCGAAGCGGTCAACTCGTTTTACCTGGCCACACCCACCATTGTGCAGAACGCCATGGACAAGTTCGCCAAACTGGTGGGCCGGCAGTATCGCTTGTTCGACTACGTGGGCGCGCCGGATGCGGAGCGCGTCATCGTCATGATGGGTTCGGGCGCCGACGTGGCCCACGAGACGGTGGATGCCCTGACGGCGGCCGGCGAGAAGGTCGGGCTCCTCAAGGTCCGCTTGTACCGGCCGTTCTCGATCGAAAGCTTCGTAGCCGCGCTGCCCGCCAGCGCCAAGTCGCTAGCGGTTCTGGACCGCACCAAGGAGCCGGGCGCCACAGGTGAGCCGCTGTACTGCGACGTCATCACGGCACTGGCGGAAATGGGCGTCAGCAAGAAGGTGATCGGCGGCCGCTACGGCCTCTCTTCCAAAGAATTCACGCCGGCCATGGTGAAGGGCGTCTATGACGAGTTGAAGAAGGCCTCGCCCAAGAACCACTTCACCATCGGGATCAACGACGACGTCACGCATACCAGCCTGCATTACGACCCCGCGTTCTCCGCCGAAATCCCAGGCACGGTGCGGGCGCTGTTCTTCGGCCTGGGCGCCGATGGCACGGTGGGCGCCAACAAGAACTCCATCAAGATCATCGGGGAAGAGACCGAAAACTTCGCGCAGGGCTACTTCGTGTACGACTCGAAGAAATCCGGCGCCATCACCACCTCGCACCTGCGCTTCGGGCCGCGGCCGCTGCGGTCGAGCTACCTGATTAACCAAGCCAGTTTCGTGGCGTGCCACCAGTTCTCGTTTCTGGAGCGCATCGACATGCTGCGAGCCGCGGAGAACGGCGCCACCTTCCTGCTGAACAGCATCTACGGCCCGGACGAGGTCTGGGACCACCTGCCGCGCCTGGTGCAGAAGCAGATCATCGACAAGAAGCTGAAATTCTACGTGATCGACGGCTACGCGGTGGCTGCGGAGACGGGCATGGGCGGTCGCATCAACACCATCATGCAGACCTGCTTCTTCGCCATCAGTGGAGTGCTGCCGCGCGAGGAAGCCATTTCCGCCATCAAGTACACCATCGAGAAGACTTACGGCAAACGCGGGGAAAGCGTGGTGCAGAAGAACTACGCCGCGGTGGACGCGGCCCTGAGCCACCTGCACGAAGTCAAGGTACCGGACCAGGTCACCTCGAAGTTCGACATCCGCCCGGCGGTGCCCGCGGCGGCGCCCGAGTTCGTGCAGAAGTTCACCGCCCGGATCATCGAAGGCAACGGCGACGACCTGCCGGTGAGCGCCATGCCCATCGACGGCACGTTCCCCACGGCCACGGCGCAGTGGGAGCGGCGCAACATCGCGCTCGAAATCCCGGAATGGGACCAGGAGCTTTGTATACAGTGCGGCAAGTGCGTGCTGGTGTGCCCGCACGCCGTGATCCGCGCCAAGGTGTACGACGAAAAGCACCTGGCCGGCGCGCCCGCGACCTTCAAGGCCGTGCCCGCCCGCTGGAAGGACATGAAGGACAAGAAGTACACGCTGCAGGTGTCTCCGGAGGATTGCACGGGCTGCACGCTGTGCGTGGAATTCTGCCCGGTGAAAGATAAGCGGGAAGTGAAGCGCCGCGCCATCAACATGGTGTCGCAGCCGCCCATACGCGAATCCGAAGCGGCCAACTGGGAGTTCTTCATGAACATCCCCGAGACCGACCGCAAGATTCTCTCGCCCAGCCAGGTGAAGGACGTGCAGTTGCTGCGGCCGCTGTTCGAGTTCTCCGGCGCCTGCTC
>Ga0209039_10002378_pt1 | contig 16075 bp, 17 predicted proteins | sample BogFormECP12_OM1_FD_188238 | JGI IMG/M metagenome (GOLD analysis project Ga0209039, IMG submission 188238) | Bog forest soil microbial communities from Calvert Island, British Columbia, Canada - ECP12_OM1 (SPAdes) (version 2) | ecosystem: Environmental > Aquatic > Freshwater > Wetlands > Bog ... | reverse complement strand
GTTGCTTGGACTACAAGCTCAGAGTTGATGGGTCAGCTCGGCCTGGTGATTCTCGCATTTCAGCGTAGCCCTCAGAGTTTGAGTCCAGAGCTGCAAGAGCTACTCTTCCGAAGCATGGACGTTGTCAAACAGGTTTGGTCCGACACTGAGAAGGTGCGCGGCACGCGAGAGTAGCAAGAGGGTTCACGGGTAGCCTGGTTATGACGTATCGGCATACCCTTATGTGTCTAAGCATGCCCACAGAAGTGCTGTTCAAGCTCTGCCAGTGCGGTACGGCTGCTGAACTATCCATTAGAGCTTTCGGTCCCTAGAAGTTGCTTGTTTCATGTTGCAAATATCAAACGAAGTGAAGGTCCCAAGCGAAGAGATAGACATCCAGGCTGTGCGTGCTCAAGGGCCTGGTGGCCAGAATGTGAATAAAGTGTCCACCGCTGTCCATCTGCGTTTTGATATCAAGGCATCATCACTACCGGATGTTTATAAAGAAAGGCTATTGACGTTAAAGGATCATCGTATTTCAGATGAAGGCGTCGTTATCATTAAGGCGCAACGGTATCGTAGCCAACTGAAAAATAGAGAAGATGCGCTCCATAGGCTCGGAGATCTTATCAGGAGTGTAATCGTTTCCCATAAACAGCGGCACGCGACGAAACCAACAAAAGGCGCCCAGCAAAAGCGTTTAGAGACCAAAACTAAACGAGGGCGAGTGAAATCGCTAAGAGGAAAGGTTGATGATCAGTAGTTATGTCAACATAAGTGAAAGGGACCATCTCACAGATGAAACAATCGTGGATTTGTTGGACCGTCTCTGCCCTGATCGTGGGGAGCGTCCTTTACGAATTGGTCACCGGGACGGCCCGGGTGCGAGGCATTGGAGCGTATCCTCGAAACGAAACCCCTTGGGGCTATTGGCTAGTCCTGCTCGCCAAAGGAGTCCTCGCTACCCTGATCGCTGGTATCGCTCTCACTTTCAGTACCTGAAGTCGCTGCCATAATAAAATGCGGACATTTCAGCTTGCCGACTTTTCCTTGATGCGGCGCTTAGGTTGCCTTTTTGAAAGAATTCGCTCTATTTGAGCTTCACGTGCTCCTCCCATCAATATTCCGGTAGCGAAGCCGATTTGCAACCGTGCCACTGATCCAGAATAGGTGATTCTCCCGATGGTGGCTCGAAAGAGTGGGGAGAAGGTTTTGCTATGACCCGCGTTCTCGCGCAACCAGAACGTCATGGACGCGCGGACGGAATCCTCGAATACTCACCATGCCCCGAATCAGAAAAGCGCGTAGGGTCGTTCTCAGGTGCCATATAAGAGATGTGCGGTCGGAGTGTTCGGCAAAGTTACAGGAGACCAACAAATGAGAAGCTTCGAGAGCGAAGAACGACAAGTACACAAAATCTCCAAGGAAAAGATTGACAGATGCCCTCCTGTCTTAACTTCTGCAAGTACTCATCCCTCAAAAAAATGCAGTTTTGGTATCACGCCTGGGCATCGCGAGGAGAGATCGTTCCAAGAAAAGTTTTCGTTGTTTTGTTCTTCGTGTTTCTGGTATTGGCCATTGATACCGAGCCTCGTTGGGTTACTCCCAATGAGTGCAAAAGCCCGCCGGTTTTGCAGCGGGCTTTTTTTTGGGTAAGTGGCTTCACAGGATTGATGCAGCCGCACTTCCCCTAGAAAACAAAACCTATCTTCCCACCAAATATCCAATTTCTTCTGTCAAACTGAATGTCAGCCGATCTGCTGCTTCCGTCTGGAGCGGTGAAATCACGGGTCCGATCCGAGTGAATGGCGTCGAACCTCACAAAGGCTCCCAGGCTGCAAGAGGCCATTTTCGCGGAGGCTTCTGCCAAACCCTCAACGAAGTAACCGGACTTGTAGGTTGTCGTGCCGGAGAATCTGGTCGACACTTGGCCCGATGGTGTGAGAGTCTCCTGGAACTCAACATCGCTGGGAAGAGCCGGGAACCCCAGGAATGCAGCCTTGAAACTGCTATTGCAGTTAGGGTTAGCTTGCAATTCGAGGCCCAAGTAAGGAATATAAGCGTTTACCGAAAGCTGGGCCTGGTCCGGTGAGGTTGAGAAGCCCTGCTGATTCGTGGCTTGACCGAAGTCCACCACGAACGAGGACCATCGGAAACCAGCCAGTCCGAATGCACCTTGAGACAGGCGATAACTGAGGGCTGCGTCCAGTTCCCACCATTGGATATCAGGATTCCACTCCCGTTTTGCAGCCCCACCTGCTTGCCCATACGATTCCAAGGCATTGGACTGCACTGGAAACAGATGCGCCAAGGCAAAAAATAGCCCTGCGTTTTGGGAGAGAGCGAACGGCGCCGTGAGTTCCAACCAAACACCCTGCAAAGTAAAGTCATTTCTCGTTGATGTTATCCCAACGACATCCCCGTTGTTGAACTGAATGTTGACCCCGGCCCCATGATCCTCATAAAGGTACCCTACGTACACGGAAGGCTCCATGCAGGGCGCAGGGCTGCACGTCGGCGGAGGGCAGGCGTACGGATTAAAACATGGAACCGGGGGACACCCTGGGTTTGGATTCGGATAACAGGGTGCCGGAGCTGGCGGACGGCATTTCACCGGGGGAGGTGGCGGCGCTATTCCCGGATAGGCTGAATAGCCTCCTGGGGCTCCCCAAGGGCTCATCTGGGCTGAAGCTACTGTTGCAAGCAGCCCAATGGCTAAAATGGCACTGATCACGACGCGAAGGGAAATTTTATGCATTGTAACAACTACTCCTCAGGTATTCTCAGCCAAAAGCCTTGCAAACTTAAAATGATAAACAAATTACTAAAAACTTATGGTCAACTATAACATAAAGTAAAGATATTAGTCAATTAAAACTAATGGCTATTTTGGCTTAATGAAGTTCTTGGCTGATCCGGCAACTCGGGAAGCGAGCCGCTTCTCATCTCTTGGCTTGGTTTCTAGGGACTCGAAAAATGGGTGCGCGGTAAACCTTGCAGGGGATACGTTACCTCGGGCAAGGGGTCAAAAAAGCTGCCGAGGAAGGGTTTCGATCGATACGGAAGGCTGCCGAGCAACACCTCTGGCTGCTATCTATTTGCCCTCCCTAATATGAACATCTCGCTGAGGGAAGGGCATTTCGATTCCCTGTTTCTGGAACTCCTCGCAGATAGCTCGGTTTATCTGATCTGTTGCCTTTGCCCTGAATTCCGGTTGAACAATCCAGACTAGCAACGCAAATTCCAGCGCTGAATCACCAAAACTCACAAGCCTCACTAATGGTGGGGGTTCAGGCACCACGTACTCGCACCTCTGAGATGCGGCGAGCAATGCCTGCTCCACTTCGTTCACAGAGGATCCATAGGCTGCTCCTACAGGAACGGTAATCTGACATTCGGCCACCGGCGCGCTTTCGTTGATAATCTTCATATTTGCTATATTGGCATTCGGGATTGACACAAGTATTCCGTCGAGCCTCTCAATGCGAGTGCTGCGGAGCCCTATTTCAGTAACTGTCCCTCGCTCTCCTTCTCCTAACACAATGAAATCTCCCAATTTGAAAGGGTGATCCAAGAGAATGGCGATGGTGCCGATCAGATTTGATAGAGTTTCTCGCCCAGCTAAAGCCACAGCCAGTCCGCCTACACCTAATCCTGTGACCAAGGAGTACGTAGGCAGACCCAAGCGAGCCCCCAGTCGGATGCCGGCGCCAATAACAATTACGACAGTCATTACATCAAATCCGAAGCGTATGAGTTGCGCATGCATACCCATTGGTTCAATTCTGGCCATGGCGATAACAAATCCAGCAGCTCGGCTTAGGATGGCCCCGACGAACCACATCCTCGATCCGTAGGAGATCAGTAAGAACACAAAGGCTATGGCCTTATATGTATCGGCATCTCGAAAGTGCAGACCAAACACGGCAAACCAGAGACCCGTCTCCGCAAACAGGACCAGCATGAGGGGTATGAGAAGACCGCCCAACGAATTGGTGAGGCTTGAATTGAGTTTCACATCGAGAATACCGAGCGCCTTAAGGAAGAACCTAAATGCGAGCAGCACAACCCCTGCGCCGACCAGGAAGTACAGAATCAATCCTGTCCATTGCCACACAGCCTGTCCAAAGATTGCTGCCATCATCCATCGCGGAAGCCGATCCATGAGCTCTTTGGAAACAATTGGCCCCGCCGAAGAACTCAACTGCTCGTAGAGAGCTCATTCTGCGCCAGGTTTGTATGGTAGCGTCTTGACCTTATTGTAGAATCCTTCCGATCCCTTTACCGTCTCGGGCGAAAAGAGGAATCGTCCCTCGGTATTTCCATTCTTAAAAGCCGCAATCGTGATTTCTGTGTAGGGGAGTGTCCAACTGGTGAGCTTCCGAGCTTCAACATCTTTGGCGTCAGGAATCTCGTCAGGGGAAGGAAAATCGACTCGATCTAGTGTTTCCTTAAGGTACAGAGCAGCATACATCCCCAGCACAGGTCTTATGGCGGGTGGTTCCGCGTCGAGATTGAGGCAGCGCTCAGCGAGCTGGAGGAAAGCGAAGGCCTGGTCTCTGTGGCCAGCCTGGTACGCCTCCACGGCCTTGTTCATTTCGTTCAGAAAGGTATTGAGCGTTGCTCTCGGACTTGAAGTGTCCGGCGGCGCCAAAGGATGCACGGCTTGGGCTGCTCCGACCATGTTTCCGCAGATCAACAACAGAAGAAGACACAACACTTTCATAGAGTAACCGGGGCGTACAACCAATTTCAATCCTCCTAAGCCAACCAGTCTTTTGGGTCCGCATGCATGGTTGCAAATCACTGCATCCGGTCATTGCATGGGTACGACTCCGTATTCCCGTAAGGCTTGTACAACTCCGTAAAACACGAGCCCCATCCCCATGGAAGCCACAAAAAAAACTTACGATTCGGGTAGCTGCGTCTATCCCCTTGGGGCCTATTCAGCTATAGATCTTCCGGGCGTATACAAGAGACAAATAGGTAACGAAGAGCCAAAGCAGTGGTCAGGAGCTCTCGTCATTGCCCACGCCCCGCCAATCAGGTCATCAAGAACACCCCGATGGCTGTGCTCCTGTGGCGGGCGGCAATTTTCGGCACGATGGCCGCCCTCGGCTCGTAAGAGGGTAGCCGTTACGGAGTCGATTTCCTCACTGGCGCCTCTGCGAAATCAGGCTATGGCTTGTAGTTGGAGTACCCTGGCCCGGTCTTGTCGTAGACGTTGAACAGCTCGTCCGGCATGATCTCCGCGATGCCTGTCGTAGGAATGAGGACCAAGTCCTCCGGCAGCACCTCGACCCGGAACTTCCAACCCGCCGGGAGCTTCTTCAGCCGGCTGCCCAGGTCTTTCGCGGTCTCGTAGGACTGGGTCGGATGCAGGCCGAGGTTCATCCCCTTCATAATCCATGTATTGCCTTCCGCGTCATCGATGAGGAAGGCTGGCCGGCCTTTCAGGTATCCAAACTTGGTCTTCCGCTCGACCGAGGTTTTCCTGTAGCCGCCGGCGCTTGGATCCTTCAGATTGATCCCTTTCAGGTCCACCAATGCAACCCAGCGGGCCTTCAACCCGTCGAAGTCCCGCTCCGTGCCGACCGGAACATCGATCCAGTCCAGCATCCACAACTTTGGACCGTTGACATGGACCCCGAGGACCTCGTACTGCTTCTTCAGCGTTTCGGGATTGACTTTCGCCACGAGTGCGTTTGGGGACGAATCCTTGTTGGTCTCGTTGTACCCGTTCAAGCCGAGCGTATTGTAGACGTTGGCGCTCAGGTCCCCGCTCACGGGGTTACCAGCGATCAGGAATATCTCGGTGTATTGCACCCCGCGCAAGTTTTCGAAGTGCTTGAGTTGGACATTCTCGCTATCCTTCGGAAGCTCAATGCGCGCCGCGATCAGTTCACCGAGCGCATCCTTGCATTCCGGGGAGAGTTCGGCGAACTTCTCCTTGATGCAGGCCCTGATCCTACCGTCGCCTGGCTCGATGCCGGAACAATGCTTTCTAATGTCACCGGCGCAAGATGTGGCGGCCTTAAGTCCATCGATCAGGATCTCTTGAGCGATTGCCGGGTGGGCTTGGGCCAATAGAAGAGCACCTAGTACAAAGATGAGCTTTTTCACGTATTTTTCTCCTTCCATCTGATGGGTTGTAGCTCTGGCAGATTCGGTCCGGTCACTCTTTCGCAAACAACAGGATGGATCTTGCCGGTTCTCCATAGACTGCTGAACTGTCTTCCCAACGTATTTCGTCTGACTCCTTTTTCTTCTTGAGGGGCCGAACACATTCGGACACCCAAGGTTAAAAGTGAAACGCAGATTACTCCATCGAGACCCAACTCATTTGACATTCCTTACCGGCGGCGGCGTCCAGGTGCCGTCGAGGATCGAGGGAGGCGACTTTGTCGGCCAGTACAAACGCAGCACCAGGTTAAATTTTCCCTTCCGTGCAGGCAGCCAGTTGGCCTCCTTGTCCTTGCCCGGTGATTCCGCCTGGATATAAAGGTCAGTCGAGCCGTCAAAGTTCGTGATAAATTCGTTGCGTTGACTCACATCGTACCGATTAATCGGATTGTCCACGAAGAAGAAGTCGGTGTCATACATCGTAAGCGACCAGAAGGCTTCGACTGGGGGCATCTGACCTTTCTTGAAACGCATCACGTACTTGTGCTCGTCGCCGTTGTATTCGTCTCCGTTCGCATCCTTTTGTGAAAGCGGATACACGGCGTCCTGCGGTCGGTTCCAGCCGGGACCGAGGAGGTTGGCCATGCCCCGCAGCAGATAGTCGGTCCCGAAGTTGCCTACGCCCTTGGTGAAGTAAAGCCATCCGTTCGTTGTCTTCTGCTTTTTCAAGTGTCTTGCCATTTCCAGGAGCGCCAGTTTGGGAACGAGCTTGATCGTCTCCCTATCCAGGAACCCGAGCTTGCTTGGATCGAAGTCCTGCCCCGGGACCAAACCGATTTTAGCCATCCGTTCGATAATGGGCGCATCTTGTGCGGTCGGTGGATTGGTCTTTATCAGCTTCGCCAGGCGACTGAAATAAGTATCGATGTCCAGGCCGTTGACCTGCTTGCGCACTGCCATCTTCATGTCCACGCCACCAGGATCGACCTCGCCTTGCGGCGGCGTGTATGGCTTGCCGTAGGAACTGAGCGGAACGACCGAGAATTTGTCCTGAAGGGCATGCACTGCCTTGTAGTCTTCTGGCGTGCCAGCACAGTAGATGCGCCCGAGGATCCATACCATTCCGGTGGGTGACTTGACTTGCGTCACGCCTTGCGGGAGCTTGCCCGTCCAACCCGGACCGGTGATGGCGTAGGTCTGGGGCTTGCCGCCATTCGTCCGCGAGCTTGCCACCTCGAACACCTCCGACCAGCCGTCCAGCATCGGCATGATGTAATACCGGTCACCCATGTCGGGGATGCTGAAGACCCACGGCTCCTCGGAAACGTCGAGCCAGACCTCGGTGTACAGTGTGTCGGCGTTGGGTGCGGCACAGCAGTGGTTGTCCACCGCGGGATAGCTCCGCATCTTGATCAGCTGCCCCATCGGGGCATGCTCTGCATCCGGCTTGGCCACGTTGGTCTGCTGCCTTCGGACCATGTCAAATGTGACCAGCGGGTAGCCGTAGATGCATGCCTCCGTGGCGATGCTGACCGCCTCCACCACGCCCAGCGATGGGGCCTCATCAGCGCCTGCTGCGGGGGGAAATGCAGCGATGGCCCCAAGACACAGGGCTGTGATTGCGAGTTGGATCAATTTCATGAGCGCTCCCAAACAACGAAGCATTTCTATTTGCGTTTCATGGCAATCGGAACTATGCGGCGTCCTTGCCAATTCGGGTGTCGTGGTGCGGGTGAGGGCTCGAGGAATGGTTCCCTGGAACCCGAAAAGGCCCCAGTATCCACAAGTCCCGAGGGACGGAAAACCGTCGCCACGTTGCTGAAAAAAGCCTATTTCATGATGTTTTTGAGCGTACCCGACCGCATGCCCCCTGGTCAAGCTCAATCTTGCCCGGGGTCCCAGACCTGAACACAGGTCCCCCTTGTCTTCCGAGTTTATCAGCGGACTGCCCGAATATACTACCGATCTCACCTCGACGGAACTGAGAAGAATAAAATCCGGCTGTCGCAAACGCTAAGGATGGGACTTCTCCCTGTAACCATCTTATTTTACTGACTCGCCTCCGTGGCGACTGCCAAGGCGAAAAGGGTATTTCTTAGCGCCCTACCTACGGAAGCAAATGGAAACTGTTGCGCCGATAAGTCAGCCCACGCTAGGTAGTGGCATTCCCTTGCGGCTTCAGTCTTTCCATTTGCTCGAACATTACCATGCTGTGTTCGGGCGACGAGCACGGATGTGAAAAATGGTTGACGGAATGGCGAGGGGCGACGTACGCTCAGATATGGGAGAAACACCTTTTTCAAGGGAGATAGGAGTAGTTGAACTCCTCGGAGACTTAGGGGAGACAACGTGGCGGCATTTTGAGGTTGGACGGGCCGTAGAGTAACCGATCGAGTCCGAGAAAATCTCCGAGATAGTAAGCGCGCCGCATAATTCCGGTTTATATGATGACCATAGATCATTCCGACTCCGAACAGACATCCGAAAAGGAGACTGTCATGGTTAAAGGAACTAAATTTGCGGCCGAGAGACAGGCGAGTGAGTATTTAGCCTGCGATAGAGGATTCGCTGAACAGATTGAAGATATCCGGAGGTATGGAAACCATGGGGTCAGTCCGGTCCTGAGGGCTGCGGTATTGGCGGCCCACGGCATTCCCAAGCCTAAAGACAGCGCTGAGAATGGAATCGTATTCGGTTGTTACCGGCCTTTCACCACCCCCTTCCTCCTGCGTGACTACATTAGGCTCTTAGACATTCTTGGCATGGATTATACCTATTTTGAAAAAGAGTTTTGTTGTGGTCTCCCGTTGATCATGCAGCGCGCGGGAGAAGATCCGGAAAATACGATGACCTCCGGCGTCGAGTTCCACCGGCTCAATCTCGGCCTTGCTCACCAAAAGGGTGTGAATACGCTGGCTTATTGTTGCGTTGGGTGCGCTTATATGGCTAAGAGTTCCGACACGGAGGCATCTGTCCGCCAGACTTACATTGTCGATCTGATTCTTGATGAACTGGCTAAAAAGCAGCTCAAAGTGGCTCCAGCGGTAATCGGATACTTTGAAGGGTGCCATACTTTCTACAAAACCCATTTTCCGCAGGTTAGTCTGGGGTGGAAAAGATATCGTCGGTTCCTAGATGGAATAGAAGACCTAGAGATTGTGGATTTGTCGAACAAGCTTTGCTGCAAGAGGTCTGCCGACAGGATTGTGGAAAGCGCTGAAAAACTGGACTTGGACAAGATTCTTTGCTCCTGCAACGGATGCTATCTATCGCTTAAGGCGGCTGAGAAGAGGAAGTTGACGACGATGAATATGCCTGAATTCCTTTTACAGGTTCTGGAGAACCTCTGAAATAGCCGCATTGTTGTCCGAGGTCACGAACCATGAAAATGACCTCCGGATGCAACTTGTAATATTGAACGTTCTATTTCCATTTAAATAGGTGCTCTCTTTCCAGTTCACCCTTCTCCCACTGTTCGTTGAACCTCTTATTGTCTATTTTGGACGATGCCCAATTCTCTATTCGGTTCGGGCGGAAAAAAGCAGCACAATTTTGTGGTAATATACATTATTCAAATCCATCTCAACTTATTCTTCCTTAATTGCAATGTGTTGGAATTTGTCCGACCCACTTTTCTGCCCGGAATTTTATTTCTGGGTCACTTGACGGGTAATCTGATCAGCCGCTACGCCATTTGGCGCACCGATGCATGCCTCACATAAGCCGTTTTCGGGTGATGAGCAACGCCAAATATTCTGATTGACTGGAAGCCACGCCCTGAGTTACGCTCAACACCTGACTGTAACAAGCTTTGTTATCAACGTGACGATGGTGTTGCCACTTTCGAGTTTTGTGAGAGACCACAACGGAGCCTTTCGGGGGTCAGAGGAACCATCCGTCGCCTCGTTATCGCCCCGCAGAGCCCCAGAATGGCAAGACCTTTGAATAATTCCAGTTAAAAAGTCAGGTGACTCGATTGAATTATCCTCTTGTAGCAGTGGCGGCTGCGGTGTTGCTTTTCCAAATATATTTTTGGGCCGTTGGGCTCCGAGGCTTGCTGCAAAGCCTCCTATGGGTCCCCGGTATCCGGCCTGGTAGTAAGGGAGATTCGTCGGAAGATTATCCACTTATTTCCGTTATAGTCCCTGCACACAATGAACAGGCAACGATCCGGGAATGTGTGCGGTCCGTGTTGGATCAGGATTATCCCTGTTATGAACTTATTCTGGTCGACGACAGGTCCGAAGACCTCACGGCTTCAATAGCTGCCGACTTGGCCAGGGACGAAGCTAATTTTAAGATCATCACCGTGCGGAAACTTACTGAGGGGTGGACCGGGAAGAGCCACGCTCTGGATGTAGGAGGGAGACATGCTTCAGGAGAATGGCTCGCTTTTCTCGACGCGAACAGCAGCCTCGACAAGTCTGCGCTGAGGCAATGTTATCAGGCGGCGGTGAAACATAAGGTGAGTATGGTCACCCTCAGCCCTAAATTCATACTCAAGACCTTTTGGGAGAAAGCGCTCCAGCCGGCATTTGTGGTTGCGTCCTCCGTTCTGTTCCCGTTGCCCAAAGTAAATGATCCTGCCAGCCCCGTAGCCTCGGCCAACGGGATGTTTTTCCTGATAAGTAGGTACGCTTACGACAAAATCGGTGGCCATCATGGTGTAAGAGGATTGGCCGTGGAAGACATCGGAATTGGAAAGAGGGTCAAGGCGTCAGGTCTGGGGCTCCTTTTTGCAAACGGTCGATATTTATTGCGAACGCGCATGTACGAGGGATTCCGGACGACCCTGGACGGGTGGATGAGAATACTGAGCGGTTCCATGAATTACGAAGTGGCTACAGTTGTCCGACATCTGGCCATACACGTGCTCATGAGCCCGTTCGCCGCGGTTTTTTCTCTGTATATGTTTGTCCCCGCTGCGCGAGAACTCTTTCCTAACACCTGGTTCGTATTGCCTCTGATTTTTGCTTTGGAACTACTTGTGATCCCTCCCTGGTTTTGCTCTCAATTGGGCATCGCCAAGAGATACTCGCTTCTGATGTGTCTGGGAAACTTGTTTCTGATATGGACCTTTGTCGTTATGATCAAGAAAATCTTGATGAAGGATGCTCTCCAATGGGCGGGGTCAACCTACGAGACTCACCTTTACCAGCCCACGAACTTGAACCCTGAAACCCGTTCACGTGATACCAGTTCTTGTGGTGAATAGCTCCGAACCCTTACTTGTGCAACGCCAGGTCTTTATCAACAGGGAACAGTATCTTCAGGGAGTTCCGGGTAATCTGGGGTGTGATATATTTTGAACATTCAGAATTGTGTCTGAGGACAATCGCCAGTGAAACTGTGAGGTGCTATGGAAACCTTATGGTGCGCCGCTAAACCGCTTTTACCTTGTATGAAATCCGCTAGTGTTCTAAACTAGAATATTAGTCGCAGAGCCGGTGAGGACAATTTCATCCGGTTCCGGGACTGCCAAAAATAAATTGGTATGTTGGAGGCATGATGAGCGCACCGATGAAAGTACTGCTGACCGGAGGCACCGGCTTCCTGGGCGAATATCTTCTGGCCGAATTACTGGAGCGAGGTCATAGAGTCTGGGCCCTCTATCGGAGCGAATCGCGCAAGCTGGATACCATCCGTTATCTAAGCAGCATGGGCCTCCCCCGGAGTTCCGGCAGCTTGCGCTGGTTCGAAGGGGAAGTTCTCGACGCGGACAATCAATGGGATAAGTGGTGCCGGGAATGCGACGGCCTTGAAGAAGTGGATACGCTGCTCCACAGTGCGGCCGCAACAAGGCTTCACATGGATGCAACCGGTGAGCCCCTGAGAACCAACCTGGGCGGCGCCGAAGCATTTCGCAGACTGGTGGACCGCAAACCCATGAACGTCCATCTGATCAGCACAGCGTACGTATGCGGCTATATTCAGGGTCAGATGATGAAGGAGATCAACCATCCCAGGGGCGATTTCGTCAACGTTTATGAAGAGAGCAAATGGGAGGCTGAACAGCTCTGGATGGGGGACGCGACCATACTGCGGCCATCCATCATTGTCGGTGACTCGGAGACCGGAAGGTGCGGTTCATTCGGTGGCTGGTATATCCTTTTCCAGGCCGTGCATCTGCTTGACAGGCTTCTGCGGGATGCGAACGGCACGAATCGGCTCGACCTGCGACTCAATGTTCCGGCCGATGCAGCTGGTACCATGAACATCATTACCGTGGATTCTCTGGCCAAGGCAGCGATCCGCATCATAGAAAACCCGGCCAATCACAAGAAGATCTTTCACCTCAGCCACCCCGATCCGCCTACGCACCAGTGGACTCTGGACTTTATCTGCAACAGATTCAATGTGGGCGGGGTTAATTTTGCCGGTGCAGGCGCTCCTTTCACTCAGCCCCGCAACAAAATAGAGAGAATGGTGTGGCGCCAGATGCAGACCATCCTCTTTCACTTTTCCAATAACCCCTCCTTTGACCGAGCCAATACCGACGCGGCTGCGCCGGATCTCAAGCCTGCGCCGATCACCGAGGACTTGGCCAACAAACTGGTCGATTACGCAATAACCTGTGACTGGGGCCAATCAGGACAGTAGTTTGTTGTCCTGGTTACCAGGCTATGCCTAGTAACCCATGACGCCGGGCTCAGCCAGGTCAGGATTGGTTTTGCGAAAGACCGTGAGACTAGTAAGGCTGAGTTGGGGATGGGAGGTAGAGCCTCCAGGGAAGCATTCCCAGGCGGAGCCTGGGAACGAGACGCAGAAGAAATGTTTTCCTTTACAGAGGGCTCTTTAATTGGTGACCCCATGCCCAGATCGTGAACCTGTTCGGCATGCCGGCTTTTCATCCATCCCAGCGCCCCTCAGTCCGTGAAGAAGTCAGCAAGGAATTACTGCTTAGCAGCGCTCAGGGCTTCCTGCAGTTTGGCTTCGTCATCGTGGGAAAGCGATGTCTTGAGGACTTTGCCTCCAGTTCCCTTGAGCTCTTCAAGAACTTTGTCCGGCGTAGCTCTCCGGACCAGGATGAAGAGCACCGAACTCCCCGTATGCATAGTTTCAGCTAAATCCTTCATAAACTTGTCGTCGATGCCTACATCGGTAAGGGCCCCGGATACTGCCCCTGCCGTGGCGCCCACAGCTAGTCCGAGAAGGGGATTCAGAAAAATCAAACCAATCAGGGCTCCCCAGAATCCACCGGTTGCTGAGCCTGCAGCAGTAAGGTTGACGGCTTGATGGAGTTTCACCTTTCCCTTATCATCCTTCACGGCTACCACCGCATCTTCCATGTCGATGAGGTATTCTTTCTGCATCTTCAAAAGCATAAGGCGGACTTCTTCTGCCTTGAATTGATCGTCATAGCCGATTACCACTAAATTGCTCATTGATTCATCCCTCCTATTGTATCACGCATTATTCACGGAGTCCGTGGTTCACAGCTCCGCCAAGTGTCATCTGGTACAAGTCTTTCCCTTCGCAAGAGCATACTGCTTCAAAGCGGTTCCAAGCAACCATAATCTGCGAACCTCTCAGGTGTCATCACGATATGGCTTTGGCAACCTACCGGCACGGGTAAGTCAGGTGGTCAAGCAATCAGTTCTTTTGCTTCACGAAGCACGGCACCCCGTGCCCCCACACATTGAAATCCTCGTGTGGCCCACGGAAATAGCGACCTTCGTTCTTAACCTCAACAAATCAACATAACATCCCATAAATACCTTTTCTTTTGACATAACTATCTCGACTGTGATAATCTTGTGGTGAGCGTTCCCGCGACCGGCATCCCGTCGGAATGCACGGTGCCGCGGATGGGTCCCGCGGACCGCGGGATTCATCTGTACACGGGCGAGTTCCAAAGGTGACAGGACACGTCCGTGGCACTTACGCTGAAAGTATTCTGATACTACGTTGTGACGCTCTACGCCATGGGAGCTGGTATGAAATCGCCCTCGTCACTATATCGAGCCGCGTTGCTGGTAACTTTCCTTCTTATGACCAATTCCGGCCAAGCGTGGGACGCGGGATCGGTTAATATCACGTCAGTGCAGGTGGCACCTGACCTCAAGCAGATATCGATCACATGCGACGGCCCGGTCGGCAAACACGCGGCCTTCGTGTTCCAAAAACCCTACCGACTTGTGTTGGGTATGGAGTCCACGGGCTTGGGTACAATTCCCACCAAAATCAATATTGGGCGGGAACCCGTGAACGAAATCCGTCTTGAATATGCGAACTCGCGTGCCCGAGTGGTGGTGGATTTCGGCGATCATCCGGTCCCATCGTTCAAGATTGACAGGCAGAACAATGGCATCTTGGTGAGCCTCGGAGTCAAGGCCGGCGCATGGCAGCCAAAACCCGCCGCCAAGCCCGCCGCTCAGCTGCAGAGGGAGCCGGTTCAGCCTAAGGCCGTTAGTTCAGCTCCTACTACTCAAAAGGCCGATACTTCGGAGGTGTCAGTCAAGACCGCGGGCGTCACGGATGATCTGATATTTGTTGAGTTGCCCCATAAGAAGGAACCAAAGCGCACGTACAGGGTTGTAATAGATTTGGACGTTGAGGAGCTTCAGGTTCGGCAGGCTACCGCCAGTGATGCTCAAGGCCATTTGAAACGGTTCGATCTTGCATTGAGCAAGTCCGGTAATGAGATCTCAGTGCCGCCTGTACAGCTAGGTGTGGGTCCCTGCAGGACTGCCGAGCCCACAGCGGCGCCACCAGGGGGCCACCCCAAATTCAAGTGGGGCGTTCAGGCCGGCGAAAACAGGCAAAAGCAACCGGACGCGGCGAAGGCGCACGTTGGAGAGCCTATACGCGTGGAGCCATTTGAGCCACGGCCAATCCAACACCAAGCAGCCGCTAACGAGGGGTAAGGAGTTTGCTCTAACACCCGTTCTCAGGGAAGAGAAAGCAGACGGCCGCGATTGCTACGTAATTGGTGTATCCCTGCCTGATGGAAAAGGAGAGACTGCACTGGGTGTCGAAAGACGATTTTCTGATCGTGAAGTCACAACACCTGGACGCACAAGGGAAGATAAAGAGGATGTTCCGCGTAGTTGAATTCTTCAAAACGGGGAAAGGCAAGGAGTTTCCCAGAGAGGAAGAGATCGCTATCCAGGACAAGGGGATTCGAATTCAACTGCGACAGGACAATGCAGTCTTCCGAATAGCTCTCCCGGAAGAAATAACAGATCCGGCAAAATTCGGAACTTTTGCCTGGAAAGACTGATCGCAACACAGGACGGTCTAGAGAGCTGATCGATCCAAATCTTTGTGAGTGTTTGGTTATGAGACAAATCCTGAAAAACATGCTGATCGCCGCAAGCCTCTTCTTGGTTGCAAGTTGCGCTGCGCTCACTGATCTGAAGAGGATGCAGGGGAACATGGACCAGATGGTTCGGTACACGGGGGTAATGGCGTCCTGTATGCCTCACATGGTTAACAGCACGGGTCGAATGGCTAACGTGGCAGATAGAATACAAGGCAAGACCGACGCCTTGCTGGCCAACGTTGAGAAAAAAGGAACCGGCGCAGAGCGGGCGATTCTGAATTACTCCCAGGCTGTTTTGGATAACGAGCGGGCAGTGATTAAGAGTTTGCAGGGAATTCGCCAGGAATTGGGGGACCTGAAGCAATCATTTCGCCCCGCGGGCGGATCGGCAGAAGGACAAGATGAGGCACGAGCCAATGTGGCTCTGCAGAACAAGATCAATGACATCGAGGCCAGACTGTCGGCTGTGGTTGCCAAGATGGATAAAATGAACAAACAAGCTCCTTAGACGCACGCCGCGTTACCCTGCCCCGGAATTCTATACCTTGACAGAACACTATTCGTAAGCTTCTCAAGCCCCGCGGGATGCGCCCCTGGCCTTGGCAGGCGCTTTCACCAGGCTGACGCCCGCGGTTTATCTGCTATGATGAACTCATGGAAATCTTTATCGAAATAATTGCCTATTATATGGCACTGCCGGTACGCAGG
>Ga0209039_10002377_pt1 | contig 16077 bp, 15 predicted proteins | sample BogFormECP12_OM1_FD_188238 | JGI IMG/M metagenome (GOLD analysis project Ga0209039, IMG submission 188238) | Bog forest soil microbial communities from Calvert Island, British Columbia, Canada - ECP12_OM1 (SPAdes) (version 2) | ecosystem: Environmental > Aquatic > Freshwater > Wetlands > Bog ... | reverse complement strand
GCTCGGGGATGTGATGAAGTGAATTTCTGAATAGAGGAAGCTGGCCGGGATGCGAAGATCCCGGCCAACTGGTAGAGCGCCAAATGGATTGGAGTTGGCTGTCAGGTGATCAAATCTGCCTGACCGGAGCTACCTGAGCGAGGCGGCTTCCTTGGAATCGTTTTGGGGCGCGCTTTTTTCCAGGACATCGACGAAATGACGGCCTGTGGCAGGGACGAGAGTCTTTTCGCCTCGTACGATATCCTTGGCCTTGATGGCGTGGCCATAGACCTGTTCGCTAGCGTCATCATCTGGGCGAAGGGTTGTGCCCGCGAGGGAGATGCCGGCAAAGAGACCGCGGGAACGCGAGTAGCTGAGGATTTCGGCGCGCATCCAAGCATCCGTATCGGCGGAAGCGTCACGTCCGAGAGGACCGGCAGCAACGGAAGCATCGCCGCCGAGTTTAACCTTGCTGCTGAGAATGGACTCCATGCCGCGGTCATTCATGACCAGCAGGATCAGGTCGGTAGCTTCGCCGCCGATCTGGAAGCCGATACTGCCGCCTTCCAGCGCGTACATGGCAGGAGCGCCCCAAGGTCCACGGAATTTGTCGCCAGTGCGGCAAACCATGGCCCCGCGGCCGTACTCCGCGCCAATGCCGAAAGCGAGCTTTTTGACGGAGGGGAACACGATGACGCATTCCGCCTTCTCCAAAAGATCGTGAGGAATGTTGTCGGGGATGTTGAGGACTTCCTGCATGACGGTGCCACTTTCTTCGAGGCGTTTCTGCTCCTTATTCAAATCCTGAGCGTAGACAACACCGGCTGCGAGGGTGAGACATGCTGCGGCTACGAGATACTTCTTCATTGCGGACCTCCAGGGTCACACTACTTTTCTAGACGTTTAGCTGCATGGCTGAGGTCCGGCTGAAAGACTTTCAGCACATTTAACTCAAGAGAGGGTGATGCGTAGCCCGACTCTCAGGCGGGATCATTGCGGGTGAAGGGCTAGGGATTTCTTTTGGCGCCGACGACGATCAGAACGACGCCAGCGACAAGGGCCAAGCCGCCGAGGATGGGTGGAATGAAAACATGGTCGTGTTTATCCGCGGTGGCGTGGATGGGGCCGACATCCAGGACTTTTTCCCGATGAGTGTAGGTGAAACCCTGGTAGGCGAGCGCCAGGCCGCCGAGAACGATTAAGAGAACTCCAACCAGAATAGCGGGTTTCATATGCTTCGCTTTCACCAGCCGATGAGGCGCCCTTGCGCGGGCGCCGACCGGATGGAGTGGAATCTACAGCCGACCGAGAAGAACAAGAATGGCGACAACGAGAAGCACCAGACTGATGCCACCGGTGGGGGCGTAGCCCCAACTGCGGCTGAAAGACCACCGGGGGAGTGCTCCGAAAAGCGCCAAGACCAAGATGACAATCAAGATAGTTCCAAGCATGGTTTGCTCCTTTGTGGGCGAATTACGGTTAGTTCATGTAGACTTCGATGGCAATGCGATCGCGGGGATAGTGGCGGTTGTACAGGTAATAGCCACCATCGGAGAACTCGATAAAGACATCGTCGTTGTCGTACCAGTTGTCTGACCAATATTCGGGCCAGGGGTCAGCGAGAGCGAACCAATAGCCGCCGTACTGGAAGCGGGGATAGCCGCCAACGATCATAACGGGATAGCTGTAGATGCGGAAGGAGTGACCCGAACCGAAGTAGCCATTGTAGCGGTCGTCGGGAATGTGGTAGCCGTTGTAGCCGCCACGCCGTTGCCAGTCGCGGTGCTCGTTCTGCCAGTTGTTGGCGCGATGCTGCTGCCAGGCGCCGCGCTGTTGGCCTTCCTGCTGGTGCCGCTCTTGCGAGGATTGCATCTTGGCTGGCTGGTAATGGGTTTGTTGGTCGGAGTGCTGTTGTTGCTGGCCGCGGGCTTGCTGCTGTGCTTGATTCGCCGAGCGATCTTGCTGTTGCTGCTGTTTTTGTTGATGATCCTGCTGAGTCTTGGCTTGCTGCTGGGCATGCTGTTGCTGCTGCCTGTCGGAGTTAGCCTGCTGCTGCGCGTGCTGCTGTTGCTGTTTTTGTTGATGATCCTGCTGAGTCTTGGCTTGCTGCTGGGCGTGCTGTTGCTGCTGTCTGTCGGAGCTAGCCTGCTGCTGCGCGTGCTGCTGCTGTTTCTGCTGTTGATCCTGCTGGCTCTTGGCTTGCTGCTGGGCGTGCTGTTGCTGCTTGTCAGAGTTGGCCTGCTGCTGCGCGTGCTGCTGTTGCTGTTTCTGCTGTTGATCCTGCTGAGTCTTGGCTTGCTGCTGGGCGTGCTGTTGCTGCTTGTCAGAGTTGGCCTGTTGCTGCGCGTGCTGCTTTTGCTGCTGCTTTTCGGGTTTAGCTTGCTGCTCCTGTTTCGGAGGCTTGGCCTTTTCTTCTTGTTTTTCCTGGCGAGCATGGGCCGGAACAGCAAGTCCCAAAAGCAGGAACAGTGCCGTTGTACTGACAGTTCCAAAAGATCTCATGATGTTGCCTTCCTTAGTGCGATTTCGTGCGCGCTTCACCATCGCGGATGACGCGGTTATTGCCAGTAATCGAAACTACTGAAGAGCGAAGGGCAGCGCTGGATTGCGCGGCACATCGCCGAATGCTTACGTGCCGACATGGATGCGAGAGAGAGAATGGAACAGGCCGAAGACATTGAGAAGCCACAGGACGACGGCGATGACGACGACGGCGTTGAGGATGGATTTGATGCTGCCGGCCATGGGGATGAAGCGATTCACCAACCACAGGAGGACGCCCACGACGATCAGGGCTAGAAGAATCTGAATGAGAGGCATGGACTTTTTTCCTTTCTGACTGTGCTGCAAGACATCTGCGCGCTGGAGGTGTAGCGCGGGTTGCTTGTGGGAAAGCAACTCTGGGGAAGGACTGACCAGCGAACCAGTCCATTACGGCAAGGGCATAGTAGTTCAGTTGAAAGGACGCGTCTGTTCACTTGTATACAGTTTCGGAATTTCTTCGCTGTACGGAGGCGGGGTCAAAGGAGAAATGCGAGAGAAGGCGGAGGGGCCGGGTAGCTAACAGCAAATGGAACTCTTGCGGGAATGAAGAAGTTGCAGTATAAAATCGGAATAAAATAAAATCAGACAAGAGCGAGACAGATTGGGCCGGACCCTCTTCAAACATGCCCAAAGTGAACGGCAAAAAGACCAACCGCAGAGCGCCAAGAACGCCCACCTTTGACTTGCGCACATTTCTGGATACGGCTGGAATCGCGCGGCGAATCGTGAACTATCGCAAGGCCGAGAGGATTTACTCGCAAGGAGACCCCGCCATGGGTGTGAAATACATCCAGAAAGGCGCGGTAAAACTTTCCGTGACCAATGAGGACGGGAGGGATGCAGTTGTGGCAGTGCTGGGGCCGGGGGATTTTTTTGGGGAGGGGTGCCTGGCGGGGCAATCGTTCTGCATGGCGACGGCGACGGCCATTGAGCCCACGTCCATCCTGTTCATCGAGAAGCAGGAGATGATGCGGGTGCTGAAGACGGAGCACGAGTTTTCTGACTTGTTCATCGCGCACATGCTGACGCGGAACATCCGGATCGAAGAGGACCTGGTGGACCAGTTGTTCAATTCGAGCGAGAAGAGATTGGCGCGAGCGCTGCTGTTGCTGGCGCGGTACGGGAAGGAAGATCAACCGCACGGGATGTTGCCGAAGATGTCGCAGGAGATGCTGGCGGAGATGATCGGGACGACGCGATCGCGGGTGAATTTTTTCATGAACAAGTTCAGGAAGATGGGGTTCATCAAGTACAACGGGGGGCTGCAGATCAATACGTCGCTGTTGAGCGTGGTGTTGCATGAGTAAGGGGAGTTTTCAGTTATCAGTTATCAGTTGTCAGTAAGGCGAAGAGGTTGGACAACTCGAAGTTTAGCGTTGCACGGGAAGAAGAGAAGAAGTGGAAGAGTATAAGAGTGTAAGAGTGGAAGAGTATAAGAGTGGAAGAGTATAAGAGTGGAAGACTGCAGGGTGGGCGCGGGGGTAACGCACGGGAAAGAGAAACCCAAGAGAGAAGCAAGAAAGGCAGGTGACGAAAGAGCGTAAGACCCACCCTTCCCGCCGGAGGCGGGCGAAGGGGCACCCTCAAGTTCGTCTGTGCCGCAGCGTCAATTATCAGCAAAGCGAAACCCAAGAGAAAAGCCGCAGGGCGCGGGGAATCGCCCTGCGGCTAGTACGGAGAAGGAGAAACCCAGGTGGGGTGCCTGCCTCCAGGTCAGGTGCGGCACCAAACAAGGCGGGGTTTCATTCCTGGGCTAGTTCCCTTCTCCGGATTTCGCGGCGATCGGTGGGACTCTGGATAAACTCGGGATGGGCGTCGCCGTGAGAAGAGACGTCGGCAGCGGCGCGGAAGACGCGAGTTTTTGAGACTTCATGGAATAGAGAGCGCGGTCCGCAGCATAGAGAAGGCCGCCGATGGAATCGGCCTCGCGGGGATAACTGGCAATGCCAACACTGACGGAAAGGCGCGGCTCTTCGGAATCCGCGTCGAGGAGATCACAAATGCGCCGCGTGACCAAGGCAGCGGAAGCCACGCCCGTTTCCGGAAGGACGACAGCGAATTCATCACCGCCATGACGAGCGGCGGTGTCCGTGTCGCGGCAGGAGTCCTTGAGGATTTGTGCGAGCCTGCAGAGTGCGCGGCTGCCGGCAAGATGACCGAGCTGATCGTTGATCTGTTTTAAACCATCCAGGTCCAGGAGAAGCAGAGAGAATTCGCGCCCAGTACGCTGGGAGCGGGCGATCTCCGCGTGCAAGACATCGAAGAGACGGCGATGATTGGCGAGGCCGGTGAGGGAATCGCTGAAAGCCTGATGGCGGAGTTGATCTTCGAGGGAACGCTGTTCGGTAATGTCCACAAGAATGATTTCGCAACCACTGAACTTGCCATGCTCGTCGAGGACGTCGCGTCCGCTGAGCCTGGCTTTCAGGATGGTGCCATCCTTGCGTTTCCATTCGCGTTCGACGGGCTGGAAGGTGGCCGAGCCGTGGAAGACTTCGGCGAGAGAACGAGAATGGCCGAGACCGAGAACGATGTGGGAGGCGCGATTGGCGGCGAGGAGTTCGTCCCTGGAATCGTAGCCAAGCATGGAGGCGAAGGCCTGATTGACATCGAGAAAAATACCCTGGGCATCGCAGTGGCAAACACCGTAAGAAGGATTGTCGAGGAGGGCGCGATAGAGTGCTTGCGAGTGGCGAAGAGCTTTATCGACCTCTTCGAGTTCGGAACGAAGTTTCTTTTCCTTGAGGGCGCGGCGAACGACCATGGGCAATTGAGGAATCTGCTGGCGCTCGAGGTACTCGAACGGGCCGTGAGCGGCGAGTTCGGCGAGGATTTGCGTGCCTGGGCCGGCAGACAAGAAGACCAGGGCGCTCTGCTGGACAGTTTGCAGAAAGAGTTGGAGCGCCTGGGGGCCTTTGATGCTGGGACTGGGATATTCGACGATGATGACGTCGTGGGAGGGAGAACCACGGTGTTGCGCGCAGAGGGCAAGGCTGGAGACGGAATCAGAAGTGACGATGAATTGTCCTTTCTTGAGCGCATGGAGGCAGGAATCAACCGTGGCGGGATCGCGATGAATGAAGAGGACGTGGAGGGGACGGCAGCGGTGAGAAGAAGAAGTGCCGAGTGGGCGCACAGCCGCCAAGTATGATTTGGCACCGTTGTCAGCGGGGAGTGACATGGAAGCCTCATTCAGGATCAGCGGCGCGCTCTGGAGCAAGAAAACGAAGAAGAGTCGGGGACTGTTGACCCATAATAAAAATGCTAAAAAAGAGTGGTAGGGGAGTCAAGACAATAGTGAACAGTTATGGAAATTGGAATATACAGAAAAGGTAAAAAAGGGCAAGTGAATAGATATCCGGGAGCGCAGTAACTTGTGATGAATGAGGAAGTTATAGGAGTTGTTGATTTATTTTACAGACAACGGAGATTTCCTGGAGTGAAAGCGAAGTGTGAGGGGCGTCACAGATACATGTTCGCGTGACCATTATTGCGCGGGTGAAGAGGTTAAGGAGGAGGAAAGCTCACGACAGAGGTAACGGAGGATCGCAGAGGGCGGGGAGAGGAGATGAAAGGAGGGGGGCACATCGGTTTTATCGGAGTGCGGGTGCCGCGCCCACGACGCTGGACGTGAGGCAGAGAGAGACAGAGTGAAAGAGTGTAAGAGTGAATGAGTTTAAGAGTGGAAGAGCAGAACTGCGCCATTCGGGAGAATGGCGTTCCCGGGTTAGGAGGAGCGGGCGGCTTCGATGTAGTAGACGGCGGCGAGGGCGAAGGCGGCGCCGAGGAGTTCGAGCCAGGAACCGCGTTCGCCGAGGAAGATGATGCCGAGGGCGGTGGCGGCGACGGGGAGGAGGTAGGAAAAGGCGGCGAGTTGGGTGGCTTCGAGATAGCGGAGGGCCCAGAAATAGAGGACGTAGGCGATGGCGGAACTGAAGAGGGCCATGTAGAACATGCAGGCCCAGACGGGCCAAGGGATGGCGCGCCAATGAGAGAAGGAGCCGATGAGAATGGCGCGATGGATGGCGATGGGAAGAACGATTAGCGCGCCAAAGAGGGAGTTGAAGGTGGTCATGGTGAGGGAGTCGTAACGGGCCGCGACGCGTTTGCCCAGGACGACATAGGCAGCGAAACCGAGAGAACCGGTGAGGGTGATGATGTCGCCGAGGAGCGATGGGGAATGGCGGCTGATGCCTGCGCCCGCGGCCATGAGGGCGACACCTGCGAGAGCGACGAACATGCCGAGGACTTTGCGGAGGGTGGCGTTCTCGAGGCGAAAGAGGACGGCGAGGATGAGGGTGTAGATCGGTGACATGGAGCCGATGATGGCGGAGTGGATGACGGAGGTGTAGCGCATGCCGACAGTGAAGCAGAACTGGTTGACGGTGACGCCGAAGAAACCGAGATAGAGGAAAACCCAGAGATCGTGGCGGGACCAACCGATGCGGCGGGCGCGAGCGGCGTCGGCAAAGGCGGGGAGACGCAGGCAAAGAAGATAGATGAAGAACATGAAGACGCCGGCGAGGACGAGGCGGAACGAGGCGAAGGTGAATGGGTCCATGTAGCGGAGAGCGATTTTGGCGGTGATGTAGTTGAAGGCCCAGACGACGATAAGGAAGGCGATGGTGGCCGTGAGTACACGGCGGGTGGGAGGCTGGGCGGAGGTGGCGTGGAGGGACACGGGAATGGGTGGGAATATTATACGTGGGGAGAGGGGGAAGAGAGTTTACAGTTCACAGTTTACAGTTGACAGTTTCAGAGGAAGAGAAGAGGGACGGTAACACAGAGTTCACAGAGATAGGAACACAGAGGTCACGGAGAAGAGTTAAGAAAAGAGAGGTTGAGAGTTCGAAGAGGGATCCCTCGACTGCGCGGCCCGACGCGCCAAAATGCGGCGCGGAAGAAAAAGTCGGGCCGGGCCGCTCGGGATGACAGTGTTGGGGTCAGGAAGACGGACGGGGAGCGCCATTCGGGAGAATGGCGTTCCCAGGAGGAGGAGAGAAACCCAAGACCCAGGTAGAAAATCGAACCTGGGGCACCCTGCGCGTAGGAGAGGGTACCCTCAAGTACATTTTAACTTGACGTAACAAGGACAAACCCAGGAGCACAGTCAGGAGTGACTGTGCCACAGAATCGAAGAACAGCTATTGGGAGTCGGGGGGAGCGGCTAGGTTTTTGAGGCGGTGGACTTCCCTTTCGGTTAGGGGGCGGAATTTGCCGGGGGGGACGTCGCAGAGCAGGGGGCCTAGTTGAGTGCGTTTAATTTTCTCGACGAGGAAACCGACTTGCTGGAACATGCGACGGATTTGGCGATTGCGGCCTTCGATTAGGACTACTTCGTACCAGGGATTGGTAGCGTCTTCGAGGAGGCGGATTTGCGCGGGAGAGGTTTTGACGCGGCGGCCGTCTTCGAGAGAAATGGTGATGCCTGCGCGGAGGCGCTGGAGGGCGCGTTCGTCGGGCTTGCCACTGATTTTGACTTGATAGGTTTTGGGGATGTGGGAGCCGGCTTTGGTGAGTTTTTGGGCTAAAGCGCCATCGTTGGTGAGGAGGAGCAGGCCTTCGCTGGCGTAATCTAGGCGGCCGACGGGATAGACGCGCGCGGGAAGATCGCCGAGGAGTTGCATGACGGTGGGGCGGCCTTCGGGATCGCTGACGGTGGTGACATAGCCTTTGGGCTTGTTGAGAAGGAAATAGACGAAGCGTTCTGCGCGCTTGATGGGTTTTCCATCCACACAAATTACGTCGGATTGCGGGTCGGCCTTTGTGCCCTGCTCGGTTACTACTTGGCCGTTCAGGGTGACACGGCCAGCGGCGATGATTTCTTCGGCTTTGCGGCGGGAGGCGATGCCGGCGGCGGCTAGGATTTTTTGGAGGCGGAGGGGCATGGAAGTCACCAGTGATAAGTTTTCAGTTATAAGTTTTCAGTAAGGCAAAAGCTACTGCTCAAGGCGGGATCGCCAGGCGCCGATCTCCTTACTTCATACTTAGAACTTACAACTTGGGACTCAAGTAAGGATATCAGCGATCAGAGATCAGGAGGCGAGAAGAAGAGGGACGGTAACACAGAGGTCACAGAGATCGGAACACAGAGAGCACAGAGGTAAGAGAAGAGCGAGAAAAGAATGAAGATCACGCGGAGGCGCAGAGTTCGCGCAGGAGCGCCGCAGTAAGTGAAGAAAAAAGCAAGAGTTAGGAAGAGAGGCGTTTTCGAGTTGGATCGTAAGAGCCCACCCTTACAAACCAAGGGTGGGGCACCCTCAAGTACATTAGGGTTGTGGCGTTAGACAGAAAACCCAAGAGAAAAGCCGCAGGGCTCCCACCAGAAGGCGGCGGGCAAGCGCGGATTCTCCCTGCGCTACATTTGGGCGTAGCGACAATGAGGAAAACGCTAGCGGGGGGATTTGGGTTTGGTGGGGCGCGTGGGATGGCGATGCGGTTTTGTGGGGCGAGTGAAAGGGCGAAGGGACTTGGGGATGGGTTGGGGATTGCGGAGAGGGTCGGCTTGGCGTTTTTCGAGCAGGTGGTAGCGGCCTTGAGGGATGGACTCGATGGAGAGATGGCCGAGGGCGATGCGTTTTACTTTTTCGACGGGATGGAGTTCCTTGAAGAGGGTGCGGCGAAGGAGGTCGAGCTTGGCGCCGGTGGTGTGAACTTCGTACCAGAAATTGGCGGCGCGGCCGCGGGTGGAGTCGGGCTGGCGAACGGTGCGGAGGCGGGTGCCGGTTTCTTTGCCGAGGCGATCGAGTTCTTCGAGGGTGAGGCGGCCCTTGATTTTTGCGTGATAGACCTGCGGAAGACGGGACCAGGATTTGAGGATGGCGGCGGTGAGATCGCCATCGTTGGTGAGGAAGACGAGGCCGGAATCGGCGTAGTCGAGGGAGCCGACGGGATAAACGCGCTTGGGAAAACCGCGCAGGAAATTGCGCAGAGTGCAGCGGCCTTCGGGATCGGTGAGAGAGGAGACGACTTCGGGAGGTTTGTGGAGGAGGAGATAGACGTGATCTTCTTCGGATTCGATTGTGCGGCCGGCAGCTTCGATTTTGTCTTTCGTAGGATCGGCTTTGGAGCCGAGTTCGGTGACGACGTGGCCGTTGACGCGGACCTGGCCGGAGAGGATGAGCTGTTCGGCGTGGCGGCGAGAGGCAATGCCGGCGTGGGCGATGATTTTTTGGAGGCGTTGGAGCATTGGGAGAATTCAGTTGTAAGTTTTCAGTTTTAAGTTTTCAGTAAGGCAATGCCTGACTGTCACTGCCGCATCCGCGACTTCCGGGAACTTTTCTTAATACTTAAAACTTAATACTTAGAACTTGATCGGGAATCGGTCCTTTCCGTGGTGGAGACATTCTATAACGAGATGGGGTGGGACGGTGGGAAAGAGAAAGAAGGAAGGAAAATATAACGCAGAGGCGCAGAGTTCGCAGAGGAAGAGAAAGGCATGAGATTGGGTGATTGGCTACGATGGTGCCGCGATCCCTCCACTCCGTGCCTCAAAAGACGAGGCACTCCGGTCGGGATGACAAAACAGGAAGGAGAAACCCAAGACCCAGGTAAAAAATCGAACCTGGGGCACCCGCAGAGGAAGAAAGAGAAAGGCGAAGAGGGACCATAACACAGAGGTCACAGAGGGAAGAACACAGAGTTCACAGAGAAGAAAATCCAAGACCCAGGTAAAAAATCGAACCTGGGGCACCCGCAGAGGAAGAAAGAGAAAGGCGAAGAGGAACCATAACACAGAGGTCACAGAGGGAAGAACACAGAGGTCACAGAGGAAGAGAAAGTCATGAGATTGGGTGATTGGCTACGATGGTGCCGCGATCCCTCCACTCCGTGCCTCAAAAGACGAGGCACTCCGGTCGGGATGACAAAACAGGAAGGAAAACCCAAGACCCAGGTAAAAAATCGAACCTGGGGCACCCGCAAACCAATTACTTGGAGGCGGAGTCGGCCCTGGGTGGCGGAGGATCTTCGTCGAGTGAGGCGAGAGTGGCGGAGTCTTCTGGGATGGGGAGATTTTCCAGGGTGTCGGTGGATGGTGCGTCGAGCAGGGCTTCATCGGTGGCTGGGGAGAGGCCTTCGTCGGTGCCAAGGGCTTCGCGTGCGAGGGCTTCAAATTCTTTGAGGCTGGGAAGTTCGTCGAGATCGCTAAGACCGAAGCGCATCAGGAATTCTTTGGAGGATTTGTAGAGGATGGGGCGGCCCATGACTTCCTTGCGGCCAGCGGTGGTGATCAGTTTTTTGTCGAGGAGAGTGGAGATTACGCCGGAGGTGTTTACGCCACGAATGTCGGAAATTTCCGGGGCGGTGACGGGCTGCTTGTAGGCGATGACGGCAAGGGTTTCGAGAGCGGGCATGGAGAGACGCAGCGGGGGGCGAAGGGACTTGATGAAGCGGCGAACTACATCGTGGTGCTGGGGCTTGGTGTACATCTTGTAGCCGCCGGCGACGGAGCGGACTTCGATGCCGCGGGAATCGTTGGCGTAGGAGGCGACTAGTTCGTCGAGGGCGGATTGGACGACGAGTTTTTCTTCGGCGAGGGCGGCGGCTAGCTGGTCGAGAGTGGCGGGCTCATCGGCGGCGTAGATGATGGCTTCGAGAGCGGCGATGCGGTCTTCGTGAGTCATGGGTAGTTCACAGTTTACAGTTAACAGTTCACAGTTCAAAGCACTGAGGGAGAGGATATCAGATATCAGCGATCAGAGATCAGGAAGCAAAGAGAAGAGGAAGGCTTACACAGAGGGCACAGAGAACGCGGAGTTCGCAGAGAAGAGCGAAAAGAAGAGAAGAAAGATTGAGGCGTTCGATCGTAAGAGCCCACCCTTACACACCAAGGGTGGGGCACCCTCAAGTTCCTTTGGACAGTGGCGTGAGTCGGGCAACCCCAAGACCCAGGCAAAAAAAATCGAACCTGGGGCACCCGCAGAGGAAGAAAGAGAAAGGCGAAGAGGGGCGGTAACACGGAGGCCACAGAGTTGAGAGCACAGAGGAGACAGAGAGGAAAAGAGTAACCCAAGACCCAGGTAAAAAATCGAACCTGGGGCACCCTCCCCGTTAGTTGAGAATGGGGAATTATTATTGGTATTCGGCGTCGATGCGGAGAGTGCCGGATTCGTCGAAGGCTACGTCGAAGGATTTGGAGCGTTTGAGGAGGATGTCGCCGAACTGTTTTTCCTGGATTAGGGCTACGGCCTGGAGCTTGACCATTTCGAGGAGGGCCAGGAAGGCTACGATCATGGCGTGGCGGGAGGGGCAGGCTTCGAAGAATTCGATGAGGCTGACGGAGTCGGTGTCGCTGGCGAGGATGCGGCTGCGGAGCTGGGCGATCATCTGGGCGACGGTGAATTCTTCGTGCTGGAGATCGATGCGAGAGATTTCTTTCTTGCGTTCGAGGACTTGCTGGAAGACGCGGACTAGATCGACGAGGGAGACGACGAGTTCACCTTCGGTGCCTTCGTCGTGGTAGAGGGATTTATCGGGCTTGGACCAGACATTCTCCTCGATTTGCTGTTTTTGGTAGAGGAGCTGGGCGGCGTTCTTGAATTTTTCGTGTTCGATGAGGCGCTGGACTAATTCTTCGCGAGGGTCGGCGGACTGGTCTTCTGCGGCGGCCAGGGGATCGGGGGGAAGCAGCATTTTGGATTTGATGTAGATGAGCGTGGCGGCCATGTAGATGAATTCGGCGGAGACATCGATGTTCTGTACTTCGAGCTGGTGGAGGTAGTCGAGATATTGGGAGGTGATTTTGGAGATTTGAATGTCGTGGATGCTCATCTCCTGCTTTTTGATGAGGTCGAGCAGGAGGTCGAGGGGACCTTCGTAGATGGGGATGTGGATGCGGTAGGGAGTGGACATGGAAGAATAGTTTACAGTTGACAGTTTACAGTTGACAGTCAAAAAGGGGAACCCGGGAGAAGAGATAAGCCAAGGAAAACCCAAGGAAGGATAACGCAAGGAGAACCCAAGAGAAAGGATAACGCAGAGACGCAAGGTTCGCAGAGAAGGGCGGAGGAAAAAGGAGAAAGGCGAAGAGGGACGGTAACACAGAGTTCACAGAGATAGGAACACAGAGGTCACAGAGAAGAGGAACCCAAGAGCCAGGCACACGATGAATCGAGTAGGACAAAAACGCCATTCGGGAGAATGGCGTTCCCGGGGAAACCCAAGAGGGCGGCGACGGATTCGCGTGCGGCACATTTGTGGAAAACCTCAGGCCTAAAGGCCTGAGCTACAGGAGTTGGCGGCGCTTGGATTGCCAGCCCAGGACGGACTCGCGGACTCTGGCCATCGTCCGCTTCGCGGACTCGGATGCTTTCTGGGAACCTTCGTCCAGGATTTGCAGGACTTGCTTGGGATTCTGTTCGTAGGCCAGGCGGCGGTCGCGGACGGGTTCGATCCATTTGATTAGGTTGTCGGCCATGGCGGATTTGCATTCGATGCAGCCGATGCCGGCGGTGCGGCAGCCGTCGGCGGCCCAGGTTAGCGTTTCGGGTGGGGAGAAGAGTTTGTGCCAATCGTAGACGGGACAGATGTCGGGATTGCCGGGGTCGGTGCGGCGCTTGCGGGCCGGGTCGGTGACCATGACTTTGGTTTTGGAGCGGATGTCGGCGTCGGATTCGGAGAGAGTGATGGAGTTGTTGTAGGACTTGGACATTTTACGGCCGTCGAGGCCCGGGATGCGGGGAGTGGGGGTGAGGAGGACGGCGGGTTCGGTCAATACATACTGAATTGTGAATAGATTATCGGGTAGATGCGCTGCGCCCAAAAGGTGCCTAGCGTTGTCGTAACCAATCTCAGACACTCGAGACTTGAAGCGGGAACAGTAAGCGCGCCACTGGTCATCATTCAACGGAAATACGTCTGGAGCTAGGTTCAGTTCCGAATCCCTCAAAACTGCAGCAATGTTCGCGATCAACTTGCGCTCAATTGGATGCTTCTGGCGCAACCGGTCATCCACGGTCAGCCCGTAGAAGAGATTGAATTTGCGGACGAGTTCGCGGGAGAACTCTACGTGGGAGACTTGGTCTTCGCCTACGGGGACGAAGAGGGGTTTGCCGGGGTCTGAATAGATGACGATGTCGGCGGTTTGGAGGGTTGGGTAGCCTAGGAAGCCGTAGGTGTGGAGATCTTTGTTTTGGATATTGTCGAGGGCTTCTTTGTAGGTGGGGATGCGTTCCAGCCAGCCTAGGGGAGTGATCATGGAGAGTAGGAGATGGAGTTCGGCGTGTTCGGGGACTTGGGACTGGAGGAAGATTACGGATTTTTGGGGGTCGAGGCCGGAGGCTAGGAAATCTATGGTGATTTGCAGAGTGTTTTCGGCGATGGCGGAGGTGTCGGCGTAATCGCTGGTTAGGGCGTGCCAGTCGGCTACGAAGTAGAAGCAGTCGTAGGAGGGATCGTTTTGCAGGAGGACCCAGTTTTGGAGAGCGCCGAAATAGTGGCCGATGTGAAGACGTCCGGTGGGGCGCATGCCGGAGAGGACGCGACTGGATTTGGGAGATGTGGACAAGTGGTGGTCCTTTGTCGAGAGATGGTGAACGGAAAAGGATAGCAGAAATCAGGTATCAGATATCGGGGATCAGAGATCAGGAGGGAGGACGACGTTGAAAGTTGAAAGAAAACCCAAGAGTGAAGAGGAAGAAGGGTTGTGACATTGGAGCGTAAGAGCACACCCTTACAAACCAAGGGTGGGGCACCGTCAAGCACATTTGAGTTCGGCGTAACGAGGGGAACCCAAGACCCAGGCACACACTCCGTGCCTGGGGCACCCTCCGCGTTGCTTCGCGCGCAGAGCTGATTGCTGATTGCCCGCCCTAACGGCGCAGGAGATCGCGGGCGATGATGGTGCGCTGGATTTCGCTGGTGCCTTCGTAGATGGAGATTACGCGGGCGTCGCGGTACATGCGCTCGACTTCGGATTCGCGGGAGTAGCCCTGGCTGCCGTGGATCTGGACGGCTTTGTAGACGACGCGATTGACCATTTCGCTGGCGTAGAGTTTGGCGGAGGAAGAGGCGTGGCCCGTGATCCGTGACTCGTGACTCGTGGAAGAGGAACCCAAGAGCCCAGGTGCAACAGCGGCACCTGGGGCACCCGGGGAAGATAAGAGGGATTCCTCGCTTCGCTCGGAATGACGGGTGGTGGAGGAGAAGCGATCTTTTTGGGAGGCGGCGTGGTAGAGGAGGAGGCGGGCGGCTTCGATTTCGGTGTGCATGTCGGCGAGCATGAATTGGATGGCTTGGAATTCGGAGATGGGGTGGCCGAAGGCTTTGCGCGCGCGGGCGAATTTTACGGATTCGTCGAGAGCGGCTTGGGCGAGGCCTACGGCTTGGGCGGCTATGCCGATGCGTCCGCCATCGAGAGCGGAGAGAGCGATCTTCAGGCCTTGGCCTTCTTCGCCTAAGCGATTGGCGGCGGGGACTTCGCAATTGTTGAGGATGATTTCTACGGAGGGGGAGCTGCGCTGGCCCATTTTGTCTTCGTGACGGCCGATTTGGAAGCCGGGGAAGGTGGGTTCGACTAGGAAGGCGGTGATTCCCTTCCCTGCGGCGGAGGGATCAGTTTTGGCGAAGATTAGGAAGACGCCGGCGGCGCTGCCGTTGGTGACCCAGGTTTTGGTGCCGTTGAGGAGATAGTGACTCGTGATTCGTGACTCGTGACTCGTGGAAGAGAGGACAGAGGCCCCGCCCTGGGCGGGCTCGGGATTACGAGTGGGGGAGGAGACGAAGGAGGAACCCAAGAGCCCAGGTGCAACTGCGGTACCTGGGGCACCCGAAGAAAAAGCCGCAGGGCTCGCGGACTCGCCCTGCGCTACAGGGGCGGGCCGGCTGGAAGCCGGCGCTACGGGGACGGCTTGGCACTGGATTCCGGCGGCGTCGGAGCCGGCGGCTGGTTCGGTTAGGGCGAAGGCACCCAGGAATTCACCGGCGGCCAGAGGCTTCAGGTAACGCGACTTTTGGTCTTCGGTGGCGAAGTATTGGAGGGGGAGCTGGACGGCGGAGTTGGTTACGGCTAGGGCGGTGGACATGGCTACGTGGACACGGGCTACTTCTTCGAGCATTAGGACGTAGGAGATGGTGTCGAGGGCGGCGCCTCCGTAGGATTCGGGAGTTAGCATGCCGCAACAGCCCAGGGCACCTAATTTTTTGATGGCTTCGAGGGGGAAATGATCGGTGCGCTCCCAGTCTTTGACGTGAGGACGGACTTCGGTGCGCATGAATTCGCGCACGGTGTCGCGGATGAGGAGTTGGTGGTCGGAGAGGGAGAAGTCCATCGGGGATCGTTTTCAGTTATAAGTTTTCAGTTTTCAGTAAAGAGTCGAAAGTTCAAAGTTGAAAGTTAACAGTTTAGAGGGGAAAAGAAAACCTAAGAGAAGAGTTCACCACAGAGGTAACAGAGGGGCCGCAGAGGACGCAGAGAAGAGAGAAGCCGGAGTAAAGAGAAGAGGAATTGTGGCATTAGAGCGTCAGAGCCCACCCTCACAAAACGAGGGTTGATTGCATAAGAGCGAAGGCTCCGATCGCGGACCGAGTATGCTTTTGGTTGAGGACCGAAGCACT
>Ga0209039_10002376_pt1 | contig 16081 bp, 13 predicted proteins | sample BogFormECP12_OM1_FD_188238 | JGI IMG/M metagenome (GOLD analysis project Ga0209039, IMG submission 188238) | Bog forest soil microbial communities from Calvert Island, British Columbia, Canada - ECP12_OM1 (SPAdes) (version 2) | ecosystem: Environmental > Aquatic > Freshwater > Wetlands > Bog ... | reverse complement strand
TTTCAATAATTTAGAGGAATTTTTTTAAACCGTTACATAGCCGCCAAACCCCCGCTATCTTGGGCTGACAGTCGCAGAGGGTCCGCTGAATCTCCTTGTAAGTCAGCAAATTACATGTGGGGAGTTCCACTGAGCGCAGACTTTGGCAAGCTGCGCTCGAAGGGTGTTGAGAGGCGGCGATGGGGTCGGCCATTAGGGTTGCGGGGCCCATTTCGTACTCTTTCGCACGCTCGTGCGCCCGAAAAATGGCCTTCGCCGGAGATTTTACTCCAGTCTTGGCCAGGCTGGGTTAGTTCTTCGAAATGGGGTTCTCTCTGTTGTTCTAGCCTGTGGTATGGAGTGGCCAGCGCTCTTGTCGGTTGCAGCGGGTGGAATCCAGCAGATCATGGCCCTAGGAGTGTTAAGGGAACGACAAGCTTGGAGGTTTGGCAATTGTTTGATTTCCCGCGCTGTCAGCGCGTTGACGAAACGCCGAACGCGATAGCGCCCCGTCGGCGGAATATTCACTTCAGCAGGTTCATCTTGCACAGGAAACCGATATTGCGGGATCAACCAATTACTGTCAATATTTCTACTTGAGCTCAGCCGCTGCGCTCAACCGGTCGCACCCGATCGGAAAACCTCGAATTGACAGTCGGAGCCATATACCGTGAATCGTGCTAAATCTGATGCGGGCTATCTTCGCGTTCGGAAGTATCTTCTCGACTCAATAGATGGCGAGGTACCCCCGTTAGGTCGCCTGCCCACCGAACGGCACTTAGCCGAACAGTTTTCCGTGGGCCGCGCCGTCGCTCGGCGGGCCCTCGGTCAGCTTGAAGCTGAGGGACTCATCCATCGCCACGTTGGGCGGGGTACGTTCGTGGGATCCGGGAAAGAGGAGAAACCGACGCACGCCGTCAGCCCCGCAGAGTATATCGAGGCACGGCTCCGGTTCGAACCGGAGCTTGCTTGGATGATCATCGCAAACGCAACCGCGGCGGACCTCACAATCGTTCGCGAGCAGCTCAAGCGCAGCGAGACCGCCAACTCAATGCCAAAATTCGAGATCTATGACGCAAACTTCCATCAGGCATTAGTCAACGCGACTCACAACAGCCTTGCGATCGACATGTACCGAGTAATTGATAGCGTTCGGCGTCGTGAGCATGCTAAATGGGGTCATCTCCACGGAAGACTACAGACGGCGGAGCAGCGCAACATCTTTATCAAGGAGCACAATCAGATTTTCGAAGCATTAGCGCGGCGAGATGCAAGAGCGGCGCGAGAAGCGTGGAGCAATCACATCCGCAACACAAAACGGCGCATCATGGATCTTTGAGCCCGAAATGGGCCTGCCTGTTGGAGGACGTTACCAATCCCTCCAAGAGCCGTCATCGGTCAAAGTTATTGCGCCTTCCCTCGCGCACGTATCGGACGGCTGCAGCGACATTCTCGCGGGTGTGCAAGACCTTTCCCTTCGCCAGATGTGCGAACATCTGAATTCCGAACCCGCCGTCTAGATCGTTCACGACCCTTTGCTTCCAGGGACGCCGAACGATCTGTGTTGTAAGTCGCCGTGTGATTCGTGGTTGCTTCATGATGTGGTCGGCGATCTTCCATGCTCGCTCGATGAGCTTCTCCTTTGGCACGACTTCGTTAACCAGCCCGTACTCAAGAGCCGTCTCCGCGTCGATAGCCTGTCCGGTCAGCAGCGCGTAAGCCGCGCGCTTAACCCCCAGAAGTTCCTGAAAGCAGCTATGGATGCCGTCGCCAGGAACGGAGCCTCCGCCGTAATGCGGATCGAAGATAACAGCATTGTCGCTGCAGATCGTGATGTCACACATCAGGCACATCTCTGAATGGAACCCGGGTCCGTTCAGAACCCCTATCGTTGGTATTTCGAGGTCGTTAATCAGAGAGCTGACGTTGATGCGCCCGTCTTTGTAAGCGTGCTCATAAGCCCAATACGGCTGATTCTCTTCTTCAATCTCAAATCCCTCTGAATCGACCTCCATCATGAAATCGGACCCTGTTCCTGTGAAAATCATCAGCTCGTTCTTCGGATCCGCACCGACTGTCTGGAACATTTGCCCAAAGGCTTTGTGGCTCTCGACACTCAATTGGAAGGGACCGCCCTTGGTATGCGCCTCGACGAGGAGTACTCCATCCTCCCGTCGCTTCAATCGGAAAAGGTCTTTGAACTTCTCTTGGTACTCTTTGAACTCCTGACATGGAACAAAGTTCACTTGAGACATAATTCGCTCCTTAGATATGGTGACTTCGGGAAGATACGCCGGCTGCGGCCATCTCACGGTGACTCGGTCCTCTCAACCACCTAAGTCGACATTGACTCAAGCGCGGAGGCCCGCACGCGTGATCTCGGTCAGCGCACTCCAGTCGCGCTCCGCCCAGCCTCGCTCGATCGCTGCGCGAAGTTTCTCCAACGCTATCTTGCCGATTTCCAACTCTGCGCCAACAGCCTTGGCGGCGCCTACCATCAGGGAAACGTCCTTCAATCCCCCGGTCACGCTAAAGCCATCTGTCGAATCAAAATTGCGATGGAGTATCCTAGTTGCATAGAGCTTCATTGCCGGATGATTAAAGGATTGCTGGTAGAACTCTTCTATTATCGCCGGCTTTACGCCACAAGCCTCGGCAAACGTATACACCTCTCCGAACATCTCGATCAGAGCGAGTACGGTGTAATTCAGGCACAGCTTGACAGTATTTGCCGCGCTTGCGGGTCCGTCAACCACGCGAACAAACTTACTGTAGGCGGACGCCACGGAGCCCACGAGAGCGATGCTTTCTGGATCCCCTGCGAGCAAACTCGTCAATTGGCCGGCCGCCGCTGTATCCGGCCGCCCCAGCACAGGGGCCGAAACATAACGTGAGCCCGCCGCAGTATGCAACTTGGTCAACTCCTCTGCGAAGGTTGGCGAGATGGTTGCGAGGCACGCATGAGTCTTGCCGCGCTGCAGGCCTGCAAGCGCTCCATGCTCACCATGGAGAACATCGAGAATAGACCGATCATCCATCAAGGAGGTGAGCAGTAAATCTGACTCGCGTACTGCCTCAGCGGGGCTATCGGCTATCAAGGCACCTTGCGCCTCGAGAGCAGCGCATTTCGACCGCGTTCGATTCCAAACCGTAAGTGGTATTCCGTGCTTCAGAATATTGGAGGCAATGGCGGCTCCCATTCGCCCCAGGCCAATGAAGGCAACTTTTGTGCTCATGCCGAGCTCCTTCGTAAACGGCTCGCAGGTTCGATGATGCTCTTCACACCAACATGGTCTCGGGGTGGCTCAGGTAGCCGCATAGTTCCCTGACAAACCGCCCCGTGGGCTCTCCGTCGAGACACCGATGATCGAATGTCAGACCACAGGGTAGCACTGACCGGATCGCGATCTCGTCTTCAATAACGAGCGGACGCTTTAACGGAGTTCCAGGTTGAAAATTGACTACTTGCGGCAGGTTCAATAAGGGCGTGGAAACACCCCATGCCCCCGCCGCCGTAAATCCGGCTGTGGTGGATATGGTTATCGTGCCCCCCGAAAGGTCGGAGGGGGTGAGCATACCCTCGCGTGCCTTTTTCACTTGCTGCTGAATACGCTCATTGAGTGCCAGAATTTCAAGAGAGTCCGCCCCGTGAACGACCGGGACGATTAGTGAAGAGTCGAACTCAGTCGATCCCGGTAGTGCCACCGCGATCCCGATATTCACTTCATCCCATAAGCAGATGTCATTCCCCTCAAGCGTAGCATTGGCGATCGGAACACGTTTGCACGCTAGCGCGACTGCCTTGGCATAGAAGGCGAGCAGTGAAAGTTTGGCTCCGCTATTCTCCATTCGCTCGACCAGTTCCGCTCGCACGCGCAGTAAATCCGTAACGTCAATTTCGAAAAAGACGAACGTTTGCGCGGCTTGCGTGCTCGACTTCACCATGCGTTCTGCTATCGTGCGACGCACCCCAGCAAGTGGAATCGTGACCTTGGGCTTCCTCGCTCCGCTCTTCGGAGTCGCCGCCGGCGGTTGCTTCTCGATCTCCCGCAGAACATCGCTCTCGACGATTCGGCCTCCCAGGCCTGTTCCAACCAGAGTTGCCAGATCAACACCGTGTTGCCTGGCGAGCGCTTTGGCGGAGCCGGAGGCGATGACGCGACGGTGAGTAGCCGAATACGGAGTCCTGTTGCCGAGCGGAGGCAGGTCACCGATGCCAGGTGTGACTTGGCTTTCGTCGGCTGCGCGGGCTATGCTCGGAGTAGCGGCCACCAGAGCGCGATAGGCTTCGTCTGAGGGGGCGATCTTCGCGATAACAGTTTCCACAGGTACTTTGTCGCCAACTCGCGCCACGAGATGGACGACACCCGCGGTCGGTGCAGGCAATTCGGTGACGACCTTTTCGGTCTCGATGGAAACAAGCGGCTGGTCTCGGCTGACTTGGGCACCTTCTGCGACCAGCCATTCCACAATTGAGCCTTCCGCCATGCCCATTCCCAGCTGCGGCAGGACCACGTCTCGAATTAGCGTACTCATGACCCCATCACTGCACGCACGGCAGCCTCAATCCTCTCGGGAGTCGGCATCGTATAGGCGTCTATGTAACCGCCTGGCACCGGGAAGTGGGGATGACAAACGCGCTTCACTGGCGCGTCGAGCAGATCGTAACCATGTTCCATGACCTGGGCGGTAACTTCTGCGGCAAAACCGCCCCTCTCAAAATCCTCATCGACGATGACCAGGCGGTTGGTCTTCTCGAGCGACGTAAGTAAGGTCTCACGATCGAACGGCTCAAAGCTTCGTGGATCGACTACTTCGATGCTGATCTCAGCGCTTAGCTTTTCCGCGACCTTTAGCGCATTACCCACTTGGAAGCCGCTCGCCAAGATCGTCAGGTCCGTACCGGCCCGCTTGATGTCCGCGCTTCCCAGAGGAATGATGTAATCCTCTTCTGGGACAGGGCCCTTCTGCATCATCATGGAGGTGTGCCAGAGGAAGAACACTGGGTTGTCGTCACGAATCGCCGCCTTCATCAGTCCCTTTGCATCGTATGGCGTGGACGGCATGCAAACCTTGATGCCTGGATGATGGATCAGTGTCCCGTAGGGGAGAGTCGAGTGCTCGTTCCCGACGCGTCGACCGACGCCACACGTCCCGACCATCACCATCGGTAGAGGATGCTGGCTGCCGTGCAAGAAGTGGTACTGGCCGACCTGTAGGAAGGCCTCTGATGCCGCGTAATACGCGAACCCGGCATACATGTAGTCCACGATCGGCCGCAGGCCTTCCTGTGCCGCACCCATCGCGCAGCCGGTCATAGCGGGTTCCGAAATCGGCGTGTCCAGGACGCGGTCCTCTCCGAATTCCTCTGCCAGGCCGTTTGTATGCGGAAATGTGGGGGCCTGAATGCTGGTTCCTATCAGAAAGACACGTTCGTCACGGCGCATTTCTTCAATGTAGGCTTCGCGGATCGCCTCAGTGAGAGCGAGTTCTCTACCCGTACTCATCCTTATGTAGTTCCTCGCCTATGCGTAAACGGCCGATTGCAATTCTTCTATTGAGGGCATCGCCTTCGGAAGGCTTTCGCAAGCTTCCGCTAGGGCATCCGCCTCACAATCAGCTGCAGCGTGGATCTCGGTAATCTCTTTCTCCGTCAGCAAGCCGAGTTGTATTAGCCGAGCACCCGCGAGTCTTTCAGGATCGCGTTCTGCTCGCCACCTCCGCATGAGATCGGGATCCCGCGGCTTGATTCCCGCCTTATTTACGCCGCCGACGCTATGTTCCTGCGCTCGTAGCGTCTTGCACTCGACAAAAATTGGTCCCTTGCCGGCGCGAACATGAGCAATCGCGACTTGAGCGATCTCGGCACAAGCAAATAGATCTTGTCCGTCCACGATGTGCGAAGGGATCCCAAAACCTGACGCCAAACTGCTGATATTCGGTCCTGGAAACAGCTTTTCCATGCTGCTGTGCTGAGCCATACCGTTGGCTTCGCACCAGAACACGATAGGCAGCTGCCAGTTGGCGCTCATCAGTAGAGCTTCGTGCGACCGGCCGGACCCATAGGATCCGTCGCCTGAGCAGTTCATGACGATCTGGCCCGAGCTCTTACGCTTGGCCGCGAATCCGTACCCCACGCTCACTGGGAAATTGGCCCCAATGTTTCCCGACGAGCCGAAGATGTGATCGGCCGGAAATGACGCGTGGTAGCTGGACCGACCCTTGCAGCACCCACCGACCCGGCCGAGGTGCTCTGCAAAGTAGAGCTTCACATCGACGCGCTTGCTCAACATGTGCGCGAGGCCGTGAGCTCGGTAGTGGGGCAACATGATGTCGTTCTTGCTGAGGAAGAAACCGGCAGCAACGCCGGGGGCGAGCGCTATGCCGCCTTCATGGTAAAAGCCCACCAGTTTCCCGGCGCGGATAAGACGCATCATCACTCGATCCAGCGCCATGGCTCTTACCAGAGTCCGGAACAGCTCAATGCAATTCTCGTTGGTGAGCGTCATGATTTCTTCATCGCGGACGACCCGCGCCTATTAATATTACCTGATGTAGAAGCAATCGTATAACCATTTTCCACCTGAAATATACATTGGTCACAAATGGTTCTGTTCTACACACACGCCTTGCGTGTGGATGCAGCAAAGGCAGTTGGGGAGTATCCATGCAGCGTTAGTCCGCCGAGCTGTGCTTATCATCGCATCGTAGACGAGAATGCTCCCGAAAGAGGCTATGTAGATCCGGTGCGTTGCAGGTTCGACGGAGACAGAATGTCCCCCAAAGCGAGTGTTCGCGTTCTCTATTACAGTGTAATGGTCCGGATCGTCTTGTTGAATGACCGTCATGCTTCCTAAGCCATTCGCTGTGTATGCTCGGCGAAGTCCCGGATCGTAATCTACACCGTCCGATAGAGACCCAATGGGTAGCGTAGCGACCATGACGCCGTTCTCGGAATTGAGAACGGCGAGCTTTTTGTGCATGCCGCTCACAAACAGGCGGTGGTTTGCGGCGTCTAGTGCCAACCCAGTTGGACTATGGCCCGCGGGTAGCTTGAATCGAAACACAACGGATCGTTTGAACGGATCGACAACGACAACCTCATCCGTCTCCTTCAGGTTCTGATAGATAAGGCCCGTGTTCGGATCCGCCCGACAGAACTCCGGCCCGCCTCCGCCGAGCGGGATAGTAGCGACAACAGACAGAGTCGCAGGATCGATCAGCGTAGCGCTGGCGCTCTTCTGATTCGCAACATACACCAGACCGACTCTACGATCGTACAGAATCGCATCGGGGTCCTCGCTTGAGAGGGGAATATTCTTGAGGACCTTGTTCGTGTTCAAGTCGAATACCGCAACACTGTTGTCAGAGCCATTGCTCGCAAACCCGAGACCGTGATCACCATCGATCGCCACACCGTGCACTGTGCCCTTGACAGGGATGGTGGCTGTCACCTGATCGGTACCCAGGTTCACGACGACAATGAGCCCGTGACTCATATACGCTCCGTACAGAGCGTCCTTTCCAACCGTCATGTAATCCACAAAGTTGCGTGTGAGTCTGAAAGTCGCAGGCACGGAGACCGTCGTTACGTACCGGACCCACCTTCCAGACCGTCGAGGTGAAAGCGCAACCGCCAACACAACGACTCCGATCGCGAGTGCCACAAACGTCAGGCTGACGATACGACCGGGAGCTCTCATGCCCGAAACCACCCTCTCTGCTCTCACTGTTCTTGAGCTAAACTACTCTGCTTTGCCGAACGGTTTGGTGAATGCCCACCACTTAGTCGCCCTGTACGGCGCCAGCGTATGCATTTATCGGCCACCCGTAGCGAGCGCCGATGTCGAAATGCCATTCGGCGCTAAGTCAAACCTTTGACCCCAGGCATCCGGAACAACTCCGAAATCAGTCGGGGCATTGACGTAGGTCAAGTACTTGGTCCGTCCAGCTCGTTCATGCGCACACTGACAGACCCTGTTTCGCAGCCACCTGGATCTGCGACTTGAAGCGCGGATACGCGTCTGCGATACGGTACCCATGGCAGCGAGCATTGTCAACCATTTATTTGATTGGTATTAATTGGGTCGAAAAAAGCTCAGGAATTTGTTGACAAGCGGACTCGCGTGATGGTATTACGACCACTATTACGGAGGATTTCTGCATGCTTTCGCAGAGGAGCGACCTTTCCATTGCTTGTCCAGCAAAACTGGCGTTGGCGGTTGGAGCCGGGGTCCTGACTGCCCTGTTCGCTTGTCCGTCGGTATGTGCCCAAACCACTGCAGGCCGAATTCTAGGAACCGTGAATGACCAGTCTAGCGCAGCAGTAGCCGGGGCCACCGTTGTCATCACCGACGTGCAGCGCGGTACCGCGCGTACGCTGGTGACGGACCAAGCTGGTGCTTATGTTGCGCCCGACCTGACTCCGGGCACCTACAAGCTGCGAGTGGTGGCGAAGGGGTTCAAAACCACGGAGCGACTCAACATCCCAGTGGAAGTCGCAAAGGACGTCACTATTGACATCAGTCTGCAACCAGGCCAGGTGACCGAGATGGTCGTAGTGACCTCGGAGGTCCCGCTTCTCGATACAACCTCATCGACGTTGGGTGGAACCTTGAGCAGCCAGGTCATCGCGGAACTTCCACTGAACGGCAGAAACTACGAGAACCTTCTGCAGCTCCGGCCGGGGGTCGTGCGTTATCCAGGCGGCGGATTTTCGACAACTAGTACCAATGGGCTTCGTGCCGAAGACAACGCGTACTTGATCGACGGATTGTTCAACAGCGAACCCTTTTCTGGCCAGAGCATCGTTAACGGAGCGGGGCTTGCTGGCGACTCCGCCACCATCCTGCCAGTCGACTCGATTGAGGAATTCAATCTGCAGGAAAATCCTTCCGCCGAATATGGCTGGAAGCCGGGTGCCATCGTTAACGTGGCTTTGAAGTCGGGCACGAATAGCCTTCACGGCACAGCTTACGGGTTTTATCGCGACACGATTTTTGATGCACGCAACTACTTCAACCCGGTGACCACGCAGGCCAAAGCGCCGAGGAGCTTGAAGCAGTTCGGTACAACCGTAGGCGGGCCACTCATTAAGGACAAGCTGTTCTTTTTTGGAGGCTACGAAGGGCAGCGCTACCGGGTGGGCAACTCTGGCTTAGAAGCCACCCCGGCGATGGTATCTCTCCCCACACCGGCGATTCCAAACTGCACTTCCGTTTCCGGCGGCGATTGCCAATTTAGCATTCCCAACGCGATCGCCGATCTGCAGGCTGGTGCAATTCCGATCAGTTCGGTTAGCCTCGAATTGGCCGGGTGCACACTGGGGCCACCAGTCACGTGCAATGGCAGAGGATTCCCGCTGAACAACGGAACTAATCCGGCAGGCGGAGGTCTGATCAACGTCAGCCTGCCCAACACCGTGAATGCCAACAATGCAGTGGGAAAAATCGATTACCACGCCACCGATCGCAGTACCATGAGCGGAATGTACTTTTTCGGCAACAATTCCGGCACGGTTTTGGATTCAGGCCAACTTGAACCGCAATGGCTGACGGCGATCCACACGCGAGCGCAAGTCGTGGGTGGCACTTGGGTGTGGACGCCAAGCTCGCGTTGGGCGAATGAGGCGCGTATGGGCTACAACCGGCTTTATCAGCCCAGTTTCTCGGCCGACCACAATGTTCCTGCGTCGAGTTATGGCATCAATACAGGCGTGACAAACCCTCTCTATTTTGGCCTCCCCACCATCTCCATCTTGGGAGGGTTCAATCTACCGGACACGATGGGTGCACTCCCCGGGCCTAAGATACAGGGTCCGGACACGCGATGGCAGTGGGTGGATCACATCTCTTATACGCGGGGCAAACATGCGTTGAAGTTCGGGGGAGAGTTGCATCGCGACAGCTTTACTGGCGCGGTTTACGGTGGGGCCCGAGGTCGTCTGGGGTTTCTGGGCGGAGGAGCCTTCGCAACTTCCACTCCCTTGGAAGATTTCTTTGCCGGTTATGCCGTGGGCAGCGTTTTGATCGGAGACCCCACGCGGCATATCCACAACTGGGCCGAGGCAGGTTTCTTTCAGGATGACTGGCGCGTGAGCAGCAGGCTGACCGTGAACCTGGGCGTACGCTACGAATACAACGGAGTGATTACCGAAGACCACAATCTGCTGGGCAATTTCCTCCCCAGCGTTGGCACGGTGCAAGTTGGGAAGCAGATTGGTTCACCGTACAACGGCGACCACACCAACGTCGCCCCGCGTGTGGGTCTGGCGTGGGATCCCACGGGCAAGGGCAACACTGTGATCCGCGCCGGTGGCGGTATTATGTATGAGACGCTCAACTGGCAATCGTTTCTCGCCTTTAACAACACTCTGGGTCTGGGAAGCATTCCGACAGCCAGTGCAACCGGCGCGATACCGGGCGGAGGTAGTATTGCGGTTGGCGATACCCAACTCGGTCCAATTCCAGTTCAACAATACAACAACGGACCGATCTTTCCTCCCGGCAACGCGCCGGTTAATTGTGCGGCCAACCCGTGCACCATATTGGCGATCGATCGAAACATCACCACTCCCTACGTGTCCAATTGGACGGTAAACGTTCAACACGCTGTCACCCCCAATCTCTCCTTTGAGGTCGCATACGTCGGCAACCACGGATCCAACTTAGCGGGCATTCATGACATCAATCAACCTGCAGTGGGTGCCGGGTGGGCTGCATGCATTCAGTCCAATTTCAATCCGGCCATTTGTAGCGCGGGTTCGGATCACGGAGCGGAGCAGTCAGCCCGCCCGTTCAACGCCGCATTTCCTTTCCTCTCTTCCATCTACCAGATGGGGAACATTTACAGATCGAACTACAACGGCCTGCAGGCGACGTTGACCGCGCACAATTTTCACGGCTTCTCTGCGGTGGCCGGCTACACCTACTCCCATGCTCTAGACGACGTCGCAGCGAACTGGGACTTCGGACAGGGGTTGGGGCTGCCTCAAGATAGCGCACACCCGCAACGCGAATATGCTAGCAGCGACTTCGACGTACGCCATCGCTTCACACTGTCGGGCACGTACGTCATCCTGGGGAAGAAGTCATTTGCGCAGATGCTGGAAGGCTGGCAAGTCAACACCATTGTAACTTTGAGCAGCGCGCAACCCTGGGGCCCAATGGATGCGAACACGGATGTTAGCGGGACTGGCGAATCGGGCATTGTCGGCACGGGCATTGAGCGCTGGGATTTCTTCGGCAACCCCAGTGATTTCACCTCAGGACCAGTCGGAATCCCGTACTTTGCGGGCACGACCAATCCTGCGTGCGTGGCCCAGGCGACGACCCCCGCGCTGCAGGCTTCACTGGCGGCATTCGGCTGCTTCGCCAAGGGCAACTCTGTGATGATTCCGCCTGGGCTGGGAAGCTTTGGCACGATGGGCCGCAACCTGTTCCGCGATTCCGGCTTCCGCAACTGGGATTTTTCCGTGGCCAAGAATTGGAAGTTGATGGAGCGGCTGAGCATGCAGTTTCGCGCCGAGTTCTTTAACATTTTGAATCATCCCAACTTCGCCAATCCTTATGGCGGACAAAATGGCTTTGGAACGGGCGGATTTAATGATCCGTCGACCGGTGCCGCGGGAATTTTTGGCTGTGGTTGCGCCACGCCTGACAAAGCGGCGGCGAACCCGGTCATAGGGTCGGGAGGCTCGCGCGCTACCCAGTTCGGCTTGAAGTTCCTGTTCTAGCGAGTTTAAGCCGAGTCTAATATGCGTTCGATGAGAGTGGCGAAAGCGAGAGTGCTCGTGCTATTTATTTCTGCCTTCTTTCTGCAGACAGTATTTGCGCAGCAACAGGAGCGCACGCTGGACGAGATCAAAACCGAAGCCATCAAGCGGGCGGAAAACGGCATGTACCCGCTGATTGGCCTTGATCCCACCGATGTACGCGAAGCCTTCGCTTCAATCAAAACCAAGGACAAGGACGAATGGGCGACGGCGTTCATGGCAGTTGCCGATCGTTACATGAACGAGGGAAAGGCGCTCGAGAAGACCGACCCCGCGAAAGCGAATGCTGACTACGTTCGTGCCTGGCGGTTGTACTCGTTCGGACGCTGGCCCTTTCCCGCCTCCCCCAAAAAGCAGGAGTCGTATGAGAAAGCCCTCCAAGCCTTCCTCGCGCATGCACACTTCTGGGACTCGCCACTGGAAGTCGTTCACATTCCCTTCGAAGGCAAAGAGATTGTCGGGTACTTGCGACTGCCCAAGGATGCGAAAGGCCCGGTTCCGCTGGTGATCGCAGTGAACGGTCTCGACAGCCGCAAGGAAGATTTGTCCGAGAGCTTCTCGGCGATTCTGCCGTACGGTATTGGTTTTCTGGCTGTCGATGGGCCAGGCACGGGCCAAGCGCCCATCAAGGTGAACGTGAACTCGGAGCGGATGCTCTCTCGCGTGCTCGACTACGCGCAGGGTCGGCCAGAAATCGACAAGAACCGAATTGCCATGCACGGTGTGAGTTTTGGCGCGTATTGGGCCACAAAGATGGCCATCGTGGAGCGTTCGCGCTTGAAAGGTGCCAGCGCTCAGTCGCCGCCAGTGGATAAGATCTTTCAGAAAGACTTTTTGACGAGCTCGCTCGTCGGCAATCGAGAGTACTTGTTTGACCAGATTCCTGCGCTCATGGCGGTTCTGGACGGAGTTAACTCACTGGACGAAATGGCAAGTTTCCTGCCGCAGCTGTCCTTCGTGAATCAGGACCTGCTGGAGAAGCCGATGGCGCCAATGTTAGTCATCGCGGGCGTCAAGGACACCCAGGTTCCGATTTCCGACGTTTATCTGCTGCTCAGCAGCGGTGACACGCCGAAGACAGCGTGGATCAACCCGCAAGGCGGTCACCTCGGGCGTCAGGTAAAAGTCTGGCCCGACCCGTTGATTTTCAAAGAAGTGATCATTCCGTGGCTAGTGCGGACCTTAAAGGAGCAAGCTCCTGATTCGCACTAGAACGGCGGACGTCGCCGACGGAACCCCGCCGGAATATCCCGCTCAAGACAAAAGCGGGCCACCTGTACCGCTGATTTTGAAGCGCGTCGAGTCCCAGCCCAAGATCCCAGCCCAAGACAACCGTGTCCCCCATGACCTATAACGTACTTACGCAGCCACCTAAGACCTGTTAAGTCGTTGTAAACACTTATTACCGCCAGTCTGAAAAGGCTGGCGTCGGCGGTTCAACTCCGTCCCTGGCCACCATCATTCCAAAGAACTTAGCGGCCGAGAGCCGAAATTTCCAACCCACGATCCAACCCATGATTCTCACTGAACTCGCTCTGTGAGCAGGTGAATTCTGTCCCCCATGAGCTGTTCCAGGAACTTGCCTTGCGCATCCCGCATGGAGTCCATGTCGGACTGCGCATAGAGTTCCATGGTCGTGCCAAAGTCCTCGTGGCGCAGCACACCCTGTACGGTTTTCGGGTCCACTTTTAGCTTCACCAGCGCCGTTGCCAGCGAATGGCGAAAATTGTGAAAACCGAATCGCCCGTTCCAGTCCGCAGAAATGACGCCCGCGCTGATGGCCGCGGGTCGCAAATATTTCTGCACCATGATGGAGGCCGACAGCGGTTTCTTGCCTCTCAGCTTCACACTGGGAAACACGTAGTCGTTCTCTTTCGCGTACTTCGTTCTCTCGCGCCATGCGAGGAGGAAGCCAGCCAAAAGCGGATGCATGGGGACTGGAGCCTTGGATGCTTTTGACTTCGGCTCCTTGAACCTTCCCCACACGTAGGCTCGTCTCACGTAAATTACTGACCCATCGAAGTCGAGATCCTTCCACATCAGGCCCAACAGTTCCGACACTCGCAGAGCAGTCGCCGCGTCGCTCAACGTGAGCGTGCGTCTCGGCTCCGGAATATTCAGAAGAACCTCGAACGCTTGCTTGGGCGTCATTACTATCGCCCGGTAGTCGCTCGTGGTCCGCTGGCTGACCCAATTCATCGGGTTGCCCTCCTGCTGACGGGGCAGGAAGTTGTATCGCTGCCCGTGCCTGAAGACCAGGCTCATGATGCGGCGAATCTTGTCGATCGTAGGATCGGCTAACGGTTTCACCTTCTTCTGAGCGTTCCCCTTGCGTAGTTCCCGAAACCACGCCTCGACATCCCTCGATTCCACAGCCAGAGGTGCCAATCTTCCCCAACGCGGAATAATGCGGTTGATCAGATGTCGCTCGTAGGTCTCGATTGTTGGAAACGCTTTGGGGCGCGCCGACTCCGATTGATCGATTCTCAGCTCGTTCTCGATATAGTCTTGGCAGAGCTGACCAAACGTCCTTGGCTTCCCCTGGAAGGGTTGTAATTGGTTGATCGTTTCGCGAAGTTTCTGGCGGTCTACTTCTCTTGATGCATCCGCCGGACTGGGACCGATGTCTTTGACGAGACCGATGGGAATCGTCCGTTCGACTCGTTTTCCATCCGAGCGAGTTGAGTAATAGCGAAGTACCCACGTCAGACCATCCGCGCGGTTTTCTTTACGAATACTGCCTAACTGATACCTGGGCATCAAACCCTCCTTCGTGGTTTGCGTGCTCCAGGTGGCCGTGTTTCGCAGCTTACCATGTAGGCGTGGAGTTCCGATAACAGAAACCTCCAGTCTTTCTTTTCTGCCGATGGATCGAGCGCGTGACCGGGAATTTTGCCATCTCGGACTTTTTGCAACAGTGTGCGGCGCGTGATGCCTAGGAACGTAGCTGCTGTATCTCCGTCTACAAAGTGTTCAAGAGTTGCGGCTGGTGCAGCTGGACCGAAGGCGTGGCTGGCTGTCATAGAGGGAACCTCACGAAGTACCAGTCTGCACTTGACACTAACGCAGATGTACCAATACAGTCAATATGTAACGTTACCAAATTAAGTTGAGGCTGACCCCATGGCAGACAAGAGCCCAATGCTGCAGCAGCCCGTGATCTCCATTCGGATTTCCGACGAGCTGCGTCAAAGGCTCGAAACTTTGAAGGAAATCATGGCCGCCAAGAGCGGCGAACCCGTCTCAACATCGGAGGCGGCAAAGCAGCTTCTGGAGTCCGCCAAAGAGGAGCGATTGGAATTCGTAAATCTACTCTCGGAGCCAACCGATTCCCTGGTGAAGATTCGCGGGAAAGCGGACACAAAGCTGCCGCTTTCGCAAGCCGAATGGACCCTAGTTGCCTATTACTGCCAGCAGGGTGCGGAGCTATTTGCAAATACCGGCCAGACGGAAATTTCCTATGAATCTCTCGCCGGAATTCTTGAAGCTTTCCTTGCCGTTTATGGGCTTGTATCCAAACAGAGAAAGAGGAGTCCGATGGCCCCTTATCTCCTCACCAATCTGCCCCCTGAAAGGCAAACTGAGGCGAAGCCTTCAGAAGAGATTGCAAACGACGATGTACGACGGGCCGTGAACCGAACCATTCACATGCTAAAGAACGCTAGCAGCGAGACTCCGCGACCGATTCACACCGCTCGACTTCTCTACATGGTTCTGGACAACGAAAGGCTTCTAAACATCGAGAAGCTGAATGAAGCGCTGCGACCGTACTGGCCGATTCTCTGGCGCGTGTGCGCCCGTGGCCACTATCTCCGCCACGGACAACCCCTGACGGATAGCGCGTTTTGGGGTGCCGACTTTAGGTTGGGAAATCGTGGCCCTTTGCCATCGTTTCAGGAAGGCGAATACCGTCTCGACTTTCATCGGGGGCCGGAGACGGAATTTTCCGTCTGGTTGCAGTTTCCTGGAAGATTTGCTCTGCAATATCCGCTTTACGATTACCCGAGGATCGCGGAGCTTCGGACGATACTGGAACGGTTGGATCTGCGCAAGAAACTGATCTTCTGGGAAGGTCGCTATTTCCTCGCCTCCACGTGGCTCGACGAAGCGGAAAAGGTCGGCGTCGAGTTTCGCTCTCGGGACAACGGGATCGCCCTCACATTTCGTCATGACGATTGGCAGGCGATTAAGAGTCTGTTTCGCCGGGGCTGGCAAGCCCCCGAAGTGAGGCGTCTGTGGGACGCGTTGGCAAGAGAGTATGGCGAACTGTAAGAGCGGCGGTGCTTCGCACCGGAAGAAGGGTGGACACGTCACCCCCAAATTGGGAAC